>ERZ773196.548-NODE-548-length-23470-cov-9.325304_pt1 | contig 23470 bp, 21 predicted proteins | sample MGYA00581009_ERZ773196 | MGnify/ENA primary metagenome ERZ773196 (study PRJEB29015, sample SAMEA2738162) | human oral metagenome | biome: human oral; feature: human-associated habitat; material: saliva | place: China | collected 2243 ... | reverse complement strand
CAACCGTGGACGCATCCGGTGAAGTAACCTCCATCGTTGGCGGCGAGAAGGCAGACCTGAAGGCTCCGAAGGTTCCCGCAAAGCCCGCACAGGCTAAGGTCGCCCCCGTCAAGCCCGCACAGCCCAAGTAAGCTGTAAAGAGCTAACAGCGGCTTGTGACGCTACCAGAGCGTAACAGCCCCTGATCTAGAAGACGCCTCGTGCGCATCCGAACGTGATGCGTGCGGGGCGTCTTTGTGTTCTAGAGAGCTTGAACCACAAAGGGCTGTGAGAGTAGCGGGGGAGGGGTCCACCTGCGGCGCGGCAACCCAGGGAGTTTTCAGGTCGCGGTGCTAGCATGAGGGCGTACACCGGGGACATACCCGCCTGTACCCCAACCACACTACGCACTGCGCCGTTGCAGAGCGACGTATGACGGAAAGAGAAATCTGCCGTGAAGAAGTCTATTGCTGTTCTGTCCCTGACCATTGCCGGTGCCCTCGGCCTCGCAGCCTGCGGCGGCAACTCCGGCACCAGCTCCAGCCCCTCCGCGTCGGCAAGTGCCTCCGCTTCTGCAACCGCTTCTGCAACCGCTTCCGCAACTGCCTCGGCACCCGCAAGCACCTCCGCCGCGGCAACCAGCGCAAGCACCACCTCCGTAGCAGCTGAAACCACCAAGGCAGAAACCAAGACCACCCAGGGCACCATCAGCGCCCCCAGCGCTCTGCCCAGCGAAGCAAGCGAAGCACTTAAGAAGAGCGAGGAATCCAACCAGCAGGCAACCTCCGCACTGTACCGCGCCAGCAAGGAATCCCTGAACGAGTTCAAGGAAGATTCCAGCGTCAAGAAGGCACAGACCAGCGACGGCACCGTCTACTACAACAATGAAGTCGCTGCATTCGAATCCAAGGACGGCGCTATTGTCATCATCCAAAATACCGGTGCGTGGAGTAGCTTTGACTCCAACGGTGGAACCATCGTCGTGGATGAGGACGGCTCCTGGATCAAGACCAACCCCGAGGACAGCCTCTACACCGCCGTTAGGGCAGACGGCGCCGCTGCCGTGCTGAACACTAAGACCTTAGAGCAGGCGACTGACCTCTCCACCATCGATATCCCGAAGGCCCCTGGCCCCGTCGACGGCTTCCGCGGCACCGCTAAGACCCCGGCCAAGCCCACCAAGGTTGCTGACTTTTCTGAGATTACAGGCCTCAAGTAAAAACGAGCTCCTGCCCCCTGGGCCGAATAGCCCGACAGAACAGGGACACCAACACCCCGTGCGCATCCGACCGTGATGCGTGCGGGGCCGTTTTGCGCCTTCAAACCGCGTTGAGAAGACCCATGAAAAGCGGGGGAAGGGAAGCACCGCAACATCTCAGGGAGCTTTCAGGTCACGGTGCTAGCATGAAGGCGTACTCCGGGCATACCGGAGTACAGGTCAACCACACCATGCACTGCGCCGTCGCAGAGCGGCGCATACAGAAAAGAGAAATTCAGTGAAGAAGTCAATTGCTGTACTGTCCCTGACCATTGCCGGTGCCCTCGGCCTCGCAGCCTGCGGCGGTAACTCCGGCACCAGCTCCAGCCCCTCCGCGTCGGCAAGCGCGTCCGCTTCCGCAACTGCCTCCGCGCCTGCAAGCACCTCCGCAGCAGTAACCAGCAAGAGCACCACCTCTGCAGCAGCTGAAACCACCAAGGCAGAAACCAAGGCCACCCAGGGCACCATCAGCGCCCCCAGCGGTCTGCCCAGCGAAGCAACCGAAGCACTCAAGAAGGGCCAGGAATCCGCCAATCAGGCAGCCTCCGCAGGCTACACCGCCAGCAAGAAAGCCCTGGAGCAGCTCAAGAGCGAGTCCGGTGTGAAGAAGGTGCAGACCAGCGACGGCACCGTCTACTACACCGATAAACTCGCTGTCTTCGAATCAAAAGATGGCGCTATCGTCAGCATCCAGAATAACGGTGTGTGGACCAGCATGGACTCCAACGGTACATCCATCGTCGTGAAAGAGGACGGCTCCTGGATCAAGACCAACCCCAAGGACAACCTCTACACCGTCGTCAATGCAGACGGCACCGCATCCGTGCTGAACACCAAGACCTTCGAAAAGGCGACCGACGTCTCCACCATCGAGACACCGAAGGCACCCGGCCGTATCGACGGCTTCAGCGGCACCGCTAAGACCCCGGTCAAGCCCACCAAGATTGGTGACCTCTCCGAGGTTGCAGGCGCCAAGTAAAAACTAGCACCTGCCCCCGGGCCGAACAGGCCGCCAGAACAGGGACACCAGCGCCCCGTGCGCATCTATTCGTGATGCGTGCGGGGCGCTTTTGCGTCTTCAAGCTGCGTTCAACTCCTATAGAAAATAGGAAGCTTCGCATGATTGTTGTTAGGATTAGGGAGGCGCTCAGATTCTAACTCTTACTCAACTCTCACTCAACGAACAACCACACTATAGGTCTCCCCGGCATAGCACGGGGATCTACCAGAAAAGAGAACACAGTGAAGAAGTCTATTGCTGTTCTGTCCCTGAGCCTCGCCGCAACCTTCGGTCTTGCCGCCTGCAGCTCCAACGCCAAGGCACCCGCCGAAAGCCAGAGCACCTCCTCCAGCGCGTCTGCTTCTGCAACCGCAGGTAGCTCGAGTGCCTCCTCCAGCGCGTCTGCCTCGGCGAGCGCATCGGCTACCGCTTCCGCAACCGCAGGTAGCTCGAGCGCCTCCGCTAAGGAATCCGAAAGCCAGAAGAGTGGACTGTCGGGTGCTTCCGCCATGCCTACGGACCCCACCGATAGCAACTACGGTCCGCAGCTATACGCGCATTACAAGGAAGCCGTCGAAGAGGCTAAGAAAGACCGCTCCGCCAAGAAGACTACGAACACTGAAGGTAACGTGTACACTGCCTCTGACGGAAGCATCGCTGTTGTCGAAGCTAAGAACGGTAACTACATCAGCATTGAGAATGACGGTAGCTGGGTACGTGTGACCCCTGAAGGTGAGGTTGCCGCCGTGACTGATAAGGGCGGCTGGGTTGCCGTCAAGCCTAACGGTGAAGTAATTAGCGTTGATGAGAATGGTGCGGCTTCCATTATGAACGTTAAGACCTCGGAGGTTTCGGGCGACTACCAGTCCCTGGAGCTGCCCAAGCCCCCGGCTCCTGTGGGAGACCTGCCTGCCCCGAAGAATCCCGTTAAGCCGACCAGCATGGCTACGAGCTAAACGTATCCACCACTTAGCTGGCGACTAGCTAGACCTGTTTGCCCCGTGCGCATCCGACCTTGATGCGTGCGGGGCGCTTTTGCATGCGGGAAACTACACGCCCGATATATAGAAAATAGCAAGCGTCAGGTATCTATTGCTAGGATAGGGAAGCGCTCAGAACCTAGCGCTTACTCAACACACGCCTCATGCGGTGCAGGTATGCACACAGAGCGTGTCTGAAAAAGGAAAATTAGTGAAGAAATCCATTGCTGTCTTGTCTTTGAGTCTTGCCGTAACGCTCAGCCTGGCTGCCTGTGATGAGGCTACGCAGACCACCACCATCTCCCATGAGAGTGCATCTGCAAGCGCTACTCCTAACGCTTCCTCCACCTCGCTGACTGCAAGCGCCGCATCCCCTGAGTCGCAGGTGACCTCGAGTGATGCCCAGGCTAAGGCTGAGGAAGAGACAGCCGGCGCAGACTCAACGCAGGATGCTTCGGATGAAAAGCAGGTCGCTGAGGGCGAAGAATCTAAGCCCACAGATTCCAACTCTGGTGCTGGCAACCAGAAATCCTTTAAAGAAACCATTGAAGAGGCCAAGAAGAGCCCCGCTTCAAAGAAATCTACGAATGCTGACGGCACCGTGTATACCTCATCCCTCGGCGATGAAATCGCCATTGTTGAGGCGAACAACGGCGATGACATCATTATCAAGAAGGACGGTAGTTGGGGCCGAGTCACTCCTGCTGGATCAATCATCACCGTAGAAGCTGATGGCTCGTGGCATGCAATTATGGCTGGTGGGCGTCTTATCAATGTCGAGTCAGACGGTATGACCCAGATTATCGACTTTAAGAATGAGGTTAACGAGGAATCCTACACGTCCCTGGAAGTCCCGCAAACCCCCGCCCCTGTTGAGGCTCTCAACGTAACGCCGAAGGAACCTGTAAAGCCGACGAAGCGGGCCCGTATCTGGGACCCCGAACGGGCTTCTAATGCGGGTTAGGAATCGATGAATTCCAGCGTATTCGGCTGTATTCCGCGCACATTTGAACTGAGCTGATTAGCTTAGACCGCCTGAATACCTCAGCGCCCTGCACGTATCCGAACGTGATGCGTGCGGGGCGCTTTTTATATACCCACACACCACTCGGAATGTGACTTAATATGACAGGTCGTTAAGCCCCCAAGTCACAAAGCTCAACTCCCAGCGAACCACCCACCCCACGCTGGCATAATGGGGACAGCAAACCAACGCGCCCACACACGGCGCACCCAACAGGAGAGAAAACCATGAGCGAGAACACCACCCGCAGCGTACGCGTGCGCGCCAGCGAACTCGAAGGCCGAGCCTGGCTCAACACCGGCGACAAAAACCTCACCCTGCAGGATCTTCGCGGCAAAATCGTTATTCTCGACTTCTGGACCCTCTGCTGCATCAACTGCCTGCACGTCCTCGACGAACTACGCCCCCTCGAAGAAGAATTCTCCGACGTACTCGTCACCGTCGGCGTCCACAGCCCCAAATTCGAACACGAAGCAGACCCCGTAGCGCTCGCCGCAGCCGTCGACCGCTACCACATCACCCACCCCGTACTCGACGACCCCGAACTGACCACCTGGCAGGCATACACCGCCCGCGCATGGCCCACCCTCGTCGTCGTCGACCCCGAAGGCTACATCGTCGCCCACCTCTCCGGTGAAGGCCACGTGCAGGGCCTCACCTCCCTCGTACGCGAACTCGTCGCCGAGCACGAAGCGAAGGGTACCCTGCACCGCGGCGACGGCCCCTACGTGCCCCGCCCCAAGGCCGCCGGCACCTACGCGTTCCCCGGCAAGGCTATCGAACTGCCCGCCGAATTCGGCCCCGCAAACCTCTTCGGCAACCGCGAACGCACCTACCTCGTCGCAGACAGCGCACGCCACCGCATCCTGCAGGTAGCAGCCGACCTCAACACCGTCATCAACACCTACGGCGGCGGCGACGACCCCATCAACCACCCCGTCAAGGGCCACGTCGACGGCACCGGCACCGAAGCACGCTTCAACGAACCCGCCGGCCTCGCCCTCGTACCCGAAAACCTGCGCGAACAGCTCGGCTACGACGTGCTGGTAGCCGACACCGTCAACCACCGCCTGCGCTCCATCAACCTGCGCACCGGCGAAGTACGCACCCTCGCAGGCAACGGCGTGCAGCGCGTCATCGACGGCGACAACGCCATCACCGGCGACCCCAACCACATCCCCGCCGACGTACCCGCCACCGAAATCGCGCTCTCCTCACCCTGGGACGCCGTCTACTCCCGCGAAGCCGGCCAGTTCATCATCGCCATGGCAGGCACCCACCAGCTCTTCGGCTACGAACCCGTCACCGGCACCGTCAGCATCTTCGCAGGCTCCGGCGTCGAAGGACTCGCCGACGGCCCCGCCGCCGACGCATGGTTCGCCCAGCCCTCCGGCATCATCGAAGCACGCGACGGCAGCCTCTGGGTCGCATGCTCCGAAACCAGCGGTCTACGCCACGTCACCTTCACCGAGGACGGCGTACAGGTCACCTCCGCGGTCGGCAAGGGCCTCTTCGACTTCGGCTTCGTCGACGGCGACTCCGACACCGCCCGCATGCAGCACCCCCTCGGCCTGACCGAACTGCCCGACGGATCCATCGCCGTAGCCGACACCTACAACGGCGCCATCCGCCGCTGGGACCCCGCAACCGGCACCCTCGGCACCCTCGAACGCGGCCTCGACGAACCCTCCGACCTGCTCGTCGAAGAAGTACCTGGCGAAGAACCGCGCCTCATCATCGTCGAAACCAACGCCCACCAGCTCGTACGCGCCTCCATCCCCGCCAAGGCACAGCACGTCGACGAAGGCGCCATCACCACCGCACGCCCCTCCACCAAGCTCACCGGCGGCATCCTCGAATTCACCTCACGATTCACCGTGCCCACCGGCCAGAAGCTCGACACCCGCTGGGGCGACCCCACTCAGCTGAAGATCTCATCCACCCCCGAGAACTTCATCCTGGAAGGCGCCGGCACCTCCACCGGACTGACCCGAACCCTCGTGCTCAACCCCGATGTGACCGAGGCAGTCCTGCACATCACCGCCCGCGCCGCCGCCTGCGACGGCACCCCCGGCGGTGACATCCCCGAGCACGCAGCATGCCACCTCTACCAGCAGGACTGGGGTATTCCCGTCATCGTGACCGGTGATGAGGCAGACGAAAGCGAACTTGTCCTGGACCTGCGCGGTATCAACTAGGGATCTATAAAAGAATCAAGGGTCAGTATTATCCTCGCTCCTACAGGGGCACCCGTCCTCGCTTCGCTCGGACACCCTGATGTCGCTACGGATAATACTGGCCCTATTTCTGTTGTGCCGCCCTGATGTCGCGTTCAGAGCATACTGGCTCTCGTCGTTCGTTCCTAGAAGGAGACTCGGACCGCCTTCGCATCCGCCTCAACCGACGCCTTCAACGTAAACGGAATCTCCTTCTGCACCTGCGAACGCGCACCCGTATACAAATCCAACTGAGTAAACGACACCTTCGCCGTACCCGACATCGGCTTCAACGACCACACACCCGCCGAACTTACACTCACCTGCGGATCCGCAACCTTCACCACAGACCACTTCACCTCAGAATCCACACGACCCGTAAACGCATACTCAAAAGGGCACCCACCAGGATAAAGAGTGCTCTGCTGCGTGCACTTCTTCAAATGATCCTGCACCTGCTCCTTCACCGACGCCAACGCATTATCACTCGGCTTCAACTCCATACGCACCGAATGATTCGCATCCTGCGCAGTCACCACCTCATTCACCTTCTGCGCCGTATACACCGTCGAATCATACGACACCGCATACACACCCGGATAAAACACCGGGAACGACGCCGCACCATCATCCACCGCAACCTTACGGTTATTAATCGTCGCAGCCTCCACACCCTGAATATTCACCTTCACCGACGGCAAAGACGCCTCATCAATAGCCCACTTATCAAAAAAGCCCCAATGCGTGCCCGAACGGTGCAAACGAAAATCCGTATGCTGCTGCGAACCCTCCAACGTATAGGACGCACGCACCGTCGCATGCTCACCATCCTCGCTGGTCTCCAGCACCTCATACGACACCTCACCCAACGAAGACACTGAACGCCTCAAAGCATCCCCATCCAGCAGCGACGCGTCACCCTCAGGAATCTGCGCACCCAACAAACCACGCGCATACGAACCATTACCCGTACGCAACGCATGAAAATACTCCCGCACCTGACCCGTCGGACCATACACCAGCTTATTCGTCATAACCAGCGCCGCAGCAGCCACAGAAACCGCCACCACAACACCGACCATCCACATTGCCAGGACCCGCTCCACGGGAGAAAAATTACGCATAGAACCAGAGTAACGCAGGTAGTCCGCTAGGTTTCACGCACCGCACACACTAAAGTTGTGTATATGGCAGAACGCGCTCACGAAGTCCCCGCCAAATACGGCGAAGTCAAAGAACTATTCCACCCCCGCATGCGCTCCTACGGCAGGCGCATCGAAGCGGCACTCCCCGGCACCATCGTGCTCCTCGCCGCGCTCGCCTTCATCTTCTACAAGCGACCCGCCCTGCCGTACACCATCCTCGTACTGCTCATCGGCACCATCGCAGGCGTAAACCTCTACTCAGTCCTCAAACCCACCATCATCGTCATCACCAAAACCCACGTGCTCCGCGCACGCACCTTCGGCTGGTTCGCCGTACCCCTCGAGAACATCGACCACACCATCTTCGTCGAAAAGCTCTACCCCAAAAAAGCCTACGGCCAGAAACTCAAAACCGTCGCCGGCCGCCTACGCTACCGCAGCTTCCCCGCCATGTGGGCCGTCGACAAAGACGGCAAACAGCTCATGCGCATCGACGGCCGCGTCTGGGACGGCAAAACCATGCGAGAAGTCTCCTCCAAACTCTCCGCCCAGACCACCATCTACAAACAGATCAACGTGGTCAACATGGACAAAGAACACAAGGGACTCATCACCTTCAACGAACTGCACCCCGGCTGGCGCTCCAGCCTCATGACCGCGCTCGCCGTCATCATCGTGGTGATTCTCTTCGCGGCCTCCTTCATGCCCGAAGAACTCGCCCGCACTATCTACCTCATCCACTAGAACACCCCCCCTTATCGGTGCTTCTTTTCGGATGCGCAAAGGCCCGGCACCCACCCCACACGGGGTAGGCGCCGGGCCTTTTGCATGCCTAACTCAAGACGCATTGCGGGCGAGCTTGAGATGCGAACCTAGCTCGCCGGGCGCGACAGAACCGCCACCAAAAACTCCGAAGAACCCTCCACAAACGGGTGCAACTGCCACGAAGAGTACGTGTTATCCACGTTCAGGCCAACCTCGCGGGCATCAGCGAGGAACTGGTCAAACGCATAATCACGGCCCGGGCCCGAACCATAACCAACCACCGCACGGCCACCCGGCGCCAACACGCGACGGAAATTCTCAACCACCGGCTTACGAGTCGAACGAGCCAAGAAACCCATCACATTACCCGCACACACCAGCAGCTCAAAACCATTCTCCGCAGTAGCGTCACCCTCAATGCCCAGCACCTCCGGCAAATCCACCAGATCGGCAGTAATCCACGTAGCATCCGGGCAGACGCGGCGCGCCTCCTCAATCAGCTCAGGATCAATATCCACACCCGTCACACGGTGACCCAGCGCGTGCAGCTGCTTACCCACACGACCGGGACCGGAACCCGCATCAAGAATCTTCGCGCCACGAGAAGCCATAGCATCCAACAGACGAGACTCACCCGCAATGTCGTTACCCTCAGCCTCCATCGCCTTGAAACGGTCAATGTACCACTGCGAATGATTCGGGTTGCTCTCCTTCTTGATCAGCCACAGGGACTTATCACGCTCATCAGGAGCGCTGAAACTCATCATTGCCATAAAAACTCCTTAGACAGGGTTGAGGATGCGCCAACCGCCACCAGGCAAGGTGACCGCGGCATATAAGCGGTGTGTGCGCTACGTTCTAGCATAGCCCCACCCGGCACCTGCCGGTAAGGGCAGTCAGCGCCGGATGGGGCTATCGGGGCAACGCGAAAGGCCGAAGTGCTATAGAGAAGCTACAGGGGAGCGGTTAGAGGTGGTCACCGCCAGTATTCGACGTACCCTCAGCAATCGCCTTACGCATCTGCTCCTGACGCTCCTCCTCAGCCAAACGAGCCGCCTCCGCGAACTGCTCCTCAATATCGGTCAGCAGCGCCTCAACCGCCTCATTACCAGCCACCGGGCCGCCAGCAAGCAGACCATCAGCACCCAAAACCACAGCCAACGGCACACCATTACCAAAATTCGCGCGCGCACCAGCCTCACGGTCAATCAGCGGCGTCAAACCCTCCGGCAACGTACCCGCATTACGCGACGTCTGCAACGATTCCAGGCTCGAATACACCGGGTGCAACGCCACCTGCGGCAGACGCTCCTGCCACGAAGCCATCGTCTTCAAAAACTTCACACAACCAACACACGTCGCCGACACAAACACCAGCACACGCGCCTGATTCTTAGCCAACGCACGCAGATTCGTGTGACGACCATTCTCCAGATACAGCGCCGCATGCGGAATCGGCATACGAACATACTGCTCCTCGCCGTTCTCGTCATACACCGGTTCCGGCAAAATCACCTGAGCCTGCGGCTCCGGCTGCGCCAAAGCGTCACCGCGGCGAACAGCCTCCAACGTCACAGCAATCAGCGCCGCACCAAAAACCCACGTCCAGCCACTATGACCCAGACCCAGCAGAGTCGACACAACACCCGTGCCACCCTTCAACGCGCTCGCATGCGCACCAGCTGCCGCCAACAGCAGCGCAATATTACGGACCAGCGTATAACGGCTCACCGGCGCATTCGACTCAGAACCAAAACAATTACAACCCGCAGTACGACCCGTCGCCAACGCGCGCGCAATCACCACCGTATAGAACAGCATCAGAATCAACGCCAAACCCGAAGCAATCACAACAGGCAAACGCACCGGCGACAACAACAGCACCGCCGCCACAACAATCTCAAACCACGGCAGAATCAGCGACACCGCACGGGTCGGTGCGATCTTCTCCAAACCAAGATTCTGAATACCAGTCACAGTACTCTGCGGGTCCTTCGCCTTAGCAATACCGCTAATCAACAAAGTCAACGCAACAAGTGCCGTACACAAAACAAGCGGCACAGTAGAGACGGTGAGCATAAAACTCCTAGAGTGAGTGTGCGAAAACAGGATGCGGCAGCGGCAGTTTTTGGGCAGAACAAACCGCGCGACGTGCCGCCGTGTTATACACGATTTTACGCCCTGCACATGGGGGTTTGGCTCTACAAGTTAAGCTCTACGAGTTAAGCGGAAAGCGGTATACGCCCTCGTTCCTACAGGGAACCCGCCCTCGCTTCGCTTCGGGCACCCTGATGTCACTACGGGCGATACCGCTTTCCTTAGGGTTAGGCGCGCTATGCCCTTCCTCCGCTCCTACAGGGGACCCGTCCTCGCTTCGCTCCGGGCACCCTGATGTCGCTTCCAGAAGGGATAGCTACGCCTTGGGGTTGCCGCGGGCCATGGCACTTGGGTACGCTACACCCTTCCTCCGCTCCTGCAGGGAACCCGTCCTCGCTTCGCGTCGGACACCCTGATGTCGCTTCCGGAAGGGATAGCTACGCCGATGGTTCCCTAAATCGCCGTGAGACGCACCCCGTACTCGCCCGCCAGCTCCGCGTACGCCTGCACAAAGCGCTGCGCTCGCGCACCCGAGGCACAGAAAACGCCCACACGCTGATCACGCACCGACTCAAACAGACTCAACAACTCCGCAGGCACGTCGGTTGCGGGCAACAACGACCCCTCTGCATTGCTCAGCTGCGATAGCGGCAGATGCAACGAGCCCTCATGCTTCACCGACTCCTCACGCTCGGGCACTTCACGCACATCCAGCAGAACCTGCGGAACATCATGCGCCGACAAATCCACCGGCACCACACGCGCCGGATCCGGCACCGCCCCAAACGACGTACACGTACCCGACAAGGCATCATACGTCAGCAGAGAGCCCGCCGCCGTCGGCAAACCACTCACATGCTTAAGCACCTCCGTCGCCATTAGTGAACCAACCACAGCCGTCGTCGCACCCAACACCCCGGCAAGCGCACACGACTCCACCGTCTGCGGAATCGTCGGAAAAATATCACGCAAATGCGCGCCATCCGGCTCAAAAAGACTCACCGAACCGCCAAAACGCAAAACCGTGCCCCACACCAGCGGCAGACCCGCAACCTGCGCAGCATCCGCAATCAGATACTTCGACGCAAAGGTATCCGTACAATCCACCACACAATCCGGTGCCGACGCGGCGAAAAGATCCAAAATCCAGGACGCATCCACATGCCGCACCGACGTCTCAACCGTCAACGACGGGCACAAATCCAAGGCACGGTGCGCTGCAACCTCCGCCTTCGGCTCACCCACATCAGACACACCAAAAAGCGGCTGACGCTGAATATTCGACAACTCCACCGAATCAGAATCCACAATATGCAGATACCCCACACCAGCCGCCGCCAACGCCTGCACCACCGGACAACCCAAACCACCAGCACCAATCACCAACACACGTGCCGCCGCCACCGCATCCTGATCAAAACCCGGCAGGCGACGCTGACGATCCGTGCGCTCGCGATCCAAACGCGCATGCTCCGGATTCACCGGGGTAGGGGTGAGGTTTACATCCACGAGACGAAACCCTCCGACGGCGACGACGCCTTCGCATGTTCACGCACCGGAATACGGCCCGCCTCACGCGCCAACGCGCCCGCCTGCACCGCAAACTTCATCGACTGAGCCATCGCCACCGGATCCTCAGCACGATTCACCGCCGACGCCAACAACACCGCATCACAACCCAGCTCCATCGCCAAAGCGGCATCCGAAGCGGTACCCACGCCGGCATCCAGAACCACCGGAACCTGCGCGCGAGAAGCAATCAGCTCAATATTGTGCGGATTCAAAATGCCCAGACCGGTACCAATCGGCGCGCCCAACGGCATAACCGCGGCAACGCCCGCATCCTCCAGGCGAGCGGCAGCCACCGGGTCATCAGAAGTGTACGCAAGCACCGTGAAATCCTCAGCGACCAGCTGCTCGCAAGCGTTCAGTAGCTCCACGGTGTCCGGCAGCAGGGTGTCTTCGTCGTGGATAATCTCGACCTTCACCCAGGACGTGCCCAGAGCCTCGCGGGCAAGCATTGCGGTCATGACCGCATCAGCTGCGGTGCGGCACCCGGCGGTATTGGGCAGCGGCGCAATATTGAGCTTCTGCAGAAGCGGAAAAATGGGGGTGCCTGCGGCGTGACGGCGCATGGCAACGGTCGTCATTTCGGTGCCGGAGGCGATGAGCGCCTGCTCGAGCAGGTCCATGCTGGTTGCGCCTCCGGAACCCATAATGAGGCGGGAGGTGAAGGTGCGGTCACCGACGGTGAGCGGTGTGAGGCTCATGAGTTCTCCTCTGTGGGAACGTCTAGATAACGGGGTTTGCAGGGGGGTTGGGGCGCAACGGCGCGCCCGGTTAAGCGAACGAAAACCGAGAATGTCTGTTCTTTTTCGCCGGGGTACTCGCTGGCAGGTATTTACCGGCGGGTATTCGCCGGCGGGAATCTCGCCGGTACAAGCTGGAAGATTAGCCACCCTGAACGGCGGTGAGGGCGTCCACCCTATCGCCCTCGTTCAGTGGCACATCCAGCCACGTGGAACGCGGCACGATACTGCGGTTGAGTGCCACAGCCACACCATTTTCGGTACCAAACTGGTCCATGACAAGGTCAAATACGGTGCGGGCGTTGGTGGTTAGCGGCTCGCCGTTGTAGGTGATAATCATGCGAAATCCTTTCGTGAGGGTGCCGGGTGCATCCGGCGGGGATTGTGTTTAGTGGGTGAATCGTGCCGGGTCGCACGCCTGCATGATGGGCGGAATCTCAGCCCCGCAGGCGACCTCCGCGCCGACCTTGCCGGCGAGCGCGGCAAGCAGAATGCCGTGGCGGAAGTATCCCGTGGACACGAGCTGGCGAGTGCCGTCGGCACGGGTGCGGTGCCCGAAGATGGGCAGGTCGTCCGGGGTTCCGGGGCGGGCGCCGACGTTCGCCTCCAGAAGCTCGCACTCTTCAACGGCGGGCACCAGGCGGATTGCGTCACGTAGCAGCTGGTGTACGCCGTCGATGGCGGGCAGGGTGCGGTGGTCTTCGCGGCTGGTTGCGCCGATGCACAGCTCCCCGTCAGGGCGGGGGATGAGGTAGACGGGGCGGGAGTTCACGTAGCCGCGCACCACATGCTTGAGGATGGGGCGCGGGGCACGCAGACGCAGAATGTCCCCGTAGACGGGGCGTAGCGGGTAGTTCCCGTGCAGTGTTGCCCCTAGTCCGGTGCAGATAATGTCGCCCGCATCCGGGTCGGTAACCCGTTCGGTGCTGAAGGTGACGCCGCGGCGGGTGAGGGCGTCTTTGAGGGCGCGCCTCATGAGCCGCGGGTGCAGCTGATGGTCGCTGGGGATGCTTACGGCACCGGCAATACGCGGCGCTAGGAGCGGTTCGAGGGCGCGCGCCTGCGTGGGGGTGATGGCGTCTGCGGGGCGGTTCATGTCCCGGTAGTAGGCGCGGGTGCGTTGCAGGTGCTCGGCGTCGGCGCGGTCGGCTGCGACGATGAGCGTGCCGGTGGTGTCGTAGCCGGTGGGCAGGTCGGTGGCGCGGCTGAGCCTTTCCATGAGGGAGGGGTAGGCGTCGGCGCTGGCGGTCATGAGCGGGAAGAGCGCGTCCTGCTGGAATTGCACTTCTGCGATGGGCGCGAGCATACCGCCGGCGTAGTGGCTGGCGGCGGGGTAGAGCGCCGTACCGTCGTCGGCGGTGCCGTAGTCGCTGGTTTCGGCGTCGATGAGGTGCACGTTCTCGCCGCGTTCGGTGAGCTCAAACGCGGTGGTGAGGCCAATGATTCCGCCGCCAATGATGGTGATGGTCATGGCTATGCCTTCAGGGCGGGGTTGTCGACGAAGGCGCGGACCATGGCGATTCCGGCAACTCCGGTGGTGCGGATGGCGGGGCAGTCTTCGGGGGTGATGTCGCCGATAGCTACGGTGGGTACGGCGGACAGTTCGGCAAGTTCGCGGAGCCCCTCAATGCCGAGGGGTGGGCGGTTGGACTGCTTGGTGGGGCTGGGGCGGAACGGCCCGGTACCAATGTAGTCGATCAGGTGCGCGATTTTGTTGGACTCTTCGACGAGCTGCCGGGTGCCGGTGGTCAGGCCGATGATTGCGTCGGCGCCGAGGAGGGCGCGGGCGTCGGCTACGGGCAGGTCGTCTTGACCGATGTGCACGCCGTCAACGCGCACGCCGCGGGCACGCAATGCGAGGGCGACATCAACACGGTCGTCGATGAGGAGCGTCTGGTGCGGCTGGATGATGCCGGCGATAGCTTCGGTGAGCTGGTAGAGTTCGCGCGCGCTGATGGGTTTGGACCTGACTTGGATGCAGGTGGCGTGTTTGGCTGCCCGAACGGTTTCGAGGGGGTTGTCGCCTGTGACGAGGTAGAGGTTCAGGTCGAGGGGGCGTGCGGGGGTGGTGTAGGGGTGCGTTTCGCGGGTCATGCGGGTCTACGATTCGTCGTCGAGTAGATGTTTTGAGAAAATCTCTCATTGAATTTCTGTGGTTAGGTTAGCACAGCTGTGTAGTGAGTTGAACATTCTTCAAACTTTTGAGATGTCTGACGGGGTGCGTTCCTCGCTTGTGCGGGGGAGAGGCCGGCGCGCTATACACTTCCTTCGCTCCTACAGGGGCACCCGCCCTCGCAGAGCTCGGGCACCCTGATGTCGCTTCAGGAAGGTATAGCTGAGCCGTGCGCGCGCATGGTTGCGATGAGCCCTTTCGCCGCAAGCCTGCGGGTAGGTGCCTCGACATCCCTACGGAACCACCTCGGCACCCAAATACCTATCTGTCTCCCTCGGTAAGCTGTCTGCGGTACCCAACCCGAGTATTCCCCTCCCCCCTCCGCGCACACTCTTCCCAAGCCGAGTGTCCCGCGGTTCGCATCCCTGCCGCGCAGCCACGCACCCTACCTCGCACCACAGGGAGGGGAAGAGAGGTAGGGGAGAGGCCGGTATGTTCCGTCGCGACATCAGGGTGTCCGACGCGGAGCGAGGACGGGTTCCCTGTAGGAGCAAGGAAGATACCGCCTCGACCCGTCCAACCTAACTCAAAAAAATAAAGCCCCAAACCGTAAGGTCCGGGGCTTGTGGAGCGGCTGACGGGAATCGAACCCGCGTATCAGGCTTGGGAAGCGTGCGCTCTACCATTGAGCTACAGCCGCATCTTTTTCAGTGTATCGCGCCTGCTTGCCGGGGGTGAAATGTGTTACGGCTGTTTGTGTGCTGGCGTCGGGGTTGAAATGTGATGTAGGACTGTGTGCTGGGGCTGGTGGATGCCTGCACGTGGGTGGTGTTTGCCAGGTATCCTTTAAGCGTGCTTATTTCAGATCGCGATATTCGTCAAGAGATTGCTGATGGGCGCATCGTTCTTGAACCGTTCGATGAGTCGATGATTCAGCCTGCAAGTGTGGACGTGAGGATTGATCGTTTCTTCCGTCTGTTCGATAACCACAAGTACCCGCATATTGATCCTGCTCAGCCGCAGGAGGATTTGACGCGCCTGGTTGAGGTGGCTCCTGATGAGCCGTTTATTTTGCATCCGGGTGAGTTTGTGTTGGGTTCTACGTATGAGAAGGTGACTCTGCCTGATGATGTGGCTGCCCGTTTGGAAGGTAAGTCGTCGCTGGGCCGACTGGGTTTGTTGACTCACTCTACGGCTGGTTTTATTGATCCTGGTTTTTCTGGGCATGTGACGCTTGAGTTGTCGAATGTGGCGACTTTGCCGATTATGTTGTGGCCGGGTTCTAAGGTTGGTCAGTTGTGTTTCTTCCGTTTGAGTAGCCCGACTGAGCATCCGTATGGTTCTGGTGCGTATGGTAACCGTTACCAGGGTCAGCGTGGCCCGACTGCTTCGCGTAGTTATTTGAATTTTCATCAGACGATGATTCCTGCGGATGGTTCTGTGGAGTCTTAGTCTTTCCCGCTTTTGGGGTGCGGGCGTGCAGGCTGTGTGTTTGTGCGCCCGCGTTGGGCGGTTTTTCCGTCTGTTGTGCTCGTGCGTTCACTCGCGTGCGGGTTTTTATCTCTCACTCTCTAAGGATTTTTGATGAATCTGAAGCCTGTTGTTCTGCGTGTTGCTGGCGCGGAAGTTTCTTTGTATCTGATTGATATGTCGGACTCTTTTGTGGAGCGTTTTAAGAAGGCGTGGGAGCCTCTTGCTCCGGAGTTTTTTGATACTCCTGATGAGGCGTATGCTTCGTTGTCTCGTTTTGATCAGGTGATGCTGGTTCATGCGCCGACTGATGAGTCGGTGATGGATTTGGCGAATCCGTTGATGGGTTCGTTTGATAAGGTTTCGACGCTGCGTGTGGCTGATGATGATTCGGGTATGCAGGATCTGACGAGCCGCATTACGTTGGCGATGATTGAGCAGCTGGTTGGTCGCGGTGTGATGCTGCATGCGGCTGTTATTGGTGACCCTGAGTCGAAGCGCGCTGTTGCGCTGGTGGGTGTTTCTGGTAGCGGTAAGACGACTGCGTCGCGTTTCTTGGGTTCGAAGTTTGCGTACCTGACTGATGAGACTGCGATTATTTCGGATGAGGGTGTTGTGTCGCCGTATCCGAAGCCGCTGTCTGTGATTGTTGACCCGAATGCGCCGAAGGATCAGCAGAACCCGGTGGATCTGGGTTTGAACGTGGTTGATCGTGATGACCTCAGCTATGAGCTGTCGCGTATTGTGTTCATTTCTCGTGATGAGTCGGCTTCTGAGCCGTATTTTGAGCGTGTTCCGCTGCATGAGGCTCTGGTGTTCTTGAGTGAGCAGAGCTCGGGTCTGGCGCGTCACCCTGAGGGTGTTGTGTCGCTGGCTAAGCTGGTGGAGCGTTGCGGTGGCGTGTGGCGCCTGGTGTACTCGGAGGTTGAGGATACTCTGCCGCTGGTTCAGGATCTGCTGAATGGTGGTGAGCTGCCGAATGCTGATGAGGTTGAGAAGCTGGAGAAGTACACGGTTGAGGATCACCTGCCGGGTGTGTTCTTGAACGGTACGATTGCGGTGTCTCGTATGCCGGGTACTTCGGGTGTGCGTGTGGGTGAGGACGGCCCGTTCTTGCTGCTGTGTGACACTGAGCTGAATGAGCTGTCTGATTTTGCGGCTGAGTGCTGGCTGCAGGCTGAGGGCGACATTTCGTATGATGACCTGTTTGCGCGTTTGGCTGAGATTTTTGAGGGTCTGCCTGCGGAGGCGTATGACGAGAACCTGAGCGCTATGGCGGCTGGTTCGATGCTGTGGGTCCGTGTGATTGATGATCCGCTGATTGATGACGCGACCTGGGCTCAGCTGACTAGCGATGAGGTTTTGGATGAGGAAGAGCAGCAGATTGCGCTGGATTCCTCTGAGGACGCTGTCTCTGATGATGAGGACGACGTGGTGGAGGACTAGCCGCTGCGGCTCTCTGAGCTCCGCTTGATAGGCACTGCTTAAGCACGAAGGAGGGGCGGGTAGAAGATGATCTTCTACCCGCCCCTCCTTTTACGTTAGCGGGGGGGGGTGCGTTCGCGGTGGTTTGCAGGACGCTTAGCCCCGCAATGCCTTACCGAGCAGCGTTACCGGGCGGCCTTGTTGCGGCGCTTCTGTTCACGCTTCTGCTCGCGGCGAGCCGCACGCACACGCAGCGCGCCGGGCGCCTTCACCGGCAGCAGCAGGAGCAAGCCCGCCACCACAACGATCAGAATACCGAGCACACCCCAAATCTGCGCGCCCATGATGCTCACGCACAGGCCGAACAGCATCGGCGCCAGGAAGCTGGTCGCACGGCCGGTGGTCGAGTACAGGCCGAACAGCTCACCCTCAGTACCGGGATCAGCCAGGCGAGCCAAGAAGGTGCGGGATGCCGACTGTGCCGGGCCCACGAACAGGCACAGCAGCAGGGCGCATACCCAGAACACGCCCGGTTCGGGGAAGAACATCAGCGGGGTAGCCGCCAAGATAATGCCGACCAGCGAGATAACAATAATCGCCTTCGGGCCCAGGTAGTCATCCAGGTAGCCGCCCAGGATCGCGCCAACCGCGGCGACAGCGCTACCGGCAATACCGAATAGAATCACCTCGGAGGTGCTGAAACCGAACGTACCCGCTGCGAGAATACCGCCGAACGTAAAAATACCGGACAGACCATCACGGAACACCGCCGAAGCAATCAGGAACCACAGGGTCTGCGGGGACGTCATCTTCAGCCGCTTAATGGTGCGCCACAGCGCCTTGTAGGAGGCGAGCAGACCGCCCTGACGAGCCGGGGAGAAACGCTCCAGACCCAGCTCCAGGAAACGCAGCTCGCGGGTGGGTAGCACCTCCGGCAGGAAGCGCTCGCGGGTGCGCATACGCACCAGCAGCGGCACGCAGAAGAAGAGGCACCAGGCGGCAGCGAACAGTGCGACCGCACGGATATTCAGGGCGTTCTCGGTGGTCAGGCCGAGCACCTCGGGGGTAAGCACAAAACCCCACAGCACCACAGCCAGCGCCAGGATGCCGCCAATGTAGCCGGCAGCCCATCCGGCGCCCGAAATCTTACCGATATTCTCCGGGTGGGAGATACGCGGCAGCACGGCGTTATAGTTCACGTACGCGAACTCGCTGAACACGCTCGCCGCAGAAATCAGGGTGACACCCAGCCACAGGTACTGCGGGGTGGGGCCCACGAAGAAGCACGCCGCCATCGAACCGACCAGCAGCATGGTGTTCACACCGAGCCAGAAGATACCGCGGCCGGACTTATCGTTACGCTGACCGGTGACCGGCGCCAGGATAGCAATCAGGAAACCGGCGATAGTCAGACCCAAAGACAGCGCCGAGGAGGTCTCTTCGGGAGTGCCGAAGTAGCTGCTGGTCAGGTACACGGTGAAGATGAAGGTCGTCATAATCGAGTCGAAGCTCGACGAACCAACATCCCACATGACCCAGGACGCGATTGAACGGCGGCTATTCGCGTGGTCAACGACCCTACGCTGAGCCTTCGTCTTAGGGCGGGGAGAAGAAATAGTCATAGTTGTGCTTTCAGGTGCCGAGGTGGCGCTTCAGCCCAGCGGCGGCATGAAACCGGCTGAAGTAAGCGGGCGTGCTGAAGAGGGAACACCAGGCGGTACGTACCGAGTGGAGATACGTACCGCCTAGTTCATGAACTTTCGCGCGGAAGGCGCAAAGTCTTAGTTGAAGAAACGACGCTGCAGGCGAGCAATACCGAAGCTCACCACAGCACCCACGACGGAGGTCAGAACGGTCCAGAGGATGACCTGACGCAGGGTGTCTTCAGACTCCTGGGAAATGGCGGGAGGCTGGTTACCGGTAGCCTTGGTCCAGGCTGCGCCCAGGCCCTTACCAACCAGGGCAACTGCGCCCATGTTGATACCCGCAATAGCAAGCTTAGCGACGGGGTTCATGTGTATCTCCTTAGCTGTATACGATGCGGCGTCTTGCCCGTGAACCCCTTCGGGGTTGGGTGAGAAAAGAGCGCCACTCCCTAGCGTATAGGGTTTAAGGCGTTCGTGCCGCCTTGGAACCTCTCCGTCCCAAAATTGTACACCGTGCAATTCTGTGATGTGGGCAGAAGAGCGAAACAAAAAGCGGTAAATTGGCACGAACAGCCAGACACGCCTACAATCGAACCTGGGCTTCCACCAGCACCACAACGGTACGGACAAGGAACCCCACACGACAGGGGAGCGCCACCGAGGCGCTGAGAGTGCTAAGCAGACCCTCGAACCTGATCCGGTTAGTACCGGCGTAGGGAGTCGAAATTCTTCTCAATGCCCTCGTCCAATCAGAGGGCGAGGACATTCCCCTTCCAACGACGGAAGGACCACCAATGTCACAGAACGCAACCCCCGCCTCCCAGGCATCCACCCAGGCAGAAGCGAAGAAGCCGAACCTGCGCTGGCGAGTCAACGAAATCGTCATCGCTGCAGTTATCGCAGTAGCCTGCGCCGTCATCTTCTGGATCTGGGATATCGCAGTCGGCCCCGCCGCCAAAACCGCACTCGTAGCAGCACCCGAATTCCGCCCCATCGTCGCCGGCGCATGGCTGCTCGGCGGCACCCTCGGCGGCCTGCTCATCCGCAAGCCCGGTGCGGCACTCTTCGGCGAAATCGTCGCAGCATTCATCTCCGTACTCTTCACCGGCGGCGCATGGAGTGGCGAAATCCTGATTGCAGGCTTCTTCCAGGGCGTCGGCGCTGAAATCGCCTTCGCGATCTTCCGCTACCGCCGCTGGAACGCAACCGTCGCCCTCTTCGCCGGTGCGCTCAGCGGCCTGTTCATGGGCGTTAACGAAATCTTCATCTACTACCCCGACATGGAACCGGTCAAGGCAATCATCTACGTAGCGTGCGCCGTCATCTCCGGTGCAGTCATCGCAGGCTTCCTGGCGTGGATTCTCGTGCAGAACCTCGCCAAGACCGGTGTGCTCTCCTCGCTGGCATCCGGCAAGACCCGCCGCTAACCACCAGCAACTAGCCACCAACTAGTCACTCACCACGAGTCACCACTCGGCACACTACAGCAGCCACACAAAAGGCTAAGGAAGCATCATGGAAGCAACACCGCGCGGGGCGCGCATCGAGCTCAACAACTTCAGCTGGCACCACCCCGGACGCCCAGAACCCGTCATCAGCGGACTCAACCTCACCATCAACCCCGGTGAAAAAGTCCTGCTGTTGGGCACCTCCGGCGCCGGCAAATCGACGCTCCTGCACGCCATCGCCGGTGTGCTCCACGATGACGACGGCGAATCCGCCGGCGGCACCATCACCATCAACGGGCAAGCACCCGCCGAAGCACGCGGCACCGCCGGCATGATGCAGCAGGACCCCGAATCCTCCATCGTCATGGCAACCGTCGGCAACGACGTCGCCTTCGGCCCCGAAAACCTGCGCGTACCCCGCGAAGAAATCTGGGGCCGCGTCACCGAAGCCCTCACCGCGGTAGGGCTCAACGACCTGCCCCTCGACCACCCCAGCAGCGCGCTGTCCGGCGGGCAGAAGCAGCGCCTCGGCCTGGCGGGCATCCTCTCGATGCACCCCGGCGCCATGATCCTCGACGAACCCACCGCCAACCTCGACCCCTCCGGCGTGCGAGAAGTACGCGACAGCATTCTTGCCGCCGCGGAGGCGACCGGCGCGACCCTACTCGTCGTAGAACACCGCGTGAGCATCTGGGCACCGCACATGGACCGCATTATCGTGCTCGGTGCAGGCGGCACCATCACCCACGACGGCGCACCCGACACCGTACTCAGCCAAGCACGCCAAGAACTTATCGACGCGGGCGTGTGGGTACCCAACTACGTGCCGCGCGCACCGCAGACCGGCGACGCTATAACCGGCGAGGCGCTACTGCGCGCCGAAAACCTCAGCATCACCCGCGCACAACCCACCCCCAAACAACGACGCGCACGCCGACGCACCATCAAACGCCTCGGCGATACCCCCGCACCCGTACCCACCGACCTGCCCGTACTGCGCGGCGGCATCAGCCTCACCCTGCACGCCGGCGAACACCTCAGCGTGCTCGGACCCAACGGCGCAGGCAAATCAACCCTAGCCCTCACCCTCGCAGGGCTCCTCACCGCACCCAACGGCACCCTCACCGCCACCGACGCGCTGCGTAATTACGACGGTAACCACGGCGGCGAGCGCGGCGGCAACCACGACGGCGAGCGCGCCCACTGGGACGTGCCCACCTGGACCCCCGCCCAAATGCTCAGCCGCATCGGCTACGTCTTCCAAGAACCCGAATACCAATTCATCCGCGGAACCGTACGCGAAGAACTCGAACTCGGCCCCCGCCGACTCGCCGCACTCACCCGCGAACCCCTCAACGAGGCAGAACTCACCGAACGCACCAATACGCTCGCCCACCACCTACGCCTCACCCACCTACTCGACGCCAACCCCTTCACCCTCTCCGGCGGCGAAAAACGACGACTCTCCGTCGCCTCCGCACTCGCCACCGCACCCAAAATCCTCATCCTCGACGAACCCACCTTCGGCCAAGACGCACGAACCTGGGCAGAACTCGTCGACCTCATCCGCGAACTACTCGCAGGCGGCACCGCCATCATCTCCATCACCCACGACGAAGACTACACCGCCGCACTCGGCGGCAACCACATCACCCTCGAAGCCATCGCAACCCCCGGAAAGGAGAACGCATGAACACCGACTTCTTCGGCACCATCGACCGAACCAGCTACTTCAGCAACCTCAACGCCGGCGTAAAACTCATCGTCTCCTTCACCCTCATCATCGCCGCACTCATCGTGCGCGACCCCCTCACCTCCGGAATCCTCTTCGCCCTCGAACTGCTCGGATTCATCCTCGTCGGATTCCGACCCGTCAACGTCCTCGCCCGCTTCTGGCCCATCCTCATCGCCGTCATCACCACCGGCTGGTCCGTCGCCATGCTCAGCGCCAAAAGCGGCACCACCATCCTCGACCTCGGCTTCAACAGCATCACCACCGACTCCGCCGCCGTCGGCGCAGCCATGATGATCCGCTCCCTCGCCATGGTCCTACCCACCCTCGCGTTTGTGCTCACCACCGACCCGACCGACCTGGGCGACTCCCTCGCACAAACCTTCAAACTGCCCTCCCGGTTCGTGCTCGCAACCGTCGCCGCCCTACGACTCGTCGGCATTCTATTCGCTGAATGGAACGCCCTCGGCCAGGCACGACGCGCCCGTGGACTCGGTGCCGGACAGTCCCTCATTGGGCGTGCACAAACTTTTGGTGGTCAAAGCTTCGCCCTGCTTGTGCAGGCTATCCGCCGCGGCTCCCGCCTCGCCATCACCATGGAGGCGCGCGGCTTCGGCGCGGGTGAACGCACCTGGGCTCGTGTGCCCTCCTATTCGCCGCGTGACGTGCACGTGTGCATTGCTGCCGCCGTCATTATTGCTGTTGCATACGGTGCATCTATTGCGGCGGGTACGATCCAGTTCCTTTGGGGCTAGTCCGCTCTTGCTGTAGTTCGTTCCGTTTCTGACTCCGCTTGGGAGACGATATTCGCCCTCGTTCCTACAGGGAACCCGCCCTCGCTTCGCTTCGGGCACCCTGATGTC
>ERZ773196.547-NODE-547-length-23487-cov-13.680693_pt1 | contig 23487 bp, 39 predicted proteins | sample MGYA00581009_ERZ773196 | MGnify/ENA primary metagenome ERZ773196 (study PRJEB29015, sample SAMEA2738162) | human oral metagenome | biome: human oral; feature: human-associated habitat; material: saliva | place: China | collected 2243 ... | reverse complement strand
TCTAATTTCTTACTTAATTCAGCAATTGAGTCCGCGCCACTCATCAACTCTTCACGAATACGCTTCAAGAACTCAGGGCGCTCTTTCTCCACTTCTTCATGGATTTTAGCGCTGAAATCTTCAGCTTTGTTTTTGTATTCTTTTACAACGTTATCGATTTCAAGCTGTATGATGCGAACTTTTTCGTCAATTTCTTTGTTTCGTCTTTCAACTTCATTCGCAATAGATTGTTCGAATAGTGATTCACTAATACCACTAACAGCCTCTCTAATAGCTTGTTGACGGCTCGCACGGTCTTTAGCTTGTAAGGTTTGATAATCTCCAAGTTCAGCAACTGAACGGTTATTATCCAATTTATCGATGACCAATTTGTGGATTCTAGCTTCAAAAGCGATTCCAATCTGGTCTCTTACGATTCCGACGCTGTCACCAATCCAAATATCTTGCTCAATCGCATTAGCTAAATCTAGGAGATTAGCTTTGAACGTAACGATTGGAACTGATAAGCGTTGTAACTCTTTGTAAGTCGCTTTTAACAACTCGACAGGGTCTTCAATATCCTCATTAGTATATACACCGAAACGATGCTTAATAACTCCATTCTGATGTAATCCATAGATATTTCTAGCAGTTTCATTTGTTACATAATTCTGCCCTGCTGGTTTGTCAACGGGGTCGCCATTTGCAACCGACCAAACAACATCTTTAAATTGGATTCTACGACCATAACCGCCAGTAGCTTCTCCATTTTCATCCGTGATTTCTTCACCCTTACCACGACCAATAAGAGCTGTTACAACCTCGTCAGACGATTCTTCATAGGTTATGTTTAGGATGTTAGAACCATACTCGAATTGATGTCCAGTAACGTGTCCAAAACGCTGGTTGATGTCAATATATCTTCCGATGATTTTATTTTCTACAAAGGTATATCTGACTTTAAACTCGCAAGCGTACGATTCAATTATTTTAACAAGCGCTTGACGAACTGAAATATAGTAGAAACTCAATTTCCCTACTCGAGTCAAGCCGTCTACATTTCCTAATTGGTATCCTGTTCCTTCTAATATTCCGCCTAATACTTGTTCAGCGGTTCCCTTAGGACGCTTATTCTCGATGATGAATGAATGTAAGTCACTTTCCGCTCTGTCTATACCTTGAATAGTTAAGCCAAGGTCATAAGATTTTTCAGAAATTCTGAATAAACAAAAAACCCCGTCTCTCGATTGAAAACCGAAAAACTGGGCTTCTTTGATAATGTTAGGCTTGTAATCTACAGGGATTTCAAAACTTGCTCTATCAAACTGATTTAACTCAATCGTATGAGTGAACTCTGCAAGGCTCGCTTCATCGATTACATCAATCAATTCTTCTGTCTGATTGAATAAATAAATCATGCGAACACCTCTTTGTACTCAATACTGTTTAATGTCGCACCTTCAACTTGAAATGTATTAGCGCCTTTTTGAAGTTTAAAATATCGACTGTTGACCATATCGAAGTTCATCAACTCGTTTCTGCCGTTTAACGTGATTTCTCTAGTCTCACAATTAACAATCAGACTTGAACCTTCAACGTAAGTAGCTTTTAGACGAATGTATTTTTGAGTTTCAAGGTGTAATATGCGAATTTCAGAACTTGCTTGCGTTGTAAGGTACAAAATAGGCTCTGTTGGAAAATCTCCGTTATATGTCACCTTGTTACTTCCTGAATTTTTAGGCTCTGTATACTTGAAAGGGTCGTAACAAATGAAATGTAGTTTGATAACAGTATCGTTTGCATCTTCCAATTCTGGTTTCTTGACTTTAGAAAAAATTGCTTTGTAGTATCTCTCTCCATCATCACCAAACTCTAATTTTTTAGCTTCACGAGAAAACAACAAGCGATTTAAACGCTCGTACTGTTTTCGCATGCCTAAATCAGTATATCCAGTTAGTCTGACTTGTATCTCAATTTCGCGCTCTTTGTAAGTAGCACCATACAAATATTGACCATCTCTACCTTTGATAGTTGCTGTTTCATGGTGAAAATCAAGGACGTCCCGTCCCGTGGTATTCGCCACAAAGAACGTTCCGTCCTCGTTATTCATTTCTTGATTGAGGCTTACACCACCAAATTGAACTTCTAAACCAGAATTAAATGATGGTGCGCCTTTTGTTGTGTCGTTAAAAATATACATTTAAGTCACCATTAAAGGCTTGAAGCCTTCAATCTTATCCTTTCTTCTTTATTTTGGATGTTGGAAATATCCGATACAAAGGCTCTGAAATCATTTGAGCCTAATGCAAGGTTAATAACAGCAGGTTCTTTTGTTTGGTTAACTTCATAAGTAGCTGACAATGTACCTGATACATTATTAGAGAAATCGCCTTGTAAAGCATTAGACATAGCTGAAACTCTAGAACCTGCATCATCGAACATCGAACGAATACCGTCCGCCATTCCAGATACATTACCTTTGACTACTTCAAAACCACTCATTAAAGCAGTGTTGAAACCGCCCATGATAACTTGCCCTGCAGGGATAAGTAATCTACGGTCATAAGAGATAGGACCTTTATGTTGCGCAATCCAGTTCGCTACTCCTCCGATAAAGTTCTTAACACCCTCGAATGCAGCTTTCAAACCACCAAGGAAGCCGTCAATAATAGCTTTACCTGCTCCAAATAAGTCGATGTCCCATAATTTACCGAAGAATCCTGTAACTGCATCAATTACGCTAGAAACACCGCTTTTAAGTAAATCTAACGCGCCCAAGAAACCTTCTTTCATAGCGTTACCAACATTTATTACAGTCTCTTTAATTGCGTTGATTGCACCGCTAATAAATTCTTTAATACCATCCCAGATTGTTGTTACAGTATCTTTAATAGCTCCCAAAACAGTACTAATGATGTCCTTAATTGCATTAATGACAGTTGAGATGATTGTTTTAATACCATTCCAAACAGTCTCCGCTATTCCTTTAATTGCCTCCCAAGCACCACTCCAATCACCTTTGATGATAGATGTAACTGTTTTGATGATGCCTGCTATGACATTCAATACTGTTGAAATAACCGTCGAGATGACAGTCCATACAGTCTGAACAATCGTAGTAAATACATTCCAAATTGAACTCCATACATTTTGAACAATTTGCATGTATGTTGTAATCACGTTTTGGATAACTTGGATAGCGTTTGTGATAACTTGTTGAATAGCAGTCCAAACCGCTTCAACGACCGACGTAAGTGTATTCCAAACATTTGTAGCAACTTCTACAATACCATTCCAGATATTAGACATGAATTCTGCGAAGCCGTTCCACAAACCTTTGATTGTTTCAATGACAGGCGTTATAAATTCAACAAAGCCATTCCACGCGCCTGTAGAAACCTCTACAATGCCATTCCAAAGATTAGTGAAGAACTCTGTTAATGCGTTCCATACGTTCTTAAACGTTTCAACAACTGTTTTCGCTACTTCTACAACACTATCCCAAACCGTCTTCGCTATTGAAACGATTCCGTCCCATAATGCTGAGAAGAACTCTGTTAATGCGTTCCATACGTTCATCAACGCTTCCACAATTGGTTGTGCACCTTCTACAAAGCTGTTCCAAACATTTGAAGCAAAGGACTTAATGCCTTCCCAAAGTCCAGAAAAGAAATCCACAATGCTATTCCACGCATTCTTAATGGCATCTATTACTGGTTTAGCTTTCTCTAAGAAACTATTCCAAGCATTTGAAGCCGTTTCTTTGACGCTGTTCCATAGATTAGAAAACCATTCGACAACGCCATTCCAAGCATTTTTAATGCCTTCCCAAGCTTTTGAAGCGACGTTGACAATGCCGTCCCATAAACCTTTGAAGAAGTTTCTGAAACCTTCGCATTTATTCCATAGAATGACGAACGCTACACCAATTGCCACGATTGCAGCAATCACTAAACCGACTGGTCCAAGGAAAGCAACTATTGCACTAACTACCGAACCAATCCATCCGCCAACTTTACTGAAAATGTTTAGTCCGATTAGTGCGCCCTTAGCAATTTTTGAACTACCTGACAGGAATGTTAAAGCTGAACTAGCGGCTTTAGAACCTTTAGCAATACCAGATAAGGCTTTTCCTACTTTTACGGCATTATCTAACCCTTTGAAAACAGCCTTAGCCCCACCAACTACCTTGCTTAGTCCAGTTAAAGCACTTACCACAGGTTTTATTGCTCTTTGAGCAACTTTAAACCCAATAAACGCAGACGCTATCGCTCTAATCTGTTCAGGACTTAGACTTTGAACCACTTTAGCAAAAGCTTTTATCGCTTCTGAAGCTATTGACAATCCTTTACCAATCTTTTCTCCAAAAGAAGCCATATCGCCACCAGAAAACACTGAAAATACTTTCTTGATAGCTTCCCAAACTTCGCTCAATGCCTGTTTAAAATCAGAAATCGCACTTGTATTTGTGAAACCTTGCCAAAATTCCTTAATTTTAGCAACGGCTGAACCCACGAATGAGGTTATTTTCTCAATCACTGCATCAAAATCAATCTTGCTTACAAAACTCTCAATCCCTGAGGCTAGTTTATTAAAATCAACCTTATCAATCTGATTCATAATCGCTTCTAAAGCCTTGATACCTGCTTTAGATAACGTATCAAAAGCGGGCTTGAGTTTGTTTGATAGTGACTCTTTCAACCCGTCCATAGCTTGGTCTATAGTCTTATAGCTTGTAGCCATATCTTGCATGGTCGCCCCTGCACGTTTAAACGCTTCAGCGAAATCATCCGTTTTAACTTCTCCATCTTGAATTTTGGTAATCAATTCATTGAGCGACATTCCCATTTGTTTAGCAACTTCGCTCATACCTGCTGGAGCTTGTTCCATCATAATTTTAAAGTCTTGCCACGTTAACTTTGGTTTAGCTAGAGCCTGTACCATTTGTTGAGATAGGGATTTCATCGCTTGTTTAGGATTTTCAGACGATGCCGCAAGGCCACCCATAGCCTTTACAAGTTCGTTGCTATCATTACGACCGATTGCCGCCATCTGTGAGAACGTACTAGCCATGTCTGAGGCTGAGTAGATAGTTTTCGTCGCATAATCTTGCATTGCCTCTTTAGCTTGGTTGATTTGGTCTTTGCCCCAACCTAGCTTACTAAGGTTTCCATCAAACGTATCCCATGCTTTTTTGGAACTATTCAACTCACCGACCATTTCGCCCATTGTACTTTTGATACTTCCAAAAGCGGATTTAATCGCTGAGCCAACAAGTTCAGCACCAAGCATCGATTTAAACATCGAGCCGCTCTTTTCTGAAATCTTATCAAAAGCGGTTGACGACTTTTGAAGTCCGTTGATTGCTTTCTGCAAACCGTTCAGAGTAGAACTCATTCCTTTATCGACCGCAGTTAATACTGCTTCGACTGAATAAGTTTCTGCCATTATATACCTCCTTTCATTACGTATTCGCTCTCAGTAAGAGCTCTTTATCTTTGTCTGAGAGTTGATACTTTTGTTTAGTATCTTTTTTCTTGTAAAAATCACTGTACTTTTTGTATAAAGGAGTTTTACCGTCCGATTTAGTTGCCTCTACCTGTCTAGTTAACCAAGCGGAACGATGTAAGAGTTCATCTTCATCTTGCTTTCTTAATAACACTCCAGTCATCAACAAGTCATACTCGTACATTGTCATACGACCTATCTCGTTCATGTCAGTAATGTTTAAAAATCGAACACAATTTATAATGATTTCCTCAAACGTTTCTAGAGATGATTTCTCAATTATTTCTTCTTGAGACCTTGGTTCATCTCCTGTAGCAAAGACTTTCCTGCATTTGATTCGCTTAATTCTTGAAGTACATCATCGAATAATTTTTCTAGGTCTTCGCACTCTTCAACGTAAGTTTCAACCTCAGTTAATGAAGGTCGAGGGCTTTCTGTAACTGTTCCGTAGTAGATGACATCAGCTAATGATGCGATATTCTTAGCGTACAATTCAGGGATTTTAGCAGATAACGCCATTCCGAATTTTAAACCTTGCTGTTCGATTGGATAAGCTTTATCAAGCGCTCGAACGAATTTCACGCCAAATTTTACGTTGTATGTTTTATCATTGATTTTTAATTGCATTGTTGTTTTCTCCTTTTTCTAAAAAATACAATAAAAAAGAGAGGCGTTAACCTCTCTTAATTTCTACCCACCGACACCAGGTACAGGACTTGCTGGACTAGCTGTTCCTTTGGTTGTATCAGCAAACTCGTACTGAACCACTTCTGCTTGACTAGTGCTTAAAGTTGCATAACCTTTAACCCCAGTACCGTTGACTGCGAACTCAAGTTCCAACTCGATTAAGTCTTCTGCGTTTTTAGTTTTCTTGAATGAAGTCAAGTAACCTTGATAATACACAGCTTCGAATTTGTTTCCTTGTTTTTTAGCATTCTTTTCAATTTCCCAAACTTCTACAAGTTCACCTTTGTCCATAGCTGTTTCTAACTTAGCAACAAGTTCATCATCCTCTGCCATGATTGTAGTTGCGGTAATTGAAACTTCAATACCACCTACAGATTGTAATACTCCGTCTTTAGTTTTGACTGAGTTAGTGTCACGGCTCTTTTCTGTTGAGTGTTCAGTTTGGAATGCTAGTTTAGCACCGTCCGCTTTGCTTGCTTCGCTTAATAAGCGAAATAATAAAATACTATCAATACCTTTTTTTGCAACTGGCATTTATTTAACCTCTTTCCTTATAAAATTGTAAATACTAGACGAACACGACCACGCTTGAGCGGTTCGATTGTCGTGTTGTCGTCAAAAAGCGATATTGTAGATTGTGAGATATTTAAGGCTAAATAATAGCCGTCTGCCTCACTAATCTTCATCGCTTCAGCTAAGATACTCGAACACATATCTGATACTTGTTTACGTTTTTTACGGGTACTCCACACCGATAAGACCAATTCGACTGTGCCTTTCACATCCGTTTTATTTGGAACAAGTATGGAAGTCGTATCTTCCAACTCTACAAACGGATAAGGAACGTCATCGTCTGGTTTATAATCGTATGTTTTAAAACCCAAAAAAAGACAACGTTTAAATACGTTGTCAAAAACTGCTTGCTCTCTTGATTTCATTTAACCAACCTTTCCAAATCATTTTTAAAAAGTCTTTTCTGGTCATCAAAAGCTGGTTTGATAAACGGTTGTGCGCTCATTTTGCGAGTTCCTAACTCAACGTAAGCAGCATAATCAGTTCCTGGTGCCACTTTATATTTGAACCTACCGACTTTACTACTATTGACAGAAATAGACCTTTTTGTCGCCCCTGTAGGCTTGACGAAATGTTTATTTTTGCCTCTACCTTCATAATGACCTCTAAACTTGGAAGCGTTTATAATCGCTTTTCTTTGCATTTCCGTACCGTTTTTCTCAATGATACGCTCCATTTCTTCCATTTTAGCGACTTTTTGAAGTTTCTTTTGTAGTTTTTCAAGTCCTTTTAATTCAAAACGTACATCAGCCAATAGAATTATCCTTTTCTAAATAGAATACTCTCCCAGACTGCTTATCTGCTCTGCATTTATAGCGTTCTTTTCGATAATTGAGATAAGTGAATGAGATTTTAGGCGTGTTTTGGAAATAAACCACTTTTGAACCTCGTTTATATTCACCAAAAACTGCAACTTGCTTATCAATTCCAAGGTCCATTACATGAACTGGAACGATAAGTCTTTCTTCTTCGTTTGAAGTATATTCGCCTGTTGCTGGATTATACTCTTCTTGTTGCTTAGTGATAATCTCCACTCTTTCGTTATATCTCATAGCATCTTAAACCCCGCATTAAATGTTTTTGAACAAACTCGCTTAATTACGCTATCGTATTCTTTAAAATCATCAGAGTTAAATGTCATAGACGTGCCTTCTAGGGATTGATTGCTCATCCCTTCAGCGCCTATTCTGTTGAATCGTTTGATAATGACCTCGGTGATAATATACTCAAGGCCTTCTGGGACATCATCTACACCTGCGTAAGCTAAAAAATTAGCAGTTGTTAACGTTGCTATGGTTGTCAGTAACTTATCTTGAAGATTGTCCTCAATCCCTAGCAATATCTTCGCTTGAGTGATATTTTCCATGCTATCCCTCCAATACTGCGATAAGTTCCTCTTTGTTCAACGTTGAATAACCTTTGATATTACGTTCTTTCGCAATATCTTGCAGTTCTTTAACTGTTAAGTCGCTATAATTGATAGCTTCCGTTTCAGCAGGCTTTTTAGGGTGATGTCGTCGTAACATCATTCCCATTAAGCACCTCCGAATTTAACAACTTTAGATGGGTCGTACAAGTAAACACCGTAGTGTTCGTCCCCAGTGATAACTGTAGTTTTCTTTAAAATATCGCGGTCTGTTTCAACAGCCACATCACGTTTAAGGTTGATAACAAATGCGCCATATTTAGCAACATCGTCTGTATCTGTTTCAACTGCAGAAACCTTAACAAGGAAACCTTTACCTTTGTCAACTTTCTTAGAGCGTACAATTTGAACGCCGTGTGCTTCACCGAATGTACCAGATACAACGATGTTAGCGCCGATTTCTGAACCACGAACCCACTCTTTAGCAGTGTCTTTACGCAAAGCAATAGCATCTTCAGGATTGATAAGCGCAACATAGCGCGCGTCTTCTTCGTCCGTGAAGACTGCTAAGGCTTTATCAAGTGCATCACCAGTTGTAGGTGCTTCAGCAACAAATTGAGTAGCTTTCTTAGCTTCTTCAACTAAGTCATTGTCTACTTTATTCGCAATAGCTAAGGCGATTTGTTCAGCCGCTTGACCGATAGGGTCACCAATACCTGAAAGAACAGCTTCGTCTGTTAATTCAATACCTTTACCCGCTTTTTTAATAGTCATTGTAGACTTCTTAGTAGTTAATTGGTCAGGCACGATTGCTTCGCCTTCCGCAATATCTTTAGCGTCTCCAGAGTATTCCCACTTTGGAACTGTAACAGTGTTTCCTGGTTGTCCAACAAGCTTACGTTCAACGTATGCAAGCGGTGTAAATTTAATCATTTTTGGTAATTTAGCTGAAACCATGTCAGCCATAACTTCAGGGTTTACTAATTGTGCAATTTTAGTTTGTGTCATTTATATATTATCCTTTCAATTTATGGTATAGTTCGGGGTTATTTCGCAGTAATTCATTTCTACTTTGATAACCCATTCTGTTGAATTGTTCTTTTGTAATCTCACCAGCCGAAGTGTCTTCCATCTTCTTCGGTGTCTTACCTTTTAGTTTTTCACCGACTTTCTTATCGGCTAAATCATTCACTAAAGCTACAAAGCTCTCTACAGCCTCTTGTGTGCTCTCTGCTGTATCTTTGACAACAAGACCTAGGATTTTATCATCGACTGCAATACCGCCCTCAGAAAGCATTTTTGAAGCTTCTCGCTCTAGTCCACTACGATTGATTTTAGCTTCAAGTTCAGCAATGTATGCTCTTTGTTTTTCTTGTTCATACTCTGCTTTCTGAACCTCATTCATCTTACGTAGTTTTTCAGCTTCATCCATCTTAGCTTGATACTCTTTTTCAGCAGAACGCTTGGCCTTAGCTTTTTCTTTCTGAATAATTTCATCCAGCTGAGATTGTGTGAATGTTTTTTCTGTAGTTTTTTCTTCTTCTTGAACGCTAGCTTGTTCAAGTTCAGTTTCAACTACAGGTTCTTTAATTTCTTCTGCCATGTTAGGCCCTCCTTTTTAAGTCCGAGTGGACTGTTATCCTTAGCTTTTAATGTCTTCAAAGTTTGGACAATATAAAAACCGTACGGGATTCCGTACGGTTAGATTATTTTGAAATTTATTCTTTTTTGAGTACAAAAAAAGCACTTAGATTTCTCTAGGTGCTTTGGTAATTAGCTGAATATTACTTCTTTATCAACCAATTCGTCATCTGTATAATCGATTGTAAAAGTGTCTTGTTCTAAGATAGTTTTAGGTGGCGTTGGTCTGAAAAACGGAATACTATGAACTTTGTATTTTTTTCCTCCAATGTCCACAAATTGGTTCATCTTCAATTTTGAGAAGTCAGGATTTTCAACAGTGATAGAAACAAGACGGTTTGCAATTTTATAAACATCAATAATCTTATTCTTCATGTTTCTTCAACTCCTTTAATTTTTGCTTGTATTTTTCCAGAGCATTTTCTGTTTGTCTTTGTTCAGATTTTGGAATATTAAACTCTTCCGCTACAGATATTAAGTACTCTTGAGCTTCTATTTCTGCTAAAATTTTACTTCCTTCACCATCTATAACTAATCCATTCTTGAATTGTTTAGCATGGAATAATTCCTCTAATATTTCTGATATCAGTGGTCTTTTCTGCAAAACAACCAAGTCACGCCCTAGACAACATGCATCGACTCCTCGAGTCTTCAAATACTCAGCGGCTTTGTCATCTTGCCATACAAAACCACCTGACTCTTTAAAGTTTCTCAGTAGTTCTTTTTGTTTAGTGATATTAACCGGTCGGCGCTTATCAGGATTTTTATTTCTATCCACACCCTGATTATACATCTTTTCCCCGTCTTTAACAATATACTTGCTAGATTGGTTTTTATTATTCATATCAGCATGTAAAAACTCTTCATCTCTACCTACACGCTTTAAATCTATCAAAAAATGCGGAACCGTCGTGCATCGACAGTTGGGATGAAATGGTGGTGCGTTCAATGCTGGAACCAACTCAGATACTTTAAATATCCTCCTGTTGAACGGTTGGCAAATCGGACACGCTTTTAATTCGGTCATGACTTCAAACCATTCAACACCATTAGAATCATAGTTGGCCTTCTGAGCCTCTGAATATACCCTTGCTGATTCTGTCACTGCTAACCGTCTAGCGTATCCATAGGAAACATCAAACTCTTTTTTTAGACTGTTAATCAGAACGTTTGTGCCTTTACCTCTCAAAACAGTATCGGCAACTCCTTTTTTAACAATGTTTCTTAATTCGTTTTGTCTTTCCCAAACTCTAGACGACCACGTTGCATTGTTGAAATTGGCATACACGATAGAGTCAGCAGATATTTTTGAAGCTTCAAAACTTCCAAGTGTCATATTCAAAACACCGGCACTAAACAGATTTTCACGTCTGATTGATTCAATCAAGTGCTTATCAATTATTTCAAACTCATTCAAAGCTAAATCGTATTGATGCAACTTGATATTCGCTTGCAACACTTCTAAACGACTTGTTTTCATCTTTAAGTTGTACAATCTCATCAAGTCATTTTCCGCTCTTGTGAAATCATCGCTTGTTACTTTCTGACCGCGTTTTCTCAATTGGTTGGCTCGTTCGACTAACTGTCTAGCTTTAAACTCGACACTAACCATATCAAGACTATCTGCTCGTTGTTTAGCTTCTAACTTCGTGATTCCTTCTTTATTAGCATACATTTGCCAAAAGCTATCAATTTCCTTTTGAATATTATTGGCGTGTTGTTGATAGATACCGTGCAGTTGATAAGCTACTCTCTTATCTGCTAGTTCCCTATCCTTTTCTTCAGCACGATACCTATCTTCCCAATACTTACTGTCCAACATCTGCTATAACTTTCTGACTTTCATTTATTTCAGCGTCCGAGTAGATTTTTTGTTTTTCCAAACGAGTCTCAAGGTCGCCCATAGCTTCCTCTTCACGCTCCATTTTTTGGATTTCTTTTTGCGGGTCATCAACAATAGATAAAACGGAGAGCTTAGTTTCCTCTGACACTTGCCCAGATAACTGTCCGACAATCTGCGCTTCTTCCAGAAGATTTCTTGGTACATTTCTAGTAAACGTGTAGGTTAAACCTGTCCATGCATCCTCATAAACAATTGTCAAAGGAACGCTAAACACAATTTGATACAAGCGATTGAATGCAGATTGTAGTTTTCTGTCTTTCATCCGAGCTAGGTTATCCATAGCCTGCAATTTAAAAGCAAGAGCAGTTCCAGATGAATTCCCAAACTCAGATTCCGACATGTTAGCAACCATTGAAATAGCAAAGATAGACTCTTTCAGCAAACTAATCAGATTCTCTTGAGTCGTATCTGAATTTGGCTTCTCCAAGAACCCTACATCTGGAAGAGGCCCGTCACCGTTTTTCCAAAGATTGAAAATTCTATTCTCTCTGATTTGTCCAGCATCTTCTTCCTGTAATTCAACGCCAAGCACCTTCAAATAAGCATCTGCAAAATAATCTACATCATTCGCTTTTTCACTCGCTGCCTTATTTAAAGCATTAATCAATGTCTTGACGCTTTCAAAAATGCTTTGGCGTTCTTCATTCTCAATCACTTCAACGACTGGAACGGAACTATAGATGTGCTGAGTACGCTCACCGAATTTTACTGTTCCGCCCGTAGTGAATGTAGCTTCAATGATTTCATCATTTGTGATAACTTGACCAACACCTGTGTTCTCGTTCTCGTTGAACGTGTATCTCACTGCGAACAACGGACGTTCTTCAATGCTGTTATCATGCACGATGAACATATTGATAGGACTGTTATACGTCGCTCTAGTTTGTTTGTACTCGTCTTGATAAATGTAGATGAACGCATGACCAAATATGCTAGACATCTTAGCAAGTTCAAACTCTGAATCTTCCATGTCGTTAATCTTACGAAAATGAGCGATAAACTTATTCACATTTTCATCATCATGCTTGATTTTAACTGGAACACCAATCTGATAACCTGTAAACGTATCGACAATGTACTTAGCGTAATTAAACACCAAGCGGTTATCAGGTTTCCAGCTATCTTTCTTAGGCATTTTCAAAACTTCATGTTGTGAGAGATACATATCCTCGCTTTCAACATAATTCTTAACTAGCTTACTCATGTGAAGCCTAATCGCTTCAGTAACGACTTCTTCTGTCACTTCATCGCTTTTTGTCGTTATAACTTTTCGTTTGTTAACAAAAACTTTTGCCAATTTTAAAAGCCTCCTTTAAATAGTTTGATGTTTGATTTATATATTCTGTCTTGCAAAGCGTATCTAATCGCATCGATGCAGTGGTTATAGCTATCTACTGGCTCATTGATGTACTCATTTGTCTTTCTGTCTTTCTTCCAAGTGTAATTTTCAAGTTCTTCAATCAGCTTCACGCATCTTTCATCAACAATCCAATCGTACTGTAAGAGATACTGAATACCTTGTATGACTGACCCAGGACCTTTCTGCACATCAACAACCCTAGGAATACCAAGATTTCGCAATTCTTGATTAGATTTCTTTTCAGCGCTATCTGCTCGTATCTGCTCTTTAGCATATCCAAGCGCCTTGATTGCTTCTGCTATCTTGTCATTCGTCAATCCTTTTTTTACAAACTCCTCAACAGCGTATAAGCGCTTGTTAGCATCGTCTATCCTTACATGAAGCAAGGCTGATGGGTCATTGATAAAACCGTAGTCAAGACCAAAAAAAGCTGGCAAGTGCGCCAACTCGTCTTTATTAAGCAATCGTTTTTCATACTTAGGGAATACCAATTTATCAAGTGTCGCAAACTCACCCAAAGCGTAAATTTTGTAGTACGCTTCGTTTCTGTTGGCTAGTTCCTCGATATTCTCTTTAGTTAAGTCATCCAAGAAACGATTATCTTTATACGTCGTTTGATAAACCACTGTATTCTTAGGATTTCTCACAAAAAAAGCATTATATACCCAGTTTGCTTTGGATACCGGGTTAAACATCAAATAGATTTGTTTCTGTTTATGCACTTTATCCCTTAAACGCAACGTTAGCTGTGTGTAATCATCAAGCGTAAACTCAGACGCTTCTTCCATGACCACGTCGGAAATACCTTTGATGGACTTAATTTTCTCTGGGTTATCCATCCCTTTGAAAATCAACTCGGCACCGTTCGGTAATTCAATACGAAAGGCACTCATGTTAACCTTGCACAAATTAAGTATCCCAAAATAAGATAATGTCGCTTGAACATCCGCAAACACTGAGTCACGTACCGTAGAAGCAACCTTACGCAGCACTAATATTTTTCGTGGTTTGTTCCATGACTTTAGCGCTTTAAGAATTATCTTTTGAAACACTCCATGACTTTTGCCAGACGAAGCCCCTCCGTAATGCACCTCTGTGAAGGTGTCGTAGTCAAATAGATGTTCATAGATATGCTTATTGAAAACACGATTAGGACGGTCGATGATGATGTTGATTTTCGGGTTAGCCTTCATCGTCATCCCAATCACCTACTTTGATGTCGATATTCTTTCGAGTGATTTCTTGCCTATCCAAGAACAAACCGTAACGCTTGCCAAGGTCAACCGCTGCACTCTTTCTCGTGGACACATTCGGTTTAGCATCCATGACTTTTTGATATCCGTCACCATCAAGAACTAATAAAGGCTCTGTGATTTCTCCACGCATAACTGCCGTTAAAAACTCAAGCACTTCTTGTTGGTCTGCGACACGTTCGGACTTTAACTTTTCTAGTTGTTCATCTATATATGCTTTTATGATAGCTTTTGATAGCAAGCGACTTCCATTCACTTGAGCAACTTTATCTCGTTTTACGTTTGGATAAGCCTTTTTATAAGCCTGAGTAGCATTCAAGCTGATGATGTACTCATCGGCAAATTTCTGTTGTTTTTCGGTCATCCCATTTTCCATCACCTCGTTTCATTGCATACAAAAACCCCTCAAGCTGGAGGGCTTGAGAGGAAAAAAATAAAGGAGTCTAAACCACGAGAAAAAAGAATGTCTTTTCCCACAACTTCTACATGATAACTATACCATAGATTTATTAGTACTACTCAGTACAGAGTCGTCTTTTTTAGTACATCTTTCGATTTTTTTAACAGCTTCATCATGAAGAATAAAAAGCGTTGTTTTAGATATTTTTAATTCTTCAGCAATCTCATCCCAGTTTTTAGAAGAGATGTATTTCATCCAAATGATTGTTCGTTCTTTAGAATCGTCCAATTGCTCAATCGCTTTAATCAGTTGATATTTCAAATCAATCAAGTTATCCACTTTTTCGTTAATGTAATCATTCAAATTGATTATTTTAACGTATGCATCGTCTTTAAGACCTACTTTCGACTCTTGAACATTCACTTCTTTTAGAGAAGGAGATTTTAAGAAAGAATTATTTAAACGGTCTAACTCTTCTATTTTTGTTTTTATTTCCAAATCGATTAAGCGAATTTGCTTCAATTGATGTTTAATTCCCATTTTTCACATCCTCTCTAATCCGATTCATTAAGGTCAAACCAAATTCTTCAGTATTTGATAAATAATCAAAATATTGACTTAAAAAGAACCGCTCACAGTCCATTTTCATATTCCACGCTGTCCGATGATGCCTATTTTTAAAATGCTTCTCTTTTAAATTCCAATCGGACTTTACAATCCCTTTGGAAAGCAAGTATCTTAAGGCTATTTTGTAATCATCCACCGCTCTTTCTATGATTCCAGCGCATAATCCGTAATACCCTCTACTGTCCATTATTCACCTCACAATAGAGCCTCTAACTTATCAATTTGAAATCCTGCCCACGCTTTTGACTTATCGCTTAGTTCATCATCAATAGCAACGACTGGAAGAGCTTGCCAGCCATAATGTCTCAGTAGCTCCAACGCTCCTGGATTAGCTTCGATGTCTACTGCTTCAAACGGAATCTTGTTCTGAGTCAGCCACATCTTAGTCATTTCACATTGCATACATCTAGGTTTAGTGTATACTGAAATCATTCATTACCCTCCTTTGACGAAATAGCCAGCCCGAGGATTTTCTCTGTGTTGATTGTTGCGCTTTTCGTCTTTCCTGTTGACATACTAACGTAATTAAAATCCATAGATTTTCCATCATCATTCAAAATAGTTACATTATCAAATTTGAATGTTTTTCCATTTTCTAAAAATAAAATAAGTTCCATTGTTATCCCTCCATAAATACTCTTTTGTTAATCCTGATAACTATTGTGTTATCAATTGGTTCATCAATCACTATCGCTGAATCTACTGGAAGAGTATCGAGCATATCTTTTACTGCTTGTTCGTAATTTGTTTCTTTTTTCTCTTCCTTAATGCATTTTTCTAATTCAATATGTTCCATTATTTTTTCAATATAATGAATATCTGAATCTATAGTATTCTTTGACCTATATATAGCTACTAATGACATAACAATCGATAAAATATTTACGATAGTTAGTATTGTTAAAAGTACATCCATTGTTATTCCTCCTCACAATCCACGAATAGAGCTTTTATTTCATCCCCAAACAATTCAACCGCACGTTCGGCGTCTTCTTTGTTTTTGAAATAGCCGAAATTGTTAAAAGAACAACCTAGAACTATCCAGACGACTTTAATACAATCTTCCGCAGTCGAATAGAATAAATAATATTTTTCTTTATTATTACTGAAATTCGGCTCCCATCCATCATTGCATTCGTCACGAAACGCTTTAAATCGTGTTAGTAGGTTTCTGCGTTTCCTTTCGAGTTCAGCTGCTTGTCCGGTTGGAAAGATATTGCCTTGATTAAAAATGTCGAAAGAACCCCTTCTACAATCCCAATAACTAGAAAATATTTCTCCGTCTGAATCCAAAACGCACACTTCATCCCCATATTCATACGGGCATTTCATTTCCCATGTATCTTCCTCTTCATCAGGAACTTTAATATCAGCCAATACTTTTGATATTTCATCAGCTAAATTAGCAAACCACCCACTGTATGCATTTGCTTCTTTTACTAACTCTTCCAACGAATTTACGTCTTGTTTTTTATTTTCCATCGTTTTTTCTCCTATTCATCTCTTTCTTTCTCATATCCTGCAATTGCTCCAGCAAATAACGTGACTGCAGGAACAACGATATCGATTCGAGAAACCCCTAAGACATTCAACACAAAAATCGTGTACGTCATTAGTTGCCAAAAAATTACCCATAATTGATTCGTTTTCATTTATTTTTCATTCTCCTTTTCTAATTCCAAAAAATATCTTCAATCCATCCAACTGCTTCAGTAATAACATCCCCAATCCAATTAACGATATAGGCGATGACGGGAGCACAACCGAAGAGTAAGGCAAACAGGATTAAAGATATAAGCAACATTATAGCCATGCAAAACACCGTCATTACAAAACACATAGTTAACCTCCTTTTAAAAAGCTATAACTCCTAATAGTTCTAAAACGCAAAGAACCAAAAGTACAATAACCATAATTAAACCAATTATGAACGCTGCAAGTTCGCTTTTTCTCTCTATCCATCCCAAAAGTAATACTACAATCAAACTACAAATGATTTGAGTTAAGATTTTCATTTAATCTACCTCCCTCATCAGCGCTTATTAAACCAAATTGTTCAATCGTTGCTCCAAACTACATCTCAAATCAACCAAAGAATCTATATCTTTCTTCCACTGCCTTCAACGCTGTTTCAAATCCAAACAAGAAAGCAAATCGTTCATCATAGCTCATCTTTTCAAGATGTTCATAATTAATATCTTTCTGGAATTGTTTCAACGCTCTGTCATACATCAACATGTCCTTGTATTTACAATGCGCAATAATCAAGTAATGCACATCGTTTTTTAATTTTTCAAATTCATTTTTAGCCAATTGCTTTCACCGCCTTTTCTAGATTCGCCAAATTTTCTACAATACGGTCTCGAATATGAGCTGCAACTGAGTACGGGTCTTTCATAAATTTAATCAGCGTGTTTGCATTCACTTTTAACGCTTTAGAAGCAGCTAACATCTTCTCACTCGAATCTTCAATCATTCCATGAATGTAAGTAATAGCTTCTCCGTAATTTTCACCCATATACTTAAAAGCAACCTTACTAACTCTCTCTTGATACGGGTCCTTCACGATAGTCCCTTCGATAGCATGTTCTTTTATAAATTCCAAGACTTCATTTGGCGTTTTAAAATGCATCGCTTGTTTAATGTCAGTTGTAAATTGATGCGTATATCGTGGATGGTTCTTTGCAAGATATCCCATCATGCTTGAGTAGTCATTGATACGTTGGAAGTACCATTGTGGATATTTAGCATCTCTAATGACATATAATTTAATATGATTCATGTTTATCCCTCTTTAAAACGGTAAATCTTCATCAGTAACGTTGAATGTTTCTCCGTTCGCTGTAAAAAGGTCGTTATTTGCAAAATTTCCGACTGTATTCGCGTTTTTATTACCGTTGAATGTATTTACATATCCACCTTCAAAACCCTCTCTACTGCCTTCTAATTGGTTTGTAGCGTTGCGCGCTTCTAACAAGCTAAAGTTTTCTGCTAGTACCTCTGTCACATATACCTTTTGTCCTTGTTGATTTTCATAGTTGCGTGTTTGAATACGCCCTTCAATCCCTACTAGTGAGCCTTTGTGTGTAAAGTTCGCAAAGTTTTCCGCCGCCTTACGCCACATTGCGCAGTTAATAAAATCTGTTTCCTTTTCGCCATTTTGGTTCTTAAAGTTTCTTTCTACCGCTACCGTGAAACTAGCGTATGCCGTTCCGTTCGATGTATAGCGTAAATCTACTGCCCTTGTTAATCGTCCTACTAATACTACGTTGTTAATCATTGTCTACATCTCCTATATATTTTTTCCATTCGTCCAAATTTCCCTTTTGAATCTTGTTCACTCGTTTAAACTCTTTGATTGCCTGCGCTTTGAGTGGCAATACGCCCTCTTGTCGCGCCTCGTCTGTTACTGGAATAAAATATCCAGTACGTCCGTTTCTTACTCCTACAATCACGATGCCGTAATTGTTGATTAACTGGTCTATGATTTTCTTCACTCGTCTTGTAGAAAGTCTTGTCTTTGCTACGATGTCTTTTATATTCACTCGGCGTTCGTCACTAATCGGGATAAGCGATAGGACTACCTTTTCAATTGGTGTCATTTGTTTAGACATAGCTATATAACCAATCTCCTTTCTGTTTCTTAACAGTTACTAGAGGGATTCGGTAAAGGTTCATAAACATTTTTCGTTTCATTCTGAATTCAGTCGTTTCTATCCCTTTTACATCAATGTATGTGATACTACCATCGTTTTTCATAACTTTGAAATCCGCTACGTAAGTGATAGCACGTATTTTCTTCTTGACCCCTTCTATTTCTAAGTAAAACGATTCTTGCAACATAATTTTTATTTGTCGTTCAAACCCTAAAATTTGACGTTCCGACACTTGTTGTTTTAAGTGTAAGTAATAATCGCCTTCCGCTTTGCTATCAAACTTGATACCGTCAATTTCTACTTTCTTTGCGTTGTACTTTGAATATCTCCTAAACATTTATTTATTAGTTGCTCCCTCTCTTTCTTTTGCGCCCTGAATAAGTTTTCTCTTTCTTTCAAGATAGCCTTCATCCGTCGTTTTCAAGTTGGCGATTTGTTTAACTAGTTCCGCGTATCTTTTTGGATTAGACTTGTAAAACTGTATTTCTTTTTCTTCCTCGCTCATTTATCCTCCTGTTATTTTGCCCAGTTGGGTACAATCTCAACATAACCACCTTTTTTATAATTAGTCGGTTTGTTTTTCTCATGTCGTTCATCACTCGCTTGTACTTGTTCTAGTGTTGTAATTCCGTTTGCTTTCCACTTGTCCCATATACCTCGCATGTACAAAAATGGGTTTTTTGCTCCGATAGAACGTTTAAAACTCTCTAGAATCATTTCTTTTCCATAAACACCTAGCTTTTCTTTTAATTCAAGTTGTACTATTGAGTTAGCTACCCCGAAATTTCCTTGATATATTTCAATCAATTCTTGTTCATCATTGTTATTTGAACCACCACCAGTCACCAGTTCTTTATCTGGTTTACTTTCTTCTGGTTTAGTTTTATTTAGTTTTATTTTATTTAGTTTTATTTTATTTAGTTTTATTTTATTGCCATCAAATGCCATTGGTTCGCCATTAGTATCGCATTGGCTTTGCTTTAGCATTGCTATAGCATTGCTATCATTTTGCTTTGGCATTGCTATAGCTTTGCCATCAGCATCGCTATCATTTTGCCTGTTTTCCCATCGTTTTTCTGCGCCTTTTTTCCCTGCTTCTGCTCGTTTTTTTCTTTTTGCGTCCATCATTTCCATTCGCTCATTAAAGCTATCTGAATAGAAATATTTACCATCTTCCGTAAATTTGAATAAGTCGTAATTTTCAACAACTTGTTTTACTTTTTCGGCATCTACTCTTAAGTCAAAAGCTAGTGTGTTGTAATCGATTGTGCTTTTGTAGCCTTCTTCTTCTCTTAATCGTTCAATCAACATGAAGAAGATTCCATAGCCTTCCGCACCTAACCCCATTCGAACCTTCATTAATTTGTCCGAATTTCTTGCGTTGCTATCGTGTGAGAAATAACTTCTCATTCGGTACCTCCTTTCTCCCTATTTACCGATTCTTAGTTCTTTCACTGCCTCCTCGTTTAGTAGGATTGGCTTGATATGATATTTATTTTCAAATGCGATTTCTCCTATCGTGTGCCGTTCCGTGTGGTGAGTTCTGCATAGGCAGTAGTAACGTCTGTTTGCGTGGTCTATCATGTTTCGATTGTTTCCCATTCCTACCGCATCTACGTGATCTACATCGCTATGTTGTTTCCCACAAATAAAGCACGTCCGATATTTAACAAACAGAAACGCTAGACGGGATATGTCAACCGCTTGATAGTATTCTTTGAAGTGAAATGGTATGTCGTTTTGGAAACAAAACTCGATAATCAGTTCAATCAGTTGATTAGCTTGAGTAATGTTACAGTGGTTCATCGCTAGGCTTAACCCTTCCACGTTGTACAATTCACTGTAATACGCTTTGAACATATCCTTTACCCACTCCAACGGATAACCTGTATAATCGCTCACATCTCCAAACAACGCGTGAATAAATTTCTGTTGTTTAGGTGTGATGCTACGTTTATCAATAACCGTCACTTTCAAGCGGATATTTTCGCCTTTATCTGTTCTTCTTCTAGCTTCTGTAAGATTGAAATCTTCTTCTAGCGCTATCTGTATATCTTGTTGATTAACCGCCTTGAGTTTCCCCTCGTAATCCATTACGCCCCTTCACGCGTTCCTGTTAAAGGTTCGGGAATACTTTGCAACATCTTAATTGCTCTATCTAGCAAAGTATCGCTCCATTCTTCAGTAGGTGCGCCTTGAACTTTAGATTGCATTTCTTTGAATTTCTCGAATCGTTCGGGTGTTGACTCTGCTAGTTGTTGAATATAATCACATTTAGATTGTTTTTCTGCGCTGATTTGAGGCCCTTTCTTTTTTCTTCCGTTACCGCTTGCCTCGTTTCCGTCATCGTCTTTGTCTGATGTGATACCAAACACTGCGCTCAACGCATATCTTTTAGCGTATGTAATTGCACTACCGTATGCTTGAGGTGTTTGTTTTTCAGGCTTCATTCTCACGCTAGGAAATTCAATATATTCCCCTGATTGATGCAGAATAATCGTTCCTACTTCAACATTTCCGTTTTCATCACCACTTGCATACTGCATGAACGAAATCCCTAACGGTCCTGCTGCTTCTGTGATTGCTTCAACTACATTTTCTAAAGGTACATATTTACTTTTAAAAAAAGGGTTGTTTGCATCTTTTAATGGTTGTTTTAAATTCTTCTGAAATTCAGACATTGCTTTTGATAAGTTTTCAATGCTCTCTGATTTGTTTAACATGGTTCACTCTCCTGCTGTTAAAATTGATGAGTCTAAATAATTTTCTTTCAAGTATTCGTCTATGTCATCCTCGTTAACGTAATCGCCACCTAAATTGTAGTAATTACATTCCTCGTCTGTTTTTTCTCCTTTCCAGTCATACGCTCTAATGCGTGTCACTGGCGGTTCTGTTAAATATAGGTTTCTTAGATATTCTTCCACATCGTCCTCAAGAACTTTATCCTTTCCGATAATGCGATACTGGTCTCCACGATAGATTTCCATTCCCTGCCAATCGTATCCGTAAACTTTATCCTCAGGCGGTTCAAGATATCTATTGTGTAATGCTTCAAAACTGCCGTACATTGTGTTATAATCTCCTTGAAAATATTTATTTTTTAGTCAGCGTTCCCGCGCTGGCTTTTTTTGTTCCACGTTTCCTGAAAATCAGGTTCCACGTATTGCCCACTTCTAATTAGATTTACTTTTGATTCGTGTTGTTCAACCGCCTTTCCTACCAAGAGCACAATGCTCATCATTGCGATAATGATTCCAAATGCTAAAATGTACCACCCTAGCATCCATTTCATGAATGGGATGAATTGTACCCTCGTTTTTCTTCTTCGTTCTGTTCTCATCGTCTTCTCCTTCCGTCCCATACTCTTTGTATTTCATCAATCATGCTCGCTTGATATTTGTATGGGCGTGTATCTGTTCTTCTTGCTGCAACCACCACTGGATGGTTTCTAATTTCGCTTTTGTGCCACGAACTGGAACTCGTCCCAATCGCTTCACACAACTCTTCGGTCGTTATCCACCTTTGATTACTTCTTGAGTCAATAAACGGTTTTATTAATCCAACAAATTTCTCTGGGTTTCTTTTTACGACTTCGAAGAATATCGGTTCGTAATAATCAAGCGTTGATTGTTCCATGGTTTAAACTCCTTTCGTTTTTTTCATTTGGTCCAAAAATAGTTTTATTGGGTCGTCTCTTAAGAGGTGGCCTTTTTAATTTTCCAGAAGCAAAAACACCAACTTAGAAAATTAATTTGTAACCAAGACTCTACGTACTTGATTCCATCTTCCTCGTAAAATGTCATGTAATGGTGCATTTATTTCATCTCCTGACTAATCATATTTAGGGGTAATTCTGACTCTAAAACCTTCTGCACTGTCAATATCTTCTGCCGTGATGACTGCAATGGTTTTAGGATTTTCTTCGTCTGTTTCTACGACGATTTTTGTGATATCCGTTAACGCTTCTACATCCATTCGTATCACCTCCTTTTTTGAAATTGATATTCCCTATTTGTGAAACTAGTGTTATAATATCCTTGCCTACCTCTTTCAAATCCTTGTAGGCAGAGAGGATGATGATGATGAAAATATTATTATCAGAATTTTTGAAAGGTACTGTGTCTCAGTAGAGTTTGGATTCATTTGTAGGTTTACCTTTTGCCTACCGCACCTGGCTAGCAGGGTTCAATAGGGGGAGTTAGCTTTTTCGGTCGTCTTAGCTATACGACCAAACAGAACAATAAATTAGCTGCCGTTGAGAAAATGGCGGAAAAGCTAGTCTCTAAAATCGAGAATCAAAATCTATTTCAACTACAGTGCCAGGGGCGATACTGGCGAAGTGTTGTTGGTTACCGTTATTAACTTGAGCAGAACAATTTCCGTAGCGTGTCTTATATAACGGATAAGACGCGTTTTTTTATTTAAAAAGTTCATTCAAATTAATATCCTCTCCGTAAAAGTCTTTTAACTTCTTCAACACTTTGTAACTAGGCTTCATAAAATCATTTTCGATTTTCACGTAATACGATTTACT
>ERZ773196.546-NODE-546-length-23552-cov-32.923820_pt1 | contig 23552 bp, 11 predicted proteins | sample MGYA00581009_ERZ773196 | MGnify/ENA primary metagenome ERZ773196 (study PRJEB29015, sample SAMEA2738162) | human oral metagenome | biome: human oral; feature: human-associated habitat; material: saliva | place: China | collected 2243 ... | reverse complement strand
ACGAAGGCAGACGACCCACAGGTAGAAACAAAGCCTATTTCAGCAGGGGAATCTGCCCCATCTTCTGAGTCAGCTGCGAAACCTGTAACGGGGACCACTAGTTTCTATAGTGCTGGTTCCAAGGCCCCATCAGGCCGTACAGTTAGTACTCTAAGTCGTCCCCAAGGGGATTTAAGTATAGAGAATAACAACGAAGTCACAGGAACCTTTGATGCAGTTGTTCGCAATGTAGTATCCCCAACTGGCTTAAAGGAAGTCTTGGTTCCATCATGGAGTGTAGCAGATGGTCAGGATGATTTAATCTGGCATAAGGCTGTTCGTCAAGCTGATGGTTCCTACCGCGCAACGATCAAGGCAAGTGATCACAAGAACTCAGTTGGTCAGTACCAAGTTCATGTTCATTACCTTGATCAGGAAAATAGACGTCGTTATGTTACAGAAACTATTGTAGAAGTTCGTCAGTCTAGACCGAGTGGAACACTCTCAATTGAAAATAATAATTCAAGTACAGGAAGCCTTGATGCAGTTGTTCGTGACATTGTCGCTCCAAATGGCATTAAAGAAATTTTGGTTCCATCATGGAGTCTTGAAAATGGTCAGGACGACCTCATCTGGCATAAGGCTACTCGTCAAGCCGATGGTTCTTATCGGGTGACGATTAAGGCGACAGATCATAAGAACTCTACAGGGGAATATCGTGCTGATGCTTATCTTATAGATGAATCAAACAATCGATTCTATTTGACTGAAAAAGTAGTGGAAGTTCGTCAGTCTAGACCAAGCGGAACGCTATCGATTAAGCACAATCAAGATTCCACCACCTTTGATGCAGTCATTCGTAATGTTATTGCACCAAATGGATTGAAAGAAGTCTTGATTCCAACCTGGTCAGATAAAAATGGACAGGATGATCTTATTTGGCATAAGGCAAGCAAGCAAACTGACGGTAGTTATCGTGCAACCATCAAAGTCTCAGATCATAAAAATGATGATGGCAAATACAATATTCATGTCTACTATGTAGATCAAAATAACCAACGGAGCTATATCACAGAAACCACTACAGAAGTGCGTCCCCTAAAACCAAGTGGCACTATAACAATTGAGAACAACAATACTGTAACAGGAACATTTGACGCAGTCATTCGTAATGTTGTTGCACCAAATGGACTGAAAGAAGTTTTGATTCCGACCTGGTCAGATAAGAACTGGCAAGATGATCTTGTTTGGCACAAAGCGATTCGTCAAAGTGACGGCAGTTACCGAGCTACCATCAAAGCCTCAGATCATAAAAATGAGGATGGCAAATACAATGTCCATGTCTATTATGTGGACAATGACAACCAACGAAACTATATTACAGAAACTACAGTAGAAGTACGTCAAGCCCGTCGTTCTGGTACGATTGTAATCCAAAACAACAACAAGGATACGGGAACTTTTGACGTCATCATTAAGGATGTATACAGCCCTAAAGGTGTACGGACTGTTCAAGTTCCAACTTGGTCTGATAAGGATGGCCAAGATGATATCCGTTGGTATGAAGCAACTCGTCAAGCAAACGGAGACTACAAGGTTTCTGTCAAGGCTAGCGATCACAAGAACTCTACTGGCAAATACCATGTTCATCTTTATTACATCCAAAATGATGGCTCGCGTGTAGGGGCTGGAACAACAACCACAGAAGTGGAATTTAGAAATCTGACGACCAAGACCCAAACAGGGATTAAGAATGTTAATTCTGGTGCGGGAACCTATACGGTAACAGTGGACCAAGCACCTCAGGGACGTCGGATCAAGAATATCCGTGTTGCTGCTTGGTCTCAAGCTCATCAAGAGAATCTCTACTGGTATTCAACAACACCTTCTGGTACGCATACAGAAGTGCAAGTCTCTGCAGTGAATCACCAGTACCAGAAAGGAAACTACACTACTCACGTCTATGTGGACTATGTGGATGGTGGCGTTGAAGGCTTTAACCTGGGTCAAACAGCTCTTTCACCTCGTGAGACAGTTGATCAAACAGCATACAATCCTCATGTTTCTAATGGTCAACGAGATCGTATTTTACGAGCTGCAGCAAGTCTTGTCGGTGTTCGTAGCGGAAGTGCAGCCCATCATCAATTGGTCAAGGATTATAATAGCGTACATCCCCTACCAGTTGGATACGCTGTGAAAAATTCTGATGATTGGTGTGATGTGTTTGTCACAACAGTTTTCCAACGCGAAGGCCTTAGTCATTTGATTGGTCGGGAGTGTGGCGTAGAGCGCCATATCCAAATTTTTAAACGTTTAGGTATTTGGAATGAGGATGGAGCTTCTACACCAAAAGCAGGTGATATTATTACCTTTAACTGGGACCAAGACTCTCAATCGAATAATGGATTTGCGGATCATATTGGGATTGTAGAACGCGTCGAAAATGGGCTGATTCATACAATCGAAGGAAATTCCGGTGTTGTTGGTACTGTAAAACGCAATGTATACCGTATCGGACACGGAAATATCCGCGGATTTGCGACCCCACGTTATAAATAACGAATTTTAAAAGGGACGCCGAATTGCTAGATTTAGTAGTTTTCAGAATGGATTTACTAGAGAATAGTGTTTTTATGCGATATCCTTATTTTGTAGGAACTCTTGAAAAGATCGATAATAGCTCTTTTCGAGAGTTTTTCTTTTTAAAGATATTAATACTTCACTTATGCTGAAAACTTATCAATCTTCTAATGGGATTCACTTTTTAAAGAAGAGAGGAGATATTCTTTAGATTACTTTCGTATTACTATTCTATATGGTACAATTGGGGGGTATAAAATATGATTAAAGGAATGAAAATGAGAAAAAAGGATTTCATTTATTTTACCAGTTCAGCTGTATTGCTAGCTGCCTCTGTTCAAGTTGCCCACGCCGATGAAGTGGGAGTGAAAGAATCGGCAATCACTGAAAGTGAAGCAGTAACGGCACCAGCTAGTCAAACACCGGTCATTGAGGATAAACCTCAAGCAGCTTCCAATAACTATGAGGCACCAGCCCCAGTGACAGAGCTTCTAGTCACTAGTTCAGAAGTTCCGAAAGTGGAAGAGCCGAAGGTAGAAACACAGCTCAGCTCAGAAGTGCCATCTGCCCCATCTTCTGAGCCAACTGCGAAACCTGTAACGGGAACCACTACTTTCTATAGTGCTGGTTCCAAGGCCCCAGCTGGCCGTACAGTTAGTACTCTAAGTCGTCCTCAAGGGGATTTAAGTATAGAAAATAACAACGAAGTCACAGGAACCATTGATGCAGTTGTTCGCAATGTAGTATCCCCAACTGACTTAAAGGAAGTCTTGGTTCCATCATGGAGCGTAGTAGGAGGTCAGGATGATTTAATCTGGCATAAGGCTGTTCGTCAAGCTGATGGTTCCTATCGAGCAACAATCAAGGCAAGTGAGCATAAGAACACATTAGGTCAGTACCAAGTACATGTTCATTACCTTGATCAAAATGATAGACGCCGTTATGTTACAGAGACCGTTGTAGAAGTACGTCAAACTAAGCCAAGCGGAACACTTTCGATTGAGAATAATAATCCAAGTACAGGAACCTTTGATGCGGTTGTTCGGAATGTAGTATCCCCAACAGGGCTCAAGGAGGTCTTGGTTCCATCATGGAGCGTAGTAGGAGGTCAGGATGATTTAATCTGGCATAAGGCTGTTCGTCAAGCTGATGGTTCCTATCGAGCAACAATCAAGGCAAGTGAGCATAAGAACACATTAGGTCAGTACCAAGTACACGTTCATTACCTTGATCAAAATGATAGACGCCGTTATGTTACAGAGACCGTTGTGGAAGTTCAGAAAACAAGTCCGACTGGTACGATTGTAATCCAAAACAATAACAAGGATACGGGAACTTTTGATGTCATCATTAAAGATGTCTACAGCCCTAAAGGCGTACGGACCATTCAAGTTCCGACCTGGTCTGATAAGGACGGTCAAGATGATTTAGCTTGGTATGAAGCGATTCGTCAATCAGATGGGACCTACAAGGTCAGTGTGCAGGCTTCTAACCATAAGAACTCGACAGGTACTTACCATGTTCATTTGTACTATGTTCAGAATGATAACAGTCGAGTTGGTATTGGCGCGACAACAGTACAAGTTGAAAACCGTAAGGCCAATACAAAAACACAGGCTCTTATAAAGAATGTCAATTCTGAAAAAGGAACATATACGGTAACGGTATACCAAGCTCCTCAAGGCCGACAAATTAAGCAAGTTAGAGTAGCTGTTTGGTCCCAGCCCCATCAGGAAAACCTTCGTTGGTATTCAACAACACCAAGCGGGTTACAGACTGATATTGAAATTCTTGCGCTTAACCATGGGAATGTAGCTGGAGACTACACAACGCATGTTTATGTAGACTATTCAGATGATAGTGTTGAAGGTCTAAATCTTGGTAAAACGAAATTATCCCCTCGTAATCAAAAAGTTGGTTCTCAAACTGCTTATTATTCTCAACGCGATCCTCGTTGGGGAGGGAAATGGTATGGTGTCAGCAACATGGACCAATCGGGCTGTGTTCCAACTTCCTTGGCTATGACTTTTACGGATATTCTCGGACGACAAGTGTTACCAACTACAGTAGCGGATTATCTGTATTACAATACCAATTCTTTTAATAAAATTGCTGTAGCCGGAACAGATGCCGATGGACTTGTTGCTGCTACGAATCATTGGGGCTTAAAGAGCCAAATGCTTACAGGGAAAGATGCAATTGCCGCAACCTTAGTATCAGGAAAACACGTTCTTGCTGCAGTTGAGGAGAGCATATTTATCAATGCTCCATATACTCATGAAATTGTATTGCAAGGCTACGATAATGGGAAAACCTATGTAAGAGATCCATTTAATCCTGCTAACAACGGCTGGCATTCTATTGATTATATCTTCTCAGTAAAAAGTACCGATCCAATCGATGCTAAATTAGGTTCACCATTTTTCAGCATTTTTGCCTAAGGACTTTTTTATAATAGAAAGGTAACCAGCTCTATGAAGGGGCTGGTTTTTTGCATCCCTTTGATGACAGGAGAAGTCATTAGACAGGGAGCTTATGTCAAAAAGTTCTGAAATATCCTAAGGATATCTATGTAAGGTCTTTAGAGGCATTATAGAAGGTTATAAAAAAGCTATGGAAACAAGTGATGGAGGCATAAAATAAATCCAAAAAAACAGCTTGCAATCATATTTTTTGGATGACTTAACCTAAATTGGTTGATTGATGCAGAAATCGAGAAAAATTTTAAAAAAAAGAACATTAGAGCATTTATTTGTTCATTTTGAGACATTTTTTGTAAAATCGTTGGCTTAATTGACTCATATATGATAAAAATGTAATGAGGAACTTTTTGGGTTCAAAATGATAAAAGGAGATGAAAGAATGAAAAAGAGACCGTCCTTATGGAAAGCCTTTTTGAAGAAAGGTTTTGCATTATTCACCATATTGATGATGCTAGGACAAATGAGTCAAGGAGCCGTATCTGTTCTGGCTAATGAACTAGCAGTCGGAGATAATGGTGCTTTAGATGTTAGCCTCTTGTATGGTGATAAACAAGATCATCCTGGTGGGATGGCCTATAGTACAGGTGACACTATGTCTGGCTATATTCAGATTACCCCTAAAAATCTGACAACAGATCTGGATGATGTGGTTGTGAACCTAGTCCTTCCAGGGAAATACTTGGATGAGGTTAATGTTCCCGAATTCAATAGTAGCTCACAACATGATGCACCAGTTGTGACCAAGGTAGGAGATGATTACCATGTAACTCTGCATTTTACGAATTACCAAAAATCTGAGGTCTTGACCCTACCATTCATCGCCAAGTTTAAGTTAGGATTTCCTCCGACCAACTACTCGATGGATATTACAGGGATGCTCAATATCAACGGTGCTGAGACTGCTATAAATAGTATCACTTGGAAACCTCAATACAAGGACTATATCTTAACCAAGTTTGTCAATCAGAACTATGATGCGACCATGTCCAGAGACTATGCGGAAGCATCTCCAGGGATTGTAACTGGAGCAGATGGCAAAAAGTACATCGAAAAAACTACTTCTGTTCCTTTCGCCTTCTTGTTAGATGGGATGCGTGGACAGTACAATGGTAGCTATCGTCAGTTAGAATCTGCAACAATCACAGATAAACTCCCAACCTATACGGACAAAGATGGAAAAACTCGTACAGCCGTTCTAGATACAGAAAAATCAGAAGGCTGGGTTGATAACGGAGACGGAACTGTATCAAAAACTTTTGTAGCAGATGAAAATAAAAATGTTCAAAGTTACCACTCAGATTTGATGCAAAAGATTCAAGACAAGAGTTTCTTGTACTTGAAATTCCCTGATTTGGTCATGGAAAAAGACCAAACCCTAGAAGATGTCTTAGTGAAAGACTTGACCAACACCGCAACTGTAGTGGGAATTCCTGCAGAACGTGGTGAGGGGGAACCGGATGTAAGGGCTGAAGATTCTCTCATCTTCCGACTAACCTCTCGTGACTTGGAAGGTAAAGGAGCTTTTGCTAAGCAAGCAGAAGGAAATGTCTACGACTCGACAGACTACAAGGCAGCCAACTACAAATGGCTCTTGAAATACTATAACATCACACCATTTGCTCAAAAGAATCTTGTCTTTTATGATGAGCAAGTGGACTCTCGCTTGAAGTTTACCAAGATTGAATATGGTCGCATGATGATTGGGATCTATGGAAATGGACCTTTGATCAATCAATATGTGAAACGCATCATCCTTACAATGGAAGATGGCTCGACCAAAGAAATCCAACCAGAGGTAGACAAGGATGGATTTGGAAGCACTGATTTGACCAAATATGGAACGGTCGTCGGCTGGAGACTAGAGATGAAAGACGACTTTGAGCTTCCGTCAGGTCAAGGGATTAATATTTCTACCTATACTGCCTTCAAGGATCCAGAAAAGACTCATATTGATCAGAATGATGATACCAAGAATGCCTATGAAAATACTGGACGGATTACTTACAAAACCCAGTCAGGGGCAGACAGAGACCAATCTGCTAAATGGCAGTTCAAACTCCTTCCATTGACAGAAAATGTTAATCTGACCAAGAATACAGATTACAACAATGTCCAATTCACAGATGGAAGAACCATTCGTTTTGCCCTATCTGCCGATAATGTTCGCTTGGATCCAGGTAAGGACTACAAGGATTTGCGGGTCATTGACCTCTTTGATCCAAATACGCTGGATATTGACTTTAAAGATTTAGATAAATACTTTAACAATAGCAGCATGCCATGGAACAAGTCCTATGAGGTCATTGAAAACTACCACAACTCTGGACGTTCGGCCTTGATCATCCACTTGGATCAAAAGGAATTTATCAAACGCTCCCTAGAAACGGGTGGCCAAGTTCGTTTGCCATTTATCTATACCAAACTGAAAGGGAAGGCTGATGGCGGAATCTTTACCAACCATATCTATATGGCAGGAGAAGGACTCTGGGATTTAGAAACTGCTAACCCGAATAAGGTTGCAGTAGATAGCTATGATTTGAATAACAATGGTTCGACAACGGATAAGGTTCCTCATGCGGAATCCAACTATACCATTGTCGCAGCTGAAGGGGTTTATTCTCGTAAGTTCATTGCCAAGAACGATGACTTGTCGGATGCCTCAACAGTAACCCGTACCTTCAAACCAGGGGAAACCTTTAATTACAAGTTGACCATTAAGAACAACACAGACAGGCCAGTTGAAAATACGGTGATTTATGACGTCCTCCCTAAAGTTGGGGATGTCAACACACTAGATGCTTCAGCCCGTAAGACAGAATACACAGTTAGTCTTCGCGGTCCTATCACTGCACCGGAAGGGTGGACAGCATACTACACAACGGACACCACAGTTACAGCTAGTACCATGGCACAAGCGGCAGATAGAGATATTTGGACAGCAGATGTCACAGATTATAGTAAAGTAACAGGAATTAAGGTCGTTGCCAATGAAGGAACCACGATTGGTGCTCGAAGCCAAGTAGATATTGCTGTACCTGTTGTTAATCCAAGTGAATTGACAGACCAAGTTAAGCAATTGATGCTAGAACGTACAGAAGATAACAAGGACAATGGTGGCCGTTCAGGTGTTGTACAAGCCCATAACCAATTCGGTTATAGAGCCAAAGGACATGAAGGAAACCGCGAATCCAACACCGTAACTTCTCAAATCTTTGCAGCAAGCTTCCATGTGAAGAAGGTTGATAAAGACGATACTAGCAAAGGATTAGCCGGTGCTGAGTTCACCTTGTCCGATGCTACTGGTGCTGTCCTTGCGACTCAAGTTTCTGATAAGGATGGCGATCTTGCCTTCACCACCCTAACAGAAGGAACTTACACACTTAAAGAGACTAAAGCTCCAGACAACTACAAGTTGGATGAGACAGAACATGCAGTCCTTGTGACCTACGATGCGGATCAACAGCTCTACCATGTGACGATCGATGGCGAAGCGACGGGCTCAAAAGCTTCACCAAAAGTGATCGAAAATGAGAAAGATATCCATTATATCAATCTGGAAGCTTCTAAAGTTTGGGATGACCAAGACAACGTTGAAGGTCTTCGCCCAGAAAAGATTGAATTCCAATTGTACAAAAATGGAAAAGCAGAAGGGAAACCAGTAGCCCTTTCAGCAGGAAATGACTGGAAAGTAACCTTTAACAATCTTCCAGATAAAGATAAAGACGGCAAGGTGATTACCTATACCGTTAAAGAAGTAAAAGTACCGACTCATTATACAGCTGAAAGTCAAGAAGCTCAATTCGTCGATGGGAAAGCAACGATTACCAATAAGCGTACTCCTGAAACAACAGAAGTAACCGTGAAAAAAGTTTGGGACGATGCTCAAAATCAAGACGGCCTCCGTCCGTCAACCATCACAGTCCATCTCCTAGCAAATGGAGAGGAAGTGCAAACAGCCACTCTATCTGGTGAGGGAGATACATGGAGCCATAGTTTCACAGACTTGCCAGTCTACAAGAATGGTCAAAAACTAGTCTATACGGTAACAGAAGATACAGTTGCTAACTACTCAACAGCTATCGAAGGTTCAACGATTACCAACACCTACAAACCAGGTAAGACAAGTGTAACAGTGACTAAGAAATGGGCTGATGCAGAAAACCAAGACGGCCTTCGTCCGAAGAGCATCAAGGTTCAACTCTATGCTAATGACCAAAAATCAGGTAAAGAGGTAGAACTTTCTGCAGATAACGACTGGACCTATACCTTCTCTGACTTGGATGAGAAAAAAGCTGGTCAAGCTATTCAATATACAGTGAAAGAGATTGAAGTACCGAAAGGGTATATTCAAACTGTAGAAGCTACGAACCCGGGTCAAGTGGTGATTAGCAATACGCACACTCCTTCCAAGACGAAAGTTCAAGTAGCCAAGAAATGGGAAGATGCCAACAACCAAGATGGCCTTCGTCCAGCAACGATTACGGTCAAACTTTATAAAGATGGAGTTGCTACAGACCAGACTCTTGAATTATCAGAGGCGAATCAGTGGCAAGGATCTTTTGAAAATCTTGATGAAAAAGCAGCCGGTAAGGCCATTCACTACACTGTGAAAGAAGAGAATGTCCCAGAAGGCTACACCCTTTCGATTGATGACAAGGATCCAGCACATCCTATCTTGACCAATAAGCATGAGCCGACTGTCACTCAGGTTAAGGTCACCAAGAAATGGGAAGATGCTAATAACCAAGATGGCCTTCGTCCAAAAGAAATTCAAGTTCAATTGTATGCAGGTGATCAAGAGGTAGGCGAGAAAGTTGTCTTGTCTGCTGACAATAAGTGGACTCATACCTTTACTAAACTTCCAGAAAAAGCAAATGGAGAGATCATTCACTATTCTGTTAAGGAAGTAGAAGTTCCTAAAGGCTACACCGTAACAGAAGAGATCCAGGAGAAGGGTGATTTTGTCTTGACCAATACACATACTCCAAGTACAGTGGATATTCCAGTCATGAAGATCTGGGATGACAATGACAACCAAGATGGCCTTCGTCCGGCTAAGATCACTGTAAATCTTTATGCCAACGGTAAGAAGGTGGCCCACAAAGATATCACAAGCGAGACAGATTGGAGAGAAACCTTTACTGGACTTCCTGAATTTAAGGATGGTAAGAAAATTGTCTACACTCTTCAAGAAGAACGAGTTGAGAATTATTCACCAAGTATTGACCAAGAAAGCTATACCATTACCAATACGCACACTCCAGGGAAGACGACCCTCTCTGTAACTAAACAGTGGGATGACCAAGAGGATAAAGATGGTCTTCGTCCGAAGAGTGTGAAAGTACAGCTGTATGCGGATGGTAAGAAGTCTGGTGAAGTCATTGAGCTGTCAGCTGAGAACAAGTGGACTCATACCTTTGCGAACTTAGACAAACATGTCAAGGGCAAAGCTGTCACCTATACGGTGGAAGAAGTCGATGTTCCAACAGGTTACCAAGTGACGAAAACAGATGATGGTCAAGGTAATGTTGTTCTAACCAATAAACATGAACCAACAAAACCAGTTACACCAGAGCCTAAGAAACCAGGTAAGAAGATTGGTTTCTTGCCAAGCACTGGTACAACCATCTCCTTGATTAGCTTGGTATTAGCCTTTGTGGTAGCAAGCAGTGCAGCTTATCTCCTTAAAAAGAAGAAAAAATAAGCGCATTTCTTGATCAACAACTGTTTAATCAATCGCGAGAATAGAAGAGGCCCCTTAGGGGGCCTCTTTTTTCTGTGTGGTCAAAAATACAAAAAATTCTTGACAAACTAAAAAATTAGCGTTATTATTAACTAGTTAATTAACCGCTTAATAAACCGATTAAGAAAAAGAAAGGGATTATACATGTTTGGGAGGAAACTAAGGGCCTTAGGAATAGGATTCATCTGCCTCTTGTTCTTGGTGGCTTGTGGAAGCCAGAGAAGTTCGGGAGCTGACTCAACGAAAAAGGGGCTCAAAATTGTGACGAGTTTTTATCCTGTCTATTCCCTAGTTAAGGAGATTTCAGGCGATCGAAACGAGGTCTGGATGGTTCAGTCAGGCGCTGGGATTCATGATTACGAACCTTCAGCCAAGGAGACAGCCCAGATCTATGACGCGGATGTCTTTGTCTACCATTCTCACACACTCGAATCTTGGGCCGGACGTCTAGACCCTAGCTTGCAAAACTCGAAACTGCGGGTCATCGAAGCCAGCAAAGGAATGGAACTGGACAAAGTCGCTGGATTAGAGGATATTGAGGATACGGCGGGCAAGGATGCAAAACACTTGTATGACCCTCATACGTGGATGGATCCACTGAAAATTGCTGAAGAAGCGAAGATCATCGCCCAAGAGTTGGGAGACATTGATCCAGAAAACAGAAGTTATTATGAGGCCAATGCTCAAAAACTTGAAAAACGCTGTAAGGCTTTGGTGGCTAAATACCAGCCTCTCTTTGAAAAAGCGACACAAAAGACCTTTGTGACCCAGCATACAGCCTTCTCTTATCTAGCCAAGCGTTTTGGCTTGAAACAATTAGGAATTGCAGGGATTTCGCCTGAGCAGGAACCCACAGCCCGTCAATTGGCTGAGATTCAGCAGTTTGTCAAGGACTATCAAGTTCAGACGATCTTTGTTGAGAAGCATACCTCGTCCAAGGTAGCCGATAGCATTGCCAAGGCGACAGGGGCAAAAGTGAAGGTTTTAGATCCTCTCGAAGCGGATCCGGAAAATAACAAAGATCTCTTAGAGAACTTAGAAGAAAATATGGCTAGTCTAGCGAAAGAATTACAGGAGTGAGTGAAAAGAAATGAAGAAAAAAGCAACAATTGGATTAGTAGCAACCTTAGGTTTGGGTTTATGCGCCTATGCCTTAAGTCAGCAAGCACCAGTCAAGGAAGACAAAAAGAATCAGAATCAGGTGCAGTATTTACAAGGAGACAAGAAAAAGTCAGCTAGTAGCTCAAACAAGCAGGAAGAAAGCATTGAAACCGTCAACTCGAAGGAAAAGATCCAGGCAGAGCAGATTGTGGTCAAAATTACGGATGAGGGCTTTGTGACTTCCCATGGAGATCATTTCCATTACTACAATGGTAAAGTCCCTTACGATGCGATTTTTAGTGAGGAGCTGATTTTACGTGATCCCACTTACCAACTGCAGCAATCGGATATTGTTACACAGGTGCGAGATGGCTATATTATCAAGAAGGATGGGACCTACTACCTCTACCTAACCAATCCGAAACATACGCTGAATGTCCGTTCGGTGGAGGAAATTGCCCAACAGAAAAATGGTGACTTCGTGTCAGCTGTGACAGAACCCTCTCAAAAAGTTGGAAAAACTCGAGACTTCAGCCAGCCGAGTCAAGCTCTACGAGAAGGGAAAACAGTCTCTAGTCTGACAGCAGGAGTCAAACCTGGCCAAGGTGGTTATCGGACAGATGACGGCTATGTCTTCCATCCTGGGGATGTGATTTCTGATACAGGAGATGGTTTTATTGTTCCGCATGGTGGACACTACCACTATATTCCTAAGAGTGCCTTATCAGCTGGAGAATTGTATGCTGCCTTAGCGGTTCTAAATGGAGGAGGAAAAAATGAAGTAAATCCCATTGCTCCAGCTTCTAGCCAGCTAGCTTCATCGGTTAATCCGAATCAGCCAATCGCAGACCCGGTCACTCCAACGATTACAGCTTCTGTGCCTCATCCAACAGTGACGAATAAAGGGAGGACCTTGCCGAGCCTTTTGGAAGAGTTGCAAAACACTCCGCTTTCAGCGCGCCATGTTGAGTCGGATGGTTCTGTCTTTGATCCAAGTAAGATTACTAAATGGACAGATCAAGGGGTAGTGTATCCTCACGGGGATCATTTCCATTTCATTCCTTATAGTCGCCTTTCGCCTCTAGAGCGGGAGTTGGCACGACAGTTCCAACTATCCCGTACACAAGGTGGAAGTATTGCAAAAGAAGAAAAGCCAACTCAACCTTCAAGTCCAGAGACAAAACCAGTCGATCAGGATCACGACCATGAGAAGGAGGATCCTCATCACAAGCATGATCATGAAGACCATGAAGCCGATCATGATCATCATCATGAAAATGAACAGGCCCATGAGCATGATCATGGTTTCCATGCAGATCATGTCATCAGCAAGGATGACGAGGGCTATATGGTCGCTCACGGAGACCATGCTCATTACTTCTACAAGAAGGATCTCTCTCCTCAAGAGATCGCAGCGGCAGAGGCAGTGTTAGCTGGTAAGAAGGAAGAGGACAAGGGTCAACCACTGACAGATGATGTTGCCAGCTATTCGCGCGATGCTTCGGATGAAGAAAAAATTCAGTACATTAGCCAGACTTACGGCGTCCCTCGGGAAGCTATCAAGATTTCCAATGGTTTCTTTGTCTTTAACAATCCAGACCAAGAATACGATCCAACCCATATCCACCCTTATGCAGTACGGAAGGAACATGTTCGGATTCCGCTTGAAACAGGGAATCCTGAGCTAGACTTTATCAACGAGCTTTATGCAACAGCACTTCGCTCCGGTATTTCACCATATACGATGCAAATCGAGAACGGCCAGTTTGTCATTCCGCATGGAGACCATAACCACTACATCAAGGTACGCTCAGCAGGATTGGCGGACTACTTGGCTCACCGTCTACCGACCATCCAAGCAACTTACCAGAAAGGTGACTTGGACCAGAAAGCTGTAGAGGACAAGGTCAACCAACTCCTAGCAGAAAGTCGGACTTTGTACGCATCAGACCCTCTGCAACAAAGACGGATTGAGTTAAACTTGGGTCAATTCTTAGAAACAGTTAAAAACTTCCCAAGCAATTCGACAGCAGGCTACTTGGCAAGTCTCGAACAAGTTGATAAAGAATATATCCATGCGACTCAGGACATCAAACCGAAAGAAGAAACGGCCTTGGACCGTCGCTACCAGGAATTATTGGAACAGGTTCGCTTGCTTGATACCGAAGCCTTCCAACTCAAGAAAGAAAGCCTTGTTTCTCAGTTGCAGGAAGCCTATACAGCTAAAGATAGCCAAGGCTTGGATCAGCAAGGAAAATTGTTGCAAGCTATTCAGGAGATGCAAGATCGGACTGGTGTGACTTCGGTGGACTACCTCAAGTATTTCTACCAAAGTTTAAGCGATGCGCGTTTGACACCAGAATTGCGTGCGAAAGCATCAGACCTTGTTTTGAAGCTTTACCGGGCTCAGGCCTTTGAAGAAGCTTGGGACTCAAAAGCCCATTTCATGGAACTCTACCAAGCTAAGCAAGCGATTGACCAGCTACTGTCCCAGGAAAATGCTCCAACCTATCCAATTGAAAAAACAGTTCTGGATCAAAAGGGAGGAGATGCTTCGTCCTATAACCTAGCTGTTTACGACTTCCTCAAAGGAGTCTATGGTGACTTGGATGAAAAGACAGAGTCTCGTCAACGCTCTAGTATCTTGACAACACTTTTGGAACAAGTTAGCTCTCTTTTGCCACAAGTAGAAGAAAGCAAGCGTCCTGCCTTTGAAGAACGATTGGAACAGGTGCGCCAAGAGCCAGATGCTGACAAGGCCTTGACTGCTGGAAAAACTCTTTTGCGTGAAGTTGGTGAAACGATTGAACAACAAAAGCAAAAGAAAACAGAAGAACCAAAACTTGGAGACGTGGCCCTCTATCAAGAGATTTATAACCAGTTGATCGCTCTCCACCAACAATTGGTCGAAAAGGGGGCCGGTGATGCTCAGTTTGAACGCTTAGAAGCTCTCTTTGATCAACTAGCTGATCCAAAGAGCGACAAGAAAGCCTTGCTACAAGCGATCCAAGCTCTTCGAGAGGATTTGCTAGCGGCTCCATCGACAGCAGTGGCGGAAGCAGACAAAGCAACTCCAGCCCCTCAAAGTCCTACCACAAGCGATCCAAGCCAAAATAAGGAAGAGGCTTCAGATCCTGTTCAGACCCCATCACCAGAGTCAGAAAAAACAGAAGCCAGTCCAGTCGCAAGTGAAGAAACGACGGATTAGGACCGATGCAGAAATAAAAGAGGCTAGGACAAAAGTCCTAGCCTCTTAATTGTCTTTGGATTGTCGAGCAAGACGCAGTGGTTGAGTGGGCTCTACTACGCTGCTTTCATCAGCTTTTACAGCCCTACTCAACTGTGCGGAGGTGGGACGACGAAATCGAATTCTAACGAATGACCGATTTCTGTCCCACTCTCTTTTAGATGTAGACAAACTTTCTTTTTACATAAAACAGCTAGATGATTTTCAAAAAATGACTTTTATTTTTAGTCATTTAGGAAGATTCTTCTAGTCCACTAGAATAGAAACATCAGGAGTTTGGCTCTATGGAGACGTCTGCTCTTTTAAGCCTTTCTCAAAACTTGGAGACGTGGCCTCAACTTGAATTTTCTCTAAGGTGAAGGGGTGGGTGAGCCGCAAGCGGTGGGCATGGAGCATGAGACGAGGAGCTCTTTCAGGGTTATAGAGAGGGTCTCCCACGATTGGATGGCCATGGTGAGAGAGGTGGACGCGGATCTGGTGGGTGCGTCCTGTCTGGAGTTGGCAGTTGACCAAGCTGGTGCGTTTGAAAGTCTTTAAGCTGGTCACATGGGTTTCCGCATAGAGGCCCTTACGAGGATCGACAATACGCTTGCGTCGATCATGGCGATCACGGCCTAATTTGTCCTTATAAACCAGTTGCTTTTTGGGTAAGGTACCTAAGATTAGAGCCCAATAGTCTCGTTGAATTTTCTTATCTTCTAGCAGCCGATTCAGGACGGGTAAGACAAAGGGATTCTTGGCAAAGACAAGAGCTCCACTGGTTTCCTTGTCCAAGCGATGAACGACATAACAGGTCTTCCCAACATAAGTGGAGACATGATTAAGAAGGGCGATTTCATCTGGTTGATTGGCGTGTGTTTTCATGCCTTCCGGCTTGTTTACGATGATGAGGTGCTCATCTTCATAGAGGGTTTCGACCAGGCTAGCATCCCCTGCCAAGAGATCCTTTTCTTCATAATCTTCCGGATCAAAGGTGAGGGTGAGTTGGTCACCCGCTTCAAGCATTGATTGCCAGTGGACGGTCTCCCCATTGACTTGGACATGTTTTTTGGTTCGCAAAAAATGACGAATCTTTCGTGGGATGAGAAAATAATCTTCAAGGGCCTCTTTGACCGTCATAGCGGGCAAGGCGCTTGGTATCGTTATAGTATACTGCATAGTGTTATTGTATCAGAAAGCAAGGGGAAAGAAAAGATGAGAAGGAGGAAAAGGAGAGGAGGAAGAAGTTGCTAAAACCCGATCTAGAGAGGACTTGATGGCAACCTTAAAGAAAACTAAAAGCATCCGTTTCTGCGAAGGTCTTTCTTGTCTAGACGTTAGGAAGGTGATAAAATAGGGACTATGAATAAATTAAAAGAATTAATGGAGGGAATGATTCGTCATTTCCAACGAGAGAAAAAACCAAGGAAGATTGCGGAAGAGGTTGAGTTATCGACGGACGGGGAGGAGCAAGCTCCAACCTATAGCCGCTCGGAGAAGTCACAGAGAAAATCTCACTCCCAACATCCGATCAGACGCTTTTGGCGCAAGTATCACTTGACCAAGATCTTCCTACTGATTGGGCTGACCTTTAGTCTCGTCGTCGGAGGTTACCTTTTCTACATAGCCAAGACGACCAATGTAGCGGATCTGCAAAACGCCCTCAAGGCGACCACGATCATCTATGATAAGGATGGGAATCAAGCAGGTAGCCTAACGGGGCAAAAAGGGACCTATGTTGAGTTAGATGCGATTAGCGAAAACTTACAAAATGCGGTTATTGCGACGGAAGACCGAAGTTTCTACAAAAATAGTGGGATTAACTACGGTCGTTTCTTCCTGGCGATTTTGACTGCCGGTCGTTCAGGTGGGGGATCGACGATCACCCAGCAGTTGGCGAAAAATGCCTATCTTTCTCAGGATCAGACGGTTGAGCGGAAGGCCAAGGAGTTCTTCCTGGCCCTCGAGATTAACAAAAAATATAGTAAGCAAGAAATCCTGACCATGTACCTCAATAATGCCTATTTTGGGAATGGGGTTTGGGGGATTGAAGACGCTTCTAAGAAGTATTTTGGGGTCTCCGCTAGTGAGTTGACTCTGGATCAGTCAGCTGTCCTTGCCGGTATGCTCAAGGGGCCAGAAATTTATAATCCCCTTTATTCCGTCGAGAACGCAACCAATCGTCGCAATACGGTCTTACAAAATATGGTTGCAGCTGGTTATATTGACCAAGCCACAGCAGATCAATCCGCTGCAGTCGACATTCATGGACAACTGGTGGATGCCTATGAAGGCAAGTCAGAAGATTATCGCTACCCGTCCTATTTCGATGCGGTTATCAATGAGGCTGTCAACGAATATGGTCTAACAGAAGAAGATATCATCAAGAATGGTTACCGGATCTACACAGAGATGGACCAGAATTACCAAGCCAGCATGCAGGTTATCTACGACAATGTAGATCTCTTCCCAGTTGCTGAAGATGGCACGCGGGCAGAATCTGGTAGCGTAGCTCTGGATCCTAAGACTGGAGGAGTGCGGGCAATCGTCGGACGCGTGGCTAGTGACCAAAATGCTGGTTTCAGAAGCTATAACTATGCGACTCAATCTGCGAGAAGTCCTGGCTCTACCATTAAACCTCTCGTCGTTTATAGTCCAGCTGTTGCCAAGGGCTGGTCGACCAACAAAGAATTGGACAATACGACCAAGGTCTACGGCAGTTATACAGTCGATAACTACGGCGGCATTCAGGGTAGCCCGACCGTTCCCATGTACCAAGCCTTGGCAGAATCTCTCAATCTTCCAGCTGTAGCGACGGCCAATGAGTTGGGACTCAATACTGTCTTTGATTATGGGACAAAATTTGGTCTCAATATGGACAAGGTGGACAGATCCCTCGGAGTAGCCCTCGGATCTGGAGTGACGACCAATCCGCTTCAGATGGCTCAGGCCTACGGTACCTTTGCCAACGATGGAGTGATGAATGATGCCCATCTCATTACGAAGATTGAAAATGCTAGCGGTCAGGTTGTGAAAAGTCATAGTCAAAAATCGAAACGCGTGCTCAGCAGCTCCGCCAATAGAAAGATGACCAATATGATGTTGGGAACCTTTACCAACGGGACGGGTGTCAACGCAGCACCATATGGCTATACCATGGCTGGTAAAACAGGAACGACTGAAACGGACTTCAACCCCGATCTTTCCGGAGACCAGTGGGTCATTGGGTACACGCCAGATGTGGTCATTAGTCAGTGGCTAGGATTCCCTAAGACGGATGAAACCCATTATTTGACAGGAACCAGTGCAGAGACTGCATCAGTGATCTTCCGAAATGTCGCCAATAGCGTCCTTCCTTATACAGAAGGAACCGGCTTTAATAATGAGGAAAATTCTTACCAGGAAAATGGAATTGCTCCTGTCGGTCAAGAAACAGAAACGGAGAGTCCAGAAGAGGACAAGGGCTTCTTTGATACGGTCAAAGAACGCGCTGCAGGGATCGTAGACGATGCCAAAAAAGCAATCGATGAAGCAGATATTCCTGGAAAAGCGCAAAATGCTTGGGATACCTTCAAAGGTTGGTTTGGATTCTAAAAAATAGACGTTAAGAGGCTGGGACAAAAGTCCTAGCCTCTCAATTGTCTTTGGATTGTCGAGCAAGACGCAGTGGTTGAGTGCTCAAAGCACTGCTTTGAGGTGGTGGATAGAACTTGCGAAGCAAGTATCCTAAGTCTTTGTTCGCTTTTTAAGCTTCAAAGATGCCCTATGTTGACGGAAACTATGTTTCCTTTATCTGCAACCTTCAACAGTCTCCCAGACTGTTGAAGCTGTGCGGAGGTGGGACGACGAAATCGAATTCTTACGAATGACCGATTTCTGTCCCACTCTCTTTTAGATTGTATAGGAACTATATTTACATAAAATAACTGGGAGATCCTTCAATAAAAAAGATGATTTCTATTTTATGAAATTATTCAACTCAATCTCGAAACTTTCCGCCGTGAGAAAAGTGCTTGAAACACGATTGTTTCAAGCACTCGGGAGTTTTGAAACCCTAGACTCAAAACTAAGTCATGGAACTTCTTCGAAGTTCGCTGACGTCCGTACTCACCTAAGGAAAGTTTCTGAGAAGATTTTGAATGGAAAGGATTTTTTAAATAATTTTCCTTGCTTAGATAGCTATCGATAGGGTGCTAAAAAAGCCTTCAGATAATCTGAAAGGCTTTTGGTTTTAGGTTTGTTACAAGTCTTCGTCAGAGACGCTGAAGGTATCTCCGTGTTCAAAGTCTCCGTATTGGTAACCACGTTTAAACCAGCGCATGCGTTGTTCAGAAGTCCCGTGGGTGAAGCTATCAGGAACGGAGTAGCCATAGGCTTGTTCTTGAAGGGTGTCATCACCCACGGCGTGGGCAGCATTGAGCGCTTCTTCGATATCTCCCGTCTCCATGAGGCCCTGCTCTTCAATGTAGCGAGCCCACATACCCGCATAATAGTCAGCTTGAAGTTCCAAACGGACATTTAAGGCATTTTTTTCTGTCTCACTTTTCCCTCGGATGGCTCGCTGGTAACTTTGAAGAGTCCCCAATTCGTTTTGGATGTGGTGGCCGACTTCGTGAGCGATGACATAAGCCATAGCAAAATCGCCGCTAGCCTTGTATTTGGTGGTTAGCTCTTTATAAAAGCTGATATCCAAATAGATCTTTTGGTCTGTCGGACAGTAGAAGGGACCGGCAGATGCTTGGCCTACACCACAGCCAGTTCGAGTTTGACCTGTATAGAAAACCAAGGTTGGCTTGTGATAGGTCCGCCCTTCATTTTGGAAGGTTTGCCCCCAGAAATCCTCAGTCGTTCCAAGGACTTGACTGACGAATTTGCTATCTCCATCACTCACCTGAGTATTGCTTTGGCGCGTGACTTGTCCTGAGTTATAGTTCTGCGTGGTTTGGCCCTGGTCAAAGAGCCCGCTCAATCCAGCCCCGCCACTCAAAAAGATGAGGACCAGAATCAAGATTAGTTTGCTCTTGAAGCTTCCAGGTGAGAGGAGGATTTGTAAAATACCACCCCCTAAATTCCCACCAGAGCGGCCAGATGAGTAGCTTCCACCACTTTGCCCGCGACGGTCTTCAATGTTTTTACTTTCTTTCAGATGATCGCTTTTCATAATTTCTCCTTTATCCTCTATATTGTACCAAATCGTAGAGAAATGCCAAACAAAATGCGCTCTCAAAGAGCAGAAGAACTTGTCAAATAGTGGAAAACTTGCTATAATGGTGTGAATGGAGGCGTTATGGCATTAAAAAAAGCAAGTCTAGCGTGTACGGTTTGTGGGTCACGCAACTACTCAATCAAGTTGAGTGCGACGCCAAAACCCAAACGTCTAGAAGTTAACAAGTTTTGTAAACATTGTAGCAAATATACAATTCATAAAGAAACCAGATAGGAGAATGTTGTGAAATTTTTTAAAGATATTTTTGTCTTGCTGAAAAACACGACTTGGCCAAATCGCAAGGAAAGATGGAAAAATTTTATCTCAGTAATTGAGTACACCGCTTTCTTCGTGGTCTTGATCTATTTGTTTGACCAAGTAGTGGCTAAAGGTATTTTGAAGATAATCGATATGTTCTAGAAAAGAAACAAATTTGCGTCCTCAGTGGATGCTTTTTTTCTTATCTTGCTAAAGAAAAACAAGAGAAACTTCTTTGCTTTCTCCGGTTTTATGTTATAATGGAGCTAGGAAAACAAGAGCCAGAAGGCTTTTTTTAGTATCGTGATGAAACGATCCCCTTCTGGTAGATAAGAAAGGAAACAAAAATGGATAGTTTTGACAAAGGCTGGTTTGTCCTACAGACCTACTCAGGATATGAAAACAAAGTGAAGGAAAACCTTCTTCAACGCGCACAAACATATAACATGTTGGAAAACATCTTGCGTGTAGAAATCCCTACTCAAACTGTGCAAATCGAGAAGAATGGGAAGACAAAAGAAATCGAAGAAAATCGCTTCCCTGGTTATGTCTTAGTAGAAATGGTCATGACCGATGAAGCTTGGTTTGTCGTTCGGAATACACCAAACGTTACTGGATTTGTGGGATCTCACGGGAACCGTTCAAAACCAACTCCACTTTTGGAAGACGAAATCCGCAACATCTTGATTTCGATGGGACAAACAGTTCAAGATTTCAACATTGATGTGAAGGTGGGAGATACTGTACGCATTATCGATGGGGCCTTTGCAGACTACACTGGTAAGATCACAGAAATCGATAACAACAAGGTGAAAATGATCATCACCATGTTTGGAAATGACACTGTGGCAGAAGTCAACCTCAATCAAATTGCAGAATTGTAAGGAATGAAAAAGGGGCCTTCCCCCTTGATACAAAGAAATCCTCCAAGACGCTGGTCTTGGAGGATTTGTGTTTGTTGAGAAGGGATTCTTATGCAGGCTCAGAGACTTGGAAGACTGTTTCTTTGTCAAAACCGACAGAGTAGTCCTTCCCGTCTTCCCCTTTCCAAGTAAAGATCGTCGCGTAGCCAAAGACGAAAACAGTTTCTGGACGGCCGTGTTTTTCAATGACTTCTTTAGCCGTCATTCCAGGTTGAATATCCTTGAGATTCGTAACCTTTTTAGAGTTAGGCAAGGTTGCAATTTTATTAGTAGCTTGGCCTTTTTCATTAAAACTAATCATGATACCACTGCCCTCCCCATGCCAGTAACCACTAGTATCAGAAGTGGAATCAGTAGGGCCTAACTTGCTGATCGCTTCATCTTTTGTAGTAGGGGCAAGGGCTTCATTCCCGACAAGGATTTCCACTTTAATCTCTTTGAAGGCAGCCCATTTTGGCATTTCAGGGATATCCCCGATAGCTTCTAGTGATTCTCCTTGGTCCATCAAGCTCATTGTATAGTTAGGATCCTCGCGCGTGTTAGAGTCTGAAGAACTATGAGAATGATCATCGTCGAAGCCTGATGAAAAATCCTTTTTGCTGGATGACTTTTTAGAGTATGAACTTCTAGAACTCTTAGAGCTTTTAGAGGTTTTTTTAGAGCTGCTAACAAGAGGTTTTCTTTGATGAGTCTCTTCTTGTGCTGGTTGGCAAGCAGCGAGCATGGCCAAAGAGAGGATGCTGAGAGCATATAAGGTAACTTTTTTCATAATATCGTTTCCTTTCATGAATGGAAAACACGATCACTGACAAAGCGGCGAAAGTGAGATTCCATCAAGCTGATGTATCAAAAAAGCCCATTGCTGGGCTCATTGATATTTGTTTGTGAAGGCGGTAGACGGATTTGAACCGACGATCAAGCTTTTGCAGAGCCGTGCCTTACCACTTGGCTATACCGCCACAACATATTCTATTTTATCTTAAAAATCAGATAAGGTCAAGAAAAATTTTCGGACAAAAGGCCTCTGAAAGGGAAAGAATGAGAATCGAGCAGAAAAAATAAAAGGAAGGAGGAAGGTCCTGAAGAAAAGCAGGAAAGTATAGGAATTTCTGTCAAATGACTTGCAAAAAGCTTCTAAATCTGCTATACTGATAAAGTTGCGTAAAGCAATAAATACTCATCCCGGAACCATTGTGGCACCGTTGCCCTTGTGGTCGTGTTGCAAGCTGACGTCTGGGAGAGGAGAAAAAAACAAAAAGGAGAATTTACTCATGGCAGTAATTTCAATGAAACAACTTCTTGAGGCTGGTGTACACTTTGGTCACCAAACTCGTCGCTGGAACCCTAAGATGGCTAAGTACATCTTCACAGAACGTAACGGAATCCACGTTATCGACTTGCAACAAACTGTAAAATATGCAGACCAAGCATACGACTTCATGCGTGATGCAGCTGCAAACGATGCAGTGATCTTGTTCGTAGGTACTAAGAAACAAGCTGCTGATGCTGTTGCAGAGGAAGCTGTTCGTTCAGGTCAATACTTCATCAACCACCGTTGGTTGGGTGGAACTCTTACTAACTGGGGAACAATCCAAAAACGTATCGCTCGTTTGAAAGAAATCAAACGCATGGAAGAAGATGGAACTTTTGAAGTTCTTCCTAAGAAAGAAGTTGCATTGTTGAACAAACAACGCGCTCGTCTTGAAAAATTCTTGGGCGGTATCGAAGACATGCCTCGTATCCCAGACGTAATGTACGTTGTGGATCCACATAAAGAACAAATCGCTGTTAAAGAAGCTAAGAAATTGGGTATCCCAGTTGTAGCGATGGTCGACACAAACACTGATCCAGACGATATCGATGTAATCATCCCAGCTAACGATGATGCGATCCGCGCTGTTAAATTGATCACTGCGAAAATGGCTGACGCTGTTATCGAAGGACGTCAAGGTGAAGATGCAGTTGCATCAGTTGAAGCTGAATTGGCAGCAACTGAAACTCAAGCAGATTCAATCGAAGAAATCGTTGAAGTTGTAGAAGGCGACAACGCTTA
>ERZ773196.543-NODE-543-length-23662-cov-2.698395_pt1 | contig 23662 bp, 19 predicted proteins | sample MGYA00581009_ERZ773196 | MGnify/ENA primary metagenome ERZ773196 (study PRJEB29015, sample SAMEA2738162) | human oral metagenome | biome: human oral; feature: human-associated habitat; material: saliva | place: China | collected 2243 ... | reverse complement strand
TTCTTCTTTGCGTCCAGACGGGGCGCACACTCAACGATCCCGATCGAATGCGTTTTTCGGGTCCTGACTATTATCTAAAATCCGAGGAAGAGATGTCCGATCTCTTCACCGACTATCCAGGTGCGATAGAGAATACGGCAAAAATCGCAGCACGCTGTCAGGTGGACTTTACCTTCGGGGAACTGCAGCTGCCGTACTATCCGCTCCCCGATGGATATACAACAGATGATGCCTATCTCCGCGCACTTTGCCTAGAGCGTCTGCCTGCACGGTATCCTACGGCAGGGGACGAGGTGCATCAACGTCTGGACTACGAACTCGGTGTCATTCATAAGATGGGATACGCCAGTTTCTTTCTCATTGTGTGGGACTTCATTAACTATGCGCGAGGGCATGGCGTCGCGGTCGGGCCGGGACGTGGCTCTGCGGCAGGAAGTATCGTTGCCTACTTACTTGGCATTACAAATATTGATCCCTTACAGTATGCACTTCTTTTTGAGCGGTTTCTTAACCCAGAACGCGTGTCGATGCCAGATATTGATACAGATATTCCGGATATCAATCGCGGTCGCGTTATTTCGTATGTCAAAGAACGCTATGGAGAGGATCATGTCGCTCAAATTGCTACCTTTGGAACAATGGGGGCAAAAGGTGCAATTCGCGATGTCGCTCGTGTGCTGGAGATGCCGTTTGGCGAAGTGTCAACCATTACTAAACTCGTCCCCGCCGAGCTGAATATCACTCTAGACCGCGCGCTTGAGGAGTCTGCCGACTTTCGCAAGCGGTATGAGGAGGATGAAGAGGCACATCGCGTCATTGATCTCGCACGTAAGATCGAGGGACTGCCGCGCAACACCTCGATTCACGCTGCCGGCGTTGTGATTGCAAAGTCGCCGTTGACGAGTCAAGTGCCCGTGTGGGTCTCTGACGGTACGCTGGTCACAGAATATGACAAGGATGATGTGGAGGCACTAGGCCTTCTCAAGATGGATTTTCTGGGACTGCGCACACTCACCATCATTGACGATGCCGTGAAGAATATACGACAGTCACACGGTATTGAGCTGGATGTGGACAAGATCCCTCTCGTTGATGAGAAGACATCACGAATGCTATGCGCTGGAGATACAGGTGCTGTCTTTCAGATGGAATCGACAGGCATGACGAATCTCGTCAAGGATCTTCAGCCCAAAGGGTTTGTCGACCTCATTCCGACCGTTGCCCTCTATCGGCCAGGGCCTCTGGGGAGCGGTATGGTGACCGATTTCATCGATGGTCTGCACGGGAAAAAAAAGGTCGTTTATCTGCATCCGCTTCTTGAACCAATTCTCAAGGAGACATTCGGCGTTGTCCTCTATCAGGAGCAGGTCATGCAGATCGTCCAGGTTCTGGCGGGCTTTACCCTTGGACAGGCGGATCTCCTACGACGTGCCATGGGGAAAAAGAAACATGAGCTTTTGATGGCGCAGAAAGAGATTTTCCTCCAGGGATGCGAAAAAAATGGAATAGAAACGGCACTCGCCAATCATATCTTCGATCTCCTGACACATTTTGCTGATTATGGATTTAACAAATCTCACAGTGCCGCGTATGGTCTCTTAGCATGGCAGACAGCGTATCTCAAGGCACACTATCCTGTGGAGTTCATGGCAGGGGTATTGACGAGCATCATGGATAAAACGGATAAAATTCCCGTCTATATTCAGCTATGCCGTCAGATGAACATCAAAATTCTGCCGCCGGACATCAATGCAAGTACAGCGGGATTCAGTATTGAAAGCGGTGCCATACGATTTGGACTCGCGGCAGTGCGCAACGTCGGAGAGACAGCGATAGAAAGTATGGAACAGGTACGCTCCGCAAATGGAAGTTTTCGTTCGTTGGTCGATTTTTGTGCGCGTGTTGATGTGCGCATTTTGAATAAGCGTGCGATAGAGAGCCTGATTAAATGCGGTGCCTTTGACAGCCTTGGCACCGAACGGAATCAATTGCTCTCTTCTCTGGACTCTGCGATGCAGGATGCTGCACGAACCCAGCGGGATCGTATCAGCGGACAGATGGGGCTGTTTGGACAGGATACGATGGAGTCCATCCATCAAGTTCAGAATGCTGTAGAAGTTCCTCCAAGTACGCCGCGCGAACGTCTGATGTGGGAGAAAGAGGCTACGGGATTCTACATCACCGGACATCCGCTCGATGACTACCGTGACACCCTTTCCTGTCTCCTGCCAATTTCAGATATTTTAACGGGACTGTGTAAAGATCGTCAACTTGTTCGTATCGGAGGCATATTGACCAATACGAAACGCTACACGACAAAAAAAGGCGATACGATGCTTTTTGCTGAGATGGAGGATTATAGCGGACATATCGAGCTCACAGTATTTCCGCGCGTGTTCTACGCTCACGTGTCCGATCTCGAACCGGATTGTGTGCTCGTGGTGCAGGGGCATATCGACGCGTCGGGAGAGGAACCGAAAGTGCTGGCGGATGAGATCTGGCCGATGCACGAATACAGCACATCGTTCTATCTTGTTCCTCCGCCTGATGCGGATCGGCGTGTCCTATGGACAAGGATGAAAGAATTGTTTACGAAGTATGCAGGCACGCATCCCGTCTATGTAAAGAGCGATGGAAGCTGGCGCCAGCTGGCGCCCTTGTATTGGATCGACGGGTCGCGCGAAATCCGTGAAGAACTCATTACATTGATGGGAGCACAGGCCGTGAGAGTGCGGTAGAGACAGTATGGAAGAACGATTGCAGAAAATTCTCAGCCATGCCGGGGTAGCTTCCCGCCGTGCAGCAGAGGCATTGATACGAGATGGCCGCGTTACGGTGGACGGCGTACCCGTCACGATGCTTGGCAGCAAGTATGATCCATCGTTCCATGAGATCGCCGTCGATGGTACACCTGTTCAGGGGAGTGAGGAGAAGCTGTATATTCTTCTCCATAAACCACGCGGCTGTCTCTCGACGGCACACGATGATCGGGGGCGCAGAACAGTACTGGATCTCCTGCCGCATTTTCCTGTACGTCTCTATCCTGTCGGGCGACTCGATGCGGATACCGAGGGACTTCTGATTATTACAAACGATGGTGCTATGACACAGGGGCTCCTTCATCCGCGCTTTGAGATCGACAAGGTATACCATGCAGAGGTAACAGGAACCGTCACCGAGGACAAGCTCTCGAATCTTCGACGGGGGATTCTTCTGGATGATGGGAAAACAGCTCCTGCGCAGCTGAGTATTCTGCGCCGTGAGGGAGGACGCACGCTCGTCGAGACGATTATTCATGAGGGGCGAAACCGACAGGTGCGGCGCATGTTTGCCGCCGTCGGCTGCCGTGTGCAAAGACTCCGCCGCGTCCGCTTTGCTATGCTGACGCTGGATGGGCTGCCCTGCGGAGCATTTCGTCATCTGACTTTGGATGAGATACATGAACTGCAAAAAATAGCGGGAGGGATACATAGTGAGGAAGGTTCTCGTCGTAGGCGCAGGACCAGCGGGGATGATGGCGGCGGCAGCGGCGGCGGAACACGGCGGGAACGTAACGCTGCTCGAAAAGATGCCGCGCGTCGGCCGCAAGATGATGATCACGGGAAAAGGCCGCTGCAACGTGACAAGCGCAGATGATGTCCCGGAGATTATCAAAAATGTGGTAGGGAATGGACGATTCCTCAACAGCTGCATTCGTGCTTTTGATAATTCCGATGTTATCAACTTCTTTGAGAAACTGGGTGTGCCGCTCAAAACGGAACGCGGCAATCGCGTTTTCCCGCAGAGTGATCGCGCCGTCGATGTGGTCGATGCGATGCTGCATCATCTGCGTGACTGCGGTGCAGAGGTTCGTACAAATACAGCAGTGCGCAAACTCATCCTTGAAGATGGTTCTGTGCACGGCGTCTGTCTCTCGGATGGCTCATGTCTTGCGGCAGACGCCGTGATTCTTGCCACGGGTGGTGCATCCTATCCTGCGACGGGATCCACAGGAGATGGTTATGCGCTCGCACGTGCAGCAGGCCACACGGTTACACCAATCTTTCCCGCACTTGTCCCGCTTGTAACACGGGAGGCATGGGTGAAGGATGTGCAGGGCCTGTCCCTGCACAATGTGCGTGCGTCACTCTGCCATAACGGAAAAAAGGAGCAGAATTTCTTTGGCGAAATGCTTTTCACTCATTTTGGTGTCACGGGACCGATTATCCTCCAGCTGAGCCGCCGTGCGTCTGAACTACTTGCAGAGGGCGTACAGGAACTGTCGCTTCATTTGAACCTGAAACCTGCGCTGCCCCATGAGAAATTACGTGACCGACTGGATCGGGATTTTGCGAAATATGAGCAGAAGCACCTTCACAATGGGATGATGGATCTCCTGCCAAAGCGTCTGATTGACATCGTACTGAGCGCAGCGCACCTTTCTCCCGACAGTATCGTTGGACATATATCTTCGAAGCAGCGTGAATGTCTCGTTCGAACACTGCAGGCACTTCCGCTGACCATCGTGGGGACGCGTCCTCTTTCCGAGGCGATCGTGACAGCAGGGGGCGTTGCCACGCGTGAGATTGACCCGCGCACCATGGCATCAAAGCTGGTGCATGGACTTTATTTTGCCGGAGAATTGGTTGATGTGGATGCGTATACGGGTGGATATAATCTTCAGGCAGCATTTTCGATGGGACACGCTGCCGGAACTCACAGTGTACTAATGGAGGTTGTTTAAATAATGGCTGATGTCAAGACAATCGCTGCCGCAACGCACGGATGGCAGGGGGCGATTGATATTCCGGGGGATAAGTCAATCTCGCATCGCAGCGTAATGTTTGCAGGGCTCGGGAATACACCGGTGCACATCAAAAATTTTCTCCATGCGGCAGATTGTCTCTCAACCGTCGGTGTGATGCGGGCACTCGGCGTCAATGTTGAATTTCTGAACGAAAAGGAACTCATTGTTACGGGCAGGGGATTGCACGGCCTCTCCGAGCCCTTGACCGTGCTCGATGCAGGCAACTCGGGGACGACGCTGCGCCTGATGATGGGCCTCCTCTCCCCGCAGCCCTTTCTTTCCGTGTTCAGCGGCGATGCTTCGTTGACGCGCCGCCCAATGGGACGCGTACGCCGCCCGCTCTCAACGATGGGCGCACGAATTTATGGACGGAACGAGAACAATAACCTCCCGCTAACCATTGTTCCGTCAGAGAAGAAGCTGCACGGCATCCACTATGACAGCCCTGTTGCGAGTGCACAGGTAAAGTCCGCCATTCTGCTTGCGGGACTTTATGCGGATGCACCGACCACTGTCACGGAGCCGTACATCTCACGCGACCATACCGAGCAGATGCTCACGGGGTTCGGTGTCCATCTTGAGCGCAGTGGAACGAGCGTTACCGTCTTTCCCGTGGAGGAGGACAGCTTCCATGCGCCGAGCGAGATCACGGTGCCGGGGGACATCAGTTCGGCGGCGTACTTCCTTGTCGCTGGGACGATCATCGCAGGCAGTCGTCTGCGCCTGAATAACGTCGGAATCAACCCCACACGTACGGGGATACTGGATGTGCTGAGAGATATGGGGGCGCATATCTCCGTGCACAATGAGCGTGAGAGCGGCGGGGAACGCGTTGCTGATCTCCTTGTTGAGGCAGCACCCCTGCACGGCGTTTCTTTCGGCGCAGAGATTATGCCTCGGCTGATCGATGAGATTCCTGTACTCGCCGTCGCTGCACTATTTGCCGAGGGCGATACAATCATTACAGGAGCGGGTGAACTCCGCGTCAAGGAGACCGACCGTCTCCATGCCATTGCGACGGAGCTGCAGAAGTTATCTCCCGGCAGCATCGAGGAGCGTGAGGACGGCCTCGTGATTCACGGAAAATCCGAGATACGACGGGCGCAGGTCAAGAGTTACGACGATCATCGCATGGCGATGTCGCTCGCTGTGCTTGGCGCAGCAGGGGAGGGGGTTCTGATTGAAAACCCCGAAAGCGTGAATATTTCCTATCCGACATTTTTTTCCGAGATCGAGCGACTGTGAATGAGGAGGATTTCGCATGAAGCGTGTCATAGCAATTGATGGACCGGCAGGCGCCGGGAAAAGTACCGTTGCCAAAATTGTGGCAGAAAAGCTCGGCTATACCTACATTGACACGGGCGCGATGTATCGCGGTGTGGCATGGAAAACACTGCAACAGTCGCAGGAAGCGACCGATGCGGACATCCTGCATGCTGTCCATGACATCGATGTACGGCTCTCCTGCACAGAGAGCGGGACACGCGTCACCGTTGATGGGACGGATGTGACGCATGAGATCCGAACGCCTGAGGTCACACATATCGTCTCGCGTGTCGCTGCCCTCGGCCCGGTACGGGAAAAGATGGTCGAGCTCCAGCGTGCGATGGCAGCAGATGGTGCCGTCGTGATGGATGGGCGTGATATTGGGACGAACGTGCTCCCCCATGCTGATGTGAAGGTATTTCTCACGGCATCTGTGGAGGAGCGGGCACGCCGCCGTTATGATGAGATGAAGGAAAAGGGCTATGCCGTGGATTTTGATGAACTGAAACAGGAGATCGCCGCACGTGATAAGCAGGACAGTGAGCGTGCCATCTCGCCACTGCGTCAGGCAGATGATGCCGTTTTGCTTGACTCGACCACACTCTCTATCGACGAAGTTGCCGCGCGGATTATGGAACTCGCAGAATAGGCAGGCGCATATATGTTTTATGGATTTTTGCAGCATCTTTTTCGGCTGATTTTCTACGTTATCTTTCGCACGCGTGTCTATGGCCGCGAGAACATCCCTGTGGAGGGAGCCGTGATTCTCGCCGCCAACCATGCAAGCAATATCGATCCGCCGCTGATGGCAAGCCTCATCGATCGTCCCGTCAGCTACATGGCAAAGATCGAACTCTTTGAGAACCCCATCTTCGGTGCGGCGATTCGCCGCTGCCATGCATTTCCCGTGAAACGTGGCGCATCTGACCGCGGCGCGATCAAAGCGGCAGTCAATGTCCTAAAGGAAGGACGCATTCTTGGACTCTTCCCCGAGGGGACACGCAGCAGGACCGGAAAACTCCAAAAGGCGGAAGCAGGCGTCGCGCTCATCGCCGCCATGACAGGAGCTCCGATCGTGCCCGTTGCCATCCTCAATTCCCATCGTATTTTTTCCAATGGCGGACTGATTCCACAGCTGCGGATCATGTACGGCGCACCGATCATGTTTCACGGCGACCGCAAGAGCAAGGAGGAGCTGGATGCCTTCTCCGAGGAGATCATGGCACATATTGCACGAATGAAGGATGAACTCGTAAAGAAATAATAGGAAGCACCGATAAAGAACTGCCAATGCATGACGTACCATCCGGCAGAATTTATCGGTGCTTCATTAACGCAGTCCATAGAAATTATGCAGAAAATTTACAGACAGAAAGAATATGATGTGTTCACTGGAGGGGATATCGTTTGCAGGTAACTGTGTTAGCGAGTGGAAGCAAGGGAAATTCCGTCTATATAGAGCTGGACGGGGTGCGTCTTCTGATCGATGCCGGCATCAGTGCGGCACGGATAACGAAAGCACTCAGAGCCAATGAAATCGATCCGCAAACCATTGACGCCATACTCCTTACCCATGAGCATATCGACCATGTGCGAGGTCTGAAGACTCTGTCGAAACAATATCACCTGCCGATCCTTGCGACACGAGGGACTCTTGCCGGAATTGACGGGGGAGCCGCGTTTGCGGAGGATATGCATTGTATCTCCGGGGATTTTTGCGTTGGTGATGTCACCATACATCCATTTCCCATTTCCCATGATGCGGCAGATCCATGTGGATTCCGCGTAGAAGGCTCACATTGCTGTACCCTTGCCACCGATCTTGGCGTTGTGACAGATACGGTGCAGGAGGCGATGGAGGGGGCTGATGTGCTCGTCTTCGAGGCCAATCACGATACAGATTTGCTCCGTAAAGGAAAATACCCTTGGCCGCTCAAACGGCGAATCCTCTCCAACCGTGGACATCTTGCCAATGCCGAAGCGGGATGGGCACTGACGCGCATGAAGAAGATACCGCACAAGGTTTTTCTGGCGCACCTTTCGGAGGAAAACAATGGCCCTGATCTTGCTTTCAATACGATCAAGGATATTCTCGCAATGCGCGGTATGACGATGGATGTCGAATCCTGTCTTCCCGAGGGCGGAGCGGAAGTTAAGCTGTAAAGAGGAGCTGTTATGATGAATTTACATCTCAAACGCCATCGGCGCAAGGGCGTTGTTTTGACCGCCGCCGCAGTATTGGCATCCCTTGCAATCTTGGGTGGTTGTTCCATGGGCACAGCGGCCGACACCCGAACGACAGGGACAAAACCCGCACAGACCGTGGATGTTTCCAATATCTCTGATGCGCGTAATACACCCGTGGTGCGTGCGGCAAAAGCTGTAGGTCCTGCTGTCGTTGGGATTACGAACAAGGCTGTGGCACGCGACTGGTTCAATAATCAGGTGCAGACAGAGGGCGTCGGCTCCGGTGTTATTTTTCGCAGCGACGGCTATATCGTCACGAACAATCACGTAATCAGTGGGGCAAAGGAAATCATCGTTTCTCTCGCAGATGGACGATCACTGAAGGGAAAATTGATCGGTCAAGATGAATTTACAGACCTTGCTGTGGTGAAGGTGGATGAGGACAATCTTCCGACAGCCGTATTCGGCGATTCGGACGGTGTTGTTGTCGGAGAGCCAGCTATTGCGATCGGCAATCCCATGGGACTTGAGTTTCAGGGCAGCGTTACGGCAGGTGTGATCAGTGCCTTGAACCGAACCCTTGACATCAGTGATAAACGTGTCAAGCTCTTTCAGACGGATGCGGCAATCAGTCCGGGCAACTCCGGCGGGGCATTGGTCAATGCTGATGGAGAGGTCATCGGCATCAACAGTGCGAAGGTCGCAGCGAGCGGCGTAGAGGGAATGGGCTTTTCCATTCCAATCAATACCGTACAGACAATTGTAAACGAGTTAATCGAGAAAGGTTATGTGGCACGCCCCTATCTCGGTGTATCCGTCTTCGATCCGGACACGGCAGCTCGCTACGGCTACCAGCTGAACATCGATAAGGGCGTCTATATCTTCCGTCTGACACTCGACGGTCCCTGCGGTAAAGCGGGCTTCCAACGCGGAGACATCATTCTTGAGATTAACGGAGAGGAAGTCAACAGCGTTGCTGACCTGCGGAATAAGATTGCCTCCTATAAGGTCGGTGACAAGGTGACGGTAACCTATGAACGAAACGGTACGAAGAATAAGGCAGAGGTCGTTCTGGATGAGATGCCGCAGGAGGATCGTTGAAAATTACGATTGTCTGCGCGGGGAAGCTAAAGGAGAAATATTTACGCGACGGTATTGCAGAGTATGAAAAACGTCTCCACCCTTATGCCGATCTGCGTACGATCGAGATCATTGAAGAACGCATGAAGGATCGACCTTCTCCCGCGGAAAAGGATGAAGTTCTTCGCCGCGAGGGCGAACGGCTGTCTTCGCAAATCCCACAGGGGGCTTACCTGATCGTTTTGGATGTGGGCGGCGAGGAGATGTCTTCCGAGAAATTTTCCGCACGGATTGATCATCTGATGCTCATGGGAGAAAGCCATATTGCATTCCTGATCGGTGGTCCCTTCGGACTGTCTGATGAATTGCGCCAACGAGCAGATCTGCGTCTGTCCTTCTCACAATTTACCCTGCCGCATCAACTGATACGGCTGTTCTTAATGGAACAGATCTATCGCTCGTTCAAGATCAGCCGTCATGAACCATACCATCTATAACTAGAGAAGAGTGTTGCTTTCTCCTCATTGAACGGGAGTAGGGGAACACTCTTTGTATTTGTAAATGCATATTGTATTCATGCCCACAACCGCTATACAAAACTTCATCCTCTATGCTATACTCATTTTCGTTCACTGGATAATCTCCAGGAAGGATAAGAGGGAGGAATTATTATGTCGAACATGAAACAGTACGTGGATGATATTTTGGATCTGGTATCGAAGCGCGATCCCGATCAAAGCCATTTTAAAAACACCGTCAGTGAGGTACTGACCTCGGTTGTCCCTCTCTTGGAAAAGCATCCTGAGTATAAGGAGCACAAGATTCTGGAGCGCATGATCGAGCCGGACCGCATCATCTCTTTCCGCGTCCCTTGGGTAGACGACAAGGGGGAGATTCAGGTCAACCGCGGCTTCCGCGTCCAGATGTCCAGCACCTTGGGACCCTACAAGGGAGGTCTCCGTTTCCATCCAAGTGTTACGCTTGACATCCTGAAATTCCTTGCTTTCGAGCAGGTCTTCAAGAATGCTCTGACCGGTCTTCCCATCGGCGGCGGCAAAGGGGGGTCAGATTTTGACCCGCACGGTCGCTCAGATAACGAAGTCATGAAGTTCTGCCAGAGCTTCATGACGGAGCTCTATCGTCATATTGGTCCGAATGTGGATGTGCCGGCAGGCGATATTGGCGTCGGCGGGCGTGAGATCGGTTATCTTTTTGGACAGTACAAGCGCATTCGTGACTCCTACGATGCGGGGGTTCTGACAGGCAAACGTACGGACTACTGGGGAAGTCTTGCGCGTACTGAAGCGACGGGCTATGGTCTTCTCTACTTCGTGCAGGATATGCTTGCGGCAAAAGGAATCGACCTCGCAGGCAAAACAATCGTTGTCTCCGGCGCTGGAAATGTCGCTACATACGCCATTGAGAAGGCGCAGGAATTTGGTGCGAAGGTTGTGACGTGCTCCGATTCGAACGGCTATATCTATGATCCGGACGGCATTGACCTTGCCGCACTCAAGGAGATCAAGGAAGTGCGTCGTGCACGGATCAAGGAATATGCAGATACGCACCCGAATGCAGAGTATCACGAAGGATGCAGCGGCGTCTGGTCGGTGAAGTGCGATATTGCACTTCCGTGCGCGACACAGAGTGAAATCAATCTGGATTCTGCCAAGCTGCTGGTCGCCAATGGAGTGCAAGCAGTCGGCGAAGGTGCAAATATGCCGTCTACGCTCGACGCCATTGCTTATTTCCAGAGCCACAAGGTACTCTTTGCCCCGGCAAAGGCGGCCAATGCAGGTGGTGTGGCCGTATCCGCCCTTGAGATGTCACAGAACTCTGAGCGCCGCCAGTGGACTTTTGAGAAGGTGGATAAGCGCCTTCGCAAGATCATGAGCCATATCTATCGTGATGCGAAGAAAAATGCAGAGCTTTATGCTGACCCCGACGATCTCGTTGCGGGCGCAAATATCACTGCATTCTCCAAGGTGGCAGACGTCATGCTTGCACATGGTTTGGTCTAAAAGAAATCGTTTAAACGAGGGCTGCTTCGGCAGCCTTTTTCTATGTGTACCGTGCATAAGCCTGACAATTGTGCTATAATGGGCGAGATTTTAGTGGTACCACACAGGAGCTATGCTTCTGCCGGTATAGTCGAAGGAGGATTTATATACTGTGGAAATATCATTGGCGGAGATGCTAAAGGTCGTTATTCTGGGAATTGTTGAGGGACTCACCGAGTGGCTTCCTGTGTCCAGTACAGGGCACATGATTCTCGTTGACGAATTCATTCGACTGAATGTATCAACTGCCTTTATGGATATGTTTTTGGTTGTCATCCAGCTCGGTGCCATTCTTGCTGTTGTGGTGCTGAATGCAAAGAAGCTGAATCCGTTCCTTGGAAGTAAGTCCAGGGCAGAGCGCCGTGAGACATTGGATCTATGGGGTAAGGTCATCGTTGCCTGTCTTCCTGCTGCGGTGATCGGGCTCGCGTTCAACAAATACATGGAAGAACATTTCATGAACGCGCCTGTTGTCGCCTCCATGCTGATCCTGTACGGTATTCTTTTCATTGTCGTAGAGCGCTGGAATAAACGTCGGACGCCGCGTGTCGAGAGCCTTGCTGCACTGGACTATCGTACGGCATTCATCATTGGCGTCTTTCAGGTGCTTTCGCTCGTTCCGGGGACGAGCCGTTCCGGGGCAACAATCCTTGGCGGCATTATCTTTGGAGCAAGCCGCTATGTTGCAACGGAATTCACCTTCTTTCTCGCCATTCCTGTCATGTTTGGCGCATCCTTTCTGAAACTTGTCAAATTTGGCTGGCACTACACGGGGGCAGAACTGCTTATTCTTGCCGTTGGCATGGCAACAGCATTTGTCGTGTCGATTCTCTCGATTCAGTTCCTCTTGCGATACATAAAGCGCAACGACTTTACCGCATTCGGCTGGTATCGTATTGCTCTTGGCATTCTAGTACTTGCCTATCTCTTTATGGTTGGTGATCCGACGAAGGAGTAGTGAATGAAACTTATTGCGGGGCTTGGGAATCCCGGAGCAGAGTATGCCAACACCAAGCACAATGTCGGTTTCATGCTGATCGATGCTCTGGCAGAGCATCTAAACGCCTCTGCATGGAAAGTGGATTTCTCTTCATCTGTTGCAGAAGCTCGTATCGGCGGAGAAAAAATTTTCCTTGTCAAACCATTGACTTATATGAACAACAGCGGGGAAGCGATCGGGCCCATGCTTTCCTACTACAAACTGAGCTGTGAAGATTTGATCGTTGTCCACGATGATATGGATATTCCTGTTGGGACAGTGCGTATTCGAAAGAAAGGAAGTTCCGGCGGGCATAACGGGATTAAATCCATCCTTTCCCATGTCGACAGCGAGGCATTTGCTCGTGTTCGTATTGGTATCGGCCGTCCGCCAACCGGATGGACTGTTATCAACCACGTTCTCGCTCCATTTGCACCAGAGGATACGCTAAAGATTCGCGAGGCGATAGCATATCTTTTGCCCGCAGTAACATGTATCGTAACGGATGGGACAGATTTTGCAATGAACCGCTATAATCCACATCGAAAGAAGGAAAAGCATCAAGAGGGCAATCATGAAACGAACGAGAACGACGACACTTCTGCATGAGAAGAAAGATAGGATGACCGCAGTCTATGCCGACCATCACGGCAACATTTGTGAGGCAGCGAATCTGCAGGGGTTAGGGCGGGTTGGTACATCAAATGTTTCACTTCACCCCGATGAACTCATTCCGCTTCCTGACAGTGCTGATCTTATGTTTATGCCTTCGCATAAGGCAGTGGGTCTGCGTATGGATGGATGTGAGGAAGAGATCAATGGCACTGCCGTGGCCGCCATTCTTCCACAGGGCTATACGCGAACCCATCTTCCTGCTTTCCATCGCACAGATGATGCATCTCTCCTCCCATTATATGGCTATACTGCCGTATTGTCCTATCGTGGACAGCTGTGGGTGGCTGCCGTATATACGGACGAAAATGACAAATGGGATCCATCCAACTATAATGGTACTGGACTCAAGAAGCTGGTGCGCCGCACGATGAAGGAGCTCCCCCATAACCGCATTGTAGAGCAGGTGGGAAATTGCTCGCTGAACTATCATTGCCTCACGGCACAGAATCTATTCTACCGGCGCTGGGAATGCGGTGTGCCCACATCCCCCGTCTGTAATGCCAACTGTCTCGGCTGCATCTCCCTACAGAGCTCAGAATGCTGTCCGTCTCCGCAGGAACGAATTACATTCGCACCGACAGCAGATGAAATCGCTGAGGTCGGCATCTATCATCTCTCGCTCGCACCAGACGGGATCATCAGCTTTGGACAGGGCTGTGAAGGTGAACCGTCGCTTGCCGCAGATCGAATTTCCGATGGAATCCGTAAAATACGCAGCGTTACCACACGCGGTCAAATCAATATGAACTCCAACGCCGGATATCCGGAAGGTATGAGAAGAATTGTCGATGCAGGACTTGATTCTCTGCGTGTATCCATGATTAGTGCACGGCCTGAAAGCTACAATGCATATTATCGCGCAAGCTATCAGCTGGACTCTGTTAAGGAATCCATTCATTATGCATTGAGACACCAAGTATATGTCTCCATCAACTTGCTGCATTTTCCAGGATTTACCGATCGCCCCGAGGAACTCTATGCTTGGCAGCAATTTTTCCGCGAGCTTCCGGTTCAGATGATTCAGATGAGAAATCTCAATATCGATCCGACACAATTTCTGCAAGTCATGCCGGGGGCGGAGGGGATGCCCGTTGGGACGAAAAACTTTATGCATCTTCTTCATGAAGAATTTCCGCAGCTCGTCATCGGGAGTTTCAGTCACTATGTCGCCAAAATGCCATAAATCAACAGTATTTTTTCTGTTCGCAGATTTGAACGATTGACTTATTGCGCTATATCGGATAGAATGTCCCCATGCATCATCTGATGCATGGGGGATTTCATTTATAAAAAAGAATTATTCTTAGCGCTGGCTCTGGGAAGGTGTTTTCTCAGAGGACGAGGAGAAGGTTGTCGAGCCGTCAGCGGATGCCTTCCGGCATACTCTGCCGATAGGCTGTGGTCAAATCATGCGGGTGACCGCGTGGACAAAGCTGCAGTCAGAGTGAAATCCCTGAGCGATGTTTTACTCGATCAGGAGGTATTTTTATGTGTGGAATTGTTGGTTATGTCGGTGATCGTCAGGCAGCAGAGTTCCTGCTGGATGGTCTGTCCAAACTGGAGTATCGCGGTTATGACTCAGCCGGGATCGCTGTTTACGACAATGGGAGCATTCGTGTCGAAAAAAGCGTTGGACGTCTGTCTGCACTTCGTGACAAGATCAAGGGAAATGTCCCCATTGGCAACATCGGTATCGGTCATACGCGTTGGGCGACGCACGGTCGTCCGTCGGATGTGAATGCACATCCCCATGTGGATTGTCACAACGATTTTGCCATTGTCCATAACGGCATTATCGAAAATTATCTTTCACTGAAGGAAGAGCTCATCGAAAAAGGTCATGTGTTTAAGTCCGAAACGGATACAGAAGTAGTTGTTCATCTTCTGGAGGACATATATCAGGGCGATTTCGTTGCAGCTGTTCGCGAGGTTCTGCGTCGTATCGAAGGGTCTTATGCTCTGGCATTTATGAGCCGCAAACACCCGGATATGCTTGTCTGCACAAAGCAGGACAACCCGCTGATCATTGGCCTCGGCGAAGGGGAGAACTATATCGCCTCGGATATCCCCGCGATTATCTCCCGTACACGCCGCACCTACATCATGGGAGACGGCGAACTTGCCATTGTACGCAAGGACAGTGTCGAGATCACTGACCGCAAGGGCGAGCCCGTTGCCAAGAAGGTATTTGAAGTCACATGGAATGCTGAGGCAGCAGAAAAGGGCGGCTATGAGCATTTCATGCTCAAGGAAATTCATGAACAGCCGAAAGCCGTTCGTGACACGATGAGCCAGCGTATTACGAGTGACAAGAAGAGTATTTCTTTTGAAGAACTCTCTTGGACCCCCGAGTATCTCAATTCCTTCAACAAAATCTACATTGTCGCCTGTGGTACGGCATATCATGCAGGACTCGTTGGGAAATACTATATTGAGAAAATGGCGCGCGTCATTGTCGAAGTGGATGTCGCATCAGAGTTCCGTTATCGTGATCCGATCGTCGATGACAAGACGCTGCTGATCGTTGTATCGCAGTCCGGCGAGACCAGTGACACCCTTGCAGCACTCAAGGAGTCCAAGCGTCGTGGAGCGAAGACACTTGCGATTACGAATGTGGTCGGATCCTCCATTGCACGCGAAGCAGATCAGGTCGTTTACACATGGGCAGGGCCCGAGATTGCCGTTGCATCAACGAAAGCATACACAACACAGCTCGTCCTCTTCTTCATGCTTGCACTGTATATGGCGGAGATCAAGGGGATGATTGCGCCAAAGCGCACGGCGGAATTGGTAGAGCACCTGCAGGAGATTCCCTCGCAGATTTCAGAGATCTTGTCTGACGTTGATCCCATCAAGACATTTGCCAAGCAGTACGGGTTCAATGAGGATGTTTTCTATATTGGACGCGGTCTTGACTATTCCGTATCCCTCGAGGGAGCACTCAAGCTCAAGGAGATTTCGTACATCCACGCAGAAGCCTATGCTGCTGGCGAGCTGAAGCATGGTACGCTTGCTCTGATCGTAGAAGGCGTTCCGGTCATCGCACTGGCAACCCAGCGGAATGTTTACGAGAAAACCCTTTCCAATATCAAGGAAGTCAAGGCGCGCGATGCTGTTGTTATCGGTATCGCTGCCGAAGGGGATACCGAATTGAAAAAGTACGTGGATCATGTGATGCACGTACCGGCATCCGATGAGTTCATTATGCCGATTCTCTCCGTTATCCCGCTTCAGTTGCTTGCATACTATGCAGCGATTACGCGCGGCTGCGATGTGGATAAGCCGCGAAATCTCGCAAAGTCTGTTACCGTAGAATAATATCACACATGGGATGAGCAGCAGGACTGTGAAAACGGTTCTGCTGTTTTTCTTTGAAAAAGCGTGACATAGCAGTAAAGACATGTTATAACTATGTTCATTATGATAAATGAAACAGCACGAATGAACATCAACAAGATTCTGGAACGTGCCATCGACATTGGGCAGCGCATGCTCGTAACTGGTGCGGAGGTAAGCCGTGTAGAGCGGACGATCAACTTTATATGCCGCGCCTATGGGGTTCGCCATGTGGATGTCATGGTCATTACCTCCGGTATTGTTGTGACGATACGCGGGGAGGACATCGGCGTCATTTCACAGATGCGTCGTGTTCCTGGGCAGAACTTCGATTTTCAGCGATTGATCGCGTTGAACCAACTTTCACGAGAAATTTGTGCACATCCCATCACTTCTGACGAAATAAAGGCACGTATACGTGAGATTGATGCGATGGATGTGATTTCACTCAAAGCATCTGTATTTTATTGGGCCATTATCGCCGGCAGTTTTGCTGCTTTTTTCGGCGGGCGTTTAGAAGATGCCGTATGTGCCGGGATCGTTGGTGTTTTTCTTCGGCTCATTCAATATTTGCTTGGCAGAACAAAACTAAATCCATACTGCTCCCTCGTTTTGCTTAGTTTTATCGGTGGTGTTCTTGCCAACTCATTCATGTGGATGGGGATGGATATTCATCCGGCAGCGATAAATATGGGCAACATTATGCCGGTGATCCCAGGGCTTGCCCTCATGAACTCGATTCGCGATATGTTCAGTCAGGAAACGATTTCGGGACTGCTCAAGAGTGCAGAGGCATTTATTCTGAGCCTGCTGATCGCTACCGGCTTTGCGTTTAGTTCATCAGGAACCATCATCGCTTTTCAGACAACATGGTGGGTCTATCTCCTCACGTCTCTCATTGGTGGGTTCTTTTTTCATTTGCTTTGGCATGGGCATATCAAAGACGCCTGTGTCGGAGCTGTGGTCTGTATGATTGCCTGGGGATTCACCATTCTGTTCATAGCACTCGATTGGAATGAGTATGCCGGTTACTTTGCTGGGGCTGTATTTGCGACACTTGCCGCAGAAATTCTGGCACGTTTTTATAAATGCCCTGCAACAATTTTTTTGATCATTGGTGTTATTGCCATGGTTCCCGGTGGGTCGCTTTACCGGACAATGTTCTATGCTGTTGCTGCTGACTGGGAAAAATTTGGCACACAGGGAATAAAGACCTTTCTCTATGCAGCATCCATCGCAGCAGGAATCGTCATTGCAACCGCAATATGGGAAACGATAAAGGCATGGCTAATGAGCCGGGGAAAGAAATCATCTGCTGCAAACGCTGCTTAAAACAATTATGCAGTGAACGAGGATAAGGGAGAAATATAATGGAGATGAATGCGCATACGCGGCTTTGGCTGACCATATTCCTTGGTGTTATGACGGCAATTGCACCGCTCTCAACGGATATGTATCTTCCGGCACTGCCTGAGGTGCAGGAAGCCTTTTCTGTCCCAACATCATTGGTACAGATGACGCTTACTATGACAACGCTGGGCATGGCACTTGGACAGATTCTTGCCGGACCATTGAGTGATCTCTTGGGACGTCGCAGGCCTCTTCTGATCGGAATGCTGGTCTTTGTCGGTGCAACGCTCGGCTGCGTACTCGCGCAGAATATATATCTTTTCCTCTTCTTTCGCTTCTTTGCCGGTTTCGCCGGGGCGAGCGGAATTGTTATTTCACGCGCGATTGCACGTGATGTTTGCGAAGGTTCAGAGCTCACACGGTTCTTTTCCATACTCATGATGGTCAACGGATTTGCCCCCATTATTGCGCCCGTGATCGGCGGACAGATTCTTCTTTTTGCAAATTGGCGCGCCACTTTCGTTTTATTGACACTCATCGGCGTAGTATTGGCCGGTGCAACTCTCGCTTATCAAGAGACGCTCCCCAAGGAACAGCGCAGCAAGAACGTGGTGGATTCTCTGAAGAAATTCCCCCTCCTTTTACATGATCGTTATTTTCTCGGACATTGTCTGTTGCAGTGCTTCGTGTTTGGTGCCTTCTTTTCCTACCTCTCCGGCTCTTCATTCGTCTTTCAGAATATCTATGGTGTCTCTCCACAGGGATTTAGTATGATTTTTGCCGTGATTGGAACGGGGCTTCTCTTCGCCGGTATTTTACCGGCTCGCTTGGCCGGACGTGTGCCGGATATCGTTATGTTGAAATATGCCGTACTTGTTCCACTAATCGGGAGCAGCTTGCTTCTGATTGGGTTTTTTGTCTCCGCACCGCTTCCTGTGATCTTTATGCTACTCTTTATTACCATCATACCACTCTCGGTGATGGGTGCAGCGAGCTTTTCCCTCGCGCTTTCACGACAGGGGAAAAATGCGGGCAGTGCTTCTGCATTGATTGGATGCTTCTCGATGCTGCTGGGCGCCTGCATGATGCCTGTAGTAGGCATCGCAGGTGATCATACTGCCATTCCGATGGGAGTCATTATGCTGACTTGCTACGGGCTTGGGGTATTTGTCTTTTATCGCATGATTGCATCAGCGCACATAGCGATGCGTTAGCACTTTTTTTCAGCTATCTTTCACTCCCCTTATCTATAATTCTATTCGATATAGCAGGGAGATGGTATTATGCGCGTGCTTTTGGCAGAAGATGATCTGCGCCTCGGCAAGCTCATCCAATATATGCTTGAACAAAACGACATCAGTGTTGAGTGGGTGACAGACGGCAGTGATATTTATGCGTATGCAACCTACACAGAGTACGATATCCTGATCTTGGACTGGATGATGCCGGGCGAGTCAGGAGTCGATGCCTGTGCACGCCTGCGCCGAAACGGCTATGATCGTGCCATTCTCATGCTGACCGCGCGGGACTCTGTGGAGGATCGTGTGAAGGGACTTGATGCCGGTGCGGATGATTATCTCGTAAAGCCGTTCGAGTTTTCTGAGCTTTTAGCGCGTCTGCGCGCACTTGGCAGGCGGTCAACGCAGCGTATACAGCATGAGGTTGATGAAATCGGCGGTTTTAAGCTAAATCGCACGGCAAATATTCTCGAAAAGAATGGAAAGATCATTCAACTCTCTCCGCGGGAATTTCAGCTGTTTGATCTCCTAGCACAGAATATCGGAATCGTGGTTCCGCGCGATATCATCCTCGATCGGATCTGGGGTTTGGAGGCAGACGTCAGCTCGAATAACATCGACTCCTATATGAAAATGCTGCGAAAGAAGTTAGACGCAGCGGGAGAGGGGGCATCCATCAAAACGATACGTGGTGTCGGATATAAGCTGGAGGCACCAAATTGAGCGAACAGAATCTGTTTGGACGCAGCCGCTTACTGTTGATGCTGCGCTATGCACTGGTTATGGGAGGGCTGGTTATTGTCCTCCTTTTTGCTATGCACAAGACGATGCAGTGGGCGATTACTTCTGAGCAGGCGCGGGAACTTTTGGATACATCGAACAGCGTCGCAGAGTCTCAGGTGTATCATGAACTGCATACGGGAACAGATGCAGATGAGGCACAGCTGTATCGCAGTACCAATGATCGTCTCTTTTATTACGTGTTTGATGATCGGGGACGTCTCATAAATTTCTCGCGTGCCTCATCCCGTATCGAATCCTTTGTCTTGGACATCGTCGGGACATGGAATCCATCCGACCGTGAGGTACGTGTATTTGCTAAGACGAGTGATCGCGGAGTTCAGACGAAAGTGATGATGACCTCACAAACGGTATCCAGCCCCCCCATGCCAATGCAAACGGTATACGTAGGAAAAGATGTTACTGCCATGTATAATGGACTGGAAAAAGCAACATCGGCACTGGCGGCATTGGGCGTTATCGCCATCATCTTTGCCGCTGCAATCGGCTATATTCTTTCGGGTGGTGCCATGCGGCCAATCCGTGAGGCGTATGAGCGCCAACGTCAATTCGCAGCAGACGCTTCCCATGAACTGCGCACACCTCTCGCTGTTGTCCTAGCTTCTGCTGATCTTCTGCACAGTGATCCGACAATTACATCACCATTTTTGAAACAGGTCATTGAAGATGTACGTGATGAAGTAAAAAAAATGACAAAACTCGTAAGCGATTTACTTACGGTTGCGCGCACAGATGGACGGGCAACACAGTTCAAACCGGTACGCATGGATATTGCTGCAGCAGCCAGACAGACGGTACGCATGATGCGCCCGTTTGCCGAGAAGAAAGATATTGCGATCCAAGAGCTCCTGCCCAAACGTGCAGAGATATACGCAGATGAACAGAAAATACGTCAGCTTATTCTGATTCTCGTTGACAATGCAGTAAAGTATACACCGGAGCATGGTCACATTGAAGTTTCCTTGAGCACAGAGGAACGCGGCATGGTATGCCTTTCTGTCACAGATTCGGGAATCGGTATTGCAAAAGAGCATCAAGAACGCATCTTTGATCGATTTTATCGTGTTGATAAAGCGCGTTCGCGCCGTATGGGCGGCAATGGGCTTGGCCTCGCCATTGCACGCGAGATTGTTGAGGCACACCACGGTTCAATTACACTCGACAGCGAACTTGGCAAAGGTACGACATTCCATGTTCGCCTGAAGGCAAAGTCTAAGAACATACGGGATGATAAAGACTAATGGAAGCACAATCTTTTTTTTCACTTGACCATGTGACGCATATCTATCAAGGCACAGATAACGAAGACCACGAGGCCCTCCGTGATGTATCTCTGGAAATTTCGGCCGGTGCGTTTGTCGCTGTCCTTGGTGCTAACGGCTCAGGGAAGTCTACATTAGCGCGCCATCTGAATGCACTTCTTCTGCCATCATCGGGAACCTGTCTTGTCGATGGCATGGATACACGGGACGAATCTCAATGGTGGAAGATTCGCCAAAAAGTCAGTATGGTGTTTCAGAATCCTGACAATCAACTGATCGCCGCTGTCGTTGAAGACGATGTAGCATTTGGCCCAGAAAATCTTGGAGTTCCTCCATGCGAAATACGGGCCCGCGTCGAGGATTCGCTTGCATTGGTCGGGATGAGTAATCATGCGACTGATGCACCGCATCTGCTTTCCGGAGGACAGAAGCAACGTATTGCTATCGCGGGTGCTATCGCTATGCAAACGCAGTGTATTGTCCTGGACGAGCCCACAGCTATGCTGGATCCACGCGGACGCGCGGAAGTTCTTTCTGCCGTGAAAAAACTGCACAAAGAGCAGGGGACAACGATCATCTATATCACGCACTTCATGGAGGAGGCAATTGCTGCAGATCGCATCGTTCTGATGGATCAGGGGAAGATTGTCATGGATGGAACGCCGCATGACGTATTCTCTCACACAGAACGTATACAGCAGCTGGGACTCGATCTCCCCCTTGCTGCTGATCTTGCACAACACTTACGTCGAGCTGGAGAGCATCTATCGGAAAATATCTTAACAGACGAGGAGTTGATCCATTGTCTATCGAAATAGATTCTGTTTCATATACCTATATGGAGAACACACCTCTCTCCCATACGGCACTTCATGACGTTTCACTTGTCATTAATGAGGGAGAATTTACTGCAATAGCGGGGGAAACAGGCGCGGGAAAATCTACGCTTATGCAGCTGGTCGGTGGGCTGATTCAGCCCACTTCTGGCATAGTCTCCGTAGATGGCGTACCGCTTGGGAAGAGAACGCCAAAAAACGATATGAAGGATCGTTCCGCGCGCTTTCGTGTAGGCATGGTTTTTCAATACCCTGAGCATCAGCTTTTTGAAGAAACTGTCTACGAGGATATTGCCTTTGGTCCGCGTAACCAGGGTCTCCCCGAAGCCGAGGTTGAGCGGCGTGTGCAAGAATCAATGGAGCTTGTTCATCTCCCACAGGTCTATCGGGAGCGTTCTCCATTTGCACTCTCCGGAGGGGAGCGCAGACGTACGGCGATTGCCGGTGTATTGGCTCTTGCACCACGCTATCTCGTTTTGGACGAACCGGCAGCCGGTCTTGATCCACGTGGTCGCGAAGAACTATTGTCGATGCTCTCGACACTTCACCGTGAGCGCAGTATGTCCATTGTTCTCGTCTCCCACAGCATGGAGGATATCCTGCATTCTGCCGAACGTTTAATCCTGCTGGCGAATGGGCGTGTTATCGGAGAAGGTGCTCCATGTGATATATTTCGTAATACAGAACTGTTGGAGCAAGCTTCGCTTACACCACCGCATCTCCTGCGGCTTGGAAAGCAAATCGAAGAGATTGGCTATCCCGTCGGTCGTTGTAATACAGTACGAGAGATGGCCGATGTGATTCTGAGAACGCAAAGATAAGTAACAAAAAATCCGTTAGTGTATGATTGATGCACGAGATCTACTATACACTAACGGACTTCATTTTATCTTAATTCAATTGCGCACGCGGCGCCGTCGACACACCGGAGGATTTTATCCCAGCAGCCGCATCCTTTTTTCGTTCCTCTTCGAGGTAGTAGGATGGGTCGACGCCTAGTTCATGGATGAAGTGATAGAGCTCATTTCCTGTAGGAACGACCTGTATGGATTTTGCTCCATCCGGTGTCTCATAGAGATCGATAACACTTCGCTCATTCAATAATTTTCCGTTTGTATCGGCAAAAAGAATGATGGTTGGCGTTGTTGTACGTCCAAACCTACTCTCTTTCACAACAGCAAAGCCAAATGTTGTCTTTAACACAGCACCCTCTGGATAGAGTGCGACATTGTTAAAAAATGTATCCAGCAAATCTTGGTCAAACTGTCCCTTGCTGATATTATGCATGATATTGTAGGCGATATTGGGCATGTAGGCCTTTTTGTAAGGACGTTCACTGGTTAGTGCATCATAGACATCGGCGATTGCCGTGATCTTGGCATAACGATGCATCTCATTACCGGTAATCCCATTGGGGTAGCCCGATCCATCGATGTGTTCGTGATGCTGCGCAGCAATGGTTGCCAGAATACTTTTCTTGGGAAGATCACTGACATTGAGAATGCGGCGAGACCCATCAAGTGGATGCTTTTTTATAATCTTGAACTCACGGTCAGAGAGTCCTCGATTTTTTGTCAGGATATCTGAGCTCACGTCTACTTTGCCAAGATCGTGCAGGAGACCGCCGAGTGTAATCAGAGAGATTTCATCCCTGGGCATGTGACATAGCATGCCCATCATGGCAGAGAGTACGGCAACATTGACGCTGTGCGCGAAAGTATAAGCATCATGGGCACGTATATCGGTCAGCTGGACGAGGTTATTCCGATTTTCAAAGAGATCAAAAACAATGGAGTCTGTTACCCT
>ERZ773196.540-NODE-540-length-23748-cov-6.754949_pt1 | contig 23748 bp, 18 predicted proteins | sample MGYA00581009_ERZ773196 | MGnify/ENA primary metagenome ERZ773196 (study PRJEB29015, sample SAMEA2738162) | human oral metagenome | biome: human oral; feature: human-associated habitat; material: saliva | place: China | collected 2243 ... | reverse complement strand
CTGGGTACTGTTCTACGTCATCTTTGCGCTCTGTACAGGGATTCTCGGGTGTATACCCCCGTATATGACACGGCATGCAGAACGCGAGTCAAAGAATAGTGCATGCCGCAGACCGACCCATGCAGCACACAGCGCTGACCCAGACGAGGTGGAGCTGATCGTCATGATCGTATTCGTGCGGATTCTGCAGCCCCTGCGCGAAGAACCAGTTGCAGAGGCTCAGCATGATTAAAAACAAGAAGAACGCGGCGGGTGCACCCCAAGCACCGACCACGCTTATACGTGATCTAACGGAAGAAAAGAGACGCCAACCAGAATAACGCCGCAGCGACGATAAACCCGATCAACGCCCAGCGGCGCAGCCTTGTCTCCACGCGGGCGGCACGAATATCCGCACGTTTTGAAATATCCTCGGTACTCCGCATGGGATCGGAGGTAGAGCCATGCGGGGCATCCTGAGATTCTTGAGGCGAAGGAGACCCATCTGATTCGGACATAGCCCTAACCTAACGCCACCGAGTCATCATGACCATACCCACCATCATGGCACCCACGCCAATAGTCACATTCCACATGCCAATACCGGGCACAGGAAGTCGACCCTCAAAAATGTAATACGCAATAATCCAGAGAATACCCAGCGCAACGAGCGAAAACATCACCACTCGATACCACAGGGGAGTACCCTCTCTCTGTGTTCCGCTCGTTTCCATCTCGCGAGCGACCTCCAACAGACGGAGCTCGCTCGCATCTTCTTCAACGGCCTTAGCCGATTTCTTGTCTTGTGACTTCTTTGACTTAGTATTGGCAGTCTTTTTCGACTTTTTCGCAGTCGACTTAGGGGACATATTTTCCTCCGCCTCAGATGTATGGGTAACCTTATGTAGTACGTTAAAAACTATCTTTGCAGACTCGCGGGATGATTTCACCTTTCACCGGCGTTGTCATTAAAGAAAGTGTAATGACTGGGACGGTAACATCCCGCTATGGAGGACACCCAAAACTATGGCGCATGCATCCGCGAAAGCGCATCAGGCAGTTCAGCCTCATAAATCTATTCTGCGGTGGACCATCCAAATCACGGGTGAGCTTCTGATCACCGTTGGTCTTGTGCTGCTGCTCTTTGTCGTGTGGCAGCTCTGGTGGACCAATATAGACGCAAACCGTTCACAGTCCCAAGCCGTCGATTCCCTAACGCACGAGTTCAGCTCCGCCGCGCCAGTCGAACAGTGGGATCCCCAAAATCCACCGGAGCCTGAAGCCGAACCCGAACACGGAAAAGGATTCGGGGTTGTCTACATTCCCCGGTTTGGTGCAGACTACCAGCGCCCCACCGCGCAGGGTACCAGCGCAGACGTGATCGATACCCTCGGTTTGGGACACTACGACGGAACCGCCATGCCGGGCGGCGTGGGCAACTTCGCGCTTGCAGGGCACCGGCAGACACGCGGGGCAGTGCTCGACTATATCGACCAGCTGCAGGTGGGCGATCACATTTATGTGCGCACCAAAGACGGCTACTACACCTACACCGTGTACGAGCATGTGATTGTGCAGCCTGACAATATTGAGGTGATCGAGCCGGTTCCGAGTAAACCCGGACAAGAGCCCACGGAGCGCATTATGACGCTCACGACCTGCCACCCGCGTTACGGTGACACAGAACGTTATATTGTGCACGCCCGTTTTGAATCCTGGCAGCCTAACTCTGCTGGCGCGCCTGCGGAAATTGCCCAAGCAGCCCAGAACCCCGCCTAACCCGAGAGGATATAACATGTACGGTTGGATTTTTCGTCATCTTCCCGGACCTCTATGGGTTCGCATTATCATTGCTATTCTGCTTATCGCCGTGATCGTATACGCCCTCATGGAATTCGTGTTTCCGAATTTTGCCGAGTACGGTCCGTTCAACTTTGACGTTACCATCAACCATTAGCGGCGCTTGCCAAAGGAGAAGCCATGACCCGCATCCTGGTTATCGATAATTACGATAGTTTTGTGTTCACTCTCGTCGGATATCTGCAGCAGCTCGGAGCCGAGACAACCGTAATCCGCAATGACGAGTATGACCTTGATACCGTGCTCACAATGGCTGCCGAGTACGACGGCCTGCTCATCTCTCCGGGACCCGGTGCCCCCGCAGAAGCCGGGGTCATTATCGATACCATTCGCTGGGCTGCGCAGACTCATAAACCCCTGCTTGGCGTGTGTCTGGGGCATCAAGCTATAGCGGAGGCGTTTGGCGGCACCGTCACGCACGCCCCCGAGCTGATGCACGGTAAGACTTCAACCCTGGTCCACGAGAATGACTCGGTATTCAAAGGCGTACCGAACCCCTTCACTGCGACTCGCTACCATTCGCTGGCGGTCGTCCCAGAGACTATGCCTGAGGTCTTGGAAACCACCTCGACGACTGAGAGCGGCATTATTATGGGGCTGCGGCACCGGGATGCGCCCATGCATGGCGTGCAGTTCCACCCGGAATCCGTGCTTACCGAGAGCGGTTATCTGATGCTGGGTAATTGGCTGGAAGAAACGGGGCTTGAGGGGGCCGCTGAGCGTGCCAAATCGTTGTCCCCACTAATTGCCTAGCGGGCAGCGGTAAAGGCGCCTGACAGACCCAAATAGGTCTGTCAGGCGCCTTCTCTATGCGCGGTACAGCCGAAGAAATATATGTGGGGCGTGCTTTAGATTCAAAATCTAAAGCACGCCCCACATATATGACCAGGATTTACCTGAGCAAACCAGCCTTACCTTTCTTCTTTCTCCTCATTTTCCTTGCCGTTTTGTACAGCCTTGGATGAAGGAGCAGCGGCACTTGGCGTTGCAGAAGGTACAGGAGCGTTGCCCTGCTGGCCCTGTTGACCTTGCTGTTGTTGATTCTGCTGCTGATTACCTTGCTGGCCCTGTTGGCCTTGCTGTTGTTGATTCTGCTGCTGATTGCCCTGCTGGCGCTGGGTGTTGTTGTTATTATTCGTCGACGGGGTAGTCGCACGCGGTGAGGCAGATGCGGTCGCCGCCGGGGCAGCCGCCACACGAATAGTAACAGTGCTGTTCTGAGCCACCAGAGTACCCGCAGCGGAGCTCTGAGAAATCACCGTATTCGGTGCCGCAGAGCTTGTCTGAACGGTCTCAATATTGGTGTTGAGCAGAACATCGGACGCAGTCAGAGCTTCAATAGCCTGATCCTTCGTCAGACCCACGAGCGAAGGAACCTTGACCTTACCGGAGGACAGCACCAGGTTTACGTTGCTGCCAGCCTCGATCGTGGTCTTACCGTTGGCATCGGTTTCAGCCTTCTCAGGCTCCAGAGAAACTACCATACCGGCGGGAACGGATGCGCTCTCAACGGTGCTGACGCGACCATCCTTAAGGCCGAGCTCCTTCAGAGCGTTGCGCACATAGGCTTCGCTCTGACCCTGCAGGTTATCGGGCAGGGTTACGCGCTCGGGACCATTCGAGTAGGTTAGCGATACGGTAGAACCCTTAGCCGCCTTCGTACCCTCGCCGGGGCTGACACTAATAACATCGCCCTTCTTCACGTTCTCGGAGTATGCCCCGCGGCTCTCCACGGCAAAGCCAGCATTGCGCAACTGGTTCTCGGCATCGTCCTTCGACTGGTTCATCACGGTAGGAATAGCGACCTGCGGAACTTCATTGAGCTTGCCCTGGTAGTACAGGAACGAGCCGATACCCAGCAGAAGCGATGCTGCAATAGCAAGACCAACGAGGAAACGAACCCAGGTTCGCTTGCGGGGCTGCTCGGCGGGAAGGAACTCTTCCTCTTCAACAAATTCTTCTCCGCCGTACTCATCGTCATCGAAGAAACCGTTGAGATTCGCGTCTTCAACAGGAGTCGAAACCTGCGGCAGGGTCGTGGTGTAGGCATCGAAATCAACCTCACCCGTACCGGTTCCTGCCGCACCCGCCGCGGGAGCCTCAAGAGGCGCAAAAGCGGCGGTCATGGAGTCATCGGGAACCTGTTGCGGCATACCACCGCCAACCTGCAGACCCGCTCCCTGACGGATCGCCTGCGAAAACTCATCGGCGGTCTGGTAACGATCATCCGGGTTCTTGGCAAGACCTCGAAGAATAACTTCATCAAGCTCAGGGGGTACGCTCAGCGGACTAAAGGTACTCGGTGCGGCGGGAGTCTCGGTAAGATGCTTCGCCGCCAAATCGACGTTAGTTTCCGCATCGAAGGGGGAACGTCCAGCAACCATTTCATACAGTACGCATGCTGCCGAATAAAGGTCACTTCTCGCGTCGACTTCTTTACCACTGACCTGCTCGGGAGACATGTAACGTGCGCTACCCATCACCACGTTGGCCTTTGTCAGAGCCTCGCCTGCCTCTTCAATAGCTCGGGCGATGCCGAAGTCCATCACCTTAATCTGACCCGGCTGCCCCTTTGCGGCGTCTTCCTCGGTTCGGGGAAGCACCATAATATTCGCGGGCTTAATATCGCGGTGGATAATACCCATCGAATGACTGTATTTTAGAGCGCTCAAAAGCTGCTCTGCGTACCCCACCGCATCACGCACAGGAATGTACCCGCCCGACGAAAGGACACTGCGCAGCGTCCTGCCATCAACGTATTCCATAACGATGTACGGGATCTTAGCCTCGTCATCGTCGGCGGCATCATCAACACCGTATCCGCTGTTGGGATCTGACGGGGAATAAGCGCCCGTGTCGTACACCGCAACGATACCGGGGTTGTTCAGGGATGCGACAGCCTCCGCCTCACGTTTAAACCGTGAACGGAAGGTTTTGTCTTGGGCCTGCTCCGGGCGCAGGATCTTCATCGCGACCTTACGACCGAGACGAGTATCCTCCGCCGCGTATACGGTAGCCATCGCACCGGTACCGATAACATCGAGTACCTTATAACGGCCATCTACCGTTTCAGGAACCAACAGGTCCATACGTTCTCCTGGGGTAAAAATAGTTTTTGATGTGAGTGGACTCAGACACTAACGCCCAGTACGAGGACTAGAAGAAGTCGACGCGCCTGAAGGCGTAGCTGCGGATGGCGACGAGTCAGAATCCGTCCTCGTACCTGAAGACTCATTAGCTACATACATCTCTACCTTACTAGGAACTGACACTTTAGTGCCAGAAGAAGGGCTGGTGCGCAGCACCGTACCGGGCTGTGCAGTGTCCGAATGCTCGAAGTGAAGGTTCACGTCAACACCAAGCGAGGTAATCGTCCGAGAAGCCTCTTCGTAGTTCTTCCCATCAACATTAGGTAGGGTCGCGCCCCTGGAACCGCTTGAATAACGCACGGTAATGGTGCTGCCTTCGTCTACCGAACCAGCCGGTGAAATCGACAGAACGGTGTTGGCTGGCTCTTCAGACTCAACACTTTCAGTCCTGGGCGAAAGACCCAGGTTCTTCAGGTCATTGACAACATCCTGAAGGGGGCGACCCTCGTAGCTGCGTGCCTGCAGGTTAATTTTCTGCTTCTGAGTGCTGCTTGCAGCCGAGGACTCCTCGCTCGGGGTGGCTACCGTGACGGTACCTTCCGCAGAGCTGGGTGTTGCCGAGCTGGTGGTATTCGGAGTGGGGGTTGCACGGCTATTTGCCGCCCAGACAGCCCAGAGGATACCAAGAATAAGCACAAGTGCCGCCACAATAGCGACGATCCACACCCAGCTGCGTTTCTTCGGCCCCTGTTGTGCCGTACGTGCGGCCGCAGCCTTTGACCCGGGCTCAGGAATCGGAGCGGTCGAAGGACCGGGCGTGAAGTGCGACCCAGATCCGAACTTCGGAGCGGCGGATGCCGAAATAGGCTCGGCGATTAGGGAGGTCTGCGCGGTATCCAGATTCTCCGGCAAGAATGCCTCCAGCGTGGGCACGGCCTTAATCGCCGCAGGAATATCGCGACGGCGAATAGCATCAATAGCAGACGCCAGCGCGGTAGCATCCTTAGGACGCTCCGCAGGATCCTTAGCAAGCAGGCACATAATCAAGGCGCGGGCGGGCGCCGGGATGCTCTCCGGCAGCGGTGGTGGCGGATCGTTCACCTGGGCTAGAGCAATCGCGATCTGTGATTCACCCGTGAACGGGCGGTGACCGACCAGGCATTCGTACCCGATAATACCCAGCGAGTACATATCGGAGGACGGGGTTGCAGGTTGACCGGTTGCCTGTTCGGGTGCCAAATACTGGGCTGTACCCATCACCTGACCGGTAGCGGTCAGCGGAACCTGGTTCGCAAGCCTAGCAATACCGAAGTCGGTAACCTTCACCCGGTCATCCGGGGTGATCATTAGGTTACCGGGCTTCACATCGCGGTGCACGAGTCCCTGAGCGTGCGCAGCAGCCAACGCGCGAGCCGTCTGCGCAATAAAGTTCAGGATGCGATCTGGCGGCAGCGTGCCGTCGCGCTCGATGATGCTCGACAGCGGCTCACCTGGAACCAGCTCCATCACCAGGTATGCAGAGTTATCCTCTTCACCGTAATCGAACATATTGGCAACACCGGGGTGGTTCAGGAGCGCAGTATGGCGCGCCTCCGCACGGAAACGCTCCAAGAACCCGGGGTCACCCGTATACTCCTCTTTCAGGATTTTAACGGCGACGGTGCGTCCGAGAACCTTGTCGCGAGCTTTCCAGACCTCACCCATACCGCCGATAGCGATACGTTCGGTTAGGGTGTAGCGCCCGCCCAAGGTGATATCAGCCGAAGGCCTCACTTGTTCAACACCGCCTCAAAAAGTTGTTTACCTGCATTTGTCGAAAGCTGGGAACCGGTTGTTGCATCCATATCCTCATAGACCACCGCAATGGCGATCTGAGGATCATCGGCGGGTGCAAACCCGGTAAACCAAGAGTTATTCAAACCACCCGTAGTTTCTGCGGTACCGGTCTTACCAGCAACCTTATACCCGGGCACGCCTGCGTTACGGGCAATACCGTTATCCACAGAGTTCACCATCCATTGTTTCACCTGATCGGCGACTTTAGTAGAAGTTGAGGTGCGCAACTTCTCGGGTGAGAACTCGTAGAGCACGCTCAAGTTACTGGTTTTGACAGAACGAATCATATTGGGCTTCATCTGCACACCGCCGTTAGCGATCGCGGCAGAAGTCATCGCCACCTGCAGCGGGGTGGTGCGTACATCGTACTGACCCACGGATGCCTGCGCCAGCTGGCTCTGCGACATACCCTTCGGGAAGCTCGATTTAGCCACCGCCAGCGGAATCTTCAAATCCTGACCATAACCAAAGTTTTCGGCAGTCCTAGAGACCCTATCTTCACCCAAATCCATTGCGATCTGCGCAAAAGGAGTGTTGCAGGACTGCGCCATAGCCCATTCAATCGTAGCCTTGGTGCGTCCTCCACACTGACCGCCCGCATAGTTCGGAAGCGACACATTGGTTCCCGGAAGGGGAAGCTGTGCGGGGTTATCGATCGTGGAGTTCGCATCATATTTGCCGGACTCCAAAGCTGCGACGGCATCAATAATCTTGAAGGTCGAGCCGGGCGAATAGGTGTTACCCGCAATAGCACGGTTGTAAAGCGGGTTATTCGGATTCGAGTTCAGTTCCTCATAGTTGCTGACTACCGTAGACCCATCGTGGGATGCGAGCGTATTCGGGTCATATGAGGGAGACGAGGCCATCGCCAAGATTTCGCCAGTCTTGGGGTTAATCGCCACAATAGAACCCTTACGGCCCTGCAGCAGGTTATTAGCAAGCTCCTGAAGCTTGGAATCCACGGTGAGCTCGACGCTCGCACCGCGTGCCGAAGAACCCGAGAAGAGCTGAGCAACACGATCGTAGAACTGGCTGTCGGAAGTACCCGAAAGCTCCTTGTCCATAGCGGACTCGACACCGGTAGAACCATACACTGACGAGAAATAACCCGTCAGCGCCGCATACTTTTCCGGCTCAGAGTACACGCGCTGATAGTTATACTCATCATCCGATTTCACCGACGAGGCGATTTCGGTTCCATCGACCACGATAGAGCCACGGTTGGCACCGTAGTTATCGTACAGAGAACGCGAGTTCCACGGGTTATCTTTGAGAGATTCGGTGTCGAAGAATTGGATATAGCTCAACGTACCCATGAGCAGGATAAAAACGCAACCTGCGGCCATCCACATGCGGCGAATTGCCCTATCCATTGCGGTCACCTCCTGCTTGTTGAGTTGAAATACGGGCGAGAACGCTGGTTGCGCCCTCAGATTCATAGCTGTAGTCTTCGTGGTCGATACTTTCGGGAACGTCGAACCCGACCACGACGTGAGGCGCTCGCGCGGTATGCGAAATCGAAAGCCACAACGCCACGATAATCCAGTTAGCCACCAGGGATGAACCACCGGCAGACATAAACGGTGTGGTCAAACCGGTCAGCGGAATTAACCGGGTTACACCGCCAACCACCACGAAGAGCTGAAGCACCATAACCGTGGAAAGGCCCGCCGCCAAGAGCTTGCCGAAACCGTCACGAGTGCCCAACGCCGCGCGGTAGCCACGCGAGATGAGGATGAGGAACATCATCAAAATAGCGCCCAGGCCGATCAGACCGAGTTCCTCACCGAGAGAAGTAATAATCATGTCCGAGTTAGCGAACGGCACCAAAGAGGTAAGGCCCTGACCCCATCCACGGCCAAAGAGACCGCCGTAGGACAGACCGAAAATACCCTGAAGGATCTGACCGGAACCACCGCTGGAGGACATATAGACCTCGGGATCAAAGGCATGCATCCAGCCATAGATACGGGCGTGCACGTGAGAAATGGAGTTGTAGGCGAAGTATCCGCCAACCACCACGCCGACACCGCCGACTACAAGCCAGGAAATCTTGCCGGTCGAGAGGTACAGCATCGCCATGAACAGCCCGAAGAACAGGATTGCAGAACCCAGATCCTTCTGGAAAACCAACACGCCGATGCTGACCATCCACGCCAAGAAAATTGGGGTCAAATCGCGCAGACGCGGCAGATTGATGGGTCCCAGACGCTTACCCGCTGTGAGAATCAAATCGCGGTGTGTGGACAGGTAGCCCGCAAAGAAGATTGCCAGAGTAATCTTGGCAATTTCGCCGGGCTGGAAGGTACGCCCGCCGAGCCTGATCCAAATCCGTGCGCCGTTGATTTCGGTACCAAGGCCGGGGATAAGCGGCATGATAAGCAGGATGAAGGAGAGCACCAGCGAAATATAGGTGATCTTACGCAGCACTCGATGATCCCGCAGGAAGTACAGCACAACGGAGCAGAGGATCATTGAGAAGCCCGTCCAGAACAGCTGCGACTCGCCCACTGGGGACTTCTGCATGGCGGGATCCTTGTCGATGCGGAAAATCATCGCCAGCCCGATTCCGTTGAGCGCCACAACAAGCGGCAGAATAAACGGATCGGCGTAACGCGCCCGGAATTGAAGCACCAGATGCGCGATGAGCGCGCACACGCCCAGCACCACGGTACCTTGAATCCACGGGTTTTTCCCCATATCCCACGCCGTTTCGGGGTCAATCAGGTACATGGAAAATGAGCCGATGCCGACCGCAACCACGAGCAGAACAAGCTCAATCAGGCGACGCGAACGGGGTATGTGTGCATCACGCAATAGCCTAGCCACGATTACCACCTTCCGTTGCTGAAGTTTTTTGACCTGTCTGCGCGCCGGACGAAGCCGCACCGGAAGGCTGTGTATTCCGGTCATCCTGCAGATTCACCTGAGCCTGCATACGGTTTACGATAACCCGTGCATCGTCAAGATTATCCGCGTGAATCGTATTCTTCAAAAGCGTGCGGGTATGTTCGGGCAGCTGTGAAGTTTCCACTTCGCTTTCCTCGACCACATGGGAGAGATGGATTGGCCCCAACGACTGCGGAACACCGTTATAGACGGCGACCTTACCGTTATTTTCACCAACGTAGTAGCGGCCCTCAACCCATTTCAGCCCGCTCCAACCCGCAATGAGCGCCAGCACAAGGATTACTGCTGCACTCACCAGCAGAATCGGGCGCCGACGGCGTCGAATCGGGTCCGCCAGAAGCTCTTCAAGCTCGTCCGGCAGCTTTGCGGGTTCCTCGGTGCTCATCGGTACGCGCTGCGCCAACGAGGCCCGATGCTCCAGGGTGCGGCTCGTCACCGCCGGAATACGCCCGGTTTCTGTTGCCACGGCGGCGCTGCCCACCAGCTGATGCGGGCGAGAGCCAAGCTCGTGGCGCAAAATGGCGGCATTCGTGCGGGCAAAGTACACCGCATCCTGATCGCTTGCGTCGCCGTCGTGGGGGAAGGAATCCGTGAGGTCACGGGCGCGACGGAACTTCTTGAGCGCGCGGTCGTGATCGGACAGGCCCTCTTCGGCGTTTACTTCCTCGGTGATTTCCTCAAGCTCAGAGGTCGTCGGTGAGGTATCGATCTCACCGGTTTCTGGCAGGGCAGAAGGACCTACAGGTTCGTCGGCGGGAAGCTCCTCACGATCGATAACCTGTACAACCACGACCGTCACGTTATCGGGTGCGCCGCCGTCGAGAGTCATCTGGATAAGAACGTCCGCGATCTCACCCAGATCATCTGTGGAACGCATGACGGCTTCGATCTCTTCATCAGAGACCACCGCCTCTAAACCATCGGAAGCAAGCACCCAGCGCTCACCGGGAATGGCTTCTAACGTCTGCAGTTCAAGCTCGGGGGAGGCATCGACGTCGCCAAGCACGCGCATAATCACGTTGCGGTGCGGGTGATTCTCCGCCTCTTCGGGAGTGATGCGGCCCTCGTTGAGAAGACGCTGCACGAAGGTGTGGTCGGTCGAAATCTGCTCGAAACCGCCGTCTTCATCGGTACGTAAACGATAGGCACGCGAGTCGCCAATATGGGCCATCTCGATCTTTTCGCCGTCCACCAGCAGAGCGGTACAGGTGGTACCCATACCCGCAAGGCGCTGATCACTGGTTGCCAGATCATTGATAATGGCGTTGGCACTTTGGATTTCGTCGGCGAGGTATATGCCGCCGGTACCGTCAAAGTCGGGGTGGTCCAAAGGGGTCAGGTTCAAAACGGCGGTAGCGGATGCGACGTCACCACCGACGTGCCCGCCCATGCCGTCGGCAACAACAGCAAGATAACGTCCACCGTACCCGGAGTCGTCATTCTTGCTGCGTTTCACGCCCGTATCGGAACGGGCTTCAAAGCGAAAGGCTATCTTCAACGATTACCCCCTCAGCTGCATAGTCGTTCCGCCCACACGGAAATCGACACCCGGCTCAATAGCGGTAGCGCGGGTCAGCTTTTGGTTGTTTACGAATGTGCCGTTGGTTGAGCCCAAATCCTCCAAGAACCAGCGAGAACCCTGTGGGAACAGACGGGCATGGCGACCGGAGGCGTAATCGTCCTGCAACGAAACCTCAATATCATTGGCGCGACCGATAGTAACCGGGGAGTCACCCAACTGCATCATAGCTCCCGCCTGCACTCCCTTGGTGATCACCAAGCGGGAAGGACGTGCAGGAGGAGCTGCAATATGCTGCGGTTGCGGCTGCGAGTCTGCGGCAGATTCTACGGGTACGGAGCGGAAGTTCTTGCCCAGCCCCAAATCGCGGCGGGCGGCTGCCACCACGAAAAACACAAAGAACCACAGCAACCCCAAAAACGCAAAGCGCAGTATGGTTACAGTTAGCTCGGATGCCATTAACGTATACCTCCAGAGGCAATTGAGCGGAAGAGAACTCGGGCTCCGCCCAACTGTAACACCGCTCCATCTTGGAGAACGGTAGGGGTTTTCAGCGGAAAACCATTCAGCCGGGTTCCATTGGTTGAGCCCAAGTCGGTGGCAACATAGTTGCCTCCCTGGCGGGAAATCTGTAGGTGGCGGCGCGAAATACCCTTGTCAGCCAGACGCACGGATGCGTCGGAGCCGCGACCGATGACGAGAGGTGCCCCAGAAAGCTCATACCGCTGCCCGTTAATATCCACAAAAGCATGATGCGCCGCAGCACGTTGCTGCTGCGGAGGATTCTGCGGGGAACGCGGTTTCGGCGCGGACGCGGCAGGTGCCTGCTGTTGCTGCTGAGGCTGTTCCGTGCGGCGCGGCGGAGTAGCCCGCGGTTTTGTAATTCTGGTCGGCAGACCGGTATCACGAGCTGGGGCAACGGGGGCGTAGTCGGAGGCGCCGTGGGCGGCACCGGCGGGAGGAACATAGTTCGTCGCGCCCGAGGGCGGAGCCTGGAACGCCTCAAAACTGGGCACAACCTCGAACTCGTCGGCTTCGAGATCGGCAATAGGACTGAAGGTAATACGTACAGCCCCAATCAGTGAATACCCCTGCGCACGCGCATGTGAAATAGCAAGATTGCACAGCTCAACCGCGAATGGGTTGCCCCACTCTCGCACGCGCGAAAAATCGGCGCTCGAAAAGCGAACGTTGAAGATATTTGGTGCCATCGTATGACCGCCCTGGTCCACATATGAGGCATCATCCATCGACGTGCGAATACGGTTAGCTACATCAGCCTTTGCGAAGGTGCCAAAGCCTTTAGAAAAGCCAACGGTACGACCGATGCCTTGCTCCAGTCGTTCCAACTTATCAAATAACTTCATTGCCTCCTCCTTTATGGCTCGGGCCGGATGTCACCCCTGGCATCCCGTGGTTGGGAACCCGAAGGGTTCAGTCTAGCTTTTGTAGCTGTGCATTTGCTGTGTCAGGTGTGAGTGCACACACCCAACTCTATTCTAGGGGATAGTGTGACCACCATGCCGATAATATACTTTTTACTCGTAAAATATAGACTCGAAAACCCCAAATGTTGCCGACACAACAAAAATCCCCGGCTCATCAGAACCGGGGATTGCTGGTGCGCGAGGGGGGAGTTGAACCCCCACGCCCTCACGGGCACACGGACCTGAACCGTGCGCGTCTGCCTATTCCGCCACTCGCGCAAGTGTCATACGACTCAAAGAGTCGCAGGCAACATATAGAACTATACAGGCTCCGTAACAGACCGTCCACTTCGGTATTCGTGAACTTACTCACCGAAGGTTGAAATTGTCATAGGATATGTTATTTTCCTTCGTCGTGAGGGTTCGAGGCGGTATCGGTCTGGTCTGCGGCGGCCGCATCCTTTTTCTCGCGATGCACGCGCAAAAACCACGCCAGCGCACCAAAATAGGGGAGAACCAGAATGAACAGAAGCCACTTGAGCTTCTGAATCTCGTTGAAATAGGGGCTGCGATGCACCGTAAAAATGCAGTACAGCACCGAAGCAATCCAGATAAAAATCAGGGCAAGCACCGTGTACTGGTAGAGTGCCTGCGCCGTCGGATTCTGAAAAAGCGCGAGAGGAAACACCGAAAAACCTAAAGTCAGCACGTCTTTAGTATGCCAGAGGATACGCCAAGCGCCCGAGAACATAAAATTTATGTCCTCGGGCGCTGCGGGGAGAGTTATCTAGGTGAAACGTTATACGTTCGCAGCCTTTTTGGCGCGTTTAGCCGCAGCCGCCGCATCACGCTCAGCCCAGAACTCGCGGGTGGTCACCTCATCGGTGCCGTCCCAGGCCGCAAGATTCTTAATCTCAGGCATATCGGATGCCTTGAAAATAGGCTCCACACCGGATTTGCGCTGCCGCTCGTAGTTCTTGAGCACCGCAACGACCTTCGGCGAAAGCCACACCACCGCAATCAGGTTCACAATCACCATGCCCGCGTTGAGCATATCCGCTGTGGTCCACACCAGCTCTAGTGATGCGATTGCCCCGAAGAATACGAAGCCCAGCACCACCAGACGGAACACCGTCAACACCCCGGGCTTCTCGGTCACGAAGCGAATATTCGATTCGCCGTAATAGTAGTTGCCGATGACCGAGGAGAAAGCGAAGAGGAAAATCGCGATGGTTAGGAAGTGGGTGGCCCAGGTGCCGAGCTGGTGGGCAAGCGCATCCTGAGTCAGTCCAGCACCACGGGTCTTATTGCCATAGGTTGGGTTTGACAAAAGCACGATAAACGCGGTGACTGAGCAGACCAGCATCGTATCGAAATACACGCCCAAAGCCTGTACGTAGCCCTGCTTTGCGGGGTGCGAAATAGTTGCGGTTGCACCCGCGTTCGGGGCGGTACCCATACCGGCCTCGTTCGAGAGCAAACCGCGCTTCATGCCCCAAATAACGACGCCCATCGTGCCGCCCACTACGAACTCGCGCAGACCGAAAGCACCCTGGAAAATCATGAGCAGAACGTTCGGGATTTCGCCCACATTGAGCACAACCACGAACAGCCCCAGCAGCATGTACAGAACCGCCATGAACGGCACCATAAACTCGGTGACCGTAGAAATGGTGCGGATACCGCCGAAGATAATCGCAGCCGTCAGTGCGGCAACGAAAAGGCCTACCACGATGCGGAAACCCATACCCTCGGTACCGGAAATACCGATATTCAAGGAATTCGCGCTAGCTTCCACGATCGCATTGGTTTGTACCGCGCAGAACACAAAACTATAAGTCAGCACGATAAAACCGACGAAAATCAGGCCCAGCCAGCGTGCATTCAGGCCACGCTGCATATAGTAGGCAGGACCACCAATATAGGAATCCTTGCCGCGCTCTTTATACAGCTGACCCAGCAGGGATTCGGCAAAAGCGGATGCGCCGCCCACGGCAGCAATGACCCACATCCAGAACACCGCGCCGGGACCACCCATTGCAATAGCGATCGCTACGCCAGCAATATTGCCGGTGCCCACGCGGGATGCCGCCGAAACGGTGAACGCGCGGAACGAGGAAATGCTCTTGCGCCCATCGGCCTCGTGTCCGGACGGGTCGGTGAGTACGCGCAGCATCTCGGGCAGGGAACGCCACTGCACGGCACGGGTGCGGATCGTCAAGAACAAGCCCACGACAATCAAGGCAACGAACAGAAAGTTTTCCCATATCCAGCTTTGAATGCTGTCAACCACGCTGGTCGCACCAGCGGTGGAGGCGTTGATGTCCTGAATATAATTCACAAGTGAGTCCACAGGTTTTCTCTTTCGTCACGGCATAGAAGCGTAATAGGGGTAGCAACTATGCGGGCATGAAGGCGCGAAGGTGCAAACCGGGTAGACCGCACGCCAGGGAAAGAAATTCCCTTTAGAAATTACAGGTACTTATTGTTCCGTTGATGAAGGGTGTACGGCAATCTCATTGGGGGTCTTGTCCACATTTGTAACGAATAATTAATATAGCCGGAACACGGGTGATACTCCGTTTGACAAGCAAAAACATCAAAAAGTTATGGATGAACCACAATTCATATCAAACATCGTTTAATAGACATAAAAACACTCTCCAGTGAAGAATATGAGTATCCGAACACGCACTACTTCACGGGTTTAACAAACGGGAAAGAAAGAACCCCACGAATCTGGGTCTGCGCCATGAGCATCGCCAAGCGGTCAATGCCGATGCCCAACCCGCCCGTCGGGACAAGCCCGGTCTCAAGGGCGTACAGAAAATCCTCATCAATCTGCATGGCCTCCGGGTCTCCCGCCGCAGCCTTGAGAGACTGCTCGGTCAGGCGGCGGCGCTGTTCTAAAGCATCCGTCATCTCGGAATAAGCGGTTCCCATCTCCATACCGTTAATCACTAGATCCCAGCGTTCCACCAGGTGCGGCTTGCTACGATGCGCACCCGCCAGGGGAGAGGTCTCCACCGGAAAATCCGTATAAAACGTGGGGAACACAGTTTTTGCCTCTACCAGCTCGCCGTAAAGCTCCTCAAGAATGGCGCCCGCGCCCATGTCATCACGCACATGAATCTGATGCTCATGCGCCAGCTCAAGCAAAGTCTCAAAATCTGTTTCACTCGAAATATCGCGCCCCAGCGCACGCGAAAGGGCCTCGCATACCGAAACTGCCCGCCACTCACCCGAGACATCCGTGAGAGTACGCTCGGTACTGCCCTTCTCGCCCAGCGGAAGTACCTCAGAACCATAGACGGCCCGGGCGGCATTCTTGATGAGCGTTTCGGTAAGCTTGCGCATGACCGTGTAATCTGCGTAAGGCTTATAAGCCTCTAACACCGTGAACTCCGGGTTATGGGTGGCATCCGCGCCTTCGTTGCGAAAATCCCGCCCTAACTCATAAACAGCGCCCAAACCGCCAACCACCAGGCGCTTAAGATACAGCTCGGGTGCTATGCGAAGCGTCAAATCCGCGCCATAGGCGTTAATAAAAGTTTTGAAGGGGCGTGCGCTCGCACCGCCATGAATAGTATTCAGAATCGGGGTCTCAACCTCGGTGAACCCTGCATCATCGAGCGTGCGGCGAATGGCAGTGATCAGTGAGGAGCGCATCCGAAGGTTTTCAAGCTGCTGCGGATGCACCAACAGGTCGGTCGAGCGTTTGCGGATGCGCGCCTCCGGATCATTCAACGCCCCGTACGGAATGGGGTGTAGACACTTCGCCGCCATCTGCCAGCCGTGCACAATGACGGATGCGGTTCCGGTGCGGCTAGCCCCCGCTGTGCCGGTCACGAGCAGAATATCACCCGTATCGACGGCGGACTTGAGAAGCTGAAACTCGCGCTCACTTACGAGGCTGCGCTCGGCAATAATCTGTACCTGTTTGCCTTCCTCAGACAGGGTCAGGAAGATAACCCCGCCGTGGTTGCGAATAAACCGCACCCTGCCCGACATGGTAAACTCCCCGCTTGGAAGCGTATGGCCGCTCAGCCCATCGTGCACCTGCACCGTCGAATACTCGCATGTGACTCCCAACGGGTACGGGTTCATACCGGCATCCCGAAGCATCTGCAGGTGACGAATACGGTGCTTGGTCTGATCGCTGAAGCGGTGTTCGGGGGCCTGTGCCTCGCCCGGATGCATACGCTCGATCTCGTGCACTCGCGCGATCTGGTCTTCAGTCAGGCGGTGCACTTCATGGCGCTGTTTACGTGCTGAAAAATCGGGCAGGAAGCCCTCGGCAACCCCAGCCGCCGCCGCAACGTTCAGAAAGGCCAGCGTCGGTTCCGCAACCATATAGCGCGGCATCCACTCCGGGGCGAACTTGAGGTTGAAGCGGTACAGTCTCTCCAACTGAAGGAACCTGTCTAAAACCCCCAGCGACCGAGAAGCGAACCTGCTCCAAGCATTAGCACCGAACTGATCTGCGTTCTCATACACATGGCGGAACATAGCAAAGTTCAGTGAAACACGCGTGATGCCGTAGTCGGGGGCATCCTCCATAAGCTGGGCAACCATATATTCCACGATGCCGTTGGGGCTGTCAGGGGAGCGGCGCATCACATCCAGCGATATGCCGGTGCGGCCCCACGGCACGAATGAGAGGATCGCAACCATTGTGCCAGCAGAATCATGCGCTGAAACAAGCAGATTGCGATCGTCTGCGGGGTCTGAGAGCCTGTTGAGTGCCATCGAGAACCCGCGCTCAACCTTGCCGTGACGCCAAGCGTCTACGTTATTTTCCACCTCGTGCAGCTGCTCGGGTGAAAGCTCACGATGCCTGCAGATTTTCAGAGTGTAACCGGCCTTACGCACCCGCTGGTGGGCGTGGCGTACCTCCGTAAGCGAGGTATTGTTCAGGCTAAAACGTGAGACCTCTAGAATGGCTTCGTCCCCCATGCGGATTACGCCCAGTCCCCGGCGTGCGAAAGCTCTGGCGCCGTCTTCACTCACGCTGATGGCGGCGGGAATCCAACCGTAGCGGCGCACTTGGTGCATCCACCGGTCGATTGCGGAAGCCCAGGATGCCGGATCGCCCACCGGGTCGCTGGACGCCAAACATACAGAGTCCACTTGCCTGTAGGTGACAGCGGCACGCATATCCGCTGAGAAGATCACCTGCTTATCGCGGCGTGTTGCAAAGTATGAGAGTGAATCGTTCCCGCCATACTCCTGTAAAAGTTCGCGCAGGCGCAATTCCCGATCGGCGGTCCAGGTATTAGGGACACGGTACCCCCGCACCACCACATACACCGCGATCAGTGCAAAAATTCCGTAGAACACGGATGCTGCCCCCACCACCGTGGCACCCGGGTTTGCACCCTTGAGCTCGGGAAAACTATCGAGCCCTAACCCCTGCTTGAGCAGGTGGGGAACCGTAACTCCCGGCACATGATGCCCAAAATACCAAGCCAGCAGGGTTGTCACTGTTAGCCCACCGAGGAAGACCACAGTCGCCAACACCCATGAAATTCGGCCTATATGCGCCGGGAAGGCAGAGCGTGCCAGGATGAGAAGCGGAATAAAGATAGCCGCCACAATAATAGCTACGGTGTCGAGTGTGGAGGAGAAAAATTCTTCGCTCGGCATCACGTTATCGGGGAAGAAGAGCAGAAGCGCACTTCGTGTTCCGATGAGGATGCCGATGACTTGAAAGAAGATGACGGCGTAGAGGGCGGCTCGTTTACGGGTAATCAGAGCGGATGTCATGACCACCATGATGACTGCGCTCACCAGCGTATGACTTGATGGGATGTTAAGCAGGCTCGCGGTGATTTCCCACCAGGTGAACCCGTGGCCCCTGCGAAGCGGGGAAATAATCCAGGTGAAAAGCGTCAGAAGTGTCGCGATTGAGTAGATACCGATAACCCAGCGGGCGATGATTTCCGCATAGCGTGATGTCGTGTGATGGGCCTCTGTGCCCTGTTTCTGATGTGCCATAAACCGTTCTCCACCAATCACTCGGTACATTTCATTCTACGGACATGCCGTGTGTATGCGTAGAATCTGAGGACGTAAGACAGTGCACCATTGGGGTGGAGGTCGAAAGCGCTGCCAGGGGTCGCCATGCAGGGAGTACTTTGAATGCCATATGGCATATGCGGTAGACTCCCCGCCATCGATATATTCCAAAAATAGAATATATCTGAAAGGGTGCAGCATGGTTAGAGGTGTTGGGTTGGATGTTTAGAAAAAAGCTCTCAAACCTGCGAAATATCAACTATATTCTGGAATGAGAATATAAAAATCCGGTGGTGATTCTTAGGGGTGTCACCACCGGATTCTTAACGCTTGGGCAAGGTACTTACCAATACTCCGCCGCCGAACACGACCTGGCTAAGACTGTGTTTTGCGTTGCTGGAACACGTCCGGAATGCCATCCATATCGGCATCCACGCTCTCCTTTTCCGCCAGTAAACGGTAGTGCTTATTACGGCGGGAGAGAATCAGAGCACCCAGAATTGCGGCGGCTACTGAACCGAAGAGAATAGCGATTTTGGCGTCTTCACCGTGCGGCGATCCACCGGTGAATGACAGTTCTGCCACCAGAAGCGATACGGTAAAGCCGATACCGCCGGTAACCGCAAGACCTATGACGTCAATCCACTGCACATCCGGGTCTAGGTTGGCGTGCCTGAACCTGGTAACCAGCCAGGTGGTTCCCGTAATACCGATGGTCTTGCCGAAAACTAGGGCGAACATAATACCCAGGGAGACTGAGTCGGTGAGGGCCCGCTTAAGACCGTCAAAACCGCCCATAGCAACACCGGCGCTAAAGAAGGCGAAGACCGGCACGCAGATACCCGTAGAAAGGGGGCGGAAACGATGCTCGAAAACCTCGGCGAGACCTGCATCTGCACCCGCAGCTTCGGTACGTTTATTGAATTTAACCGGAACGCAGAAACCAAGCACCACGCCAGCAATGGTTGCGTGAATACCGGATTCAAGGAAAAGAGCCCACGTGATAAAGCCCAGGGGCAGAAGCAGAATCCACGCCGCGGCGGGCTTGAGGTGCAGCATTTTTTCGCCGCGATAGGCGATAAAGGCGAACAGCGAGATAGGGATGATCGCAAGGAGCAGATATTCGCCGTGGAATGTGCCGGTGTAGAAGATTGCAATAATGCAGATAGCGATCAGGTCATCAACCACCGCCAGGGTAAGAAGGAAGATGCGCATTGCCGAGGGCAGGAACGTGCCCACGCCCGCCAATACGGCAACCGCGAAGGCAATGTCGGTTGCCGTGGGAATAGCCCAGCCATGTATAGCGGTGGGGCTGCTGAAGTTGATAGCGGTGTAGATGATGGCGGGGGTTATCACGCCGCCGAAGGCCGCTGCAATGGGAACGATCGCGGTTGCCGGTGATTTGAGGTCACCGATAGCGAACTCTTTTTTGAGTTCAAGACCGGTCAGGAAGAAGAATATTGCCAAGAGACCGTCTGCCGCCCAGGTGCCTATCTTCATGTGAAGGTGGTGAAACCCTGGAACTTCGGGACCTATAACGGTATCGCGCACCCCGAAATAAATATCTGCCAGTGGGGTATTGGCAAGAACTACCGCGAGGACGGTCGCCACCAGCAGGATGCTGCCGCCCACGGACTCCGTGCGCAAAATATCTGCAACTCGCTTAGAGTTGCTGTAGGATCCGCGGCTGAAAACTGTATTTTCTGAGTTCGGTGTCTGTGATTGGGTCATATTCTCTGTAGTTATCCTCCGGATAGGAATAATTCTTACTATTCTAACGCTCCTACCTAGGAGATGGTATTTTTTGCTTCTAAAGGTATAAATATACTTAACCAATATATGCCATTTTGGGCATATATTCTATAACGTAAGCGAAATTTCAGGGTCAATATAAATATTCTCGCCCCTGCCGTAAGATCGACTCGGAGCGAGAATATAAAAATTATGCAATTATGAGGCGTGAGGCACCTTAGGACCCTGCAACGGCAGGAGCGGAGCTGTCTTCGCCGTGCGACTCATCGAGCTCACGAGCCACATAGTTTTCGATGTCGAAGAGGTTTCCGTTTGCACGCTTCACAATGGTGACGAGAGTTTCCATTGATGCGACTTCCTCAACCTGTTCCTTCAGGAACCAGAGGATGAACTGCTCACCCAGAGCATAGTTTTCGTTGCGTGCTGCGGAGAAAAGAGCCTCGATCTGACCGGTGACTTCCTTTTCCTGCGCTAGGGAAAGATCCACGATTTCCTGAACGTCCTTAAAATCGTTCTTGACGTTCGGAACTGCGGGAATCTCAACCTTGTGGCCGCGATCCAGCTTGTACTGAACCATCATGAGGGCGTGCCCGCGCTCCTCCAAAGACTGGCGGTAGAAGTAACGCGCCAACTGGGGAAGGTCCTCACCATCAAGCCAAATCGCCATTGAAAGGTATTGGTGGGATGCGGCAAACTCGTGACCGATCTGTTCGTTGAGCAGATCGTAGAAGGACTTAGACATAACTTTTCTCTCCTTGAAATTAGGGTGTGTGTTCTATTTGCGTAGGTTACAGTGCAACGCTGTCGAACCCATCATAGAGGGCCGAATCAGCACTGTATAGAGAGAAAAGGCTAATCTGGAGGCGTATTTAGGGGGTCCTGAGCTCGGTCTATAACACCATAACAGAACCGTTATGATGTGCTCGCAAGCCTCGGAAAATCCGGGTGTATTCGTTCGTGCAGGCTTAGGCGGGGTAACTTCCGTGCCGCAAACTCGACGATGAAATAAGTTTAGAAGGCTTATCGCCCAAGATGCTTTCGCCGATATTAGCTAAAGCACGCACCTGATCTTCCGTGAGGTGGTCGAAAATCTCGTGACGTACCTGTGCTACGTGACCGGGTGCCGCATCCTGAAGCTTCTGCAAACCCTGAGGAAGCAGATGGCAAATGCTGACGCGGCGGTCTTCGGCGCTGAGTGACCGGGACACGTACCCGTCTTTCTCCAGTCTGGCGACCACGCGCGAAAGACGCGCCGGCAGAGTGTTTGTGGCCAGCGCCAGCTGCGTCATTGTTAACTCGTGATCCTCTGACTCTGAGAGTCCAACAAGTACCATGTACTCGACATAGCTCAAATCGGCATCCTGCTGAAGCTGATTATCGAGCTGCCGTGTGAGGTTGAAGATGATCGAGCTGATAAACAGCCATCCCTCACGTTCTTCTTCATTTAGCCATTTGGGCTCCGCCTTCTCTGGAAGATCGCCAGAGACGGTGGTTGCTTGTTTGGGCATGAGTGCTCCTCCTCGCACCTCCAGCTTTTAAACTGAGCGCATATATAAGGTGTGTAAAGTTCATTGTACTTGTTAAGACAGCAAACCCTCAGATATTGCTCAAAACTTGGTATGTCTTTCCTTAAAGTACACACTGACGGCACAAATTTGTCCGAAATACGTCACACCATTGTCGGCGTGTCTTCGGCAATATGCCCGGGAAATAGCGCTTCCCGAATGAAATCATTGTAATGATTACCTGTAAAAAATACTTGATAATTCAAGGTTTTACACGTAAAGAAGGTAAAATTTTGAGGCTACTTAGGTAGTACTCGCCAGGAATATTACAAAATGATTAAAAAAATTTGGGAAAAAATACCATTTGGGTTTGCACATGATAAATAAGCGTGTACACTGGTATGCATAACGGGGTCGAAAAAGAAGCCCGCGGGGCGAGACCGGAAGCTCAAACCGACAGGGTTCGACTCTCTATTTATCGGTGATTGTCGTCGGTGTGCAGGTAACCTGCATTTCTACCGGCGGTTGTGCGGTGCGGGTACTGTTCGTGGTTGGGCGGTTCCCGCGCCGTTCTTTTTAAGAATACCCTACGTGCCTCGCCCACACTAGCAAGAATGCCTCATAGGTGGGCAAGCGCACATCAAAAAGGTTACGCGGCGTCTATGCCCGCTACTTCCCCGGTATTTCGGGGGTTTTCTATTAATTTTTCCCCCGACGGTCACGGTCTAGGGGGATTTTTCATGCCTTTCTGCACGGCGTGGTGCATGGTGGGCCGTGCGGGATCGCACACAGTACGCCAGATCCATACCTTAATACCCCATCAGAGCAGGATGCGCCCGGCGTGTCGCGTTCCTACGCATTCTGACATTCACAGGGTGAAGGCACCTCTCTCACGACGCGGAACGACAGGGGCAATGTATGTGTGTTCTAAGGGAGGGGCGCGGCTGATATAACCCCACCTGGAATCCTCCCGAGGTTTTATCCACAGTACTTTTCCACACTGTGGAGAACTTACACGACTGTTATTAGGGAATCTGGCTCACACACGCATCACGCCCACTGTGTCTTAGAACGCGCCCGTTAATCCCTGCAAATACGCGAAAATAACCCTGCTATGAAAATCTTCGGTGGACGCATCCAGAATTTTGAGGATGTCGAGACAAGTTTTAAACAGATACTTTCCACACCTGTGGAAAACTTTGTGAACAATTTCCACCGGTCATTATCCACAGAATAGGTTGTGCATTATGCACACACTAAATTCTGCTTGTGAAAACTATATGCGGTACTAGCGTGTGAGTTTTTATGGGCGAAAAGACGCTAAAACACAGCGAATACGGTAAAAATTACACGTAACATAACGACACTAATTTTCGGCTTTTGGCGTCATAAATCGTCGCTATCTATGCGCGACAGAGAATATCATTATGGGTTATCCACAAAGTTTATCCACAGCGTGGATAACTTACATACCTGTTATTTGCGGGTCTGAACCCCGCAAAAATCCGGCAAATACTCCGAAATCGTGATGAATTTGAAATAAAATCCACGGGTTTATCCACCCCTGTGGAAAACTTTCTCCACCCTATGCACAGCATCCCCGCACAATGCCCAGAACCCACTGAACTCGCAGGCAAACGCTGGTACCCTTGTAACGACGCCATCTTCTGAATGAAAGGGCATACACTATGGCTGAAAAGTACACTCTTCCCGAGCTCCCCTACGACTACGCGGCGCTCGAACCCCACATCTCCGCAAAGATCATGGAGCTGCACCACGATAAGCACCATGCAGCCTATGTTGCAGGCGCAAACGCAGCACTAGAGCAGCTTGCCGAGGCACGCGAGAACGGC
>ERZ773196.527-NODE-527-length-24051-cov-8.159152_pt1 | contig 24051 bp, 16 predicted proteins | sample MGYA00581009_ERZ773196 | MGnify/ENA primary metagenome ERZ773196 (study PRJEB29015, sample SAMEA2738162) | human oral metagenome | biome: human oral; feature: human-associated habitat; material: saliva | place: China | collected 2243 ... | reverse complement strand
TGATGGTTTGGTTGCCGGAGTTGCCGCCGATACCGGCGACGATGGGCATCAGCGCAGCCAGTGCGACGATTTTCTCAATACTGCCTTCAAATGCGCCAATTACGCGGCTGGCGATAAAGGCGGTACACAGGTTGATGGCAAGCCACATCCAGCGGTTTTTCACCGAGTCCCAAATCGGGGCGAACAAGTCCTCTTCTTCTTGCAAACCGGCCATGTTAAACATGTCGGCTTCGGATTCTTCACGGATCACGTCCACCATTTCGTCAATGGTGATCCTGCCGATCAGCTTTTTGTTTTCATCGACAACCGGCGCAGTTACCAAGTCATAACGTTCAAACGCCTGCGCCGCTTCTTCCACGTCGTCTTCGGGACGGAAGCGCACGACATCGGTGGCCATCACGTCCGCTACCATGTCTTCGGGGTCGGCAACCAAGAGTTTGCGGATGGGCAGCACGCCTTGCAACACGTCGTTTTCATCAACCACGAAAATCTTGTCGGTATGGTCGGGCAGGCTGTCGAAACGGCGCAAGTAGCGCAATACGACTTCACACGTCACATCGGCGCGGATGCTGACCAATTCAAAGTCCATAATCGCGCCGACTTGGTTGTCTTCGTAAGACATCGCCGCTTTGACCTGCTCGCGTTCTTCTTCATCACGCGTTTGCAGCGCTTCGTACACCACTTGGTGCGGCAAGTCGTCTGCCAGCTCTGCCAATTCGTCTGCGTCCAAATCATCGACGGCGGCCAACAGCTCGTCTTTGTCCATGGACTCGATCAGCGTTTCGCGTACGGCGTCGGATACTTCCAGCAACACTTCGCCGTCGTCTTCCGGGGCGACCAAAAGCCAAACGATGTTACGCTCGCGCGGCGGCAGGGATTCCAAGACGGCGGCCACGTCGGCAGGGTGCAGCTCGGCCAAGAGGACGGTCAGCTCGGTGAACTTGTCGCGCAGGCTTTCGTCTTCAATCGGCACGCCTGCTTCGATTTGTTCAAAGGACGGCTCGAGGACTTCGCATAAGGCGTGGATGCGGTCGATATCGTCAGAGATGCGATCGTCAGAAATGTGGTCTTCTACCACATCATTGTCGGGGGTATTGTCGAGATTCGGAGGGGTTTGTTCGATGTTCATAAATGCTCCGCCCGCCGGACGCGGGGAGGCATTTCGGCGGGATGATTATTGTTGTTGTGTGTCTGATGGGAAGTTCAAAGGCGAACTGGGAAGGTCCATAATTCGAGCCTGCTAAGAGGCGCAGAGTTGTAAACGGTGCATATTCTACTCTTTTTTAGGCCGTTTTACCATTTTTAACGGGAAAGGCCGTCTGAAACCGGGTGATAACGACACCCTTTTTTTCAGACGGCCTGATGATTTGATTTTATTTGTTTCGCCTGCCGAACGCTTCCCTGACCACGTCCAACCAAGCCCTTAAGGCCGGCGTCGGGCGTTGGTGTTTTTTCCATGCCATAGTGAGCTGCCAGCGGATCTCGGGGTCGACCAAAGGAATGGCGGCAAAGACATCGGGATTGATTTTTCGGGCATAGTATTCGGGCAGTAGGGCAATGCCCATATTGTGCGCCACCATGTCGGCAACCAAATTCCATTGCCCGGTACGGCAAACAACGTTGGGCGTAAAACCTTGATTGCGGCAGGCCGTCTGAATGGTTTCGTTGAGGGAAAAGCCGGCGCCGAACAGGATGAAGGACTCGTGTTGCAGGCTTTTGAGCGTCAGCGCATCGTGTCTCGCCCGATTTTTCGGCATCAAGACCACCAGCGGATAGTCGCACAACGTGATGCTGTCGAAGTCTTCGTGAACCGGAGCGAGCAGCTGTCCGGCATCGAGTTCGTTGTTGCGCAGGGATTGCTCGATGGCGAGTGAACCTTGTTCCAAAAACGACAATTCGATGTCCGGCCATTTGTGGTGGAAATCAAACAGCGCATGACTGAGCAAATCGCTGCCAAACAAAGCCAAACCCAAACGCAGCGTCCCGCTTTTGACATGGCGGTAATCGTCAATGCGGGCCAGCAGCAAATCGCGTTCGTGCAAAAGGTTTAACGCATGGCGATAGACTTCTTCGCCGATTGCGGTCGGCTGCACCTGCCGCTTTTTGCGTCCGTTTTCTTTGCACAAAAGCGGCACGCCCAATTCTTCTTCCAAAGCCTGAATGATTTTGCTGACCGTCGGCTGCGTCAAATTCAACGCGGAAGCCGTGGCCGAAAAACTTTGCAGGCGGATGAGTTCGGCAAAACAATACAGGCTTTTGAAGTCCATTATTCCTCTAAGGCATGATTATTCGTTTAATAATTCATATTATGCAGAAATTAGGTTTCTATAATCAAGCCTTTCATTCAACACACACCCATATCATGGATTCCCTCACCAGATTTTTTCAGACGGCCTTGCAGCTTGCCATCATCGGCGCAGTATGGGGCGTCTCCGACCTTATCGTCCGCTTCACGCATCTGCCTATTTCTTCAGGCGTATTGGGCTTGTTCCTCATGCTCGCCCTTTTGGGGCTCGGTATCATCCGCCCGGGCATGGTTGACCGCGGCGCAAAATGGGCATTGGGCGAACTCGTCTTTTTCTTCATCCCCATCATGGTTTCCGTCTTGCAATATCAAGATCTGCTGATGTCCGAAGGTTGGCAGCTGATTTTGACCATCGCCGTCGGCACCGCGCTTGTGATGATTAGCACCGCCCTTACCCTCGACTTCTGCTACCGCTGGAAACGCCGCCTCTACAAAAAACTCCACTCCTAAAAATAGAGAATAAAAATGGACTACACCGCCCTCGCCTGCTTCATCTGGACTTGCTTTGCCTATGTCGTTGCCAAAAAAATCCACCGCAAAAAACCCTTAATGATTTTCTCCCCCGTCGTTACCGTCTCCGTCAGCACCATCCTCCTGCTGCTGGCATTCGGCGTCAATTATGACACCTACCATAAATATACCCAAGGCATCGTCTTCCTGCTCACTCCGGTTACCGTTGCCTTTGCCGTCCCCATTTATGAAAACCGCGAAGTCATCCGCCGCCAACTGTCCATCCTCTCCATCGCCATTATGGTGGGCATGTTTGTCGGCGTAGTCAGCGCATTCCTCATGAGCCATATGTTCCACTTCAACAACGAAGTGACCAACAGCCTGATGGCGCGTTCCATCTCCACGCCGTTTGCCGTCGTCCTCGCCAGCGAAATCCACGGTTCAGCCTCGCTCGTTTCCCTGTTCACCATCATCACTGGCTTTGTCGGCATGATATTTGGCGACCTGTTTTTAGCCTTCACCCGCATCCGTTTCCGTACCGCCAACGGTGTAGCATTTGGCAATGCCGCCCACGGCTTCGGCACATCGCGCGCCGGACAACGCCACGAAACCGAAGGTGTGATGGCCAGCCTAACCATGATTTTGGCCGGACTGTTTATGGTATTGTTTGGCCCGACTATGGTGCATTTGGTGGTTTGGATGATGAGTTAGGCTTCGTCCCGATGACCATACACAAAAAGGCCGTCTGAAACATATATTAGTTTCAGACGGCCTTTTATATTATGGAACGATTACAGTTTGAAAATAGAAGCCTCTGCTAAATCATGAATGGTATCCAACGCAGATGAACCTGTACCATTGCTTGAATAGGTCACATTGTCTGAGGAAAGACCGGCAGAAGAATCAAGAGGATCAGCCTCACCAAAGGCACGGCTCAAAAGTTCATCGCCATCGAAAGCTTTGGATTCCAATATCGGCTTCGCGGCCGGCTGTGCAGGCTCAAAACCTTCCCACTCACGCGGATCAAGGCGGATGATATGGTCATCATCATAACCGTCATTAGGACCTTTGCCTTCTCCTGAAAAAGTACCGTCCCACTCGCGCGGATCGAGGTGGATAACAAAATCTTCAGAATCACTTTCTTTACTTGGTTGATGTACTTTAGCCATGAAATTCTCCTTAACAAATAAACGGATACTGTACCTAATGCCTCATAAAAGGCATTGCGGACTCTATTCTAGAACAAAGAAAACAGCGGGCAACGATTGAAGGGAACAACGGTTTATTAACACGATAATTGGATTTAAATCTTTTTAAAACAAATAGATATAATTTATACATCATACCCGGTCATCCATAATTAAAAATCTCCACCCATGCCGTCCACCAAGAATGATTTCCCCTCTTCCGTCCCCTTGCTATGTAACACAAAGGCCGTCTGAAAAATGACTTTCAGACGGCCCTTTCATTTGCCCAAGCCTTATTCTTTAGGCAGGCGCAGGACGGAGACGATGAATCCGCCCCAAATGACGATCAATGCGACAAGCATCATAATAATGGCTGAAGTACTCATTATTCGTCTCCTTCACGTTCGTGTTCATGTTCGTCTTTGACGTTGAAGCCCTGACCGTGTTTCCACGGCAAGAATGACAGCAGGACAGACAATACCAAGAGAGCGCCCACCATGCCCCAACCGAAGATATTTAGGAAGCTGTCAGGATAGCCGCTGTAATTCTCTTTTAAGAGGCCGGCAGTATCCTGATAAAGCATATAGCCGAGCATAGCGACGGTAACCACCACGCTGGCTGTCCACACTTTGCCGACACGGATGGAAGACAGCGCGTTCAAGTGGTTACGCAGTTCCGGCAGCTTGTTCAACAAGACAATTGCCAAAACGTAAACAAAACCGGAAGCCACAATGCCGTAGGTGTTGATGAATTTGTCCAATACATCCAACACAGGCAGGCCGGTGGTCGTACCGAACAGCAAGGTGGAAATAATCGCCATTGGCACGCCAGCAATCAGCGTTGCGCTGACACGGCCGATGTTCATTTTGTCTTGAATTGCGGCCACAATCACTTCAACGATGGAAATCATAGAAGTTACCCCCGCAAACACCAGCGAGCCGAAGAACAACACGCCGATCAACGCGCCCATAGGGGCTTGGTTGATGATGGTCGGGAACGCGATAAACGCCAAGCCGATACCGTTGGATGCCACTTCGCTGACTTCTTTGCCTGCGGCTTGAGCCATAAAGCCCAATGCGGCAAATACGCCGATACCGGCGAGCAACTCAAAGCTGCTGTTGGCAAAGCCGACAACCAAGCCGGTACCGCCCAAGTCGGTTTTTTTCTTCAGGTAAGAAGAATAAGTAATCATGATGCCGAAGCAGATGGAGAGCGAGAAGAAAATCTGGCCATATGCGGCTACCCAGACTTTCGGATCGGACAATCGACTCCAGTCAGGCGTAAACAAAGCGTCCAAACCTTTTGCCGCACCCGGCAGAGTCAGGGCAATACCCACCATGATGACAAACATCACCACCAACAAAGGCATGAAGAATGTGGATGCACCGGCTACGCCTTTTTGTACGCCCAAAGCCATAATCGCCAGCGTAAACACCCAGACGGCAATCAGCGGACCGGCAACTTTACCGACAAAATCCAAGCCCAAGTCTTTGGCATCGGCCATTTGCAGGAAGTCTTTGAAGAAGAAGGTCTGCGGATCCGCACCCCATGCCGAAGTCAAAGAATAATAGGCATAGCTTGCCGCCCAGCCGACAATCACGGCATAGTAGATACAGATGATGACGTTGGTCAGGAAGTTCCACCAACCCATCGGCTCAAACAAACGGCCGAGGCGGCGGAAAGCCAAAGGAGGCGAACCGCGGTAACGGTGGCCGATGGCATAGTCGAGCAGCAACAACGGAATACCTGCCGTCAACAGCGCAACCAAGTAAGGGAGGACGAAAGCACCGCCGCCGTTGTCGAAAGCGATGTAAGGGAATCGCCAAATGTTGCCTAAGCCCACGGCCGAGCCGATGGCAGCAAACATAAAGGCGCGGCGACTGCTAAACGTCGCGCGTTCGCTGGATTGAGAATTTGACACGATGAACCTCTTAAAAGTCGAGTGTCGCCAAGGCCGTGCAGCCTTGCGCGTATATATTTAGGAATCAGGCCGGACAAACCGGTCGGTTAAAGTAGATATTCGGACAAGGATAATATCCGGTATTAGAGAATGCACCGCTTATGGCCATGCAAACATAATCTGACCTTATCGTAAAAAAATTTAACACTGTTGGCAAGTCAGTATTGCATTAAAATCGCAAGGAAAATCTTCATGCACTACGACTAAAATCTTCATACACTTCTTTATATACAAGCCAAACGCAACACCCAAGCCCCGTTTTTCCCTCCCCTTCCCACTGACAACCGCACTCGCCGCAAACCGCCTTTCCCTTATCCCGTAAGGAAAAGCGGCAACTCAACGCATTCAAATCCCCCGTCATCAAAATATTTCAGACGGCCTGTTTTCCTTCCGTCCAATCCGGGCCGTCTGAAAATTTCACTGTTGCATGTTGTAATTAAGAAACCGTCCCAAAATTCCGTTTAATATAAACAAAAACAATCCACCTTTTCCCGTTTCCTTCATTACCATGATTTAAAACGAGCATAAAACACTAAAAACAGAATTAATAAAAAATAAAATTTCAAAAAATATAAAATAATATTAAATTTAAACCTGCATTCCTACTCTAATCATCTACAATCAAAAATAATCGAATCTAAAAATTTCAATAAAACATTAATTACACAGCACTACATTTTTGCTATAATTGCCGCCATTCAATCCACAACCCAAACCCAAAAGAAGAGGAAAAGCCATGGGTATCAAAGTTGCCATCAACGGCTACGGCCGTATCGGCCGCCAAGTAGTGCGCGCTATTTTTGACTACAACCTACAAGACCAACTCGACATCGTTGCCATCAATGCCAGCGGCAGCATTGAGACCAACGCCCACCTGACCAAATTTGACACTGTTCACGGCCGCTTTGACGCCGATGTTTCCCATGATGAAAAACACCTCATCATCGACGGTAAAAAAATCCCTTACTTCTCTACCCGCAACCCAGCCGAATTGCCATGGGGCGAATTGGGCGTTGACCTGGTAATGGAATGTACCGGCGCGTTCACCAGCAAAGAGAAAGCCAAAATCCACTTGGAAAGCGGCGCGAAAAAAGTGCTGATTTCCGCTCCCGGCGGCGATGACGTTGACGCAACCATCGTTTACGGCGTAAACGACGACGTGATTACCGACGACATGACCGTTATCTCCAACGCGTCTTGTACCACCAACTGCCTGGCACCCGTAGCCAAAGTGTTGAACGAAAACATCGGCATCGTAAACGGCGTGATGACCACCATCCACGCGCTGACCAACGACCAAACCGTCACCGACGTACGCCACAAAGACCTGCGCCGTGCGCGTAGCGGCGTGGAAAACATGATTCCGACCAAAACCGGCGCTGCAAAAGCCGTCGGTTTGGTATTGCCTGCCCTCAAAGGCAAACTCGACGGCCTCGCCATCCGCGTACCGACCGTCAACGTTTCCCTGGTTGACCTGAGCTTCCAAGCAGGCCGCGACACTTCCGCCGAAGAAATCAACGCGCTGATGAAAGCCGCTTCCGAAGAAGACCGTCTGAAAGGCGTTTTGGGTTACAACACCCTGCCGCTGGTTTCCATGGACTTCAACCACACTACCCAAGCCAGCACATTTGACTCTACGCTAACCAAAGTAACCGCAGGCAAAATGGTTAAAGTATTCGCATGGTACGACAACGAGTGGGGCTTCAGCTGCCAAATGCTGAACACCGCGCGCCGTATGTTCGGTTTGGAAGTACGTCCGTTCTAATCGGCTTCCAACACAAAGGCCGTCTGAAACATCTTTTCAGACGGCCTTTTGTATTTCCTTTAAAATATCGCATTCCCATTTATTTTCAGACGGCCTCTTCATGTTTCCCAACGAATCCGCCCCCAATCTGCTGCAAGGCTTAAACCCCGAACAACTCTCCGCCGTAACCTGGCCGCCGCAATCCGCCCTCGTTTTGGCAGGCGCAGGCAGCGGCAAAACGCGCGTACTGACCACGCGTATCGCATGGCTTTTGCAAAGCGGACAAGCCAGCGTACACAGCATTATGGCGGTAACGTTTACCAACAAAGCCGCCAAAGAAATGCAAACCCGTTTGGGCGCAATGATTCCAGTCAACGTCCGCGCCATGTGGCTCGGCACATTCCACGGCCTCTGCCACCGCTTTTTGCGCCTGCACCACCGCGACGCCGGCCTGCCCTCTTCCTTCCAAATCCTCGACAGCGGTGACCAGCTTTCCCTCATCAAACGTCTGCTCAAAAGCCTCAACATCGCCGAAGAAATCATCGCGCCGCGTTCGCTGCAAGGCTTCATCAACGCGCAAAAAGAATCCGGTTTGCGCGCTTCCGTGTTGAGCGCGCCCGACCCGCACACAAGCCGCATGATTGAATGCTACGCCGAATACGACAAAATCTGCCAACGCGAAGGCGTAGTCGATTTTGCCGAACTCATGCTCCGCAGCTACGAAATGCTACAAAGCAACGAAATCCTGCGCCAACACTACCAAAACCGCTTCAACCACATTCTGGTCGACGAGTTCCAAGACACCAACAAACTGCAATACGCCTGGCTGAAACTCATGGCGGGCGGCAACGCGGCGGTATTTGCCGTCGGCGACGACGACCAAAGCATTTATCGCTTCCGTGGCGCGCACGTCGGCAACATGACCGCGCTGATGGAAGAGTTCCACATCGACGCGCCCGTCAAGCTCGAACAAAACTACCGCTCCGTCGGCAACATCCTCGCCGCCGCCAACGCCGTCATCGAAAACAACGACGAACGCCTCGGCAAAAACCTGCGCACCGACGCCGAAGCAGGCGACAAAATCCGCTACTACTCCGCCTTTACCGACCTCGAAGAAGCCCAATTCATCGTTGACGAAACCAAAGCCCTCGAACGCGAAGGCTGGGATTTGGACGAAATCGCCGTCCTCTACCGCAGCAACGCCCAATCCCGCGTCATCGAACAAAGCCTGTTCCGCAGCGGCATCCCCTACAAAATCTACGGCGGCCTGCGCTTTTACGAACGCCAAGAAATCAAACACGCGCTCGCCTACCTGCGCCTCGCCGTCAATCCCGACGACGACAACGCCCTCTTGCGCGTCATCAACTTCCCGCCGCGCGGCATCGGCGCGCGTACTGTCGAAAACCTTCAGACGACCTCAAGCGAACAAGGCATCACCCTCTGGCAGGCAGCCTGCAACGCTGGCGCAAAAGCCGCCAAAGTCGCCGCCTTCGTCCGCCTGATTGAAGCCCTGCGCAACCAAGTCGGACAACTGCCCCTGCCCGAAATCATCGTCGGCATCCTCAAAGACAGCGGCCTGACCGAACACTACCGAACCCAAAAAGGCGATAACCAAGACCGCCTCGACAACCTCGACGAACTCGTCAACGCCGCTATCGAGTTCAAACCCGAAGACAGCAACTTCGAAATCCTGCCTGACAACATTTCAGACGACCCCGCCTTCCCCATCCTCGCCTTCCTAAGCAACGCCGCCCTCGAATCCGGCGAAAACCAAGCAGGCGCAGGCGAAAAAGCCGTCCAACTCATGACCGTCCACGCCGCCAAAGGCTTGGAATTCAACGCCGTCTTCCTCACCGGCATGGAAGAAGGCCGCTTCCCCAGCGAAATGAGCCTTGCCGAACGCGGCGGCCTCGAAGAAGAACGCCGCCTCATGTACGTCGCCATCACCCGCGCCCGCAAACGCCTCTACATCACCATGGCGCAACAAAGAATGCTGCACGGACAAACCCAATTCGGCATCGTCTCCCGCTTCGTCGAAGAAATCCCACCCGAAGTATTGCACTACCTGTCCGTCAAAAAGGCTGCCTACGACAGCTACGGCAGCCCGCGCCAAACTGCCGCACCCAAAGACAAAATCATCGACGACTACAAACAGCCGCAAACCTACGCAGGCTTCCGCATCGGACAAAACGTCCGCCACGCCAAATTCGGCACCGGCGTCATCATCGACGCCGTGGACAAAGGCGAATCCGCCCGACTGACCATCAACTTCGGCAAACAGGGCGTGAAAGAGCTGGATACCAAGTTTGCGAAATTGGAAGAGATGTAAAAGGGAAATGGCAGAGGTCGTCTGAAACCCGTAGCGTGGGCTTTGCCCAGGAATCAAACCCAAAATTTCAGACGACCTCTTTTAGCCGCCATTATCGTGGGCGAAGCCCACGCTACAATGTACATCGACGAGGCAAATGGTCGTCTGAAAACGAGAGCAACGAGCTTTGCTGAAACCTCCGCCGTCATTCCCGCGCAGGCGGGAATCCAGAAGTTTGAGGTTGCAGCAGTCTTGAAATATTTCCCAAATGCCAAGGTCTGGATTCCCGCCTGCGCGGGAATGACGAACGGAAAACGCAGGTGGGTCGAACATTCATGCCCGACCTACGGCTTAGGCTAGTGAATTATCTGCTTAAGTCAATCCAACGATTATGGTTAATTTAGAGAAAAACAATGGAACAAACATACAAGAAGATAGACATGGACACCGCAGTATCCATGCTGAAAGACCATCAGTTATGGCTTTCAAGTGGTGGTAAAGAAGGTAAACAAGCTGTTTTTACGGGATATGATTTAAGCGGTTTAGATTCAGATTATGCAGAAGCGAGATACATAGTCCCTCCTTTTTGGGAGAAGAATCTCTCAAAAATAGACTTGAGTTATTCAAATCTAAGTGGATTGTATTTTAGGGAAGTAAACTTGAGCCAAGCTGATTTTCGCGGTGCCAATCTGAAAAACACCCATTTTTATTGGGCAACTTTATTTGATGCAGATTTCAGCGGGGCGGATATTAGTGAGGCAAACATTGAGGAAAGCTCTCTGGTTCAAGCAAATTTGACGAAAGCAGATCTCTTTAAAACAGGTATAACCTATTCATATCTCGAAAATGCAAACCTTCAAGATGCGAACTGTCAAGAAACGAATTTTCGGAGCACACAACTGCAAGGGGCAAATTTGCATGGGGCTAATTTTCATAGTGCAGACTTTGGAGGTGCAACTATAGAAGAAAATCAATTAATTCATATCAGATTTGCGGAAAATATCGATTTTGATATTGTTAAAGTAGAGAATGAGTCTCTAAAAAATCAAATATCCTTATTCGAGGATAAAATTCAACTCTTACGGAAAGGGTTGGAACACACACAATCGGAGTTTAATAGTAGAGAAAATCAGGAAGAAATTGACAAACTACAGAAACAAATCAAACAGATAGAGGAAGAGAAAAATCAAAGTTTAGAAGACCTGAAAAAGTCATTAAAATTACAATGGCGCAATCAAATTCAGTACGCCAGAAATTCACTCGCTCATGCCTTAAAAAATACCGACAACCAAATCAAAAATAACGAAAATACAGCCTGTTGGTTTAAGCGGTTAGGTATTGCTTTGTTCATTATCACCATAATTTTACTATTGATTTTCAGTATATTCGTTTTATGTGCTCCCGATTCTTTCCTTACCCAAAATTTCAATATTTTATTTTACACATTCCCTATCATCACTCTAATGCTGATCGGCACAACCTGTCTACGCCATCAGAAAAATCTGTTGGGGGAAGTCCGTCATTTTTCCAATATGAAACACCAAATCGAACTGTGTAGTGGTTTACTTGAAGCCTCTCAGCATGCTGCCGCCAGCTTCAATAATCCGGAAAAAGCGGATGAATATGTGCAGGAAACCTTTACCCAGATACGAAATCGTTTGCTCAATAGCCAATATCTGCCTGACAATTCATCGGAAGATAAACAGTCTGACAATGATTTCGGGTCGGATAAGGTGCTTGATTTGTTGAATAAGATTGTCGATTTTTCCAGCAAGAAATCTATGGGGAATTAGCCAAGAGACAGTTGTTACCCAAAAGGTCGTCTGAAAACGTTTTAGCGAAACTTGCTGTCCGTTTTCAGACGACCTTTGTTTTGAAATAGTCATTGTCCGTTCGGGTCTATAGCTATTCTTTGGTGCAATGGTTTTTCAAACGGATTTCGCAGGCGAAGCCCACGCTACGGTGCGGCAGCGCGTCGATACTGTCTTGTCGATTGGGTTCGATTGCTTCTTAACCTGCCGCCGTCATTCCCGCGCAGGCGGGAATCCAGGCCTTGGCATTTCGGGAATATTTCAAGGCTGCTGCAATTTCTAACTTATGGATTTTTGCGTATTTTCCTTGCGTCGGTGGGAATGAGAATAACGGCAATGGTAGAGCAAGGCGGGCGTTTGAGGTGGGGTGGGTCAAGATTTAAAAAGCTGTTGAATAGTGGTTCAAGCAAATTATTCGAAAGGTCGTCTGAAAGCCTAAATCTGTCTTTCAGACGACCTTAATGGGCGTATTCGGCTTTCTGTTCGCTTGTTGGCGCAATAAAGGCGAACATATGCTCCTTTGATGGACATTCTCTGCTAGGATTCGGGCAAGCCTTCAACAATGATCTTTTTATCCACTCTTTATACGGAGATAACACAATGAAAATAAAGCTATTTTTTTCTGTTTGGCTTTGTCTGCATTGATGATGGACGCTCAGGCGCATGTTACGATTCGCAATAATTCTAATGGTGTTGATAGTATTTCTGGAAAATCAGACCATTTCCGCCTGAATGTGCCGACCAATCGCGGTAAGGCGGTAACCGGGGTAAAAATGGTGGTCGCTGAAGGTGTGAAACTGTTGTTCATCCATCCTGTTCCGGGTTGGACTTATAAAACAGAAAAAGATGCGGAAGGCAATATCGTCAGCATCATTTACAAAGGCCGTATGGAAGCGGGCGAATTTACCGCTTTCCCATTTATCGCGCTGAATCCTAAAGGCGATGTCTCAGTGAAATACAAAGCGTATGTAACCTACGCGGATGGCGTTGTTGTGCCGTTTGACGGTTCGGAAGAGGCAAAAGGCTATCAACCGACGATTCATTTGAAATAACAGTCGGGTACGTTTGCCCTAATGCCGACGGAACAATCAGGATATTGAACTACTTGGCAAGCGGGCTATAACGTTCTTTCTACTAAAAAGGTCGTCTGAAAACCTGAATCGGTTTTCAGACGACCTTTGCTTTGAGGCTTAGACTATGCCTTGTCCTCTTCGTTTTCCACCGCTTTGGGCGGAACGGGCGCGAACCAGCCGACCAGAAGCAGCAGTACGCCGACGATGATGAAGGAGGCGATGCGGGCGATGCCGCCGCTGTTGGAAAGCTCGATGAGGAAGAGTTTGACGACGACGACGGCCATCAGCGCCGCGCCGGTTATCCAGAAGGGGCGCAGTTTGCGGCGGTTGCCGTACACCATCAGGATGATGGCGGTAACTGCCCACACGACGGAGAGGCTGGCTTGCAGGCCGAAGGATTGGAGCATGATGTCGAGTTGCCAAGTGATGCCGTCGTAGAAGTGCCACAGGCGCATCACACCCGCGCTGATGACCATGAATGCGAGGGCGGCGACGCCGGGCGCGTTCACGCGGCGGTATTCCGCAGGCAGGGCTTCGGGCAGGGACTTCAGGGCAAACCACAGCATTCCGGCGCAGGCGAGCTCCAGCGGGTTAAGCAGCGGGATATACGGCAACGGCGCGGGTTGGAACGGAGTGGAGAAGTTCGTCCATATCATCCAACTTGCGGCGGCAAGGGCGGCTATCGGCAGGGCGAAATGCTGATAGGCGGCTTGATGTCGTCTGAAAAAGCCGCGCTGCCGCTGCGTATGGAGGACGACCCACATGATCAGCGGTACGGCAAGCCACGAGAGCTGCGACCAAACGCCGTCGAGACGATCGCCGACATACATTCCTGCCCAAAGCGACCAAAGGATGCCGAGCATGATGATGTTGATTTTGTGCAAGCCGATAGGCGCATTGGTTCGGCGGTTATTCAGGATGACGAAGTTCAACACGGTAGCGGCGGCAAGCGGCAGGGCTGCGGCGGCCGTCCATAGGTGTTCGAGGTGATAGCCGATGAAATGCAGCGCAAACAGAGGCATGAATGCCAAGGTCGTCTGAAAAAGCTCTTTCCAGTTCAAACGGTTGGCAAGCAACAGCAAGGTGGTGAATATCGGCAATGCCCAAAGCTCGATAAACAGGGTTTCTTCGCCCGTCCATTGGGTATAGGTGGCGAAGCCGCCCAACATCAGGGCGATAACGAGGATAGCCCAGCCTGCAATCTGCGAGAACGGGAGGGTTTGGTCTTGTTTGCCTTGGTTTTCCGATGCTTCGGTTTGGACGCGCGAATATTGCAGCATGTAGGCCGCGGCAAACAGCAGCGGCGCGGCGGCAAAGAGGTGCCAGTGTGTCAGGAAGCCGTTGGATTCATTATTAATCGAGGCTTGGAAGAGCAGGATAAAGATTGCATTGCCCAAGGCGAATGTGCTGAACACGTCCGACTTGCCTTTGCCTCGGCAGAACGCCCAAGCTGCCACCAAAGCAGAGAAAATGATGATGCTGCCGCGTTCCGCGAAAAACAGTAAAGGCAGGATGGATGTGTAGAGCAGGGCGGCGCAGAGGGTTGCGTTTTGAAGCGTGTGTTCCCAGTGTGCCGAGCCTTTACGGCGGTAGAGGTGCCACTGCAGGTAAATTGCTGCGCCGCCGAACAGGGTCAGCAGGGTGGTAAACCATTGACCTTGCAGGATGGTGGATCCTCCCTCCTGATAACCGCTCAGTTGGGTCAGCGCCGCCAGCAGATAAACGACGAGCGCACCCAAACGCATATGCGGACGCTGTTGGCGCAGCCCGAAGAAATACACGAGCGCGGATTCTACCGTCCACAGGATGACGGTGTTGCCGCGTTCAAAGTGAAGCGGAACGGCGAGCGTGAGGAAAAGCAGCGACAGGGCAAAAAACGCCTGACGCAGGATATACAAACCCTGTTGCCGTTTCAGCATCAGCGCGGCAAGTCCGTAAACGGCGGCGAAGCCCAGCGCAGAGAATGCATCCGCAGACGGCCAGTGTTCCACCATGCGGTATTGCAGTCCGAACGCCGCCGCCATCGTGCCGAACAATAAAGTATGATCGAGGACGTGGACGCGCAGGCCGTGGGAGCAGAGGCTGTTCCAAATTTCTTCCAGCGTCGCATTGTCGGCAACGGGCGCGAGCGTGTCTTCGCGGTTTTCCGTCAGCTTGCGGCGGGCGAACAGATAGGCGATGAAGGTGTAGAGCAGCCAGTGGTAAATCAGGAAAGGCTCGGTCGTGGCGAAATGCTGCGGCGTATAGCTTTGCATGCCCCACAACGCGGCGATGGAGAAGGTTCCGGCGAAACCCGTCAGGTTCAGTGGCCGCCATGCCTTAAACCAAGCAATCGCCGCTACGCCGGCATTGAGCAGGGAAAGGTAGGAAAATAGCACCAAATAATTGCCGCTACCGTCCGATACCAGGATGGGCGCCGCCAGACCGCCGACCAAGGCGACCTGCGCCATAATCTGCGCGTTTTGCCTGATTGCCAGCAACGCCATTAATACGACCATCGCCACCATCAGCACAAACACGATCGGCGCGGGCAGCAGCGGATGCAGTTTCAACGCCGCCAAAGAAGTCAGATACATTACCGCCACGCCGAAGCCCTGCAACACCAAGCCGTATTCGCGTTTGCGGCTTTGCAGCTTCCAGCCGCCGATGACCGCCGCCAGACCCGCACCTGCCACAGTCAGGTAACGCATTTCCACCGGTACATAAATCCGTTCGGAGGCATAGCGCAAGAGGAACGCCAAGCCGAGGAAGAGCACCACGATACCGGTTTTCAGCAGCGGATTGCCGCGCAGGAACCAAGCAACAATGGGGTTTTCGGAGAATTTGAAATCGAAACCTTCCTCTTTATGGATAACGGTTTCACGAGAATCTGCGTCTGCGTTTTCAGACGACGTTTGCAGGACAGGCGCGTCTTGTTTGCGTTCGTCTTCTTGAATAGCGGAAACTTGGGCAGGTGTTTCGACGCTGTCTGCGTACAGAGCAGGTTCGGGCTGCACGGAAGGTTCGGCGGAAACAGGGGAAACAGGGGAAACAGGCGTAGAAAAAGAGGGGGTGGCAACCGGTTCGATGTGCGACTCGACGGACGCATTGTCCGCAGTTGCGACAGGTTCAACCTTCTCATGAAGCGGCGCAGGGGTCGTCTGAATATCGTCGGCATGTTCGGACAAAACAGCACGCAGTTTCCTAGCCTGCCCGACTTCTGCTTTATCATGAACGGTTTCTTGTTCCAAAGCCGTCAAACGCAGCTTCAGCAACTCGATTTCTTTTTCCAGATTTTGCAGTTTCGCATCATGTTCTTCTTGACGCGGTTTGCCGAGTTCCCGCGCAAACAACCATAAAATAGAGCCGAAAATGACGCCGACGGTCATTTCGTCAAGAAAATAGCCAATGAGGATGGGGATGAGTAGGCAGAAATACTGCATAAAACACCTGTCCGATAACGGTAAGAAATATGCCAATTGTAGCATTCTTGTCATGAGAAGGATGTATAGAAGGCGTAACGGTAGGAAAAGATGTTGTGCGGTAATGAAGATGTGTCAGTGAAGCAAAAAGGTCGTCTGAAAATCCGAAATCCGTTTTCAGACGACCTGTCTTTATTTTTTCCAATAAGCCGGTGTCAACAAAATCAACACCGTAAAAATCTCCAAGCGGCCCAGCAGCATCACGGCCGAACACAGCCATTTCTGTACATCGCTCAATACCGCATAGCTGCCCGCCGGTCCGACTTCGCCCAAGCCCGGGCCCGCATTGGTAATACACGCGATGACGGCGGTGAAGGCGGAGATAAATTCCATCCCGCTTGCCATCAGCAAAAAGCTGAACACAATCGTCGTCATGAAATAAATCGAAATAAACGCCATCACCGTCAGCGCCATGCGGTCGGGAATCATGCGCCCGTTGACCTTGACCGTGCGCACCGCTTTCGGGTGCAGCAGAATCATCATCTCGCGCAGGCTGAATTTGAACAAGACCAACGCCCGCACGTTTTTAATGCCGCCGCCCATAGAGCCGGAGCTTGCCAACAGGTTGGACAGGAAAAACATCCACAGCGACACGATCAGCGGCCATTGCGCGAAATCCGTGTTGGAAAAACCGCTTGCCAGTCCGATGGAGACAAAGTTGAAGCTGACAAAACGCAGCGAATCCCCAAAGGTTGCATAAAAATCCTTCTGCCACAGATACACCGCCGACATCAAAATACTGCCCGCCAGCAGCACCAGCAGTACGCGGCATTCCTCGTCCTGCCAATAAGATTTGAGCGAACGCCGTGTCAGCGCCGTGAAATGCGTGGCAAAATTCACACCGCCCCAAAGCGTAAAAAACATGATCGCCCATTCGACGGTCAGCGAATCAAAATAAGCGATGCTGGCATCGTGTGTCGAAAAACCGCCCAGCGACACCGCCGACATCGCATGGCAAAGCGCGTCAAACCAGCTCATTCCCGCAAAATGCAGCGTCAGAAAAGCCGCCGCCGTCGTCATCGTATAGAAGAACCAAAGTTTTTTTGCCACCTGCGAAATGCGCGGCGCCATCTTGCTTTCTTTGTCCATCCCCGGAATTTCAGCCTTGAAGAGCTGCGTTCCGCCCACGCCCAGCATCGGCAGAATCGCGACCGCCAGCACGATGATACCCATGCCGCCCAGCCAGTTGAGCATATGCCGCCAAAAATTCACCGACGGAGCCAGCGTGTCCAAACTCGTCATGACCGTCGCGCCCGTCGTCGTCAGTCCGGACATTGCCTCAAAAAACGCATCGGTAAAACTGATGCCCGGAATGTGAATATAGATCGGCATCGCCGCCACCAGCGCAAATGCCAGCCACAACATCAAAACCAACGTAAACCCGTCGCGCGGGCGCAGCTCGCGGCGGAAATGGAAGGTCAGCAGCCAAACCGCGCAAGAGGTCAGCGTTGTCGCCAAAGCCGTGTAGGCAAACGCCGGAAACGCGTTGTCCAGAAAAAAATACGACATCAGCGTCGGTACTGCGAGCACCATGGAAAACAGCAGCCCCAGTCTGGACAAAACGTGGACAATAGGGAGGAACTTATACATATCAATTAATCTTAACAAACCGGCCGAATCATTCGGCGGTATGGGATGGCGATGAGGAAGCCGATATTTTCAGACGACCTTATCGTCATCAGTAATCGCAAACAGACGTTATTTTAACAAATTATTGCCTTGTCTAGACGTAAAAGGATAGAAGCGGAGGTTGTCTGAAAACCACATCCGCATCCCGTCCCGCGTTTGCCAGAAAACCCGCTTAAAGGTAAAATCCCGTATTCCAACATGGGTACTGCATCATGACTAAATTTATTTTCGTAACCGGCGGCGTCGTATCTTCACTCGGAAAAGGTATCGCCGCCGCTTCTATTGCCACCATCCTCGAATCGCGCGGTTTGAACGTGACCATGCTCAAGCTCGACCCTTATATCAACGTCGACCCCGGCACGATGAGTCCGTTCCAGCACGGCGAAGTGTTCGTGACCGACGACGGCGCGGAAACCGACCTCGACTTGGGACACTACGAACGTTTCATCAACGCCACCATGACCCGCCGCAACAGCTTCAGCACGGGGCAGGTGTACGAAAACGTCATCGCCAAAGAACGCCGCGGCGACTACCTTGGCGGTACGGTTCAAGTCATCCCGCACATTACCGACGAAATCAAACGCCGCATCCACGAAGGCGCGGCGGGTTACGATGTCGCCATCGTCGAAATCGGCGGTACGGTCGGCGACATCGAATCGCTGCCGTTTTTGGAAGCCATCCGTCAGATGCGCAGCCAGTTGGGACGCAACAACACTTTGTTCGCCCACTTGAGCTACGTCCCCTACATTGCTGCCGCCGGCGAAATCAAAACCAAGCCGACCCAGCATACCGTTAAAGAAATGTTGAGCATCGGTTTGCAGCCAGACATCCTGATTTGCCGCATGGATCGGAAAATGCCGGCGGACGAACGCCGCAAAATCGCCCTGTTCTGCAACGTGGAAGAGCGCGCAATTGTGGGCAGCTACGACGTGGACAGCATCTACGAATGCCCTGAAATGCTGCACGACCAAGGCATCGACAACATCATTACCGAGCAGTTGCAGCTTAACGTACAACAGGCGGATTTGACCGCGTGGAAAAAAATCGTCCATGCCATCAAAAATCCGAAACACACCGTCAAAATCGCCATGGTCGGCAAATACGTCGATTTGACCGAATCCTACAAATCGCTGATCGAAGCCTTGAAACACGCGGGTATCCACACCGAAACCGACGTGCAAATCACCTTCGTTGACAGCGAAAACATCGAGAAAAACAACGGTGACGTTTCCATGCTCAAAGACATGGACGCCATCCTCGTTCCCGGCGGTTTCGGCTCGCGCGGCGTGGAAGGCAAAATCGCCGCCGTGCGTTATGCCCGCGAAAACAACGTGCCATACTTGGGCATCTGCCTCGGTATGCAGATTGCGCTGATCGAATACGCCCGCGACGTCGCAGGCTTGAAAGGCGCAAACTCCACCGAGTTCGACCTCAAATGCGCCGCGCCCGTCGTCGCCCTGATTGACGAATGGCAAACCGCCGACGGCAGCGTCGAAACACGCGACGAATCCGCCGATTTGGGCGGCACCATGCGTTTAGGCGCACAAGAAGTTGAATTGAAAGCAGGCAGCCTCGCTGCCAAAATCTACGGCAGCGAACACATCCGAGAACGCCACCGCCACCGCTACGAAGTCAACAACAACTACGTTCCTACGCTGGAACAGGCGGGCTTGGTTATCGGCGGCGTATCCGCAGGACGCGAACGCTTGGTCGAAACCATCGAACTGCCAAACCATCCTTGGTTCTTCGCCTGCCAGTTCCACCCCGAGTTCACCTCCAACCCGCGCAGAGGTCATCCTTTGTTTACCGCGTTTGTCAAAGCTGCGTTGAACAATAAAAAAGGCTGATGCCCGGCAAAAGGTCGTCTGAAAAGAGAAAAAGCACCTCGGTTGAGGTGCTTTTTTGTATTTTCAGACGACTATACCGGATATTCATTCAGATAAAAATGACTTATCATTATTTTTTTGAGGAGAGTGGAAACCGGTTTTAGGAGTCGGGATGAAGTGTATGGGGGAAAAGCTACTTTCAAATCTCAAATTCCTGCCTATCCATAAATGGTGGGTTTGCGTTTCTATTTGAATCAACTATAAAAAAATGGATGAATGTTGTAAAAAGTCTAAACTCTAATGAATAATAATTCTTATCAAGATGAAAAAGATTGTTTAAATATCGAAAGTTCATTATGATTGCGCAAATTGTTCCACGGGTCTTGCTGTTTTTGGTTTTGAGTCTCTTATTTTTGTAAAACGATAGACCTAAATTTGATTCTTTGATTAAAGAGGAGTTTGTATGAAAAAAGCCATTATTGCCCTGACTATCGCGGCTTTGCCTTTTGCAGCATCCGCCGAAGTTGTCCTGTACGGACAAGTTAAAAGCACCATCACCTCCGGACAGGTGAAAATCAAAGGTAACGAAGGTACGGAAAAAAGCGCGACTGCAACCCGCATCAACGACAATACTTCACGCATCGGCTTCAAAGGCAGCGAAAAACTCTCAGACGACCTCAAAGCCATCTGGCAGGTGGAACAGCGCACTTCCATTTTGGGCGAATCCAATAGCCAAAGTTTCGGCAACCGTGATTCCTTCATAGGCTTGGAAGGCTCATTCGGTAAGGTTCGCGTCGGCAATATGAACAATATGCTCAACGAGATGGATACCATCGACCCTTGGTTGTATAAAACCAACGCGATGGGTTTGGGCATCAACACACGCACCGGTGTGCGCACCACATCCGTACGCTACGACAGTCCTTCGTTCGGCGGGTTCAAATTCAATGCGTCCTACGCGCCACGCGACAACCGCAATCCGGACGACAAATATAAACATGAAAAACCCAGCAAAGAACAATATACCGCCGGTTTGACTTATGAAAACAGCGGTTTCACCACCAACCTTGCCTACGGCCATTACAAAGGCGCGTACACCGACAAGAACGGTAAAATCAAAGCCGCACAAATCGCTAAAATCGAAAGCTACTATGACAAAAACAACCTGTTCGTCGGCGTAGGCGCGCAATATACCAAAGGCCATGAAAGCGCAAATAAATATTTGGGTTACTTTACCGATGATTTCAATACGTACAAAGGCACTGACATTACTGCCGATGCCGGTAAAAATGAAGCCGTCAAAGTTGCCGATGCAGCCGTTACCGTGGGTTATACCTTCGGCAACCTGACCCCGCGCCTCACTTACGCCCACGGCTGGGCGGCAAAAGGCGTGAACAGCGGCGAGAAACTAGTCGATAAATTCGACCAAGTAGTAGTTGGTGCCAACTACAAATTCAGCAAACGTACTTCTATGCTTGCTCATGCCGGTTATATGAAACTGGGCAGCAAAACCCGCCTGACGCCGACTCAAACAGGGTCTGTTGAGCAAAAAGCCGTTTCTTTGGGTATGGTTCATAAATTCTGATGAAACCGTAAGGATAATCAGAAAATATAAAAGGTCGTCTGAAACCTGATTTTGGGTTTCAGACGACCTTTTATCATATAAAAATTTAAATATTTCCAAATTTAATAGAAGGTGCGAATACGGCGGATCTGTTTGTCCTTTTTACATAGGAAAACGCCTTAACAGTTAAAAAAAAATAAATTATTTTAGAATATTAAATTCTGATGTTCTCGTTTTGAGGTAGTTTTAGATAGTGTGTCAGAGGGAAAAATCTGCCGCATCAAACCTTATTTTTGAGAGGCGAGGAAGCCGCTTAACTCGAACTCGAAAGGCATTCCGTTTTGCGCGCCGGAGCGGGTAATAGACAGGGCGGCAGCGGCGCAGGCCTTGCGTACGGCGATGTCTATGCCTTCGTGCCAGAATACTGCCAATGCGCCGTTGAAGGCATCGCTGGCACCCGTGGTGTCGGAGGTTTGTACCTTAAAACCTGAAACATGGCGCAGACGGCCTTTGGGGTCTTTATATACGGCGCCTTTACTGCCTGAAGTCATCAGGACGGGGCAGGGGGATTTCAAAATCAACTCTTCGGGGGACAGGCCTTGCGGCGCTCCCAGGCTGGCGGCAAGCTCGTAGCGGTTGGGCGTTAAGATAGTAATTTGCTCCAGCAATTCGTTTGGGATGGCGCGGGCGGGCGCAGGGTTGAGGATAAAGGGTTTATTGTATTTTGCTGCCAGCCTTGATGCAGCCATCACGCACTCCATCGGAATTTCAAGCTGGCTGAGGATGATGTCGGCTTCGGCAAACCGTTCTTCTGCGGCTTCGATGTCGGCAACGGTCAGATACATATTTGCGCCGGCAATAACGATGATGGAATTTTCTTCGTCGGCAACGGTAATGTTTGCCATGCCGCTGTTTTGTCCCATGATGGTTTGGACATAATCGGTACATATGCCTTCGTGGCGGAGGTTGGTTACCATTTCCAGTCCGAAATCGTCGTCGCCGACTGCACCGATGATGGTTACGCATGCACCTAGGCGTGCGGCGGCAACTGCTTGGTTGGCACCTTTGCCTCCCATGTAGCGATGGAATGAGCTTCCCAGCAAAGTCTCGCCCGCGCGCGCGAATTGGGTGGCGCGGGTTACTAAATCCATGTTGATACTACCGACGACGACGACTTTGATATGGAGCATTCTGATATATCCCTTTTGAAACACGATACAACCGTATCAGGCGGTCTTTATTGATATTGAAATATGCAGGAAACCGCATTCTCTATGCCGATAGGCATTTTGCGTCATTGTACCCGCTGGAATTGCAAATGCAATATCAATTCCCGTTTTTCATATTTTAATATCAGATTTTGTTGTAATTAAATCGTAAAATTTCGGAAACTTCATACCGTTTGAATGCTAAATTTGTACATTGGTCGGTTTTTATTTTGTTTTTTATAAAATTTAAATAGAATGGAAAATTTTTTCTGTTTTATATACCATTTTTCTTTCAAGGTCGTCTGAAAGCCCAATCAATACGTTCGTTTTAGCGAAATTCACTTTGTCCGTTTTAGCGAAACCCGCTTCACTCTTTTTAGCGAAACTCGCTACGCTCGTTTTCAGACGACCTTTTTCCAACCCTGCTACAATACGCCTTTTATTGTTCACGCCGATTTTGCCATGACCGAGCCGACCTACATCCCGCTGCGCCTGCATACCGAGTTTTCAATTACCGACGGTATGGTGCGGATTAAAAAACTGATTGCCAAAGCGCAGGAATACGGTTTGCCTGCTTTGGGCATCAGCGATTTGATGAACGAATTCGGTTTGGTGAAATTCTATAAAGCCTGCCGCAGCGCGGGGATTAAGCCCGTCGGGGCGGCGGATGTGTGGATAGGCAATCCGAATGCGCCCGACAAGCCGTTCCGCGCCATGCTGGTTATCCGCAACGATGCGGGCTATCTGCGCCTGAGCGAGCTTTTGACGGCGGCTTATGTCGGTAAAGACCGCAATGTCCATCATGCGGAACTCAATCCCGAATGGCTGGAAAACGGCGACAACAGCGGCTTGATTTGTTTGAGCGGCGCGCATTACGGCGAAGTGGGCGTGAATCTCTTGAACGGCAATGAAGACGCGGCGCGTGCGGCGGCGTTGAAATATGCGGCGTGGTTTCCCGATGCGTTTTATCTGGAGCTGCAACGCCTGCCCGAACGTCCCGAATGGGAGGCTTGCGTTTCGGGCAGCGTGAAGCTGGCGGAGGAATTGGGTTTGCCGGTGGTGGCGACGCATCCGACGCAGTTTATGAGCCGCGACGACTTCAACGCGCACGAGGCGCGGGTGTGCATCGCGGGCGGCTGGGTGCTGACGGACAAGAAACGTCCGCGCGATTTTACGCCGAGCCAGTTTTTCATTCCGCCGGAAACGATGCTGGAACGTTTCGCTGATTTGCCCGAGGCCTTGGAAAACACGGTAGAAATCGCCAAACGCTGCAATATCCATATCACGCTGGGCAAAAACTTCCTGCCCCTGTTCCCGACGCCCGACGGCTTGTCGCTGGACGATTATCTGGTGAAACTCTCCAACGAGGGTTTGCAGGAACGCATGGTTCAGCTTTATCCCGACGAAGCGGAGCGGGCGGCGAAAATGCCGGAATATCAGGAGCGGCTGGATTTTGAGTTGAACATCATCATCCAGATGAAATTCCCCGGCTATTTCCTTATCGTACAAGACTTTATCAACTGGG
>ERZ773196.526-NODE-526-length-24089-cov-12.811267_pt1 | contig 24089 bp, 26 predicted proteins | sample MGYA00581009_ERZ773196 | MGnify/ENA primary metagenome ERZ773196 (study PRJEB29015, sample SAMEA2738162) | human oral metagenome | biome: human oral; feature: human-associated habitat; material: saliva | place: China | collected 2243 ... | reverse complement strand
GCAGAGGTTCACCACCAACTGCAGAACTTCCGCCAGAACATAGAGCGCATGCTGGATGCAGGCGATCAATATGCCGAATTCAAAATCAAAACAACCACAGCCAAAGGAAACCAGCCACGACCGGAGCAGGGAGCCTCCAGCGGTTTTTCGCAAGGGCCGACGCCTGGAGAGATAGAAGCGCAACTGGAAAGATTGTACAGGAAGAAGATCCAGGCAGAGGAAAACGTAAACGACGTAGATCGCATGCTATACGGATTGACCGATGAGGAAATAGAACTGCTAGAAATGATTTACTGGGATAAACTGCCGGTTCGAGCAATAGCCGAAGCGTTGATAATTACCATCCCAGGAGTTTACTGGCGCCGCAACCATATCCTGAACAAGATGGCCGAAAGACTATAAAATTAAAGTTAAGTTTTTGTGTATAATGGTCATGAAGAGAAAATATCTGCAATCTCTTCAAAAGTTGATTATCTGGCATAGACAATCAAATCCTTTCTAAAATTGCAATCGTTCAGAAAACACTAGAAGCCGACAGGAATAAGAACCTGCCGGTTTTTAGTTTCTTTTTCATGTTGATATTTGTAGAAAGAATTATCAGACCACGAAAGCCGCAAAAGCGGTTTTCTAACCCTCCTTTAGTCGGCGTGTTTGGAGGTCTGACAAGCACAGGCTCCGGTGACCTCCTCGTTGCAAAACATCATGATCCAGAGCAAAGCGTGAAGCCACCAGGCAGGTGGACGTGAAACCCACGACCAAATCGCATAGATCACGAAGCAAGCCTCCAGCGTGGTCGATTTTGAATGTAAACAACGCCAAAAAAGGGCGATAAACGGCACAAAAGTGCCAATAATTGAGTTAAAAAATATAGAAAAACATAGTTGAAACAAAGAAAAAGACGCTTCTGCGCCATAATTGGAGGTTACAATATGCAAATTAAACATCAAAATCGAAGATCCAAACAAGAAAGAAAACAGAGAGGTAACCTCTGTGGAAATAAACAACGCGTCGCAAGCAGAAACGCACGAAACAGCGCGAAGTCGGACGAGTACGAGGAAACATCCATCCACGAAAAACATACCACCGAGAAACAAACAGAAATGAGTCCGTGCTTCCAATGCCGCTACAGCGAACCAGGAACGGTACACATGTGCCCAGGCGTAAGATGCGCCAAATACAAGGCGTGGAAGCATACATATTTGCAGCATAGATAATATTAAGTAGTAAATATAAGTATTTATATATAACTTATAAATATATACTATATAGGCGAAAAAAATTAAAGCCTGGCCAGCAGCAAGAACAAAAACAAAGACCAGGAACAAGAAACAAAAACAAGAATAACGCAAGAATAAACACACAAAACAAAATCGTGAAACAAAACCGTGGAACACAGAAAAGGCAACAGAGCCAGAACAAGTGAGCCGCGGTTTTTCAATACAGAAAAAGCAGAACTGACTAAAAGTCAAAACAGAGATAAACACGAAAGAGCAAAAAGCAGTCGCGTGATTAAGTTCTGCACTAAAAAAGAAAGGACACACCAACGAATGAGTCAAACCGAAGAAATCGTCTATCTGCAGACGGAAGATATACACCCTTACCAGAAGAACCCACGCCAGAACGAAAAGGCGGTTCCATACGTCGCAAATTCAATCCGCGAGTTCGGGTTCAAGGTTCCGATTGTCGTGGACGAAAGCCACACAGTAATCTGTGGCCATACCAGACTAGCAGCAGCCAAAAGCCTCGGACTGGAAGAAGTGCCTTGTATCATTGCGACAGACCTAACGCAGGAACAAGTACAGGCGTTCAGATTGGCCGACAACAAAGTGGCAGAGATTGCCGAGTGGGATGAAGAATTGCTGCAGGACGAGCTGGACGATTTAACCGACATCTTCGACATGTCAGACTTCGGATTCTTTGACAGCCTAGACCAGGAAGAAGAACTGGAAGCATACGAGGACGACTACGATCCAGAATTAACGGCCACACCGAATGCGGTGCTTGGCGATATTTATCAACTAGGGGAACACCGCCTAATGTGTGGATCCAGCACAGACGCAGCAGACGTCGAGCAGTTGATGAATGGCGAGATTGCAGATTTATGCATTACAGATCCACCATACAACGTCGACTATCACGGCAAGGCAGGGAACATAATGAACGACAGCATGTCGGATGATAACTTCTTTAACTTTCTGGTAGATTTCTACAACAACATGCTGAACAGTCTGAAAGCTGGAGGTGTGTTTTATATCTTCCACGCAGACTCAGAGGGTGCAAACTTCCGAAGCGCTCTGAAACGAGCTGGGGGGGGTGGTCAGAGAGTGCTTGATATGGGTAAAAAATTCACTCGTTCTTGGCCGCCAAGATTATCACTGGAAACATGAGCCGTGCCTTTATGGTTGGAAAGATGGAGGTGCACACTTCTTCATTGACGACCGTTCACAGACAACAGTCATAGAAAACGAGATGAACTTCAGCAAGATGACAAAGGCACAGCTGATTGAATACATCAAAGAACACCAGGACGATGGAGCAGCAAGCACAATCATTCACGAGGATAAGCCGGCCGCCAACGATTTGCACCCAACAATGAAGCCGGTCAAACTAATAGAACGTCTGATGGCGAACAGCAGCAACAAGGGCGAAATTGTTGTCGACTTTTTCGGAGGTTCCGGTTCAACGATGATAGCGGCGGAGCAATTAAAGCGACGCGCCTACTTGATGGAGTTAGATCCACGCTTTATCGATGTAATAATCGACCGCTGGCAGAAGATGACTGGCAAGAAAGCGAAACTTCTAAACGAAGAAACAAATCCAAACAGAAAAAAGAAATAAACAGGAGGTACAGCGGACGGAGGTGAGCGAAACACATGGGAAGAAAGAAAGTCAAAATTGATTATGACACCGTGAAGAACTTAGCCAAAATCTGCTGCACACAAGAAGAGATAGCGAGCGTTCTGGGATGTAGCGTTAAAACCCTACAGCGCAGAAGGCAATTTAATAAAGCGTATCAGGACGGCTTGAACGACGCCAGGGCGAGCCTGCGACGGCTGCAATGGAAGTCAGCCGCCAGCGGAAACATAACCATGCAGATTTTCCTCGGCAAGAACCTACTAGGCCAACGCGACCGGTTTGCAGAGGATGAGCGCTCCGAGGATAAAGAAAAGGTAACAATCATCAACGACTTGCCGCAGGAGCCACCAAACGAAGCACCAGAGCCACAGGAAGAGCAACAGTCGAGCAATTCCACCACCCAGGCAGGAAACGCGCCAGAAACGCACGGAAACGAGCAACAGCAGGAGGGTGAGAATTGATGGCAGGAATTACAGACACACCAGGGAAAGTGGTGAGCATTCGGGAAATCATAATCCCTGCATATTACAGCACGTTCAACGCCAGCAGGACATACACGCATAAGATTTTCGACAGCGGCCGTGCAGGAACAAAGTCCAGCAGGGCTGGCATTAAAGCGATTTACAAAATCATAAGTGATCCACATTGCTCGGTTGTGGCATTGAGAAAGCACCACAACAAGTTAAAGAAAACGATTTATAAAGAAGTTCTGCGAGCCATTGGTCGTTTAGGCCTAAGCAAAAAGGACTTCAAGATAACAGTTTCACCGATGGAAATCACGTACAAGAAATACGGAACCACAATATATTTCACTGGATCCGACGGCATAGACGATACAAAGGGTATCATCGACGAAGAGAACCCAATCAAACTTGTAATAATTGACGAGTTGACGGAGTTCTTCGACGACGGCGACGGTGAGGACGAATTGATGAACATTGAGGCAACATTCGTCCGCGGAAACAGCGACGAGTTCACAATGGAATACTACTTCAACCCACCGAAGAACCAGAAAGCACCAATCATGCAATGGGTTGATAAGATGTGCCGCCGCCCAGATACAATCCGCATTCACACAACATTCAAAGATGTACCGGTTAAGTGGCTCGGTAAAAAGTTGATAGACAGCGCCGAAGAGTTGCGCCGTAATGACGAGAAGATGTACCGCTGGGTTTGGTTAGGCGAATGCGTCGGAATTGACGACGTAATATATTACATGTTTGAACCAGAGCGGCACGTAAGTGACCGATTTAACTGGGCGGATATAGCCTACATAGGCATAGGCGTCGACTACGGCCAGAAGAACGCGACGACATACCAGGCGTTCGGCTTGGATATGAAGAACCGCAAGCTGCGAGGCGTAGGCGAGTACTGGCACAGCGGAAGAGATACAGGAAAGCAGAAAAGCCCGAGCGAATACGCGCAGGACTTTAAGGCATTTAAGGAACACCTGGAAAGCCCACAGCCAGCAACGTACGAGGCAGCAGTTGAGCTGCAGCATAACCCAGAAGCAAGCACACCAACGACCAGAAAGAAAGTGACAGATGTGTTCATAGATCCATCCGCACAGGGCCTGGCCGAAGAAATCAGACGTTTGTGTCCGGACGTTATGATCCACAACGCGAAGAACGACGTAGCCGTTGGAATACAACGAGTTAGCAAATTATTAAGCCTGCAGGCCATGACATACCACCCAACACAGAAGAACCTGCAGGAAGAAATGTATTTATATCAATACGACGAAAAGTCAATCGAGGCAGGAAAAGAAGTTCCGGTCAAGGTTGACGACCACGCATGCGACGCGCAGCGATACCTGGTAATGGGTTACTGGCGACGCATGGCCGCCATTTTGCCAGGGCTGGCACTTGGCGATAAAAAGGAGGCAAGCGAAGAATGAATATTCAAAACACAACAGAAACAACGCTGGAGATTGCAGAAAGAAAACTGGTAACAAACGAAAGCGATTGTCTAACGGCCGTGCGCGGCTTCATTAAGCAGGTTCTAAACCGCGACGTGCTTGCAACGGAATATCACGCATATATAAGTGAGTGGTTGCTTTGGTACAAAGGCAAAGTCGAAAGTTTCCACACATACAATCACTTCAACGGCCACAGATACAAGAAATGCAGCCGTTTCAGTTTAGGATTGCCGAAGCAAATTTGCGAGCAGTGGGCGTCATTGCTTTACAATGATAAAGTTTGTTTCAATCTGGACAGCGACACGAAAGCAGGAAGTGCAGAGTTTGACGATAACGCCATATTAAAGGAGATTTTAGAAAAAAATAAATTCTCGGTTAAGTTCAGCAATCTGGTCGAAATGTATATGGCATTAGGAACAGGAGCAACAACGGAATACAAGGACGCAAAAGGAAACGTTAAAATTAATTACATTTACGCACCTATGATATTCCCGCTGGAAGTAGAAAACGGCGAGATTGTGAGCTGCGCGTTCGGATCATACACCGGCAACGAATACTTTGTGGAAGTACACCAGCGCCAGGATAACGATACGTACAAAATCAACAATTATCACTTTATAGAGAAAGCGAGCGAAAGCAGCAAGTATGAAGTTATCCAAAAAGATGGCGTTGTAGATGAATACATTTCAGATGTTAAAATGTTCCAGATTTATACACCGAACATTAAAAACAATATTTCTATTTTTTCACCGTTCGGAATTTCCGTTTATGGAAATGCGCTGGACGAAATAAAGACAGCAGACCTCGTGTACGATAGTTTCAAAAATGAGTTCTTATTAGGAAAGAAAAAAATCTTCCTACGCGAGGGTGCGGTTAATTACAAGATCATTACAGACGAAAAAGGGCAACCACAGACGGTGCCTATTTTTGATGAGAACGAAACAGAGTTCTTCGCAATCCAGGATGTAGACGACGAAGGCGGAAAGCAAAAACTAATCGAAGAGAGCAATCCGCAGCTGCGCGTCCAGGAACACACAGAGGGCATGCAGACAGCGCTAAACACAGTTGGCAAGGCCGTAGGTTTTGGCCTTGATTACTTTACATTTAAAGGCAACGGAACGTATCAGAACACAACACAGATAATTTCAACGAAGAGCGAACTATATACCAATATAAAGCAGCACGAAAAGGTGCTGGATGGTGCGTTGAAAGATTTAATCAAAGCGGTTATGTATTTGCGAAATAACGCGACGTACGAAAAAGACATCACTATCGACTTTGACGACTCTATCGTAGAGGACAGCGCAGAAGTTAAACGCCAGGCATTGCTGGAGTTAAACGCAGGAATAATCGACAACGTCCAATATTACCAGGACGTTTATAAGATGACCAAAGAGCAGGCGATTAAGTTTGACGCGGAAATCAGAAACAGAAAAGCAGCTGCAGAACCAGCAGAGCCGCTGGTTGATGAAGATAGCGACGAAGAGTTCATCACGACCGGCAGACAGACAGCAGGCCGCGAAGAAGAACAAGAAGCGGAAGAAAACGAGCCGGATAAGAACCCAATCAAGGAAGCAATTAAAAAGCCGGCAGATATTGTCGACCAGGAGGGCGCAAAACAAGCGCGTGGAGGCCTCATTCGCATTAAGACGAAGAAGTAGCCACAGGTGACGAGAAATGCTAACAGATAAGCAAATAGAGGCCCTGTGCGAAGAGTTGGTGGACATTTACAACAGAATGGAAATGCAACTATTCAAAGACGTAATAATGCGGTTTCAAACATACGAGGAAGCAACTGGAGCGTTGAAGTGGAACTTGAACCAACTGGAAGAACTGGGTTTATTAAACCGACAGGCGGTCGAAACGATATCCAAGTATTCCGGGCGAGGCAAAGAAGCCATCCGAGAAATGCTGAAGAAAGCGCAGTTCGCAAATTTTGACAAGGACGACATGCAGGAAGCATATAAGAACGGCATGATCCAATTAAGCATGGAGCAGCTGCAGAAGTTGCCAATCGTTAAGCAGTTACAAAATGCGGCATATAAAGGCTTCGTCAACGACACGATCAAGTTGATAGAAACAAAGGCCCTGGAGTCCACGAAGCAGGCATATATGACGGCACTGAACCAGGCATATATTGAAAGCGCCAGCGGCACGTACAGCCATAACCAGGCAATCACACGAGCAATCGAAGCAATGGCCAAACATGGCATATACGGAGCGACGTACAGGCGCGAGGATGGCACAATCCGACGCATGAGCATAGAGGCAGTAGTCAGACGCGACGCAATCAGCGCCAGCACCAGGCTGGCCAATGACACAATGGCAATATGCGCAGAAGAGATGGGCGCGGAATATGTCGAAACAACTTCACACCTGGGCGCCAGGATAGGCGACGGCCAACACGACCACACAAACCACGCCTGGTGGCAGGGCAAGGTTTACGCATTGCACGGCAAAGGGAGCGCAGAAGCAAACGAGGCCGTAGGATATGAAATTCAAAACTTTGCAGATACCACAGGTTACGGCGAAGTTGACGGCATAGGCGGCGTTAATTGTCGGCACCGTTTCTTTGCATTCTTTCCAGGGATAACAACCCAGGCAGCGGAGCATTACGACGAAGAAAAGAACGCGGAAATATACCAAGCAACGCAGAAGCAGCGCAGGCTGGAACGTAATATCCGTCGTTGGAAGAAAGTACGCGACGCAATGAAAGCGATGGAAGATACACCAGAAACAATGGAAGCTGCAGATAAGGCGCAGCAGCACATTGATAAATTAAGCCAAATCTTGGAAGCGCACTGCGACAAATACGACCTAAGAAGATCATCCGCAAGGGAGCAATACAAGTAAGAAAAGATAGGAGGTTCCGAGCATGAGCAAAGAATTCAAAAAATTAAAAATCAAAGATAAGAAGCAAGTCGATGATAATAAATCAGAAAACGATAGTATAAACTTCAAATTTGGAATTTTCAAAAATTCAGATAAACCAAAAGAAGAAGAGGAAATAAAAAAGAAAGCAGGTATGAAAGACGCCTTACAAGTTCACTACAAAAAATAGGTGGTTTTTTGATGGGAAAGTATGATATAGGTGAACCTGTATGGGTGACTATTCGTGGAATTCGCGTAAATGTTGGTGCTAAAATCCAAGATGTAACACAAGAATATCTTGATAATGCGTCACCAGGCGTTGGCGATGTCATTGTTGAACCAGATGTATATCATCCAAATGAAGATAGGACAGAGGATATTAATAATGCATATTGGATACGTGACACATTCGGCGGAAATATTACCGTACTAAACGTTGAACGCAGCGAAGAAACTAACAGAGATTTACAGACACCTGATTATTCATGGGATAATAGACTTTTTGAAAGAAAAACCCCAACATCACAAAACGCCCTCGATAAGCACATTCAATCAGCCGTTCACCAGATAACAGCAAAGAAAACACGAAGTCCCGATTTTCATGAGGGTGGCTTTCTGTTATGTGATGTCACAAAGCATGTTGATTTAGAAACGATACATGCCGCTATTGTCAGTCGTCTGAGGCAACAAAATGCGTTTAGTCAGTTAGATATTATTGTTAAAGAAGGAAATAAATTAGTAAAAGTCATAAGATGGCACAAATAAAAAGCACCAGGCGCAGACCAATTTTTGCGGTCCACACGTGGTGCCTAGTTATTATATAGCATATAAAAAACTAAAATACAAGTCGCAGGAGAAATCTTGCTTTTTTATTTGCAAAATAGGTGAACACGTCTGTGGTGGCCGTTAAACGCAAACACAGACGACACATAGAAGCAGAACAATGTTCATACAAGATAGGGAACGCACGGCCGCGAAAGCGAACGGACGGAACCAGACAGGAGGAGAAAATGAACGGAACAGAAAACACAACAGCAACAAACGCAGCAGAGAACCAGGAAGTCGAAAACACAGCAGGAGCAGAGGTTGCAGCGCAAGAAAGCGCGACGGCCGAAGCACAGCAAGGCAGCCAACCAGTAGAAGAAGAAAGCCAGAGCGCACAAGAAAGCGCAGGACAACCACAGAATGCAGCTGGAGCAAGCCAGGGCCTGGATGAGTTTTTGAATTCAAACAAAGCGTTCAAAGCAGAGTTTGACCGTCGAGTTGCAAAAGCAATCGACACGTACAAGCAGAACCACAGCGGAACGCAGCAGAAGCCAGCCGTAGACGAGGTGGCCGTTGGTGTATCATCCGAGCAGAAGTCCGAGAACATTAATCCGGAACCAGAAGCAAAAGGAAACGACAATCCAGATCCAGAAACAGCAGCACCAGAAAAGCCGAACGATATCGGCGCATTAATTGCGGCAGAAGTCGAAAAGGCAACTAATAAAATCAAGTTTGAAACATGCTTGCAAAGAACAATGGAAAAAGCGGGCATTAAAGACACGATCGGTTATCTGGCGCATATCGACGTCGAAGATTTAAGAGCGCATTATGACGCGAAGAAAGACACAATCGACGGTTACGAAACTGTAGAGGAAGAAATGAGAAAGTCATATCCGCATTACTTCGCTACCGGAACTGCAACAGGCGCGGCGCATGGAACATTCGAGAAAGAAAACAATGCACCGTTGTCATTAAAAGAAGCATTAACTGCCGCATTAAACGGCAAACGCTAAAAATTAAAAATAAGAAAGTAGAGGAAAAAATAAAATGCCAATTACACTAGCAGAGTCAAAAGTAGGAATGCGCGATAAAGTTGCGCAAACAGTAGTCGATGAATTCCGCCGTTCAAGTTTTTTACTTGATCAATTAGTTTTTGATAACGCGGTTTCACCAGCGACAGGTGGTTCAACATTAGTTTATGGATATACAAAGTTGATGACTCCATCAACAGCGTCATTCCGTGCGTTAAATTCTGAATACACAAAGAACGAAGCAAAGCGCAAGGAAGCAACAGCAAAGCTCGCTATTTTCGGTGGCGCGTTCTCTCTTGACCGCGTTATTATCGAAACAGCAGGCGCGGTTGACGAGTTAGACTTCCAGGTTAAGCAGAAGATTGAAGCAGCACGTAACCTTTTCCACTGGGCGTTAATTAACGGCGATAACACAAAGGATAATCAGTTCGATGGTCTTGCGAAGATGTTAAGAGGAACATCAACAGAAATCGCAGCAACAGGAATGGACCTCTCCACAACACAGAAGATGACAGACAACGCAGACGCGTTCCTTGACACATTAGACGCATTTATGTCAAACCTAGAAGGCAAGCCAACAATGCTTTTAATGAATTCTGTTATGTTAACAAAGATTAAGGGTATCGCACGTCGCAAGGGCTACTATTCCAGAGTTGAGGACGCATTCGGTCGCCCAGTTGACTGCTGGGATAACATTCCGATGATTGACCTCGGTAAGTTCTACGACGGCGCGAAGAACAAGACAGTTGACTGTATCGAAATCGCAGAACCAGCAGGAACAACATCCATTTATGCTGTAACACTTGGCCTTGACGCATTACACGGCGTTACACCAAGAGGTGACAAGATCATCAGCACAAACATTCCAGATTTAACACAGCCTGGAGCAATTAAGACAGGTGACGTTGAAATGGTTGCTGCCATTGCTTTAAAGAATTCTCTAAAAGCCGGCGTATTAACGGGCATCAAAGTTAAGTAATTAACCGCGACATTACAAAGAGCAAAAGCAGGCCTCCAGGTGAGCGCCTGCTTGCTTTCTTTTAGAACGGAGGAATAAATGCAATTTGTAGATTTTGAATATTACAAAAACAAATTCAAAGGTTCGCTGCAGGAGGATGAATTCAACCAACTAGCACGCGAAGCCTCCGCAATCGTCAACAGATTAACCATGCGCAGAATTAACGCAGACGCGCTGCAGGGCCAACCATACGAAAAAGACGTAAAGGACTGCACGTGCGCGGTTGTGGAAAAGATAGAAGAAATGCAGCGAAAGGAAGAAGCGGCAAAGATTGCGTCAGAAACAATCGGCCCGCATTCCGTCACATTCAGAAATGAAGCGAAAATGACCGAAGCAGAAAAGAAAATCGAATATAAACGAGTTGTTGAAATGTATCTGTTTGGAACGGGCCTGCTTTATAGAGGGCTTGGTTGCACATGCTGACAAATAAGATAGTTGAAATGTTCCCACACACATGCACGATTTACCACAAGCACGGCGACGATGAATATAAGCGCCAGGTTTTGGAGGGCGTATTCTGGTATGGACCGCAGCTGCTAAAATTAAGCGGAAAAGGCTTCGAGGCGACGACCAACACAACGGTTGTTATACCAAAAGAGATAGCAGATACGGCAGAGATCGCAGAAGGCGATTACGCCGTAAAAGGTACAGGTCCAGAGATAACGAGCATGCGAGAGTTGGAGCAATACGAAACAATTACAATTAGTTCGATTAGTACGAATGACTGCGGACGACCAAACGACAACAAGGTGATAACCGGTGTCTGATGATAAATTGATGACGGTCGATATATCTGGAATAAGAGCTGCAACGTCAAACCTAACCAGGACGTTAGGTTTAGAACCGGACGGCCCAGCGCAAAAATTCTTTACACAAGAAACGATGCGTCAAACGGATAAGTACGTGCCAATGGATACTGGCATGCTTGCAGGAAGCGCACAAAGGTTTGTGGAGCCGGACGCCGTAGTTTATTATGCGCCTTACGCGCAATATTTGTATTATGGCAAATTGATGGTAGATCCTGAAACATTAAAGGGCGCGTTCCACGATGAAGAAAACAACATGTTCTGGTCAAGGCCAGGCGTGCCAAAAATTCTGGATCCAGACGGCAGAAGCCTGCAATATGACACGTCAAAGCACCCGCTCGCAGGGCCTATGTGGGCCGAGCGTTCGTGGGCCGACAACGGCGAAAAGATTACTGCAGAAGTCGAAGAATTTATCATGCGGAGGTACATAAAATAAAATGAGCAAACCGGAAAGCATTGTCGAGGCAATTAAACAATATTTTGATGAATGCCCACTGATTAAGAAGATGGGAGCGAAAACAAAGGTAGAGTTCTTAAAGGATGATACGCGTTCGTTCAGCATCGAAACAGTACCAGGGCCGTCAGTTATTGAAAATTACCTGGACGGCGTATCAGAGCGTCAATATCGTTTTAACTTGGTCGCACGTTTCAATTATTCGGAAGAGGCGCGCATGAATATCGAAAACAGCCAGTTCTTTGAAGAACTGGCCGCATGGATTGAAAAACAAAGCGACGAAGAAAGACTCCCAGAATTGCCGCAAGGGGATGAAGCGGAGGAATTGAACATCACAACAACTGGTTATCTATTTGCGGTCACAGCAGACTGGAGAATAGCAAGATATCAGTTGCAGCTGCAACTTGTGTATATTCATGACACGAAAGCAGCAGCCAAATAAAAAACAGAAAGTGAGGAATTGAGATAATGGGAAAAATTAAGCGTTCATTATTAAAATCATTTTTGAACACAGATCCAACAAAGACTGGCGGCCAGGAAAAGTGGGCGTTGATTAACAAGGGCGTAACTTCACAGAAGTTCCAGTACAACCCAGAAACAACAACAGAAACATACATCGGCGAAGATAGCGCAACAACATCGGTAGACTCCTATAAGGTTAGCGTTCAAACGCCAATGACAGCATTCAAGGGAGATCCAATCTTTGAATACGTAGACGCGTTAAGAAAGAAGAGAGCAGTCGGCGAAGATTGCGAAACACAACTCCTTGTTGTTAATGCGTACGACAAGCAGACAGATGGTTCATTCTCTGCGGAATTAAACCAGGTAACAATTCAGATTACAGAGTTCGGAGCAGACGGCGGAAAGCCATTAGAAGCACCATTCACAATCGCGCTTAATGGCGATCCAGTGTATGGAACGGTTACGTTTGAAGCAAACGGCGCTGCTAAGTTCAAGAAAGCAACAACAGCACCTGGCATCGGCGGTTAAACATAACGCAATATGAGGCAAGTTCACATCAGTGGCTTGCCTCTTTATTTTTTAAGTTTTAAGTAAAGGAAACATGCTTGCAAATATTTAACAAGCACAAGAGGAGAATAAAAAATGACAGACAGAAGCAATCAACAAGCGATCAATAAAATTAGAATTAAACGCCGCGAGGATGAAGTTTATCGCATTAACATAAGCGACGACGGCCAAGAAATCGTCTTCGATTTATTAGATATTAACCTGCCATATAAGGTCAATAAAGCATTTACAGACGTCGAAAGAAATCTCCAAGTTTGCGAGGGCAATGTTATAGCAATTCGCAATAAATACAAGAACCAGAAGCCAACTAAAAAAGGCATGCTAACACAGGAAGAACTGGAGATCCAGAACGAGTACAGAAAAATGTATCAAAAAGACCGCGAGGCAATGGATGAATTGCTGGGCAAAGGAACCATGCAGGCGTTGTTTGGTGATAGCAATTATTTAACTATGTTTGATGATTTATTCGAGCAATTAGAGCCGCATTTAAGCCGCCTAGAAATAAACGTAGACAGCGTCAAGGAACGCTTGAAGAAGAAATATCACATCGGCGAAAACCGCGGCGATAATGGCGCTGTATTGAGCTGAGAGAGGCAGGCATGAGATATCCACAGGCAATCGAAGTAGACGGCCGCAGGTTTCCGATAAATACATCGTACCAGACGGCCATCCGTTGTTACGAAATCGTCCAGGACGAAGCAGTGACAGACGCAGAGCGCGGTGCAATAGTAATGCTTCTATTGCTGGGTGACATTCCGCAGGATCTAAGCGTTGACGGAATGAAGAGGTTGCAAGAATTGCTTGTCAAATATTTGCAATGCGGAAAAGAGCCGGAACAAATAAGAGAGATGGACGAAATCTTGACCGAACGCGAGCCAGACATGGACTACACGTACGACATGGGCTTGATAATCGCGTCATTCATTAGTGATTACAAAATAGATTTATCCGAACCAGAAAACGAAACAATGCACTGGTGGAAGTTCATTGATTTATTAAACGGCCTAAGTCCAAAGTCAGCGCTAAACCGCGTGCGAGAAATTCGCAACAAAGACCTGGGTGATTACAAAGACAATCCAAAGGCAATGGAAGAGTTAATCCAGGCAAAGCGTCTGGTTGCATTACCAGAAAAGATAACAGAGAGCGAACAGGAAGCGCTGGACGAATTCGACAGACTACTACGAGGAGAAGTAAAGGAAAATGAATAAAACATAAAAGCATGCTTGCAAGGCGAGTATAGAACGGAGGTGCATACATGAGTCAAAGCATGATCCGAATAAACACGAAACTCGACGCCTCTGGGTTTAGTGCCGGCGCGGATAAGATTAAAAAGAAAATCGAAGAATTAAAGAGCGGCATTGAACGCATAGGAAATGCGTCGGCAGTTTCCGACGGCATGAAGAAACAAACCCTGGAGATGGAAAAGAATTTATCTATCCAGGAAAAGGCAGTCGAAAAGACGAAAAGCAAGATTGCAGAATTAAAACAGAAGTATGCAGAATTGGCCGAAGCAAAAGCTGCAAAAGAAAACAGTATCGCAAGCGGCGTAAAAAATGATAAGCAAAACATTTTCGAGGCCAGCCTTGAGGGTAACTTTGCAGAGAAAAACGCGTTGGCACAGGGCAAGTCAAAAGCAGAAGCGTCAGAAATAGGCGATAAAGCATTCGACGCGCACATGCAGAAGATCATCGACCAGCAGAAAGAAGCGGACAGTGGGTTCAAACGCATTTCAGCAAGCGCAAAGGATGTGGCTAATCAAATAGGTGAACAGAACCGCGAGTTATTAAAGCAAACAGCGCTGCGCAATACAATGCAGGCACAGGTTGACGGCCAAAAGAACGACGAGCGCCAACTTCTCAAGCAGGCAACTGCAATGCAGAAGTTTAAGGAATTTTTCTCGAATAAAGGAAAAGGCGCAGGATCCAACGGCGGCGGAATTTCCAACTTGGCCAAAGGCATAGGTAATGCATCTGGCGGCATAAAAAATATGCTGGGATTGATGGGCCGGTTCACATTAATGACGTTCGGTGTAATGTCGGCATTCCGAGGAATTAAGCAAGCCATCGGCGAGGCGGTCAGCCAGAGCAAAGAACTGCAGGCAGCCATTGCCTCAATCAAGATGGTGGCGGCTGTAGCGGTTCAACCGATTGCGGAGGGATTAATTCGTGGATTGGCCAAAGCCGTGAGTTTCATTGCGGCAATAATTAAGGCATTGACCGGAGTCGATATTCTGGCCAGGGCGGCGGCTGCGTCTGCAGAAAAGCAGGCAGGAGCAGCCAAGAAAGAAGCGGACGAAAGAAAGCGAAGCCTTGCGTCGTTCGATGAAATCGAAGTCATGCAAAAAAATGACACCGACAGCGGAGGCGGAGGCGGTGCCGGAGGTTTAGGGTTCAGCGATTTATTGCAACAGGTTGACCTGGGCGAGAGATTGAAGAACACCCTCGGCAAAATTAAGACATTGTGGGATGAAACAACCAAGAAAATAAAAGAGGCCTGGACCGCCAACGATAATGGCGTTCGAATAATGTCAGCATTGAGCGGAATGGCGAGCGATTTATGGAATTGGTTTGACCGCATTCTTGACGCAACGATTGAATGGGTTAAGAACCTAAACCTGGAGCCGCTATTCAACTCAATAGCAAAAGCGGTAGAGGCCATGCGCCCAGTATTTAACGATATTCTGGGTATTCTTGAATGGATATACAACAATGTCGTCCTACCGATAGCGAAGCTGCTATTAGAGGAAGTTATCCCGGCCGGCCTTGATGTTATCGAGGGAGCGCTGAAAGCCATTCATTCAGCAATAGAAGCCCTGGCACCATTAGCGCAAGATCTCTGGGATAACATTTTGAAACCAGTCGCAGACTTCCTGGGCGACGCTTTCGTCGGAGCGATAGAAGTCGTGGCGGACGCATTGAACGGATTGTCGGACTGGATAGACAACAACCAGGAAACATTCGCGACATTAGTCGGAGTTATTGCTGCGCTAGTTGGAGCGTTTGAGGGAATAAGCGGCGCCATGAAAGCCGTTGATGTTGTCAGCAAATTAGTTTCCGGAGGCATTGCTGCCGTATCCGGAGCATTAGCATTCATTACTAGCCCAATAGGCATAGCAACTATTGCAATAGGCGCGTTAATCGCTATCCTGGTCGCATTAGTTCTTAACTGGGATAAGGTAAAAGAATTCGCGATAAATTGCGTTAATGGAATAAAGGAAGCATTCGGAAAAGTTGCTGCATGGTTCAAAGATAAAGTTCTTACACCGCTGGGCGACTTCTTTAATGCATTCAAAGAAACCACGCTGCAGATATTAAAGGCAATCGCGACAGCATTCAAAGCAACACTGGACGGCTTCGCGGCATTGGTTCGTTGGTTTGCCGACTTGATAGTTAGCACATTCAAGGGAGCGTTTGACGGTCTTGCAAAATCGTTCAACGATACCGTAAATGCGATACAGCAAATCTTTAACGGCATAATCCAGTTTATAACCGGAGTATTTACAGGAAACTGGAGCCAGGCATGGCAGGGCGTCGTTAATATCTTTAACGGAATAGTTGGCGGTATCGTTTCTATTTTCAAGCTGCCAATTAACGGCGTAATCGGACTGATCAATGGCTTTATTAGCGGAATTAACCAGGTTCGAATTCCGAGCTGGGTGCCAGGTTTCGGAGGCATGGGAATAAATATCCCGAGCATTCCATATCTGGCCAAAGGCGCAGTTATTCCACCAAATAAACAGTTTGTCGCAATGCTGGGTGACCAAACACACGGAAACAACCTGGAGGCACCGGAGGGCTTAATCCGACAGATTGTCAGAGAAGAAACTGGAGGCTTTAACCAGGAAGCAATCGCGCTGTTAAGAATAATCGCGTCAAAGAACTTCTCAATCACCAAACGAGAAGCAGGCGCTGCAGCGGTTGAGTATATCAACGATGAAACAGAAAGAACAGGAAACAGTCCTGTTCTTTCGTTTTAAGGAGGATAAACAATGGCAAAAATGAGCGTTTATAAAGTTGATGGCGTGGCATTGCCACCGGTTATCCGAGGCAACGCCAAGTATAGCGAAAACGACCTGGCGGAGGAAGCGTACCGCGACGCGCTGGGCTTTACACATAAGAAAACCGTACGGTTCGGCGTTAGAAAAATCGAGTTATCATGGCCACGCCTAACAGACGACGAGTTAAATTTGATTGCAGATTTAACAAAGGGCAAGGAGTACTTCAAGTTTGAATATTACGACCGCAAGAAGAAAGCGGCAGGCGTGATCCAGGAAGCCTACAGCGGCAACACATTGAAGTACACAATCGATAAGGGCGCAACGAATAAGAAAGTCTGGAAAGATATTTCTATTTCAATCGTTGAACGATAAGGCGCAGGAGGAGGTTAAGAATGGCACAAAGCACAAGTCAAAAAACAATCATCCAGGAAGCCTTAAAGCGCGAGTTTACGACGGAAACAGGCAGGCCGAAGAATTACAGCATTAAAATCAAAAACGGTCCTACATACACAGGAAACAACCTGTCCGGTGGCGGCGTATCAATTACCGAGAGTCTAAGTTCCAATAATTCGTTTGACCTAGCAGCAGTAGAAAAGCCAATGATTGAATTTACATTATTAAACCTAGAAAGAAATATCGGTTTATTAAAGGGCAAGGAAGTAGAGCTGGCGATTACCGTCGGCTCTATGGCCATGCCAGCAGGAACATATATTATCGATAACGCAGAGAAGCAAAACGACCACTTGTACAACATAAAGGCGAGCGGCATGCTTGCAAAGTTCAACCAGGACGTCAGCGCTTGGTGGAACAAGGAAGTACAGTTCCCAATAACACATAGAAATTTGTTGATTTCTTTATGCAATAAGGTCGGCATTGATTATCAACTGCCGCAAACATACACGAATAGCAACGCAGTAATTGCACAGAGAAATATGTACGTTAACGAAGCAACAGGCGCAACGTTCCTGGGTTATCTCCAAGAAATGGCAGGTTGTTTTTTCGTAACTTCCAGGCTTCTGGATAACGGCAGAACGTTAACGATTAAGAAGATCACACAGCCAACCGGTACACCAGGAATGGTTTACACCGGAAGCCATTATATAGGCACGGTTGAAATTGCGGACTACAACATTAAAAAAATTGATGTGCTGCAGATAAGAGCAACAAAGGACGATATAGGAGTTCTTGCAGGAAATAAGGATGGGAAAAACCCATATCTGATAGAAGGCAACCCTCTGCTTTACGGAATGGCGTCGACCGATTTGCAGCCGATAGCAACGGCTATATTTAACGAATTAAAAGACGTGCAATATATACCATTCACGGCCAGCATGATGGGCGTGCCATATATTGAGCCAGGCGACACGATCCAGTTCAATACACCAGCAGGAGCAACAATCAAAACGTTGCTAATGAAGCGCACGTTTGCAGGAACGCAGTTCTTTAAGGACGCCCTGGAAACAAAAGCGAAAGAGCAGAGAGAGAACCAGTCAAAGCCAGCCCGCACAATAACGATATTGAACCAGAAGCTGCACGAGTTCGAAACTTCAATCGAGAAGTTCAAAAGTAAGATTGCAAATATTGCAACAGAGGTAGGAAACGCGAATAAAGGCACGCGCCAATATTACCTGCAGACTGCATCGAAAGATACACCATCGAAGAATGACAGCGCCTGGTCTACCACAAAGCCGCCATCAATAGCAGGGCAGCATATGTGGTACATGCTCGCAGATATTACAGCGAACGACAACGAAGTGCGCCATGAACCGCTGGAATTAACCGGCATAAAAGGCGACACAGGGCGTGGAATAGTAGGTACGCCAGAAATTACATACCAAGCAGGAAGCAGCGCGACAACGCCACCAACAGGCGAGTGGCTGGCCAATATTCCACTTGTAAACGAGGGCTACACTTTATGGATCCGTGCGGTTTATAAGTACAGCGATGATACGACGTCGGAAGTATTCTCTCCGTCAATAGCAGGAAAGACCGGCCGAGGAGTCAAACAAGTAACGCCGGAATATTACCTGTCAACTTCAAAAACAGAACCAACAGGCGGAACCTGGAACGCAGCACAACCAGAAAAGACCAACGACACGTGGGTGTGGATAAGATATAAAACAACATTCACAGATGAAACGGTCGGTTATTCAGCCGCAACGAAAGACGATGTGCTGAATGGCCTGGTTGAATTGACGACAACCAACAAGTCGACAATCGAGCAACTTAATGGAAGCATAACGCACCTGGTAAACCAGACAACAGAAAACCGCAAAGGCGTCGACTCTGTGAAAACAGAGCTGCAAACATTGCAGCAGCAGACGGCCGACGGTTTCAGCAGAACAATCCAGCGTTCAGAGTTTGACAAGACAGTCGATACAATCACAGAGAAACTTGACGAAAACGGCCTGCATATTGGTAGTGATAAAGAGGACACGGTTACAACTGTCGACACAAACGGAGTAAACGTAAAAAAATCAGACGGAACGTTACTGGCGAAGTTTGATAAAGTCGACAGCATGCTCGCATACCTTCGTGTTTTGGAATATTTGAGCGCAGGCGCGCACAGAATAGAGGCAAAGACAACCGTCGCAGAAATAACAGAATTCACGGGTGGAAAGATAAAGACCACAGAAGTTAAAGCGTCAGTAATAAACTGGATTGGAGATATAAAGACTTATGGTAATGCTAAGTAACGCATGGCAGGTGGTCGCAGAGGCTACCAGGGCGCCAGGAGCAGCACGCGTCACATACAAATTATGGGCGCGCATTAATCCGCAGTACCACAGCATAGAACTGAACCGCGACTGGGTAGAAGTTCAAACAACATACGAGCTACACGTCGGTTATATTTATTCCGGAACTTGGACGTTTACCGGAACCGGATGTTCAACTGTATCTGGAGGCGGAACACTAAGAAACAGCGGCACATTACTGGACGGTGGCTTCTGGGCGTATCACGACAACGATGGAAACTACGCGACAACGGTCAATGCAAATTTAAGTTTTTACTTCTCGGCAGCTGACGCATACCTGGAAAGCGCAATCGAACTTCCGAATATTCCACGAGCCAGCGGCGCAGTTTGGAAGAATAATAAAAACAGGGCAAAATTGGACGGCGAGAACACCGAAACGATTACCCTGCTAATTGATAAGAAAGTTCAGAAATACCGCCACAGCATATCCTGGGTGGTTGGATCAAGCGGCCAGAAGTTGCTGCAGAAGAACATCGACACCGAGTACGCATTCACGCCAACAGAGGGCATGATCCAACACATGACAGACGCTCCGTACGTTTACGGAAATATTGTAATTGATACATACGCGTCCGGAGAACCAGGCGCGGTTTTAATCGGCACCAGATACGTAGGTTTTTTTATTGACCTACCACAAGAAAGATACGGCCCAATTATTACAGCTGCAGAGGTTAAAGAGATAGGCAATAATAAAGTTTCGGATGATAAAGTATTCCGCTATTTGTCGCGTAAGAAATTAACAATGCAAGTAGAAACGCGAGGCTTTGCAACAGTAAAAAATATATACGTTGTTCATAACAAGCAGCAAACGCCTTTAAAATTGGCCGACGGAAAATATACTGCAGAGCTGGAGGGAATGGTTGACGGCAACGTTCAGTTTGTAATTGAGGATAGCAGAGGCTTCGTAAAGGCCCAGGAATGGCGCGGAACATTCGTGCCATACTTTTATCCAACATTAACGGAGTTCAGCGCAGAACGCGACAATCCGACGGTTAACGACGGATATGCGAGCGCCAAAGGAACATATTACAACGGCGAAAGCAATCAATTAACAATCACCCTAAAAGACGAGCAGGGCCACAGCGTAAACTGCGCATATACGCCGAACGGAAATAACTTTGCAGTTAAGCAGAGAGTTAGCGGTTACCGATACGACCAGAACTATCAACTGACGCTGGTTTTAACTGATAGTTACGGCCAGAGAACCGAACGTTCGTACGTTTTAACCGGAAACTTGTGGGCCATGATTTTAGGCAAATTAACAACAAGCGTCCACATGCTGTGGGTTCGTCGAAATGGAAATAATCCATGCGGAATTTATAACGAGGGCGATATGACGACGGTAGGAACTACATACGCGACCGGAAAGTTAATTGCGAGTGGTGGAATTGGAATAAAAGGAACAAATACTTTTATTATTAGGAAAGAATTTTCCGGCACACATCAGCCTCTATCCTCAATGTCCGCCGCATACATAACGATACCGTTCGAAGTGCCGAGTGGATATGAATTGCTAGATATTTATAGAGCACAGCCAGAAATGGCCATTACGGCTACAATCAAATCAGTGTATTCAAAGAGCTGCGTTGTCCACGTTTTCAATTCATGGACAAACTGGTCGTCTCCTAGCGGTAAGGTTACAATACATGGAATATTTATAAAGAAGGAGGCGTAGAATATGGCACAAATTGTTTTAAATAACGGACACCTTTATACATTAGATTTCATCCGGCCGAACCAAATAGGCAAAAGCTGCAGGCTGGAAGAAATTAAGATGATCATAGAGGACATGGCACAGGAGAATATATCCGGAGCAACCGTGAAAGATGAGCCAGGACTAACGAAGATGGGAAATCTGAAGCTGAATAGTTTTAGCGTTGATTTCAAAGATGGAAAATATAACATCACTATATTTTTTGACGAAGTACCCCAAAGCGAAATAGACCTGGCCAAAGAGAGAGCAGAAACAGAAGCGGTCGCTAGATTTATCGCGTTAGGTTTGCAGAATGCAGAAATAAAAGACGTTATTAAGTGGGCGAAATTCTTAGAAGATTGGAAGCCGCGAAAGTTTCCGTATAAAAAAGGCGAACGATTTAAGTACAATGGTAATCCCTATGAAGTTGTCGAAGCGGTAACATCAAGTGAATACAATACACCCAATAAAGACGACAAGCATTACAAACTCTTGCAAGCGAGCAACAATAGCCAAGATAAGCCGAAGGTTGAAATCAAGCCGTGGAATGATAAAACAACCTATTCAAAAGGTGACTTGGTTATCGCGCGTGGCATTGTCTTTATTTCAAAAATCGACAATAACAAAGGTAATGAACCTGGGTTCGGCAATGCCTGGGATTATTACAAAGAAAAATAAATATTGCTATTAAGGCGACCAATGCGGCCGCCTTTTTAGATAGAAAGAAAGAGGTGGAAAAAATGGCATTACAAGGAATTGACGTTGCAAGCTGGCAGCAAAGCCTAGACTTGCGACAAATTAGTTACGACTTCGTAGTTGTAAAGGCGACGGAGGGAACCGGATATATTAACCCATGCTGCGACACACACGTGCAGCAGGCAATCGAGATGGGAAAATTATTCGGCGTTTATCATTACGCCAACGGAGGCAATCCAATCGCGGAAAGTAATTTCTTCTTGCAGAACATTCAAGGATATATCCGTAAAGGAATTCTGGTTCTTGACTTTGAGGGAGAGAGCAACGCCGCATGGAACGTTTATCCAAACGAATGGATCAAGGCATGGTGCGACAATGTTTATAACCAGACAGGCGTGAAGCCATTAGTTTATATTCAGGCGTCCGCATTAAATAAGGTTGCAGGCGTCGGAGATTACGGCCTGTGGGTTGCAGAATACGCAGACAGCGAGCCGACATACTACCAGGACACACCGTGGAACGAGGGAGCGTACGCATGCGCAATGCGCCAATACGCAGGAGGAAACGGCCGCGTTTATGGTTATGACGGAGGCGTTGACCTTGATAAGTTCTACGGCGACGCAGAGGCGTGGATGAAGTACGCGAACCCAGGAGGCGAGTATATCGCACCAGCACCAGCAGCGGCACCTGTGCAGGTTGCTGCAGCAGCACCAGCAGCAGACTCGACAACATACATCGTTCAAAAGGGCGATACATTGTCGGCAATTGCGGCACGCTATGGCACAACATATCAAAGCCTGGCTGCAATTAACAACATTCCAGATCCGAACAAGATTTATCCAGGACAAGAAATCGTGATCAATGGAGCAACTGCAGAAGCACCGGCAGCAAGCGCTGTTTATTACACAATCAAGCCTGGTGATACATTAAGCGGAATTGCCGCGAAGTTTGATACGACTTGGCAGTGGCTGGCCGAAGTTAATGGCGTTGAAAATCCTAACGTTATTTACGCTGGAACTACAATCAGAATTAGATAGGCGGTGGCTTCATGCAAGAAGGAATTAACCCAGTTTATCTTAGTCTGATAGTATCTCTTGGCGGTCTAGTTGCTACTATTTGGAGCGTTAATTCAACAATTCATAAGGGCAACAAAGACCAAGCAAAAGAACTAGCGGAAGAGTTAGGGAAAATGAATGCGAATATCGCATACGTAAAAGAGGGAATCACAGATTTAAAAGCTACAACCAGAGACGTAAGCAACCGCGTTGCGTCTCTGGAAAATCGCTTAGCACAGACAGAAACATCGGTAACATTTCTAAGCGATAGAATTAGACAAATTGAAGAAAGAAGGGATAATAAATGAAAGACAAAAATTATTGGAGTAAATGGGCAAAAGCCGCAGCAAGAAGAGCGCTAAAAACAGCTGCACAAACATTCGTTGCTACAATTGGAACAACCGCAACAATCGGTGCAGTTGACTGGCAGCTCGTAGGATCCACAGCAGCGCTGGCCGCAATTCTATCCATCGGAACATCTCTCGCAGGGCTTCCGGAAGTAGAACCAACCAACGGCACCGAGGAAGATTTCAAGTAGTAAAAACCCACCAGTGCGGTGGGTTCTTTTTTTATGCTATTTCCTCGAACGTTTCTGTGTCTGTATTTTCAAAGCGCATGATAATCGAGATATTATTCATATTATCGAAGCATGCCAGGAAGTAGTCCAGGAAAGGCGTATATTCTTCCTGCTTCAAAGATAGACAATTTCTGTAGATAAAGGCTGCGTCATATCCAAATCGTTGGAGAACTGGACCAGCGAGAAGAGAAGCGAACACGCGGTCGCCGTCTTTGCGTTCCGGTTCAGCCAGGTCTATATTTAGCAATTTCTGCGCATTTTCCAGTGTCATATTTCCGACTGCGGTTATACCGTTTCTATATTTTCCGATTAGTTGTTCGGAAATTCCGGACTTTTTGCTGAGTGAATAAGCAGTTTCGCGGCTTTCTAAAATTTCTTGTACCATTTCAATTAAATTTAAGTTTTTCATTTATCCTCCTATTAGAAACGCGAGGTTTCTTTTTACGTATATACTAACAATAATGATAGCGAGCAACAATATTTGCTATAAATATTATTAGTAATGATAAATAAAAAGTATTCAGTGGCCCCCTGAATGGCCCCCTGTTAAAATTTTTTAACAGATAA
>ERZ773196.525-NODE-525-length-24143-cov-4.024161_pt1 | contig 24143 bp, 22 predicted proteins | sample MGYA00581009_ERZ773196 | MGnify/ENA primary metagenome ERZ773196 (study PRJEB29015, sample SAMEA2738162) | human oral metagenome | biome: human oral; feature: human-associated habitat; material: saliva | place: China | collected 2243 ... | reverse complement strand
TTCAGACCTATATTGCTTAGAAAATTATTTTGATTTTTTACAGCCCCTTTTTAAACTTCTTTATCTTAAAACAATAGATATAGTTCTATCTCCAATAGCTTTACTTTCATCTCCCGGATGCTAAGTCTTTCTTCGATTTTCAAAATTAATTTGTTCCGATGGACATGGTTTCCGGTAAGGTGGATCCGCCGTCGATAACAACCTGTGATCCGGTTAAGTAACTGGATTCATCGCTGCCTAAGAAGGCGAAGAGCTCACCAACCTCGGTCGGCTTTGCAAGACGCTTCATGGGAACGCCTACGGCAATGCTCTGGATTGCGGACTCGGGATCTTCCGGATTGGACTCGACTGCCATTTTCTCTACCATGGGGGTACGAGCATAACCGAGCTGTGAACAATTGACACGAATGTTGCGGTTTGCATATTCTACGGCAAGGCACTTCGTAAGACCGACTAAGGCGGCCTTTGTCATTGCATAAGCGGCTTCTCCCGCATCGGCTACGATGTCACCGGTAACGGAGGAGGCAATCACGATGCTTCCCTTTCCCTCTTTTAACATCTCCGGAATAACAGCCTGACAGGTATTCCATACACCCTTAATATTTACATCGATATGGAAGTCACGCATTTCGTCCGTAAACTCTTCAAAGGGAGCTAAACGGCAAACTCCGGCGTTGCAGCAGGCAACGTTAATCTCTCCGAAAGCTTCGATTCCTTTCTTTACGGCAGCAATCATTTCCTCTTTATGAGCAACATTGGCTACCACGGTAATAATCTCCGCATTGTACTCTTTTCTTAATCTCTCTGCGGTTTTCTCCACATTGGGATCCAAATCAACCATAATGAGTTTAGCACCGTAGTTGGCATAAACGGTACTGATTCCCTCACCTAAACCAACTGCTGCACCAGTAATTAATGCGACTTTTCCTTCTAATTTCTTCATGATTCCCTCCATAATTCAAAATACATCATAAAAAGGATACAAATACATCGTACAACGAATACTTGATTGCTTGAGTGGAACTACGCTTATATTCTACCACGATTGAGAAAAAATTCACAAAAAATCAATAAAAATTACAAAAAAAATGGAAATAGAATTTATGAATGTGATAAACATAAGATATTGTTAAAATATTGACTATTTAAAACTCTGTAATACAATGGGGAAAGAGTGGAGCTATAACTGTTGTATATGGATTCGGACGAAGCGGGAAATACGTGTGCAATATCCCGTTTACCGGATTTCGTTTACCGGACTTCGTCCGTCTTAGAAAAGAGGGCTGTATGGCAGAAGAAAAAAAAGACAGCGGCTTGCAGAAAAGCCTACAACTGATTTTTGTCTACACTGTTGCGACCGGTTCCATTTTTACATGGGTAAGCTATTGGGATTCCGTATTTTTCGGCTATTGCGGATCGGGAACTTGGCTTGCTTTCGGTCTTATGACCTTGGCGATTTTACCGACAGCCTTGGTCTATTCGGAACTGGCACCTTTATTTCATACTTCCGGCGGTGAGTTGATTTATAATACTGTCGGAATGAACAAACATGTCGGATTTTTTGCATCCTGGCTTATTATGGCGGCTTGGATTGCCGTTCCGCCTGCTGTGGTTATGGCGATAGCCACTTGGGTGAGCCGTACTTTCGGCCTCGTTTTGGGATTTAATGCCATTATGCTGATTGGCGTTTGCATTTTGGTCATGGTTTTTCTTTTATCCCTGCAGGATGTGAATGTTTTGGTTAAGGCGCAGGCCTTATGCCTGTTTGTAAATATTGTTTCCACCTTGATTACCGGTATTTTGATTTTGTTCTCCGGGCATTGGAGCTTTTCCAATATCACGGACGGTTTACTAAAAACGACCATCAGTCCGTCTCTCGGAATTCCGGGTTGGATTATCGGAATGGCGCTTCTGATTACGCCTTATTTCGGTTTCGAGACCGTTCCGCAGATGGTGGAAGAGGGAGATTTCCCGATTAAAGATACGAAGAAGGCAATTTGCGGGTCGGTCATTACCTGCGGACTGATTTATGTTTTCTTCTACTTCTGTGTAGCGGGACTGGATTCCTTCCAGAATCTCACGGAAGGCACGGCGAAAGACGGTTTCCTGACCATTACCAATATGCAGAGAACACTCGGCTGGACGGTATGGCCCGTACTTTACGGATTTTTCTCCGTATTTATGGGACTTGGTGCCTCTATTATGGGATTTTGGATGTCTACCGTCAGAATGCTTTATTCCATGTCGGAAAAGAATTTTCTTCCGGCAGCTTTCAAAAAGCTCAACAAACATAAGCAACCGATACTTCCGAATATTTTCTTGCTGGCAATTAGTTTGATTTTTATTTTGCTGATGAACGCGACAACCTTTATGAACGATTTCTTTAATTTGATGTCCTTCGGTTGTGCTTGTGCCTATGCACTCACGATGGTTTCGGCAGCCAGAATCAGACATAAATACCCGAGTTGGAAGAGTCCGAATGCCTTAAAGCATGGTAATTTCTTTACCTATCTTGCGATGATTATCATGCTCCTCATTGCCTTTTTCTGTACACTGGGACAGGGAATCGGATCCTGGATGTCCTTTGGCGTGTATCTGGGAGTAGGGGTTCTCCTCTGGCTCTACATGGTACTGGTTCGTTGGAAGAAGTCGAAGGTAGTGATAGAAACTCCGGACGGAGAGAAAAAATATTAAATCAATCCGTTATGAACGAGATATCGCACGATTTAAGCACGATACTCGTTATAAATGAGATACCGCATGCTTTTTCGCACGATACTCATTGTGAACAAGATGTTTCAGGCCTCGCCTGCACTTGTTAAGAATCAAATCCCCCCTGAACAGGCTTAAGAATTCCTAAGTTTATTCAGGGGGGATTTCGTTTTTAAAAGTACCTTAGATAAGAGTGAGTCATAAATTAACGCTTATCTTGCGTATTGTATAAGATTTCACCGGTATAAAAATACTTATTTCGATCTCATCATACTGAATTTGTCCATAGGGTAGTTTTTCAGATTGTCGAGCACCCTTCTGGTATCCGCTTCTCCCAAGAGGCTTTCTCTGGATTTTTTGATTTCATTTTCCGCTTTATGCTTGGAAGGACCGCCTACACAGCCGCCCTCACAGGCCATACCCTCGATAAAGTCTTCCGGGAGCTTTCCGATTTTCAGAAGAGTAAGTGCGGTTACACACTCTTTTCCGCCGGAGCAGGCACGAAGTTTGATGTCGGTGGTGTCTTCGCCTCGCTCACGCATACACTCCATGACGGCGTTCGCAACACCGCCGGAGCTTGCAAAGTTCTTACCCCAGAGAGAGGCTTCCTGATAAGCCTGTACTTCCGCTTCGAGACTGATGTCTTTTGAGCGAAGGAGGGAGGTGAACTCTCCGAAAGAGAGCACATAGTCGGCATTTCCCTTAATTCCCATTTCCTGGGATTCAGATTTTTTAGCCATACAGGGACCGATAAAAACGGTGATACATCCGGGGTGAATGGCTTTTAAATAGCGGGAAACGGCTGCCATGGGAGAAAGTGTTTCCGACATATTTTCCTTGTACTGCTCCGGAAAATGTTTTTGCAGAAGGTGAATAAAGGCGGGGCAGCAGGAAGTGGTCATTTTCTTCCCCTCTTTTCTTGCTTCCGACCATTCGAGCGCTTCGTAAGCGGCTGTCATATCCCCGCCGAGGCCGACCTCCACCATATCGTTAAAGCCGAGTTTTTTTAACGCTGTACGAACTGCACCCATGGAAATATCTTTTCCGAACTGTCCTTCCGTAGCCGGGGCACACATGGCATAGACCTCTTTATCGGACTGAATAGCGTAAATGACATCTAGGACGTTGGTTTTCGTGGAAATGGCGCCGAAGGGGCAGGAGTGTACGCATTGTCCGCAGCGGATGCAGCGCTCGTCATCGATGACGCAGAGTCCGTTTTCGTCATAAGTAATGGCATTTACCGGACAGGGTTTTTTACAGGGACGGGATAAATGTGCAATAGCACTATAAGGGCAGGCTGCAGCACACATCCCGCATTCCTTACACTTCATAGGGTCGATGTGTGCACGCTGATCCGTCATCGTGATGGCTCCGAAGTGGCAGCTGTTTTGACAGGCTTTTCCGAGACAGAGACGGCAGTTGTCCGTTACGGAATAGGAAGAGATGGGGCACTCTTCACAGGCCGGATCGATGACCTGAATGATATTACTGCTTTTACGACAGGGGTTGGCATCTTCGTTACAGGCAAGACGAATTCTTCTTCGTAGAATCTCTCTTTCCTTATAGACGCAGCAGCGGAAAACGGCCTTGGGGCCGGGGGAGAGCTCTCTGACCAGACGCTCTTTGCTTTCTTCATTTACATCATTTTTCCACGCTAGCCTCGCGAGGCCTTCGATAACCCGGTGTTTTAAAGGAATCACTCCCTTGTCATTGGTAATCATAGTTTTCTCCTTATTCGCTGACTCTCTTTTTTTCGGGATTTTTCCTGTATCCCATCCCGATGCTCGTTCGTAGTATAGCATATTGGCGGAAAAGCTGTGCTTTTTTTCCGAAAATTTGAGAAGGCAATACTTATTTTTTTTGAAAAGAATGTCGATAAAAAGAAGGAGAATTAGGGAATGAGAGAGGGAGAGCTTATGTCGCTAATGGATATGATTTTCGGGACGTCGGAAGAGGAAGAAATCTTAAACGAAGAAGACAAGGTCTTGAAACCGGTACGCGTTCTGAGTGTAAAAGGAGAAAAAATTGCCACGATTACTATCGCGGAGAGTTTGAATATTGTCCAGGAAAAAGAACTTGGACAGATTCGTTTGATTCAAAAAAATGATAGGAATGAAGAAATAAAGTGCCTTATGACTTGTCCGTATCCGCAGAATGCCGATGCAAGAAAAGAACTGACGGATATGATGAATGCCGTAAAAAATGATATTGATAATGCTTATTTGACCGGAAAGGACAGTATTCGCATTCCGGAAAGTAAGTATGAACTTTTTATCTATATGAGGCGCCGTCCTACGATTCCCATGGAAGTGGAGAAGCTCTCCAGAGAGCTCTCTTCGGGAGAAGCGCGGGAAAATGTGGTTAAATTCCGTTCCTTTGTGGAAAAGAATCCCCGTATGAATATTTATGTTGCGGTCTATTCTCTGGCAACGGATACGGCATATCGCATTTTAAAGCAAGAGTATCGCATGTTTACGAATATTCGTTTTATTGTCCTTGACAATCAGGAGAAGAAACCTCTTTCATGGAATCACCCGCAGATTAAGGAGAGTTTGAAAGAGACACCGAACCTTGCGTGTATCGGAATAGGACTTACAGGGGGAGAAAAGCCTTACTATGCCATTGAATTGTCCAATGAGGACATTTCTTCCGTGGTAAAGAAGGCGGCTTTACTCAGTCACCACAATTTCAATATCCGTGAAGAAATGATTGATGCGCAGGCCGGAGGACATGCTAAAGCGATGTGGGAGCTTGGTGCAAAGAAGGGAAAGGGAGAAGAGTTTATCAGAAAGACGGTGGAAGATCTTGCCTTTGAAGATGCCTGCTATCGTATTCCCGAAAAAGCAATCAAGGAGATCATTACGAAGGCACAGCAAAGAGGCTTCAGTGAGGGTGTGGAGATTGGACTCATCAGAGTACCGGTTATTGACAGAACCTTGCTTCTGAATCTTTTCAAGCAGGCCGATGACGGATTCCTGACCCAGGATGAGGCGGGGAATTTTGAGTATTACAAGGATGTGACAGGAAAGCTCGTGATTCAATATGGCTGGAAGAAGGAAGATCTTTGGTATGTGGCGCCTCCCGGAAAGGAAGAGCGGGAGATTCGTGCGGAAGCCGCTCAGGTTATGCTGGAAGGGAAATATCTTCGCGCTTTACAGAAGGTTCTTAAGCTGAATCGTAATCGTTCGGTAAGTGAAGCTTACGAGAATCTGAGAGAATTCATCCAATCTTATGAGAAAATGGGTATGGGGATGGAAGAACAGGTGGAATCAACGGGAAATGCGAGAGATTATTTTCCCGATGAAAATATAGAAGAAATTCAAACGGTGATTCAGGAAGTACTATCCTCACACTCTATGTATGATAATTTTGGATTTTAGAGTAGGAGATCTATGAAGAAGGGTGTAAGAGAAGAAATGAGAAGGGTAATATCGCTTTGTTTCTTGGGAGCGGTATTGCTCTTTCTTTCTATGGCTTATTTTTTCACTACGAAGAATACGATACAACAGAGCTTTTGGTCTTTGGTGCCTTCTTTCATCGCCATTTCTCTGGCACTTGTCACGAAAGAAATATACAGCTCTCTCTTTCTGGGAATTCTGAGCGGCGCCTTGTTCTATACGGGGTATAATCCGGAGAAAACGATAAGGCATGTTTTCATGGAAGGAATCTTTGAAGTCCTTTCCAATCCGGAAAATGTAGCTATTCTTTGTTTTCTTGTGATTCTCGGAATGATGGTACAGCTTATGCGTAAAACGGGAGGTTCCCGTGCTTTCGGAAATTGGGCACAAACTCGGATAAAAAGCAGAAAAGCTTCGATGTTTGCAACCGTGGTTTTGGGATTACTTATTTTCAGCGATGACTATTTTAACTGCCTAACAGTAGGCTCCGTTATGCTTCCTGTGACGGACAAAGCCCGCATTAGCAGAGCAAAACTGGCTTATCTTATTGATACGAGTGCGGCACCGATATGTATCATCGCGCCGATTTCTTCCTTTGTAGCGGCATTTTCCGGCTTTGTTAAGGGAGAAAACGGAATGAAACTTTTTTTGCAAACCATTCCTTATAACTTTTATGCGCTGCTCTCCCTTTGCATGATGATTTTTTTGATCTTTCTCGATGTGGACTTCGGCCCCATGGCAGAGCATGAAAAAAATGCAAGAGAAAAAGGGGATTTATTTACCACAAAAGAGCGTCCCTACGGGGAGGAAAAACAGGAAAAAGAAGTAGAAGGAAAGATTTCCGACATGCTTTTTCCGAGTATCGCTTTGATCGTTTCTTGTACTGTCGCTATGATGTATTTTGGCGGATTTTTCTCGGGTGCGGATGTCATCACCGCCTTTACCCAATCGGATGCCTTGAGCGGACTCGTTTTCGGATCTTTTCTGGCACTTGTTTTCACACTGATATTTTACTATTTCCATTCGTCAATTTCTTTTCACGACGCCATGGAATGCTTACCGGAAGGCTTTAAGCAAATGGTGCCCGCTATTTTAATTTTAAGTTTTGCCTGGACTTTGAAAGAGATGACGGACAGCCTCGGGGCGAAAGAGTTTGTGGAAACGGTGGTGGCAGGAGGAGCTCAGGGAATGTTGTTTTTACTTCCCGCCTTTATCTTTGTGATTGCCGTGGGGCTTTCCTTTGCTACGGGAAGCTCGTGGGGGACCTTCGGCATCCTGATTCCTATCGTGCAGGCTATTTTCCGGAAGACGGATTATACGATGATGATTATTGCCATGTCCGCCTGTATGGCGGGCGCAGTTTGCGGTGATCACTGTTCCCCCGTTTCGGATACCACGATTATGTCTTCCGCAGCAGCCGGGTGTATGCATCTAAATCACGTTACGACACAGTTTCCCTATGCCATGCTCGTGGCCGCAATTTCCTTAATGGCCTATTGTCTTGCCGGCTTTCTGAAAAGTCCATGGGTTTCGCTCGGTGTATCCGTCTTTATCCTCTTTTCCCTATTAATGGAAGTAAAGAGAAGAAAAAGTCCTAAAAAAGCGGTCAGAAAAAAGTAACTGTCAGAAAAGAGCCTCGATTTTCGTCTTAATAAAACGCCTCAAGTGGTTTTTAAAACTACCTGAGGCGTTTTTTAAACTATTTATCTTAAAAAAATATTCTATTGCATTTTATTATAAGAAAAAGTATAGTTCTTTTACCTAATGGTTAAATATATTTATTCATTTATTTATTTGCCGGAAGAAAAAAGGGTTAAAAAGAAAAGGAGAAAAGAAGATGGAATTCGAAAGATTAAAAGAGATTATTGTAGACACTTTGGCTTGTGATGAGGAGAAGGTTACTTTAGATGCGGACATGGAGAAGGACCTGGAAATTGATTCCCTTTCCTTGGTGGAGCTCCACATGGCTTTAGAGGATGAGCTGTCTGAGACCATTCCGGACGGAGAAATCGGAAAGCTGCATACCGTGAAGGACATTCTCGATTATGTAAACAGTATAAAGGGCTAAGCGGCCAGGCAAGAAATTTTTATGAATAGCCGGATTTCATGTTAGAAAACAGTTCAGGAGGGAGTATGCAGTCACCGATTAAAACCTTGGTAGATATGGTGAAGGACAGGGATTTAAAGCAAAAAGCACTTTCCGATAGAGTGGGCAGTACAGCGCCGATAAAAATCCCTTCTGCCTTTATTGCCTGTAAAAAGTGTGGAAGAAGGGCGCTTCGCGCTCGCTGGGAGGAGCATCTTTTCGTATGTCCTAACTGCGGAAGCTATGCGGCACTTGGCGCTTATTACCGTTTGGAAAAGCTTTATGATTCGGGAACTTTTCAGGAATTGGATAAGGATATCGCAGTAAGGGATCCCTTGGATTTTCCGGACTATAAAGAGAAGGTAAAGGAACTGGAGAAGAAGACAGGCTTGAAAGAGGCAGTAGTTTCTTCCAAAGGAAAAATCGGAGGAATCCCCGTGGTAGCTTTGGTCATGGACAACCGTTTTTTGATGGGGTCCATGTCTCAAGCGGTCGGAGAGAAAATTACAAGGGGAATTGAAGAAGCGGATAGACTTCGTTGTCCTCTTATTATTTTTTCGGCATCCGGTGGAGCAAGGATGCAGGAGGGAATCTTCAGCCTTATGCAGATGGCGAAAACCTCTGCGGCAGTGGAATTGTTTTCCGAGCACGGCGGACTCTTTATCAGCGTTTTAACCCATCCTACGACAGGAGGAGTTACGGCGAGCTTTGCCACTTTAGGAGATATTACCTTGGCGGAGCCGGGAGCACTCATCGGCTTTGCGGGGCCGCGCGTCATTGAGCAAACCATCAATCGTAAGCTTCCGAAGGGGTTCCAAAAGGCGGAGTACTTGGAAAAACATGGTTTTATTGATGCTATTGTGGAACGAAAGAACATGAGAGAGAGTTTAATTCAGATTCTTTCTCTTCATCAGGAGTAGAAACAGACGGTATTGTTTAGCCTTTTTAAAGGATTTTGTTCGCAAAGCGTGAGGTTTTTGCCGGAAGCGGAAAGGAAGAATATGAGTCAGGAATTAGCGGAAAAGAAAGCGTTGGAGCCGGGGGAGAAGGTTTTCCTTGCCCGTCATCCCAAAAGACCGCATATTGAGGATTTTATTTCCCATATCTTTACGGATTTTTTTGAGCAAAAGGGAGACCACCTCTATGATGAAGACCGCTCTATTTACGGAGGGATTGCTCGATTTCACGGAAAGCCGGTGACGGTGCTCGGTCATAAAAAAGGGAAGGGCATGGAGGAGAATATCGCCTGCAACTTCGGCATGCCCTGCCCGGAAGGCTATCGTAAAGCAAAGAGACTGATGGAACAGGCGGAAAAGTTTCATCGTCCGATTATCACCTTCATTGATACGCCGGGAGCTTATCCCGGACTGGAAGCGGAGGAGCACGGACAGGGTGAAGCGATTGCAAGGAATCTTGCTTTTATGAGTTCTCTTCATGTTCCAATTATCAGTGTTATCAGCGGAGAAGGGAACTCCGGAGGCGCACTGGCCATCGGTGTCGCAAATAAGATTCTTATGCTGGAAAATGCCATTTACTCCGTATTAAGCCCGGAGGGCTTTGCGACCATTCTTTGGAAAGACAGCTCGAAAGCGGGAGATGCGGCAAAGGTGATGAAACTTACTGCGGAGGACTTAAAGGAAGCCGGCGTTTGCGATGCTATCGTGCCGGAAGTCCCGGGTGGTGCTCAAGAAGATCCGGAGGCTTTATTTTTGGAACTGGAAAAAGCACTGGAGAAAGTCCTTTCCTCCTATGAGGGAATGAGCCCGGAGGAGATTCGTAAGGATAGACTTAGGAAATACAGAAACATCTAACAGCATAATTCAGGAATGAACTGCTATAGCGAAAAGAGGAGTGGTAAGCTGATGTGCTTCCATTCTCTTCCTGTAAAAGCTTAGGCGAAGACAAGATAAAACAAAAGAAATGAGGAAAGATGCAGGGATTAAAAATAATCGGACTGGGCTCGGCACTTCCCGGAAAGCGTGTCCATAATGATGATTTGGCCAAAATCATGGAGACCAGCGATGAGTGGATTTTCAGCAGGACAGGAATTCATGAGCGGCGCTTCTGCGAGAAAGAAGAAAGTGCGGCAACGCTTGCCATAAAGGCCGGAAAAGATGCACTGGAATCTTCCGGGATCTCCGCTTCGGATTTAGGGGTAATCCTTGTGGCGTCCATGTCACCGGATTTCACTGCCCCGAGTATGGCGGCCATTTTAGCAAAAGAGCTTTCTGCAGAAGAGGACTGCATTGCACTGGATATCAATGCAGCCTGCAGCGGCTTTGTCTACGGTTTGGAAGTGGCAAGAGGACTTCTTGCGCCCTTGGAAAAGAAAAGAGCTTTGGTAGTCGGAACGGAGCAACTTTCCCGTCTTTTGAAAATGGAAGACAGAACCACCTCCGTACTCTTCGGAGATGGAGCCGGAGCGGCTGTGGTAGAGGAAAGCAATACGGACTATGCTTCCTTTTTAGGTTCCCGTGGGGATTTTTCCATCGTGTCTCCGTCTTTATATACCGGAGCCTTTGACGGCTTTTATGAGGATGGGACGGAGAATCCGGAGATACTCGGGCAGGGCGCAACGGAAGGAAAGCATGAGAAGATAGACCACCTTATGATGGACGGGAAATCGGTCTTCCTCTTTGCAATAGACATTATCCCAAGGTGTATAGAGGGAATTTTGAAAAAAACGGGAGAACGCTTGGAAGAGATAGACCATGTAGTGTGTCACCAGGCCAATTCCCGCATTATTCGAAACGTTGTTCGTCACCTGAAAGCGAAGCCTGAACAGTTTTTTGAAGATATGGAGCTCTACGGCAATACATCGGGGGCGTCCATTCCATTTGCCTTAAAAGATATGGAAGAGCAGGGACTCTTGAAAGAAGGGGAGAAGCTCCTCCTCATTGGTTTCGGTGCAGGGCTGACTTTCGGTGCTGTGGAGATTGTTTACGAGAAAAGCAATAGATAAGTGATTTCATGAAAGAAATAGAGTATTGGTTCTTCTGCATGCTTTGCTGAAAGAGAAAACGAAGGAGAAGAAGTGACAAAGAGGAGAAGAAGTGACAAAGAGGAGAAGAAGTGACAAAGAGCAGAAGAACCAAAGAGCAGAAGTATCAAAGAATAGAATAAGTAAAGAATAGAATAAGTAAAGAACGGAAGAAGTAAAGAAATAGCAGATATCGAAGTACTAAGAATGTTGAGGAAGGGCTAAAAATGCGATTAGACGAGATGCTGGGGATTCGTTATCCGATTATCCAGGGAGGAATGGCAAATATTGCAACGGGAAGCTTTGCTGCCGCCTGTTCGGAAGCAGGTGCCTTAGGGCTTATCGGTACCGGAGGAATTCGTGAGGCGGAGGGACTGAGAAAGGAAATCCGAATTTTACGGGAAAGAACGGAGAAGCCCTTTGGTGTGAACCTGATGCTCATGAATCCGGAAACGGAGAAGATGGTTCAAATCTGTATAGAGGAGAAAGTACCTGTAGTCACTACAGGTGCGGGAAATCCCGGTATCTACATGGAAGCGCTGAAGACAGCGGGCTGTAAAGTCATTCCGGTTGTAGCTGCGCCAATCCTTGCGGAAAGACTGGAGAAGCAGGGAGCGGATGCCGTGATTGCGGAGGGATGCGAGTCCGGAGGTCATGTCGGAGAAATGACAACGATGTGCCTGGTGCCGCAGACGGTAGACAGCGTGAAAATCCCTGTCATCGCAGCAGGAGGCGTTGCGGATAAGAGGCAGCTAAAGGCGGTTTTTGCACTGGGGGCTGCCGGTGCGCAAATCGGAACCGCGCTTCTTGCGGCGGAGGAGTGTCCTATTCATGAGAATTATAAGGATGCGATTTTAAAAGCAAGAGGTTCAGACACCGTGGTTACCGGAAGAATCGCCGGAGTACCGGTTCGAATCTTAAAGAATCAGATGAGTAGAGAATACCTCCGGCAGGAGAAGGCCGGAGCGGAGAAGATGGAACTCGAGAAGTTTACACTGGGCTCCTTAAGAAGAGCAGTCTTTGAAGGAGATACAAAAACCGGCTCCCTTATGGCAGGACAGACCTGCGGACAGGTGGGGGAAATCCGACCGGTTGCCGAAATTCTAGCCGATATCTGCTCCGGAATCATAGATTGATTTTTGCACCTTCATTGCGGTGCCCTACGCCTCTCTTCAAAAGGCGCTCTCGTTCGACCTCGATAGAGCGGATACTAAGCATCAAACTTCGCGTGCGCTCGTTTTCTGCAAGTACCGGCGTCTTCACACGCTTTTTCCGAGAGGCATAGGGCGTTACAACTAAAGAATTAGTCAAAAATCAAAGTAACATGATAAGAGAGAAGTATGGGGGAGATTGCAGGGAAAAGGCAAGAATTATGGCAGAGATAATAGAAGCTTAAACTAAGTAAGAGGATGTGAGAAGCATAGGGTAGGTCTGATTGGCATAATCCGGGCATACTCAAGTATCGGAAAGGGGAAGTGATGAGCAAACGGGCATTCTTATACGCCGGACAGGGCGCGCAGCTAAAGGGGATGGGTAAGGATTTATATGAGGCCTTCCCTGCCTTTCGAAAGGCCTATGATGAGGAAGAGCTGGATTTTGATGTGAAGGAGCTTTCCTTCTTCGATCCGGAGGAGAAGCTGAATGAAACGCGCTTCACTCAGCCGGCACTCGTTGCCTTTGCGACGGGGATGACGGCCATACTTAGGGAAAATGGGATTCTTCCGGACTACTGCCTTGGGCTTTCTCTTGGGGAGTATTCAGCGTTGGAGGCGGCAGGCGTATTTTCCGCAAAAACTGCAGTAGAGCTTGTGGCATTTCGCGGAAAGAAGATGGAAGAAGCCTCAAAAGGAGTAGAATCCTCTATGGCGGCTATTCTCGGGCTTTCCGAAGAAGAATTGGAGAAAATCGTGCTTTCTGCCGGCGGAGAGGTTTATCTTTGTAACCTGAACTGCCCCGGACAGATTGTTATCGGGGGAGAAAAGACTGCTGTAGAGCGTGCGTCAAAGCTCGCATTGGAATCCGCTGCGAAAAAAGCGATTCCCTTAAAGGTTTCCGGCCCCTTCCATACGCCTTATATGGATAGTGCGGGAGAGGCTCTTGCAGAATATTTTCAAAAAATCAAGTGGCAGGAGCCGAAATGCACGGTGCTTCACAATGTGCTGGGAAGAGAAAGAAAAGAAGGGGACCCTTCGATTCCGGAGCTTCTTCAGGAACAGGTGGCAAAACCCGTAAGAATGGAAGAAAGCCTTAAGCGTGTATTGGAACTTGGTGCTCGTGACTTCATCGAGATTGGACCGGGAAAGACCGTGTCGGGCTTTCTTAAAAAAGTTGCGAAGGAACTGGGAATCGAAGACTATACCGTCGTTTCCCTGGAAACAAAAGAAGATGTGGAGGCGTTCCTATCTACAGTGGAGTAAAAAGGCGGATTGGAATTTTGAGGATTTGTCTTTGGAAAAACAGAGAAAGGGAAGGATTGTGGAAAGAGAGACTTGTTTAATTACCGGAGCGAGTGGCGGAATCGGTTCCGCTATTGCTTTAAAGATGGCAGAGGAGGGCTATAATCTTATTCTTCATTACGGAAAGAATAAAGAGGCAGCGGAGGAGCTTGCAAAGGAGATTCAAGTAAAGAATCCGGAAACGGAATTGCTTCTCCTCTCTGCGGATATTCGAAAGGAAGAGGAAGTCAATGCCCTTGTGGAAGAAGCCTTAAGCCGTTTTTCTTCCATAGAAGTCTTGGTGAACAATGCCGGCGTGACCAGAGATCAGCTTCTTTTGAAAATGACAGCGGAAGACTTTGACTGTGTAATCGAAAGCAATCTGCGAAGTGCCTTTCTTTTCTCCAAGGCGGTATCGAAACAGATGCTGAAGAAACGATATGGAAGAATCGTACAGATTTCCAGTGTGGTAGGGATACACGGAAACAGCGGACAAAGTAATTATGCGGCATCGAAAGCAGGACTGATCGGGTTCTCGAAATCTCTCGCTAAAGAGCTTGCCGGACGAAACATTACGGTCAATGTCATTTGCCCCGGCTTTATTGATACCAAAATGACGGAAGTGTTACCGGAGGCAATGAAGGAAGCTCTTCTTTCTTCCATTCCGATGAAAAAGTTCGGTACAGGAGAAGATGTAGCCAATGCAGTAGCCTTTTTTGCAAAGAGAGAGTCTTCCTATATTACGGGGGAAAGTCTTCTTGTAGACGGCGGTATGGGAATGTAGCCTGTCGGTATGGAAATAGAAACGAAAATCTATTTTCCTGAAAGAGGGAGAGACGGAAAACAATCTCTACGGGAATCAAGCAAAAATAGAGCAAAGAATCATAGGGAGTGAAAATGGAAAAGAGACGAGTGGTAGTGACGGGGGTGGGGACGGTGAACCCTGTCGGAAATACGGTAGAAGAGAGCTGGAAGGGGATTCGAGAGGGAAAGGTCGGTATCGGGGAAATCACTGCCTTTGACAGCAGTGCTTTTTCCGTGCACCTTGCCGGAGAAGTAAAAGATTTTCATCCGGAGACGGTCTTCGATAAAAGAGAGTTAAAGCATATGGCGCGCTTCACGCAGTTTGCCATGATTGCTGCGGAAGAGGCGATGCTGGACAGCGGGATTTCCGGAACCCTCCCGCCTGAAGAAATGGGAGTCATCGTTTCCAGCGGAATCGGCGGTTTAAAGACCATAGAGGAAGAGCATACCAAGGGCGAGAAACGAGGCTTTGAAAGAGTGAGTCCTTTCTTTATTCCGATGTCCATTTCCAATATGGCGGCAGGAGAGATTGCCATTCGGCATAAGTTGAAGGGAATCTGTATTTGTCCGGTCACGGCTTGTGCCGGCGGGTCAAATGCGGTAGGCGATGCCTTTCATCGTATTCGGGACGGCTATGAGACTGCCATGCTTTGCGGAGGAACAGAGGCGGCCATCTCGGAGCTTGGAATCGGAGGATTTGCAACGATGAAGGCTCTTTCTCCGGCGACGGAAGTAAGTCGTGCTTCCATTCCTTTTGATAAGGAGCGCTCCGGTTTTGTCATGGGAGAGGGCTCGGGAATCCTCATTTTAGAGGAAAGAGAGCATGCCTTACAAAGAGGAGCGAAGATTTATGGCGAAATCGTAGGCTACGGGGCGAACTGTGATGCCTATCACATTACTTCACCCTCCCCCGGAGGAGAGGGCGCAGCTGCCTGCATGGAGCTTGCCTTAAAGGATGCAGGAATTACATCTTCTGCAATTGATTACATCAATGCGCACGGTACTTCCACGCATTTAAATGACCTTGGAGAGACGGCGGCGGTCAAGACTGTTTTTAAGGAAAGAGCTTATTCCATTCCTATTTCCTCCACAAAGTCCATGACAGGGCACTTGCTTGGTGCGGCAGGAGCAGTGGAAGCCATTTTCTCCGTCCTTGCTCTTCGCGACGGCTTTGTGCCGGGAACGATGAACTACCAGGTAAAGGATGAAGAGTTAGATTTGGATTATGTGCCGAATAAAGGGCGGGAGAAAGAGCTTCGCTATGCTATGTCTAACTCTCTCGGTTTCGGCGGACATAACGCTTGTTTAGTGTTTAAGAAGTAAAAAAAGTCCGTATACCCTCATACAAAAAGACGCTCTCGCTCGGTTCCGGCCTAGCGGTACTAGATTCACACTTCGCTACGCTTGTGTTCATCAAGTGCCGAGGCCTCCAAACGCTTCTTGATTACGAGGGTATGCGGACTTTTTATCAGCTTTAAACAATGGAAGATCATTACCTTAAGTCTAAGGAAGGAAAGGAACTCACTATGCCAAAGTTAAATATAGAAGAAATCGAAGCAATCCTCCCGCACCGTTATCCGTTTTTGCTGCTTGACAGCGTGGAGGACTATAACCCCGGGGAGTATGCTGTAGCAAAGAAATGCGTTACGGCGAATGAGCCGTTCTTTCAGGGGCATTTTCCTAAGTATAAGGTTATGCCGGGTGTTCTCATTGTGGAAGCCCTGGCACAGACCGGGGCAATCGCCCTTCTTTCTCTTCCGGAATATGAAGGGAAGATTGCGCTGTTTGGAGGAATCAAGAACTGTAAGTTTAAGACTCCGGTTCGTCCGGGAGACACGCTGGAACTAAGCTGTCGCTTAACCAATAGGAAGGGACCGGTCGGGATTGGTGAAGCGGAAGCGAAGGTGAATGGAAAGACGGCAGTGAAAGCGGAGCTCAGCTTTGCCATAAGATAATAAGGCAGTCTGTTCGCCTTGAGAAAATAGAAAAAACTGCATTATACAGGCAAATCCACGAAGTTTACAAAGTGGAGGTCATTACATAGTGTCTAAAAGAGGAAGGTTTACCGCACGGGGGAAGCTTCCTCTTTTAAAATTTGGATAAAGCGCGATATTAAAAGATTTTCTCATAATTTTATATAAAAATTGAAAATTACTATTGGCATGCTTTCGGAATTCTGTTAAAATTTAATAGAAACTTGGAAATGCTTTTTAAATTTTAAGAAAAAGCCTTGCTGAAAAAATTTTCGAAAAGAGAGACGCTTATGTTGAAAGATGCGATTGTAGATCTCTATAATAAGTTCAGAATTTATTTTTACATGCAGGTATTCGCCAAATTCGAGAAAAGAGAGGCCAGCCTCACAACCGTGGAGAGCTACAGTGTTGAGTGTATTAAAGCTCTCGGAGAACCTACCGTGCAGGAATTTGCCATTATGATGGGAATTTCTGCGCCAAACGCTGCCTACAAGGTGAATGCTTTAGTCCAGAAAGGATACATTGAGAAGGTACAGGATTTGAATGATCATCGGGAATTTCACCTTCGCCCCACGAAGAAATTCTTTGATTATTATGATGTATCCTATCGCTATGTAAAAAAGGTGGAGGAGCGCTGCAAGAAGCGTTTTACGAAGGAAGAGATGGAAAAGCTGGAAGAGATGCTGAGAATCATCACAACGGAGCTCATGCCGGAGTTGGATGTTACGAAGTTCACCAAAGAGGGTGCGGAGAATCATATCAGTATCGGCGTGGAAGAGGAATAGGAGCTTGTGCGGGAGAGCACAATAGTCGTCGGTGAGAAAGAGTGCTAACAGCTCGTGCGGAAAAGCGATAAGCGTTCTTTTTACCGAAGAGTTGATGTAATGGAAAACGGTGCAGAGGGGAATCTCTGCACTTTTTTTATAGTTAAATTTAGGCTGAAAAATAAAATGCTTTTCACACTTATCCTGAGCGGAAGGCGAAAAACAGACAGTCCGGCGAAAAGTCATTTTTGTATTTGAAAATTCTTTTATGATTTCTTGCACTAAGACTTTTACCTGTGCTAATATAAGGCGGTATATGCCTTAGGAAAAAAGGCAAAATCTTTTGCAAAGGAAGTACAAAATGAACAAGAAATTTAAGGCTACATTGCAGTTATTGGGAGTCCTGATTCTGACTGCGGCGTTTTGTGTTCTGGGATATATGAACGCAAACAATATCCGTCTCGGTTTGGACTTAAATGGAGGTGTTTCCATTACCTACCAGACTGTAGACGAGAATCCTACTGCGGAGCAGATGAGCGACACGGTGTATAAACTGCAACTTAAAGCGCAGAGTTATTCGGATGAGGCGCAGGTGTATCAGGAGGGAAAGAATCGAATCAACATCGATATTCCCGGCGCGACTGATGCGAACGCTATCTTGGAGGAACTCGGAGAACCCGGAACACTGGAGTTTGCGGATGAGAACGGAAATGTGCTGCTTACCGGGGATGATGTGAAGACCGCTTCAGCAGGAATGACCAACCAGAACAACAATAAAGAATATGTGATAGAGCTTAACTTTAATGAGGCGGGAGCGAAGAAGTTTGAGGAAGCGACCAAGAACAACGTGGGGAAGCGCATTTTCATTATCTATAATAATGAAGTGATTTCTTCCCCGAATGTAAAAGAGGCGATTAGCGGCGGTCAGGCGTCCATCAGTCCGATTGAGTCTTATGAGGAAGCCAACAAGATTGCCTCCACCATTCGTATCGGGGCCCTTCCCGTAAAGCTGACCGAGCTTCGTTCCAATGTAATCGGGGCAACCCTAGGCGTGGAAGCAATTGCGAGCTCTTTAAAGGCAGCCGCTATCGGTATTTTGCTTGTGATTCTTTTTATGCTGCTTGTATACCGCCTGCCGGGTCTTGCTTCTTCTGTCGCTTTAGTGATGTATGTAGGCTTGGAAATGGTGCTCTTACAGGCCTTTGAGGTGACACTCACCCTTCCCGGTATCGCCGGCGTTATTCTTTCCATCGGTATGGCGGTGGATGCGAATGTCATCATTTTCACAAGAATCAAAGAAGAGCTGGGACAGGGGAACTCGGTAGAAAAGTCCATCAAGGCCGGCTTTGAGAAGGCGCTTTCCGCCATTTTGGACGGAAATATCACCACTCTTATTGCGGCGGCAGTGCTTTACCTCCGCGGTTCCGGAACGGTAAGGAGCTTTGCAACCACCTTGGCTATCGGTATCGTGGTTTCTTTACTTACGGCGCTTTTTGTGACAAGATCGCTCTTAAACGCCTTTCTTGCTATGGGAGCGGAGAAGCCTGCTCTTTACGGCGTGAAGAAAGATACCAAAATCATTGACTTTATTAAGTTCCGTAAGATTGCCTATATTGTTTCTTTCATCGTGATTGTTTCCGGTTTTGTCATGCTTGGCATGAACAAGAAGAATACAGGTTATATCTTTAACTACGACCTTGACTTTAAGGGAGGCTCTTCCACAACGATTACCTTCGATAAGGATTTAAGTATGGAGGAAGTGGATAAGCAGGTTATCCCGCTCTTTAAGGAGGCAACCGGCGGTGACGCTTCGGCGCAGGCCGCGAAGGTAGCGGGAACCAATGAAGTTATTATTAAAACCAGAACGATGTCGACAGAAGAGAGAGCCAAGCTCTATAACAGTATTCAAGAGAAATTCTCCATCGCCGAGGATAAGATTGTTACGGAAAATATCTCCGGTGCGGTTTCCAAGGAAATGAAGACGGATGCTGTTTGGGCGCTCACGATTGCGATTTTCTGCATGCTGATTTATATCTGGATTCGTTTCCGCGATATTAAGTTTGCATCCTCTTCCGTACTGGCTCTTGCACACGATGTGCTTGTAACCGTTACTTTCTACGCGGCATTCCGTTGGGCGGTAGGCTCCAACTTTATTGCCTGTATCCTGACGATTGTCGGGTATTCCATTAACGCGACTATCGTCGTGTTTGACCGTATTCGTGAAAATATCCAGAAGGGCGAGGTAAAGAAGAAAGGCTTGGAATTTGCAGTGAATGAGGCGATTTCCAATACTCTTACCCGTTCCATCAATACTTCGCTTACGACCTTTATCACGGTATTCTGCCTTTTCCTCTTCGGGGTAAGCTCTATTCGGGATTTCTCTATGCCGCTTATGGTAGGTATCGTTTCCGGTGCCTGGTCTTCCGTATGCATTGCCGGACCGCTTTGGTATGACTTTGTAAATATGTCCAAGAAGCGGAAGGAAAAACTGCAAGCGGAGAAGAGCAAGAAGTAAGGAGCGATATGGCTGCTGTCAAAATGAAATATGAAATAGTCGGGCAGTGTGGAAGAGCCAAGTCCGCTCATATGGAAACCGTGCACGGCGTGATTGAGACACCGGTCTTTATGAATGTGGGTACGGTGGCAGCCATTAAGGGCGGAGTATCCACGGATGACCTTCGCCTCATCGGAACGCAGGTGGAGTTGTCCAATACCTATCACCTTCATGTCAGAACAGGAGACAAGGTAATCAAGTCTCTTGGGGGACTGCATAAGTTGATGAATTGGAATAGGCCGATTCTCACGGATTCCGGCGGTTTTCAGGTCTACAGCCTGGCAAAGACCGGACGAAAGATTCGGGAAGAGGGGGTAGAGTTTCGCTCCCATATTGACGGGCGGAGGATTTTCATGGGACCGGAAGAGTCGATGGAAATTCAATCCAATTTGGCTTCCACCATTGCCATGGCCTTTGATGAGTGTCCTCCGGCACTCGCGGATAGGCAGTATATCGAGCCCTCGGTGGAGAGGACGACACGCTGGCTTGTTCGTTGTAAGAAGAGGATGGAAGAACTGAATGAAGAGGAGAGCACAATCAACAAGAATCAGCTTCTCTTCGGCATTAATCAGGGAGGAATCCTTTCCGATGTGCGAATTAACCATGCAAAACAGATTTCCGAACTGGAGCTTCCGGGTTACGCTGTAGGAGGTCTTGCGGTTGGGGAGAGCCATGAGGATATGTACCGGATTTTGGACGAGGTAGTTCCCTTCCTTCCGAAGGAAAAGCCGACCTATCTTATGGGAGTCGGTACGCCGGAAAACATGGTAGAGGCAGTAGACCGGGGAATAGACTTCTTCGACTGTGTATTTCCGAGTCGTAACGGAAGACATGGTCATGTCTATCACGCCTATGGGAAGTTAAATCTTTGGAATTTAGCATATGAAAAGGATCTGAGACCGATAGAGGAGGGCTGTGACTGTCCGGCTTGCAAGGGGATTCGCTTGGAAGACGGAACGTATTCGGGGGGATATTCCAGAGCCTATATCCGTCACCTCTTAAAGGCAAAGGAAATACTCGGTATGCGGCTTTGCGTACTGCACAACCTTTCTTATTATAATCGCTTGATGCGGGAGATGCGTATGGCGATTAGAGAAGGAAGATGGGACGTCTGGAAGACGGAAGCGCTTTATAAATTGAAGATGCAGAATTCCTGAAGCGGAGATTTCCAATCTACAATTTCGTAGAGGTAAAAGCCTTGCTTTTTTCAATAAAAGGTGCAAAATGAAGGACAGAATTGTAAAGGACAAAAGGAGAAAGATATGGGAAACATTGGGTTATTAGGAACGGTAGCGTATATTTTGGTCATTGTCGGCATCTTCTATTTTATGGGAGTTCGTCCGCAGCAGAAGGAGAGAAAAAAGCAGCAGGAACTGTTAAGCAGCCTTGCGGTAGGAGATACGGTTTTAACGAGTTCCGGATTTTACGGGGTAATCATTGATATTACGGATGATACCGTAATTGTAGAGTTTGGCGGAAATAAAAACTGCCGTATTCCGATGCAGAAGGCCGCAATCGTACAGGTTGAAAAAGCGAATTAAGAAGAGATCCTTGCCACTCGTTTTCGGGTGGCAAGGCTTATTTCTATCAGATAATTTATTTCTATCAGATAAAAAAATAAAAAGATAAGAATAAAGCGGAAAAGCAAGAGGGTCGAAATGAAAAATTTAGTTTTACTTTTTGGAGGACAGTCAACGGAACATGAGGTTTCCTGCCGTTCCGTACTGACTGTGGCAAGGGCGGTGAACAGGGATAAATACCGTACTTATCTTATCGGTATTACGAAGACCGGAGAATGGATTCCGGTAGAGGATGCGGAAAAAATCGCGGACGGAAGCTGGAGAGAGGGAAAGAAAAGAGCAATGATCCTTCCGGATGCTCGTCTAAAGTCCTTTGTTGTCTTTTCGGAAGACGGAAGCAGTCATCTGGAAAAAGCGGATATCGTCTTCCCGGTTTTGCACGGAAAAGGCGGAGAAGACGGTACGGTGCAGGGACTTTTGGAGTTAGCGGAGATTCCTTATGTGGGTTGCGGCGTTTTATCCTCGGCGATATCCATGGATAAGGTTTCTACAAAACTTGCGGTAGAAAAAACCTTGGAGAAGCAGGGGGTCAGACAGGCCGGATACATCGCTCTTCGTCATTCTGAATGGAAAAAGGAAAAAAGAAGAGAGGAGATTTGTAAGGAAGCTGCCGAAGAATTGCATTTTCCCATGTTCGTAAAGCCGTCCAATGCAGGATCATCCTGCGGTGTCAGTAAAGTGGACAATCCCGAGGACTTGCGTCGTGCCGTGGATAAAGCACTGGAAGTAGACAGACGTGTTTTAATAGAAGAGTACATTAAGGGAAGAGAAATGGAGTGCGCCGTGTTTTCCGGAGTACCGGGAGAGGTTATTGCTTCTTCCGTAGGCGAAATCAAGGCTGCTGCCGAATTCTACGACTATGATGCGAAATACAATAATCCCGATTCCAAAACGGAACTGAATCCGGGCTTACCCTCGGCAGTGGAAGAAAAAATCCAAAAGGCGGCAAAATCCGTTTTTCTTGCGGTAGACGGTTTTTCTCTCTCCAGAGTGGACTTTTTCTTTACCGGAGAAGAAGTGGTGTTCAATGAAATCAATACCATGCCGGGCTTTACTTCGATTTCCATGTATCCCATGCTTTTTCATAAGGCCGGTTGGCGTATTGAAGAGCTGGTGGAGAAGCTTATTGAGAGTGCATTCCATAGACCGGCATAGTATGAAAAGTTGCGGTTTTTTGGAGCGGGCCTTCCGCATTTCATTATCGAGCTACGCTAAAAGGAGTAGAGTGCGAAATCCTAAAGACAGGGTTCTTGCAGAGACCTTAAGAATTTCATAAATAATTATTTCTGTAGACTTTAAACATTTTTGAGAAGAACTGCTATACTAAGTCTATAATCGATTTAAGAAAATGTTTGATTTCTATCTCCTTAGGACTCTGTTATGCACGCAGAGTCCTTTTTTTACGGGATAATAGACGTGCTAAGCGATATAAACTTTTGCAAAAAAGCTTGTAACCTGGTTCTTAACGAGTATCGTGCAGGGGTTTTCGCCGTAGACTGCGATACGGCTTCCAAGTTTTAAGGAAATAGCTTGGAGAACCGAGAAACAAAAAAGTAATCGAGGGATAAAAGAGAAAGATGAGAGTTTTACTTCAACTGAAAACACGGCAGATTCTTAATGGAGAGGAGGACAGTTTTTCCCTTAGCCATAAGGCGGTTTTACTTTCACGGGGGAAAAGCTTTCTTCTCAGTTATTTTCAGGAAAATGTACACCACTCTTTAGAATTTTTTCCCAAGGAAAGAAAAGTGGTGATGATACGAAATTGGAAGGACAAGCAAAGAGTGGAATATCTTTCCGGATTAAAATGGTCCGTGGAGTATGAAACGAACATCGGTGTACTTCCGCTTTCCTTTGAAACCCGTTCTGTGGAATTTCTTTATGAAGACTTTTTAAGGGGGAGGGCGGAGATAAGATTATCTTATGTGCTTTATCAGTTTGAACAAATGGTGGCGGATAATGAACTCTCCATTGCAATTTTTCCGCTGAAAGAGTAGAATAAATCCGTTATTCTGTCTTGTGCTCCGACTATTTTCCTGCTGTTTTCACTTGCATTTCGATTCGCTTCGCGATGAAAAACAGTACAGTGGAAGAGAAACGGATTTAAGCGAGACATCCGGTTTGAATCTAAAATGGAAAGAAGAGGTTGTTTCTATGTTGCTTGCGATTTCGGCTCAAACGGTATTTTCCATACTTTTGACAGTACTCATTATTCTTTTTGCCGTTCTTCTTATTCTTTATTTTCTGGGAAGACGTTTACAAGCAAAGCAGGCTATGCAGCAACCCATGCTTGAAGCCAATACGATGGAAGTTTCCATGCTCATCATTGATAAAAAGAAGATGAGAGTGAAGGAAGCGGTATCGGCAGGACTTCCTGAACAGGTGGAAAAGGAAATGCCTGTTTATGCAAGGCTGACAAAGCTTCCTATTGTGAAAGCCAAGGTGGGACCGCGCGTATTGACCTTGATGTCGGATCCCGAGGTTTACGAGATTCTTCCTCTCAAAAAGGAAGTGAAGGTGGCCGTTTCCGGAATTTATATTCGTTCTATCAAGTCTGTACGAGGCGGCACAGTGCAGGAAAAACCGAAGAAAACGGGCTTTTTTGCCGGACTTCGCAAAAAAGCGGAAAAAGCGGTAAAGGAAAACGGTGCAGGACAGGCTAAGAAGAAAAAGTAAGAATTTGCACGAAAATCAGAAGTATGATCTAAAAATATTCACAGAAATCTATTTTATGATAAGCTAATTTTTTACTATGCTTTACCTTGACAAGAGCTTGAAAGAAATGTTAGTATGAAGTTTGCTTATTCGGCAGATATAGGGCAAACTATGCCCTTTTTCCGTTCTAAAGAAATACTTTGCC
>ERZ773196.522-NODE-522-length-24178-cov-4.930357_pt1 | contig 24178 bp, 23 predicted proteins | sample MGYA00581009_ERZ773196 | MGnify/ENA primary metagenome ERZ773196 (study PRJEB29015, sample SAMEA2738162) | human oral metagenome | biome: human oral; feature: human-associated habitat; material: saliva | place: China | collected 2243 ... | reverse complement strand
GCTGAAGCTGTCCGTTTTCAAGGAAATGGTGGAGAAACGGGGCTTTACGGCATTTGCTCTGGAGGCGGACTATGGAGAATGTGCGGAAATAAACCGCTATATAGAAGGGGGAGAAGGAAGCGCCGAGGAAATGGTGCAGAAGTTCGCCTTTCCCATTTACCATACCAAAGAAATGGCAGAGCTCATTTCCTGGATGCGGGAGTGGAATGAAAGCGCACCGGAGGAGAAGAAAGTCCGCTTCTACGGCTTTGATATGCAAGATCCTGAGGGAAGCTATGCCTTTTTAAAGGAATACAGCCTGTCTCACAAGCTGACGAGTGAAGAGGAGTTTTCAAAAAATCTGGACTGCATAAAGGGTGAGAATTTTAGTTTAAATGAAAAGAATGCCGGAGAAGTAATTGCCTTTTTGGACAGCTTAAAGGAAAAGGCGGAGAAGAGTCCGGAAGAAGCGCAGAAGGAGACGGGAAACACAGCGGATGAGCAGGAGGGTACAGATAAACAAGCGTTTAAGGAGAATCAAGACTTTCTGATGGAGTTAAATACCGTCCGACAAGCCGCGGAAACTTGGCTTTCCAAAGAGAATTCTTCTGTCCTTCGGGACCGGGATATGGAAGAAAATGTGAAGAAAATTCTGGAAATAGAGCAAAAAATCGGTTCCGGAAAGCTCGTTATTTCTGCGCATGACGGGCACATTCAGAAGGAAAATCCGATTTATAACAGCATGGGTGTGCTTTTAACCAAGGACTTCGGGGAAGCCTATTATGCCATCGGAACGGATGTCTGGAAGGTAACAGACAATATCAAGGTGCTTGGAGAAGCGAAGAGAACAGTGCAGAGCTTTGTTTCCGTAGACCCCTTGGCGGCACAGGCAAGATTTGCAAAGGGAAAGCAATATGCCTTGTATTTTTCCAGAATTACAGACGAGAAAAGCAAAGTCTATCAGCTGATTCATACGCCGATGGAAATGTTACAGCTGGGAGAGGGCTACTCTTTCCTTCTGCGATTTTTGCCGAATTCTTATCGGGTGAAGGGGGATCCCGTTCAGCGCTACGACAGCATGATTTATCTTTATGAAGGGAATCCGATAGAGCTTTTGGAGTAGAAACAATTGCCGGCGAGGTAGAGTATTTCTTGTAAAATCAAAACAAGGCAAAGGCATCCTGTTAAGTAAAAATGCAATATCGTAATATGCAAAAGTATGTTATTGCATAATACGATATTGCATTTTGTTCCATTGGAATGGATTATTCTAACTTAAAACCACTCTATAGTTTTGATTTTTACTTACATAGCACTAAATTTATTATAGAAATGAATGCTAATCATTGCAAAATGCATTCATTTTTGGTATATTTCATATATACATGAATGTAGATAGGAGGTGGAAACAATGGCAACAATTACAGTACGAATTAATGACGAAGATAAAAAAGTATTAGACCAAGTAGTAGAAGATATGGGCTTGAATTATTCCACATTTTACAGTATTTATACGAAGAAAGTTTTACGAGAAAGACGAATCCCTTTTGAAGTATCTGCCAGTGTGGATCCATTCTATTCGGACAGCAATATTCGTTCGCTGAAAAAATCTATAAAGGAATTGCGTGAGGGTAAAGGCAAGGTACATGAACTTATTGAGGTAGACGATGAGTGAAAAAATATGGTCTGATGATGCATGGGAAGATTATTTATTGTGGCAAAATACCGACAAGAAAATTGTTAAAAGAATCAACCAGCTTATTAAGGATATCGAGAGAAACGGATGCTCTGATGGAATTGGAAAGCCCGAAGCTCTAACCGGTGATTTAAGCGGAGAATTTAGTCGAAGAATTGATGATAAAAATCGACTGGTCTACCATATGGAAGATAAACGTATTTTTATCGTGCAATGTAAAGGGCATTATCAGGATCATTAAGCAAATGGTGCAGTTTCTCTGCACCATTTTATGCCCTTTTCTAAAGCGATATAACAGATTTATATGATATTATCCTTGCAAGTGAGGTTTATATAGACAAACAATAGGAGAAATCATGAAACAATCTTTAGAAGAAAAACAGACATTAGCGATGGAAGGCTTAGCGGCAGGGAAGAACTGCGGACAGCTGGTGCTGCTTGCATACCAAGAGGAATTAAATCTGCCCGAGGAGCTTCTGCTTCCTCTCTCAGCCGGTCTTATTGAGGGATTGGGAACTTTAGAGGGAACCTGTGGCGCACTCATTGGAGCAAATTTGGTTTTGGCTATGAAAAATAAGGGAAATCCAATGGTACAGGTGGAGGCCGCCCATCTTTTTCAGGATTTTGTTGAGCGATGCGGAGCCAGCATTTGCAAAGACTTAAGAGGCATAGGAAAAGAAAAGCCTCTTTGCAGCTGTGAAGATTGCATCAAAGAGGCGATTGCTTTACTGTATTAACTTGTATTTTTCTGTATGAGCCAAAGCATTTTGGCGATGAAAGATGATATAGCGAAAACTACGAATTATGATTCGGATGAGGAGTAGCAAAATATTTTTAGAATTCCTCTACAATTTCCACGCTATCCGGTATGAGCTCCAGATTCACAATGGAGTTTCCGGATAGCTTTACTTTTTTCAGATTGGGCAAATTCCGTAATGCACTGATGTCGGAGATATAGTTATCAGAAATGTCCAGCTCTTCCAGAGTGCTGAGCCCCTCTATACAATCCAGATTCTCCAGCTTGTTTCCACGAAGTCCAAGCCTTTTTAACGCTTTAAAATGGGAAAGAAAGGCTTTGGCATTGACCGTGAAATTATCAGAATCATCATCCAGGTTTTTGATTTCTGCCTGGTTGAGAATCAAGGTCTCCGTAGCGTTGTTATCTTCCATCTTACTAAGGGATAGGGAAATATCAGGCGTTTCAGGTGGACCAATAAGATTTTCGTCAAAAATCAGTTCTTTTACTTTAATGCCGGAAAAAAGTCCATGATAGTCTTTTAGGAGGTCTAAAGATTCTCCCAGAATGCTCATTTTTTCAAGGTTTGGTAAGCCTGCTAAAACATTTTCCCAGTCGTTAGAAATATAATCCAAGGAACCGGAAACTACTAGAGTGTTTAATGAGTTCATACCGCGAAGGGACTCGGCGCTAATATTCCATCCATTCAAAACACAGTAGAGGCTCTTAATCGAAGGCATATGAGCAAAATGCTTGAGATCACTCGATCCGCAAAACACGTCTTCCAAGGCGGTTAAATTTTGCAAATCCGGTATGTAACAGCCATGCCCGCGACCGCCAAGGTGCAGGCTTTGTAAAGCGCTGAGACCGGCAATAGCCTTTCCGTCCGTTAATTCATAGCAGTCATCAATGAAAAGCGTGTTTAATGAGGGGTGATTGGCTAAACCGTCCAAAGAGAGTATCGGTACGCTCTCGAGCTCCAGAGACTTTAAATTAGGCATATTTTGGGTAAAGTTTAAATCCTTTAAGGACATAACATCGTGTAATCTGAGATGTTCCATTTGGGGCATACCGGATAGAACGGAGATATTTTCTAAGGGTTTATCATAGGGACCAGACAGACTTAGATTTTTACAATTGCTTAAAGTAGCTAAAGGAGCTAAATCTGCAGAGGTATCAAGGGTTAAACTCTCTAAGTTAGGAAAGTGTCTTAAAAAAAGTAGTCCCCCTTCATATTTATAGTTTACCCTGATGGAAAGGCTTTTCAGGGAAGAAAAGGGTGTGAAAATATCCGTGATATCTTTTGTTTTGTCAGAGGAAATGCTGTAGGGAACAACGTCATCACGGAGGTAAATACCGCTAAGACCGAGTATCTGTTCCGGTTTTGCCAAGATTAACAAAAGCTCTCTAAAGCCTTCCGAATTGTTTCCTATAGCAGAAAAGTATTTTAACTCTTTTAGATTTTTTAAATCTTGATTGTCTTGACTGTCGCTATCGAAGTCCAGGTCTTTTCCCAGTGCCAGATTTTCCAAACCGGTGAAGGGCTGAATCTCCTGCCGGGGAATACTTTCCGTAGCAGGAAAATAAAGAGTCTTTTCTTCCACGGGATTTCCCTCTTCATCCAGCTTTTCGGCATAGGAAAAACACCATTTTTCTTCTTTGTTATCTTTTGCAATGGACAGGAACTTTAAGGAACTGTAGTCTTCCCCTGTAACTTGAGAAAGATTTTTGGAAAATGCTTTTTCTACAAAGGAAATCACTACCGGATCCTGCACAATACTACGATATTGGTCGGTAGGAAGCTCTAGTCTGCTAGGAGATGAGACGGTTTTTAGTAAAATAAATAGAAGGATTGATATCACCACTACTACAGTGCCCACTGCACAGCTTTGCAAAAGAAATTTGCCTCGTACGTTGTTTGGAACAGTTCTTTCCTTGTTATAATTCACATTTTTGATGGTGATATTTTGGGTAATATCCGGCTTGTGTGGTTCCAAATAGACCTTGGTATTACAGAATTCACACTGCACAAAGCCTTCTTTCATTCCTTCGGGAACGGATAATTGACCTTGACAGTTTGGACATTGGATTTTGGTGATTTTCATGGATTTTCCTCTTGCTATTTTTAACTTATATTTTGTAAAATAAATATTATTTTATAAACAAATTAAGTTTACAAAATGTCTAAGGGATATGCAAGATAAGATTAGGAGGAAAAACAATGAGAAGTGTTTTGGGAGATCGTACAGCGGTGTTTGATGATGGAGGACGGAAGTTAAGCATTACGAAAGATGGAATTTCCGTAGAGGGGAAGAAGCCATTTAGCCTTTCTTTTTCCGAGGTGGGAGCCATTCTTCCTATGCGATATTGTAACTCCAATATGCTCTATTCTCTGATTTTTAGGGATCTTCAGGGGAAAAATATCAGTCTTCCGGATTTAGAGACAGATACGAAGGCAAATGGTAGAGGGCATAATATTGCGGAGACCAAGACGCTCTTACTTGCATTTGCAAGAAATAAGCTGGGTGCTGAATTTCCCAATAGCATCGATAGCTTGGACCTTCCCATCGGCTTTAATTTAAAGGAAAAGGAGATTCGCCTTTCTAGAGGACATATTACCGGAGCAAAGCATAGTATTCCTTTAACTGCGATTAGACGAGTGAAAATGGTGACCAACGGCACCATTTCCAACTTAGGTATTTATACCAAGGAAAAGGGCGGCTTCTTTGATTTTCCGGATATGAGCATTCCTGCAAATGAATTGACCCTTCCTATTTTGGAGGCGGCCATGACCAGAAATACAGGAGTTGGCATTGACTTTAGCAGGGGAGACGGATTTGCACAAAAAACTTCCGAGTTTATGATTATTCGTTTCTTAAGTGCCGATTTTTTCATTAATGAAGATGGCAGTTTCTCCGCTGAATGGCAAGAGAGGGTCTATGACAGAATCTCCGCCTACGGATATGAGGAGGATACCTTGCTGGAGCAGGCTATATTGCTCTAGAAAGATATTATTTTGGGAAAAACTTGTGTTCATAGCTATAGCCTGCATACAAAGATAGCAGTATGAGAGTGGTATTACACCACCTATCAGCAGGAAAATGTCTCATCCACCTCTTGATAAGGATAAGCCTTGCGAAGTGCCTGATAGCAGGGGCAGTCTTCCTCGTGGTCGTTAATAAGACCGCAGGCTTGTAAAAATGAATAGACAATGACGGGGCCGGTATATTGAAAGCCCCGTTTTTTTAATTCCTTACTAATTGTTTCAGAAAGAGCATTTTTGGAAGGCATATTCCCCTTTTCATGTCCTTGGTAACAAAGGCTCTTTCCATCGGAAAACTTCCAAAGATAGCTATCAAAGCTACCCTCTTCCTTTTGCAGGGCTAAAAATGCCTTGGCGTTTTGAATCATGGCTCTGATTTTTCGCTCCGACTTAATCATATTTTCCGTATGCATGATTCTTTCAATATCTTCTTCTGTGAATGCTGCGACCTTTTCCGGGGAAAAGTTTGCAAAACAGCTTCGAAAAGTTTCTCTTTTTCGAAGAATCAAGGCCCAGCTAAGTCCGGCCTGCATGGATTCCAAAAGCAAATATTCAAAGAGCTTTTGATCCTCATGGGTGGGGACGCCCCATTCTTTATCGTGGTAGGAAATCATTTCCGCACTGCTGTTTTTCCATTGACAAGCCATAAAGCCTCCTTTTTAAAGCATTATAACAGAATTTATTTAGAGTTGATAATAGATAAGCAGAGTAGTATAATGTACTACATATAAGGTTTGTGTATTCTTTGCTTGAATAGTACAGCAAATAATTTTTGAAATAGAGGTAAAATCATGGCATTTTCAATTCGAATGAACGAGGAAGAAAAAGCACTTGCAGAAAGCTATGCAAAGCTTCATGCAATGTCTTTAGGAGAGGCTTTCAAAAGGGCTTTATTTGAACGTATTGAAGAGGAGTATGATATCAGTCTTGCCAATGAAGCCTATCAGGAATATAAGAATAATGGATGTAAGTCCAGACCCATTGAGGAACTCTGGGAGGAATTGAATCTATGAGCTACCATGTAGAAACAACTGCTCGATTCGATAAAGAGTTCAAAAAACTGGACAAATACACGCAACAGATGATTAAATCCTGGATTGGAAAAAATTTGCAAAATTGTGAAAATCCGAGAGCTCATGGAAAGGGACTTACCGCTAACAAAAGTGGACAATGGCGGTATAGAATCGGAGATTATCGTTTACTCTGTCTTATACAAGATCAAGAGCTGATTATACTTGCATTGACTGTTGGTCACAGAAGAGATATATACAGCACTTAGGAGAACAGTAAGTCTCTATAACTGTGAAGTGGTAGATTACGGCCTATTTTAGACCTACTTTCAATGTTGCCTTCTCCGCTTCTTTCTTTGTAAATCCTTCATTCATCAGAACATCTATTAAATCCTCTTTGGAGCTAACGCCGTCCTCTATGTATTCTTTTGCAACAATCTTTGCTTGCTCTATCCAGTTCACGTGAATGTGGCTTAGGGCAAAATCCGCTTCCTCTTCCGTGAAGTGGTCGAAGAGCAACTGTGCTTTTAATTTCACTTTGGAAAAGCCGATTTTATGCTTGCAATATTCTTTGGCTTTCTTCCGTGCCTCTTGATTCCAATCTATATCAAGATACTCCAGGGCAAATTTTGCATCCTCCAAATTTATATTTTCCACGGTAAGCATTTGCAGTAATTCTGTTTGGGATAAGGGCATGGTATCAAGATAGCCTTCAGCAGTTTGGATGGCCTGTACTTGATTTTCACTTAAGCTTTCCAATGGAGGCTTGGTAGTTTCTACGCTTGATGATTCCTTACCTGCCGTGCCACTATCCTTACTCATTTCGTTGGAATCCGAAGAGCTATTCTCCGGGTAAATTTTTTTGGAATCTACCGAACTGTTCTCTATGCTTTCTGAAGAGAGCTTCGATGAACTCTCTATAGCATTCCCGTCTTGATTTTGCTTTGTACAGGACATCATAAAGAAGAGAAAGAAAATGGCAGTAAGCCGGGTAAAGTATCTGGAAGCATGACTCATTTTTGTAGCTCCTTTCGTGGGAGAGAATGGAGAGATTTCTTCATTTTCATAAAAACAAGCTATAATAATTACGGTATAATGTCCTTATAGTAATCTTTGCTCTCTTATTAGGCAAGAACAAGTGCAGTTTAAGAAAAGAGTTTTGAAAGAAATGGAGAAACAATGGAAGAATTTAAAACAATGAGACGGTTTAAGCAGGAAATTTCTAAAGAAGAGTGTATTCAAGTTTTACGGGAAGCTCCCAGAGGGGTAATGGCTTTTCATGGGGAAAATGACTATCCCTATGCGATTCCTTTAAACCAGTTTTATGATGAGGAAGATGGAAAACTCTATTTTCACGGTGCGAAAGAGGGATTGAAATTGGATCTGCTTGCTAAAAACAATAAGGTTTGCTTTACCATCATGGACTCAGGATTCAAAAAAGAAGGAGAATGGCCTTGGTATATTCGTTCCGTACTTTGCCTTGGAAGGGTGGAAGCTGTTGAGAATCAGGAGAAGGTGATAGAACAATGCAGAAAACTGGCGGAAAAATTCTATCCGACGAAGGAGTCTATAGAGAAAGAAATAGAAAAAGCCGGGGCAAGAGTCAATATGCTTTGCATGACGATTGACAGAATGACAGGAAAGCTGGTGAAGGAATCCTAAGTCCGGTTTGATTTTCATGGAAGGAGGAGAAAATGAGTCGAAAGGAAGAAATCCAAAATGCCTATCAATCCGTGGGCAATCATACCGGCTTTTATGATGGGATGATGACCTATGGGAATTTGGCAGGAAAGTTATTATGCCGCTTGGTATGGAACATGGATAAGGGGAAAAATCTCTATTATCGAGAAAAGGTCTTATCGTCCATACCGAAGGACTTTTCCGGAAAGCTTTTGGAAATTCCTGTGGGTACGGGAATTATGACACTTCCTCTATACAAAGAACTGCCAAAGGCGGAAATTGTCTGCATGGACTATGCAGCGGAAATGATGGCGCCGGCAAAGGAGAGGGCAGCTTTAGCCGGCATCGAAAATATTCATTTTCAACAGGGAGATGTAGGTGCCCTTCCTTTCCCGGAGGAAAGCTTTGATATCGTCTTGTCCATGAATGGCTTCCATGTTTTTCCGGATAAAGAAGCGGCTTATCAAGAGGTATTTCGTGTATTGAAATCGGGAGGAATTTTCTGCGGCTGTTTTTATGTGGAAGGGGGCGTTAAGAGAGCGGATTGGTTTGCAAAGCATATCTATGTGCCGAAAGGGCTATTTACACCGCCCTTTGAAACGGAAGAGAGCTTAAGAAAGCGGCTTATGGAAAGCTACAAAGAGGTTTCCGTGGAGAGGGTGGAAACGGTGGCCTGCTTTTCCTGTGTAAAAAAATAAATTCATGATTGTGACCTTTCCTTTCTATTCTCCGTCTTAATGGGAGAAGGCGAAAGAAAAAGAATAGGAAACAAAATTAAGTATTGTTACCGTCTATGAAGATATTGAAGGACGTGCAGAAATTTTAAGTACAGAAGAGGTGGATTTTGGCGTATAATGGGGGGGATAAAAATATTTTGTCCTATCGCAGACAGCGTATAGGAAAAGTCGGGAAAAATTAAGTTTGTCTCAAAGCATGTCTCAAAGAATGGAGCATAGCAGAAAGAATTCCTGATTATTAGAGTAGAAATAGGGGAAACTATGCTTGTTACAAAAAAGCTAAGCAACAATAATACATGGATTAATATTAACTCGGATGAAATCACCAAGCATTCCAAAGTCTATGAGGAATATGATATTGACCCGAAAACTTTGGAGTATGCTTTGGATGAAAATGAGCATGCCCACATGGACTATGATCGGGAGGACGGAACTGTTACCTTCATTTACAGTGTCTTGGATCTGGAAAAGGATAAGGAATATTATGAGACGGTTCCATTGACGTTTATTGTGCAAAAAAATCGACTGGTGACTATCAGCAATGAAGACAATGTATATATCATTCAGAAGATGTGTGATTATGTGGATGGAAAAGAGAATCTTTCGATTTATACCTTACTCTTTGCAAGTTTGGAAATGATTTCCAATGCCTATTATCCTATTATTGAGCGTTTGGATAAGCAGAAGGATGAGATTAACCATTTGCTTCGGCAGAAAACCACGAAGAAAAATCTTTATGCTCTTTCCGACTTGGAGGTGGGCATGATTTATTTACGATCCGCCGCTACGCAAAATCGTCTTTTGCTGGAGCATATCCAGGCTCATGCCATTTATCGTAGCTTTAATGAAGAGGAGTCTGCGCAGTTTGATGATGCCATGGTGGAGGCCAGACAGCTGGTGTCCATGACGGACTTACTTTCCAGCGTTGCCCGCCAACTGTTGGATTCCTACAACAATGTTTTAAATAATGACTTAAATAACAACCTGAGTACTTTAACTATTTTTGAGATTTTACTCAGTGTTCTTGCGGTTATCACCGGATTCTTCGGCATGAATGTGCCTCTGCCTTTTATGAATGAACAAAGAGCGTGGATTATGATTTGTGCTGTCAGTGCACTGCTATGGGTGATTTTAACTTGGGTAATGCGCTGGATTATAAGACGCAGATAAATGAATGGATAGAAAGTAAGGAATAAAACGTATTTGAAGCCGAGATTGGGAAATGAAGCATTTGGAATATAGCTTTAGGAACGTAAAATCATAGATAAGGATTCAGAAGGATGGAAGACCAAAAGATTATCGCCCTATATTTTCAAAGGGCGGAGACTGCGATTTCAGAAACCAAAAATAAATACAGCCGCTTACTCCTTTCTATTTCCTATGGTATTTTAAAAATCATGGCGGATGCAGAGGAGTGTGAGAATGACACTTATTTAAAGACCTGGAACGCCATTCCACCGAAACAGCCGGAAAATCTGCCGGCTTTTTTGTCGAAGATTGTTCGGAATCTTTCTTTAGACCGTTACGACAGTTTGCACGCGGAAAAGCGTGGGGGAGGAGAAGTTCCGGTGGTGCTGGAAGAGCTGTCGGAAGTTCTTCCGGATAAGGGATCGATTCCCGGAGAGGGGAATAATCTTTCAGAACTGATAGATTCTTTTTTGGCTAGCTTGAAACCGGAGAGCAGAAATATTTTTATGAGAAGGTACTGGTTTATGGATTCCGTATCCGAGATTGCGGAGGAATCCGGTTTTGGTCTTAGTAAGGTGAAAATGAGTTTAAGCCGTACAAGGGAGCAGCTTAAGCTTTTCTTAGAGCAGGAGGGATATCGTTTATGAAAGAGGACAGCAAGCGACTGCTTCGGGGAATGACAGAGGTAAGTGACCAATATATTCTGGAAGCGGAGGCATTTTACCAAAAGAAGGGTGAACAGAACGTTGATAGGGAAAACGCAGTAAAAGAAAGCAAAGAAAAAGAAAGCAAAGAAAATCAAGAAAAAGAATACCAATACAAAGAATGCAATAATGAAGAAGGCGGAAATAGAGAAAGTATAGAAAAAGATAAAAAGATCATCAAAATGCAGGGAGCTAAGAAGAGAAAGTTTATTACCCTTCCTCGGGTTCTAGGCTTTACAGCTTCCATAGCGGCTGCCTGCTTTGTTTGCTATATCGGAGTATTTATGTTCTTTGCTCCTAGAGCAGCCAAACCAAGCTCTGTAATGCTGGAGGGAGCACAAGGGGAGGACTCCGGTGGAACACAGGATAAAGCGGAAGAATTTGCCGCAGAGGGTGGAGAACTGAAAGAGAACTCTGCCGGGGTCACTGCCAAGGGACGGAGTATAGAAGAAGTTGCATCCATGCAGCAGGCTACAGAACTTACCGGTTTTACCATGCGTATTCCTGAGGGCAAAGCTCCTTATACCGAAAAAACCATCAGTGTAATTGGAGAGGATATGATTGAAGTGGCTTATTCTAAGGAAGAGCCTTTTGCGGTAGGATATTCCATCCGAAAGGCTAGAGCTGAAGGAGACATTAGCGGAGATTATACGGAGTATACAGAAAGCAAAGAAGTGGATTCCGAGGGGAGAAAAGTCACTTTAAAGGGTGAAGCCGGAAGATATTCCCTGGCATTATGGGAAGAAAATGGCTTCAGCTATGCGGTAAAAGCACAGGAGAAGCTAATGACGGAAGAGGAGATTTTAGAAATTGTAAAGGCGGTGGAGTAAGAGACTCGTCCAGGCAATGGAGGAGCGTAAAAAATCGGACGGTAAATTTGCACCGTCCGATTTTTTATGAAATATTGTAGAAGCTGAATGCTTCCTATAGCAATATCACCCTTGAGGCTATATTGCTTTTGAGATTATATTGTTCTGGAAGTTATAACGCTCTTAAAAGTATATTGCTCTTTATACTTTGGAACTCTCATTAGCCCCAGAAGTAATGTCCGGTAATTAAAGAATAAATGCCCATAACTGCTACAACGGCACAAGCTATAATTTGCAATGGACGAATGCGGACACTGGTTCCGTTTTCATGAGCTTGTTTAATCATAAGAATCTGCCCTACGCACATTACTAAGCAGACAAGAGTAACGATAATAGTCATGGTTTGCTGGTTCATTTTGTTCCCCCCTAAAAATCAAAGTGATTTGTTTATTCCCTTAAAAAAGAAAATATTAATTTTAATCCTTAAGAATTGTAGGCGGAATATTAATGTCTGTCAAGAAAAATCTTAATTTTTTACGGAAGCAGATTGACTTCCTGGACAGTGAATTTATAATGGTTTTGCATGTATAGGATAGAGATTTTTTCCTATCCCGTAAGTGAGATTATGGAGAAGAAGTAAACGTTACTGTTTATCAATATTTGTAGCAGCTTTCAGGAGGAAAACAAGATGAATCAGACTATTATGATTGTAGCCGGTGTGGTAGTTGTGTGGGCAGTTTTATTTGTTGTCATGATGAGCTTTCAAAAAAAGCGTAAGGCAGGGGAGCAGCAATTTAATGCGGATAATGCGTATAAGGCACTCATACATTTGTACTGTGATCACATTGCTATTGATGGAAACAGCCTTTCCACATTTTCTCATACTAAGGGAGAATATATGCAGGCAATCGTAGCTTTGGAGCCGGGACAGCATAGATTGGAAGGCGTTTTCCGTTCTACAGAGGCAGGCGTTACAGGCAATAAGAATTTGGTTAGCGAAAAGCTTAGTATTGATATCGATTTGGAAGCAGGGCATGTTTATTCTGCAGCAATGTATTTTTATTCCGCTGAAGATAGAAACGAGTATTATAAGGGACAGACCGGAAAGGCTATTGCGGAAGTTCCTCTTTCCATTGTTAAGGGCAGCGACCAGGTTAAGGCCTATGTCATTGTGTATGAAGAGCAATAAAAGTAGCTAGAGAAAGTGGTGGTTTCATGTGGAAAATAAAGTCAAATACTTATTTAGATGAAAATGGATCCTGCCACTGGCAAATTAGGTACTATTCGGCCAATCCGATTTTTTCTTTCTTTGGTCTTCTTTTCTTACTGGGAATATTTTTTCTGAGTTATAGGCAATTAGGCTTAGATAAGAGTGTATGGCTTCTGTATGGACTGCTCACTATGTATTCTGCCTTTTGTGTATGGGATATCTACAAATATTTCTTTCTTACTTATATTGTGGAAGCAATTCTGTATGAGGAGGAGATTGTACTTCTTTACAATAAGGGGGAAAGTTGGAGGATTCCTTATTCGGAAATAGGATTTGTAGATTTTCAACTCCATGAGGGTGTGGGAAGTAAGATACGTTTTTCGCCCCACTTTAGCCTTTACAAGAAGAACAGCACATCTAAGATTCTGGATTCCGTACTGTATAAAAATGAGTATTTGCTTTTTACAGGAGAAGTAGAGCTTCTGGAGGACTACCTTAGGATTAAAGAAATTCTGGCGGAAAAGGGAAAACATTGTGTGGAACCCAGGGAAACCGAAGAGTGCTTTCGAAGAGGAAGGCTTAGCAGGCAAGCTAGAAGAGATATTGGGTAAGAAAAGAATCGTGCGATTTTTATTGCTAAAATCGTACGATTTTTTTTTATACTAAGAAAAAAGGAGGAACAACTATGTCTATTACTGCAACGGAGCTAAAGTTAAATTTAAGTAAGTACTTATTACTGGCGGAGAAAGAAGATATTTGCATTACAAAGAATGGCAGACCGATTGCTAAATTAGTTTCACCGTATCAAGATGAATTAAAACTTGTAGACGAGTTATTATACAGTGTACCTTCAGATTTAAATTTAGAAGACGCTCGTGAAGAGAGAATGAAGAGGAAAATTATTCTGGATTGAATAAATATGCAACAAAATGCAATTTCATACATTTAACACATTTCATACATAAGTTGAACATAAGTTTCTGCGATAGTAAGACGTGTAAAAAACAACCCAGTTACAGAAAAGAGGGCAGTATGAAAAAGAATAAAAATAAAATGAGTATATGGCTTATGGCAATGGCGATGAGTATGGCTATCATAGGATGTTCCAATGCAAAGACCGCTACAACAGCGGCAACAACTACGGCCCAGAGCACAGAGGCGGCGGTGGCAACGAACACCTCCACAAAAACAACGGCAAGTTATTCCGAGGAAGATTTAAACACTTCTTATTCCGACTCTGATACCAAGATTGAGTTGAGCAGCGGAAACGCCAAGATTACCGGAGAGGGCGCAAGCTACACGGATGGCAATATTGTCATTACCAAGGCCGGAACCTATGTCTTTAGCGGAGAGTTCAACGGACAGATCATTACGGAGGTGGGAGACGAAGACCTGGTACACATCGTTTTCAACGGCGTAAATATCACAAATACGACTTCCTCCGTCATTAACGTAGCTACAGGACGTAAGATTGTGTTGACCTTAGTGGACGGCACCACCAACACCATCACTGACGGCACAACGTATAATTATGCAGAGGGAGAGGATGAGCCGGATGCGACCCTCTTTGTAAAGCAGGATTTGACCATTAACGGAAACGGAACCTTGAATATCAGTTCTAACTATGCAACAGCCCTTAAGGCAAAGGACAATCTCATTATCTTAGGCGGAAAGCTGAATATCGAATCGGTAGGAAAGGCCATCAAGGGAACCGACTCCGTTACCATTGAAAATGCGGATATCACCATCAATGTAGAGGATGACGGTATTACCACAGACGGAGCCTTGGTCATCAACAGCGGAACCATTAAGATGGAGAAGGTTGGAGAAGGTCTGGAGGCTGTTACCATTGATATTAACGGCGGAACCATCGATATTGTGGCGAGTGATGACGGTATCAACGCCCGTGGAATGATTGACGATAGCGCCACCGATGAGGAAAAGGAAGCTTACGGAGAAGAAAACCAGGCAGATACTTATTTCCGTATTACAGGCGGTACGGTAAATGTGACAGCCGGCGGAGACGGAATCGACTCCAATGGTCAGGTCTATATCGAGGGTGGTACCTTAAATGTTTCCGGACCTGCTTCCGGACCGGATGTAGCTTTAGACTATAACGGAAAGGCAACAATTACCGGCGGAACCTTTATCAGTACCGGTGTGCAGGAAATGTTTGAATCCTTCGACAGCAGTTCTACCCAGAACTTTATCAACATGTTCTACTCTAGTACGGTAAGTGGTGGAACAGAGATTAAGGTAACAGACAAGAGTGGAAATGTAGTGCTAAGCTACACACCGACCAACGATTTTACGGCAGTGATTCTTTCCTCTGACAAGCTGGTGACAGGAGAGACCTATACCGTAAGTGCGGGCAGCAATAGCGAAGAAATCACGATTTCTGCAGGAGAGAATACCATAGGTGAGCAAAGCAGCGGCATGGGCTTTGGCGGCGGAAACGGTGCTCCTCCAAGTGGAGCTCCCGGGGAAAATGGCGGTACACCTAGCGGAAACGGCTCTCTGGGACAGCCACCGGAGAAGCCGACAGATGCTAATGGAAATTAACTGGCTATGCCGGAGCCACCAAGTGGTCAGGGCTCTACAAATGAAGGCAATTAATACCGTTTAAAGAAAATTTTGAAGAAATAATGAAATAGCTATTAGTAGATAGAAAATATATTTTACAAACATATCTTTGATACAGCTCATTACCCATTTCATTTCCGTTTAATCTCTATCTATCTTATATCATACAATATAAAAACATATTCAAGTCTTATATAAATATGATGTATTCATTATAAAATTTAATAGACAAAGCTATAGTAAGATTTAACATTTTCTTTTAAGATAAGGAGGGGGATTATAGCTATTTTATACAATATTTTTAAGCATTAAAGGAGAGGACATGAAAAAAGCAAAACGATTACTGGCATGTACTATGCTTTGTACCTTGGCTTTACAAAGTGTGGCTTTTGCCACAGGCAGTGGGGAGACAGCTTCTACAGTTGCTTTAGAGAGCACAGCGACCAATGGTAGTGTTCCGGAGGAGAATAGGGGCAGTGTTACTCGTGTATATTTCGGGGATGATCCAAGCGAGGACAGTATCACAGTTCCTGCAGAAGGAGGAAAACTTAACATCAGCCTAATGTTGGGGAAGGACAATCGTCCTGATGGATATGGAACTCTTCGGGTAAAGGCAGAATTTAAAACAAATGAAGGTACGATTTCAGAAAAGCTTCTGTCTCTTGAAGAGGAAGATTTCTCTTTAAAGAAGGGAAGGAGAAGTTTTTCTGTAAGTATTCCGGAGAATGAAGAGAAGAGCGAAAGAACAATTACCCTCTACTTTAACTGCTGGGGAGATGAGGAAAAATTCCAGGATGCCCCGACTCTAACAATCACTCAAGAGCCCGGAAAAAAAGAACTTGTAAAGGCGGAAATTACGAAGCTTAGTGCCAATAAAACGGAATTGGCTAAAGGCGGAGAAATTTTACTGCACGTTAAGGGAAAAAACCTTACAGAGGACAATCTTTTTGGAAAGGTATACCGGGAAGAAAAGGGAGAGTACATTGAAGATGCAGACTTAAGCGAAAGCTTAAAAGGCGGATGGGAAGGTCTGGAAAACAATAGAACCAAGTCTTTAATTCTTCCGGATGCAGAAAAGGGCATTCAGAAATACAAAGTTCAGGTAGGTACAACAGATGCTCCTGAAGATTTATTTTCCGATGCTTTAGAGATTTCTGTAGGGGGAGAAGAAAGCAAGAAGAAGGTACAATTCATGCCCCGCCTGGTTAGCCTTTCCGATGGAGGACAGAAAATTATCGTATATTTTTATGAAAAGGTTTCTGCAGCAAAGGACATGAATTTTTTGAAGAATAGCATTTTCCTGAAAACGGAGGAGGGCGAGGCCTATGCTCCCCTTACGGCAGAGGATGAGCTGGAATTTGTGGATGAGCATACCTTGGAAATTCGTCTGCACGCTGCTAAGGAGTTTAAACATACCGCGAAAATTAAGGTGGAAGAGCGGAGTATTTTAGATACCAATCGACAGGTAGAAAACAATCCTTTTGAGAGCTTTCTGCAACAGGACAGTGTTATCAGTACGGCGAATATTGAAGAAGGAACGATTCTTTCTTCCGAGGGAGGAAAAGTAATTCTTCGTATTAAGGGTCATAACCTTTCCAAGGAAAAGTTCCGACTGAAAGTGCTTCCCAATAAGGTTTTCAGCGGGAAAGAAGAGGATAATATTTTTGAGCCGGCAGACCTTAAAATAGAGGCAGATACCGGTTTTTCAGCAAATGCAGAGGAAGCAGAGAAGGAAGGCTTAGTTGTAAGCTTCTCCATTCCGAAAAACGAAAGCAAGGAGATGAAGAGCTTTACTTTGCGTTTATCTGCTGACGGTGGAATGAGTTTTAAGAACCGTTTTTCCAAGCAGGCACTTCCCAATGAAAAGCTGGTTTTGACACAGCTTTTTGAAGGACAGGATGAAAGTATTCCTGCGATTTCATTCGCATCCATTCAGTCCTATGGTACCTCCGGAGGCGGAACGGATGTGGTAGATAATACCCATACTGTCAGTCCTACAGGACAGGAAAGTAAGAAGACCTTAGTGCATCTTTACGGCGTTAACTTTGACGAAAAGAAGAGTAAGATTAAAATTGTGGATGAAAATGGCATTACCTGGTACCCGGTAAATGATTCCACTTCTGACAGTGCCAGCAACTTCATTATGATTGCTTTTAACCATACCGGTATTACCGGAAATGGAAACAGTCAGGTGATGGAGGTTATTTGCCCTAATAACTTTAAGGGAGATCAAACATTTACCTACTATATTGCTCCGGACGGGGTGAATTATGATTTACAGCATAAGGTTACTGTTACCGTATTGGACGACAAGCATCCCGGTAAGAAAGAGCTTTCCGGAAAGAATATTCGCTCTGTGAAAATATCTTATGTGGATAAAGTGGGAACTATTTTAGAGGATCCGGAATATATGCAGGGCTACAATTTTGCTAAGGTGATGTCCTTCGGCATGGTTCCCAAGGTAATTTCCGGATATCAGGCAAAGACCTACCGTTACGGCAGTATTCAGAATAAGAAAATGCAGTGGACCGAAGGGGATGTTCGCATCTTAGATAATTTGAATATTCAAGATATGGCAGAAATTCAATTTGTCTATGAGCAGGAAAATACAGGAAAAGAAGAAAAGCCTAATCTATCTGAAAATTCTGAAGCCTCTCACGAAAAGCAAGAGACCGGTCAGACTTCCGGAGGAGGTTCCGGAAATGGAAACTATCGTTCCTTTTCCAATAGAAGTTCCGTTGCTTCCGCGATAGTTAAAGTGGGAGCGGTACTTGGAGAGAGCCGTGATACTACTCTTTCGGGAACTTGGCAAAAGGATGATAAGGGCTGGTGGCTATCTGCAACTGATGGAACTTATCCAAAATCTCGATGGGCGGAAGTACATTACGAAGGAAGACCTCAGTGGTTCTACTTCGGAGAAGAAGGCTATATGGCCACCGACTGGATTTTCGTGAATGGAAAATGGTATTACCTAAATCCATTAACAGGTGCTATGCACGAGGGCTGGCTCCTTTGGAAGAATCAGTGGTATTATTTAAGTAAGGGCTCCGGAGAAATGAAAACAGGTTCTGCCAATATCAACGGACAAGATTATCATTTTGATGAGAAGAGCGGAGAACTGAAGTAAAAGCAGAGGCTACACATCAGGCGACAGAGAGTCGTCCAAAACGAGATATCGCACGCTTTGCGAGTAATCCTCGTTATGAATAAATACCCCCGAAATACTTTTAATCCAATACTTTGGAGAAAAGTATTCCGGGGGTGCTTTTTAGAAAAGAATATAGACTGAAGAAGGGATGAAAAATGGGATTTCCTCGAATCAGTATATTCTTAAAGAAGAGCTATTTAGACAAGGCACTAAATCTTCGTTCTAAAGGAATTGACAATCCCGCGGACTGCACCATAGCTCACTCCGGCTACCGGCCAAATAATCCAGCTGATATCCCAACGCCGGGTAATAAAACTGTAGCCCAGATAGATAGCCGTTACCAAGCACCAGTATATTTGTCCTACTGTTTCATTTTTATGCTCGTCCATCTTTTTCTCTCTTCTATAATCCCCTTGCTCTAAAAGCATGTTCAAGGCATCCCAAATAATATTCGTTTTGACAATTAGAAACACGCCAACGGCCACAAAAAGCAGAAGGAAAGGCACGGCAAGAGCGGTATGGAGATCATCTTCTCCATAAATAATCATACTGATAAAGATGGGACTTGCCGCAATGATGCAAAGAAAAATACCTAAAATCATCTGAGAAGTATAAGTTCCCTGGTAACGGGATTTTTTCTCCTGCACCATACCATTTACCCCGTAAGCAGTATTCAGAAGCTCTTTTTCTATATAATGGAATCGATCCCCTTCAATGGAGTTTTTGATAAATAAGGCTACTCCTGCTCCTGCCAAAAGGAAGAGGAAGAGCACACCAATCCCGACCGCTTTTCCCTCTGATAGAGAAAGAAGAGAACTTTCCTGAAGAGTGCTTAAAACAATCAATAGGCTGGGGGAAAGGATACAAAGCAATACGCCCAGAGCAATCTGGGAAGCTGCTTGATTCTTGTGCGCGAGAAAGGCATTGGCTTCCTCCATGGAAACAGGAACTTCCTTTAGGGAGGATTCCGTATCAATCTTTGGATCTTCTCCCGAGCTGTCCAGCTCAATCTCATCCTTTAAGAGGTAATCCGTACTGACGGAAAAGACCTCGGACAACTTCAAAATCTTATTCATATCCGGAATGGACTGGGCGCCCTCCCATTTGGAAATGGACTGCCTGCTGACCTCCAGCTTCTCCGCCAGATCCTCCTGAGACCAACCGTTTTTCTTTCTTAATTCTATAATCTTGTCTGCCAGTATCATACTCTACTCCTTTTATGATTTTCAGTGTTTACCGGAATTTCCCTTCTCGGAAAATGTCTTGGCTCACTCCGTCTTTACGTCTCTCATACTAGTAAAAAATCCGGTTGCAGGGAAGAAAGAGGGCTTGTCAATTTGACAACCGGCGGTTGCAAAGCCTTGATTTTCCGTGGAAAACGTCATTTTCCGGAAAAGCAAGTTCTACATTTCCAAAACTGATTCAATGCTTAGACGAAGGGCGATTTCCCGGGAACCAATACCGAAGGAACGCATATCGTGTTCCTCTACATTTGCCAAAGAATCTCCGGTGTAGAGCAGACTACCCCATTGAATATCCCGCATCTTTGCCACAGCTGCCAGGGCGGAACACTCCATTTCTACAACGGTACAACCTTCCGACTTTCTATATTCCACCTTTTCTTTGGTTTCTCGGAAAAATCCGTCGGTGGACCAAGTAGTTACCTCTTCATAGGGCAAATGATGAGAGCGCAGAACCTTTTCGATAGCCTTTCTTGGGGCTTCCTCTATGTCCACGAAGCGGGAGGGAGGAAGATAATGGTAGGAAGTGCCTTCGTCCCGCAGTGCTTTTTTTGGAACCAGAAAAACGCCTTCCTCCTTATGAACCAATACACCGCAGGAACCACTGCTAATCACCTTTTTCACGCCATAGGCAATGAGCCAATCCAGAATCTGTGCGGCAGGAGCAGCGCCTACAGGAGCCTGCACCAAGAGGAAGAGAATTCCATTTTCCTCCAATAAAAAAATGGGATAATGCATGGTGGCGGAGAGAAAATGGGTCAGTACCTTTCCGTCATGCTGTAAGGCATATTTTTCAACCGTGTCCTGTAAAAAGGCAAAAACGGCCCTCTCCGGAAAATGCACATCCAGCACTTCGTGACCTGGCTCTAAAACAGCACTGGGATCGGAATCAAATTCCAGGATGGGAATTTCGTGTTTTTGAATACTCATTTTGGCCTCTATTTTTCTCTTTTTAAAAGGGTTTTATGGTAAAATAATAGCAATATTTTTTTATAAAGTCCTAGTATACATGGGAAAATAAGATATTCGCAAGAAGGAAAATGCTAAGGGAATTTAAATATTTAAATTGTAATGGAAGCATACGTGTCTTGGATAGAAAAATACTTATCTGACTATAATACGGACTTTTATTATCAGTCTCGAGAGTATATTGCTTTGTGCTATAGAGAAGGGGAAATTGTGGAGTAGAAAAAGCTGTAGAGCAGAAAAAGCTGTAGAGCAGAAAAAGCTGTAGAGCAGAAAAGCTGTAGAGTAGAGGAGTGGGATAATATGAAAGTACTGGTCATACCGGATGTGCATTTAAAAACTTGGATATTTGATAAGGCGGAAAATGTCTTAAAGTCGGGTAAGGCAGATCTGGCAGTCTGTCTTATGGACATGCCGGACGACTGGGATATGGAATTTCAGATTGATCGATACAGAGCAATCTACGACAGGGCTATTGCATTTGCCAAGGACTATCCGGATACCCTTTGGTGCTACGGAAACCATGACCTAAGCTATCCTTGGGGACGACTGGAAAGCGGCTATTCTCCTTATGCAGAGCGGACGGTGATGGAAAAACTGGAAGAGCTGGAAAAGAGCCTGAAAAATTCCTCTCAGATCAACATTATGCATAGAATAGGTCGAGTTTTGTTCTCCCATGCAGGTCTTAGCACGGAATTTGTAAAAAGTCTAAACAAGAAACTCTTGGATGAGGATATAGATGAAGTCCTTCATTCGGTAAATACTGCTTCTCAGGATAAGCTTTGGAATAATGAATCGCCCATTTGGCTCAGAGCATTGGATGTACGGAGAAAGGAATTTCGAGGGGAAAAGTACAAGCAAGTTGTGGGTCATACTCCGGTGGAAAAAATATTGGAAAAAGACGGTATGATTTTCACGGATGTATTCTCGACGTATCGGGATGGTACGCAGATAGGAGAATCTGCCATGGTGGTGATAGATTCCGGGACGGGGGAATATGAGGTGGTAGAGGTTTAAGAAAATGACTATAAAAATCAAATGCTTTTCTAAGTAATATAGGTCTGAAATTGGGGCACGCTCTCGCTAACTTCGCCCAATGGGTAGGGTGCTAAGCGAAAAAATGCTGGGCATTCGTTTTTTCGCAAGTACCCGCGGGCCCAGATTGCCTCTCTTTCAGGCCTATATTGCCGAAAATCTATTCAATATTGATTTTTCATAGTCTTTTCTTATCCGATGAGGACCTTGCTGGTTTGTTTTAAATACTTTTCCGGAATTGGTGTTTCCAACTGCCAGATAATGCTCATGGGCTTACTTCCGGTATGAGATACATACCGAGCAGAACCGAGGAAGGTATAGGCTTCTGCCCCAAGGGCGGTTTTTTTCCATTCGCGAACAAATAAAAAGACATTTGTCCCCAGCTTTTTGTGCTGAATATAGCGCTTTCCGATTTCAGAAGTATCGGAAGTGGCATTTTGGCTCTGCCAGTGAAAGAGCCTTTCGTTAAGGGAGTAGTCTTGATACATGGTACTGGGAGAATACTCTTTATCGGATTTATTTAAAGTCACAAAAAGAAGATCCAGCTTTTTCTCCGGAAGCCATTTCACACCCTCTCGAACGGTGTTGGGCTTCTCAAAGTCTAAAGCCAATAAGATTTGGTCTCTTGAATAGCTACAATGCACATCTAAAGGACAGTCCGGTAGAAATGTCAGACTTTGATCTACAAAATCTATGCCGTCCAAATTAAAGGAAAGTAAATCCAGTAATTCTCGGAGCATTGTAGGAGATTTCTGTAAATTGATTAAGTTCTCTTTATCCTCCGGATTTTCCCAATCTATAAGCCTTTGAAACAAGGTGAAATAGAACATTCGGAAAAACCTGGATTGGAGTGCAGGTAAAGATAACAGGTAGTCAAAACAATCTTCGGACGTATTTTCCAATAACATGGACAGACATTCTTGTAAAAAATGAATCCAACGTCTGGAATTGATACTGCAAAGTTTCGGAAGAGCTTTCGTGATTAACTCTTCTAATGGTTCAGAAAAGTCTGTCCATTGCTCTGCCTCTACACATAATCTGGAAAAGGAGCTTTTCCGAAGATAAATGTCTTTAGGGCTTAGATGAAAATGCTTTAAAAAATTAGCAAAGTTTAAGGGAAGTCCTGTATCTTCGTAGAAGGATTTTAATCTAAAGAGAAAACCATCTTTTCTATCAAAGTTCGCCCTTATATTATCCAAGATGATTTTGCTGGCTACCTTTTCCAATTGGATATAACAGTTTTGGGGAAGAGAAGTAAAGCCCTTCTGGATCTCTTGGCTAAGGTTATTTCTATGGTGAGACAGCAAGGCGGAAAATTTTTCTTCAAAGTTATATTTTTTATTGGCTTGTCCAATAAAATCTAAAACAGTGAGGCACTCTTTATCCGTAGAAAGACGTAGTCCACGTCCTAACTGCTGTAAAAAGACAGTTAAGGATTCAGTGGGACGAAGAAACAGAATCGTATCCACCTCCGGAATATCGATTCCTTCATTGTACAAATCTACAACAAAAATAAATTGGATTTCACCGGAAATCAAACGTCTTTTCGCCGTGTTACGTTCTTCAACACTAGAATTTTTGGTTAAAGACAGACAGGAAATTCCATTCTTCTGAAAGTGACTTTCCATGAATTTTGCATGTTCTACTGAAACACAAAAGCCAAGTCCATGAACCGCATGAATATCATTTACATAGCGATTAACACTGTTAATAATATGATTTGCCCTTTTTTCTGCACTACTACTTTGTAGAGAGAAAATATTACTAAGCTCTGCTTTGTCATAGCCACCTCTTACCCAATGCACATTGGATAAATCAATCTCATCAGAGATTCCGAAATACTGGAAGGGGCAGAGTAAGCCACGGTTAATTGCTTCCGGAAGACGGATTTCAGCCGTGATTTTATTGTTAAAGTACTTTAAAATATCCTTTCCATCCATACGCTCCGGCGTGGCGGTAAGACCTAGAAGAACTTTGGGTTGAAAATAACTTAATAAGTCCTGATAGCTGGGAGCTGCAGCATGGTGAAATTCATCCACGACAATATAATCATAATAATTAGGGGGCACTGCTTCTGTAAAGTTCTTCGAAGAAAAGGTTTGTATAGAGATAAAAAGATGATCTAAGGAATCCGGCGTAAATTGCCCTACAAATAATGCTCCAAAATTGGAATCCTTTAATACATGTCGAAAGACTGCTAAGCTTTGCTTTAGGATTTCTTCTCTATGCACAACAAATAAAAGTCTTGGCTTTCTTGTTCCTTGCTTTTTCCAAAAACGCCTATAGTCAAAGGCGGAAATTAAGGTTTTACCGGTACCTGTTGCAGAGACAATGAGATTCTTATAATTTCCTCGTACTTCTCTTTCCGCATCAATTTGATCCAAGATTTCCAGCTGGTGGGGATAAGGATTTA
>ERZ773196.517-NODE-517-length-24322-cov-37.150822_pt1 | contig 24322 bp, 43 predicted proteins | sample MGYA00581009_ERZ773196 | MGnify/ENA primary metagenome ERZ773196 (study PRJEB29015, sample SAMEA2738162) | human oral metagenome | biome: human oral; feature: human-associated habitat; material: saliva | place: China | collected 2243 ... | reverse complement strand
CACTTGATACAAGTGCTGAAACTCCACTACTCATTAAATTCCAAGCGTTTTGTGCACCATTTACAATTCCGTCAATTAGACCAAGAACCAAAGATTTGAGAGATTCCCATGCAGAGCTTGCAACAGAAGAAATTGTATTCCATGTATTAGATAAAATTTGAGCGAATCCATTAAATATAATTTGTGCATTTGTTACAATCCCATTCCAAATTGTATCTCCAACTCCCTTGATTGTTTCCCAAGCGCCTGACCAGTCACCTGTGATGATCTGCATGACTGCTTTAATAATTCCTTGAATAACATCAATAACTGTTTGAATGCTATTTTTGATTAATTCCCAGGCAGTTATAACTATTGTACAAATATTATTCCAAGTTGCTTCGATGAACGGCCCAAATGCATTCATATATGTCTCAATTATAACTTGAATCACTGACATAATTGTCTGAATATATGATTGAATCGCACCCCAATATGTTTGGAAAGTTTGCTGAATAAGTGCTTGATTCTCATCAAAAAATTGATAAAAATCATTCCATATTGATTTAATAAAATCAACAACTGCTTGAATGATTGGAGTTACAAACTCTACCATAGCATTCCATGCAGTGGTTGCAGCTGTAACCATATTATTCCAAACTTCAGTTAGTCCTGGTGCAATTGATTCCCATAAATTAGACAACCACGTCATGAAATCTTGCAAAAGAGCTTTACCTGTTTCTGTCTGTGTGAAGAACCAAGCTAGTGCAGCAACTGCTGCTGCAATCCATCCTACAATAGGTATTGCTGAAATAGCAGCTGTAGCTGATGCTGCAAATCCTGTAATAGCTGTTTGGATGATTGCAAATATCCCTGGTATTCCTCCTAGGCCTGCTATGAATGTCGCAAATTCTACTACTGGTATCCCAACACCTAATGCAACTATTGCTGTTTTAAGTAGATCCGCTGCTGCTTGGTTCTCTCTAAAGAAGTTGGTGATTTCTTTAATAAATGATGATACATTTTTTAAAGCAGATGATAGCAATTCAAATGCTGTACCAAGAAGATTTACTCCCTGCTCACCACTTTCGATACCTAAAAGCTCACTGACAAATTCTCCTGCTATTCCTAAAATATCTCCGATTGCAGAACCAATATTGACAAAAGTTTCACGGATATTTTCTGCAATATTAACTATTTGGGTTGCAGCTCCTTCAGAGAATCCAAGAGCTTCTAAAATATCAATATTGTCTTCCCTATTCAAGGATCCAAAAATCATATCAAAAAATGTTTGAAAGATTCCTACTACCCTCGATAGTTGACCGTTTACTGCATTTCCGATAGATTCACCAAAAATATGAGATACAACATCACTTATTCCTTCTGATAATAAAACTCCAAGTCCTGAAAATATATTTCCTAACATCGGTAAGAAATTATTAAACAGAAATGTTGATGTTGTATCAAGTAAAGCTCTAAGAGACGGTAGAATGTTTTCTCCAATAGCAATCTTTCCGAGAACGTTTTGAGCAGCTGCTTTCATAGATTCAAATGATCCGCTAAAAGTAGATGCTGCTTCTTTAGCTGTTGTTCCAGTGATATCTAGATTTTCCTGGATGGCATGGATAGCACTATAAACATCTGACAAGTTGTTAATGTCATACTTAACACCAGTCAGCTTTTCTGCATCAGCCAAGAGACGTTGCATTTCTTGCTTTGTACCACCATAACCAAGCTTCAGGTTGTCCAGCATTGTGTAGTTTTGCTTAGCAAAACCTTGATAAGCAACCTGAATACTATCCATAGATGTACCCATTTTATTAGCATTATCTGACATATCAATCATGGCCATATTTGCGATATCTGCTGCTTTATCTGTATCTCCGCCTAAAGATTGCAATAGACTAGCTGAGAAGCCTGTTACATTCTCCATGTATGCGTTCGCTGATAAACCTGTGGTTTTATATGCCTCATTTGCAAAGCCTTTAACTTTATCGGCTGAATCTTTGAAGAGAGTTTCAATCCCACCAAGAGATTGTTGAAGAGCTGCACCTTCACTTAATGCTGCACCAATTGCTTTACCAATTCCAGCAGCTACAACTACTGCTTTTAGAGCACCAACCATTTTAGAACCGAGGGATTCACCTGCACTAACACCAGCTGAAGCAACTTCACCACCCATTTCTTTTTGAATCATTCCGCTAATTCCCTTTGCGGATGGAATGATCTGTACATAGGCTTTACCTAATTCTGTTGCCAATTATTCCTCACCTCCCATTTTAGTTAGTATTTTTTTACGATAATTTTCAAAGTCCTCACCAGATTTAAATACAAGATAGTCTTTTTCGTCTTTTTCTTCTCTATTAGTCAGTTGATCTACAATTGAGTTTGGACGATTCGCTCCTTTTTGACCATCTTTAGTCTGTAGCCACAAAGAAAGAGATAATTTATCCACCATGCTTGCAAAAAGCAGTGTATCTAATGATACAACCTGGTTTGAGATGATCTTTTTAATCCTAGAATCATCTCTTAACCCATACGCAAAAACAGCTACCTGTAGAAGAGGTAGCTGTCTATAGTCGTATATCCGATAAGTTTCTGCAAGGTCACAGATAAGAGCATCTTCATCTTGTCTTATCATCTGTGCAAGGACTACGATTTTTTTACTTCACGAATAGTTTCAAATACTGATTTCAATTCTTCTGCAATCTTTTCAGTTGGGACAATACCATCCTCTTCTCGAAGATGATCTTTGAAAGCCTTAGCTTGTTCGTCTCCGAAAAGAAGTTTAAGAACTTTAGGAAAAGCTTGTCCATTTCCTTCATCTACTTCCCCAATCAATTCGAGAAGTTCGTAGTTATTTAAACGTCGCTCGCTGATTTCAAATTTGAAACCAGACGGTGTTTTTCCTTTTACTGTTTTAGCCATATATTATGCTCCTTGAATATATTCGTAGTGGTTGTTTCCTTGATCATCAGGTAAAGCTGTAATTGTCAATTCATATCCAACTGGTTCACCATCTTTATACCCAATCTCACCAATCTCGCTAACTTTACCACGAGGAATAACGATACGCTTCACAGATCCATTTTTCAAGATCATATCAATAACAAGAATATGCTCAGGTAATTCGCTAGCATTTACTTTAACTGTAATACCATCTGCAAGTGTTCCAGTTACATTAGCTTCACCATAAACTTCTTTTAATACATCAATGTTCAAGCCTTCAATCAATTTGAATTTGAATGTATCTTTTTTGTCTGTTTGAGATGAAAGAACTGTCTGACCTCCCCACGCTTTAACTTCTTCACTCTCTGGTGAGTTTTCGTTCGTCAAGCCATCTTCGGAAATATATCCTAATGTTTTAAAAGCTGCATTGAGAGTATCTTTTGCATTGGTAGGGAGAGTTGTTCCTAATACTGCACTAGATACTGCTCCACCAATGTTAGGTTTAGCAGCTGTTACGTTTGCGGATGATGGTTTATTCATTTGTCTTACTCCTGTTTCTTCTGTTTGTGGACTCATTCCATTCTCCTTTAATTAAAAATAATTTAAATCATATACCGCTTGATAACGATATTGTTTCGTGTCGGTATCTGTAAAATTGTAATCACTATTATGGTGAACACCACTGATTTCATTTACTGTGATTATGTTTTCAATTGCATTTTTTACAATTTCATTTAATTCAGCAGCTTTTTGAAGTGATGGCGCATAACTTTGAAAAGCAAATGTGGCAGAGTGAACATAATTGTTCCCTCCACCTCCAGTTTTTTGAATGATTACAAATGTCTTAGGCATGTTAATGTCATGCTCAAAATAAGTCGGAACATCTAATTGTTCGTCTAAGTATTTTTTTACAATTTTTTCAATCATCTTAAAGCCTTTAACAATGTATTATCTTTAGCATTTTTCTTTCTGCTTTTGATGTTTGTTGTGCTAATTGTGGCATTTGCACGCTTTTGACCAGGTGATACAGTTAATTCAAAACCATCTCCAGCACGATCTGCAACTTCCTTCCCTTTTTCTCTCAAGAGATTCTGCATTTCAGCAGAACGAAGAAGTGCTGACACTCCAGATGAATTTAATTCGAATTTCATTTTACTCATAAGACTCGACCATAACTTTCTTATTCCAGTCTAATGGCATCATTGCTTCGATACCTTCTAGAGGTAAGCCAATCGTGCGCCATTTACGTCCAAAGAAACGAACTTCACGGTCTTTCCATTCGTTCTGATCACCTTTTGGGATACCTAGAGTATAAGAAGCCTTTTTCCCCGTCAAATTAAGCTGATTTGTGATATCTTCAGTCGAAGCTGGAACAACCAGGACATTATCTATTTGAATTTCTGAATTTTCATAAATAGTATGTCCGAAGTCATCTTTACCTGACTTGGTTTTTCCAATCAAAGTTACAGTAATTCCTTTAATCTGTCCCATAAATATCAATCACCCCATATCTTTGTTTCTTAAGACCGAGACGTTTCAATTCTGAGTCTTTAATAAAGAGACCTCCACCAGGAACAAGATAAGAGCCACTCACAGAATACCCTAGGGCACTCTCAGAAAATTGAGTCATCGGCTCCTGGTTCGTTGAGGTCATCAAGGTACGGGCTACTACATCTACCGTAACAGACTTGACTACTGAATCAAATGATGGGTCAGTTGACACTAACCCATCTAAATCTTTACCAACTTTTTTAGCTTCAACACGAAGAGAATGAGAAACAACTTCCAACAGTGCTTCGGCTCGTTCTTTCTCATCGAATTTCAATGTTCTCCACAATGTTTGAACATCTTCTACTGTTGCAAAGTTTTCCATTCATCTCATCCTTCGTTTTCGATTAGTAAATCAAGCAAGGCAGATTTGTTTGCTTTGCTATCATACTCAATACCTAGTTCGTCAAGCTTAGCTTTAATTTCAGCCACTGTCAGAAGGTATTCCTGTTTGAATTCTTCAATAGGAACCCAATCTCCAGCTAGCTCGCTATCTGTTGAAATGCAAACACCTGTATTTTTATCACGATATGTAGTCATTTTCTACCTCCATTAAGCTTTTACACGAGCGAATGCATCAGCATCTAGGATCCCCCAACCGATAAACGCTTCAGCACGCAGCAAGATTTCATTGTAGGCTTTCAAGTCACGACCTGCTCCATCTGGATCACCATATTCAATAATTTCCATAGGAATGTTTTCAGCATAGCCCCACTTGAAGCGATTTTCAAAGTCACCAACAATCGCATGATCTGTTTGAGCAGTTCCGCCAGTTACAGTCAAGTTCTTATTAACATCAGATTTCATTCCGTAGAACGAGTCAGGATTTTGGCCAAAGCGGAATTCTGGATATTGAGATACACCGTTTACTTTCAATTTAGCAAGTGATTGTCCTCCAACTGGAGAAAGAGCTACACCTGTAACTTCACCACCTTTAGCGACGATTTGTTGAACAGCTGCATCGATATTGTCGTCGAATTTGTCTTCTGCATAATTTACAATATTTGAAGTAATCAAGCCATCAAATGAGTTGGTGTCACGGAAAGTTGCATCTGTAAGACCTTTCGGTTCCAAACCGTGGATAGCAGCAATATCAAATGCATCTGCAATTTTCTTAGCAAATCCTTCTGCAAATTGTGAAAGGTATTCAAGTTGTTTTTCTTCAGAAGCATACTTGAATTCATCTGTGATACGAGCTTGGTAAACAAATTTAAGAGGTTTGATTACCTTTGGCTCAATAGTTGCTTTACCAGAAAGTTTTTGTTGACCTTCACCAACGATCTGAGCATTTCCTTCAAGACTGAAGATGAATTGTTCTACCCCGTTAAACGGAATAGGTGTTTGAGATGAGAGTTTAGCAAGTACAGAACGTCCTTGCACTTTTGAGATTAGTTCTTTAACCAATTCTGGTTGAAAAAGTGTTCCTTGTTTTAGTGAATTATCTGCCATTTTTTATTCTCCTGTATGATTTAATTCTCGAAGCATTGACTTCATTTGCATTGTTTTATTATCACCGACTTGAGGTTCGGTTTCTCTGATAGGAGCTACTGGTTGAGTTCTTTTCATGTACCCAGCCAAACGCTCTGCATCCGCTTCAAAGCTTTCTTCATCATTTCCCTGCAAACGATCTGCAAGGTCGTAAGGTAGCCCATGTTTTAATGCAATGCGAGTTCGCAGACTAGCCGTCTCATAACCAGCGATTTGATTCTGCAAATCTTCAAGTTGCTTGTCAGCATCTGCCTTACTTTGATTAGTAGCTTCAATTGTTGACTTCAAGCCAACATTTTCTTCTTCCAATTCTGCGACACGGGACTTGAGCTGGTCATAGTCGCCATACTTCTCTTTTTCTCGAGATAAGCGCCCTTTAATAGCAGCATCAAATTCTTCCTGTGTAGTGATTGGTTTAAATTCTGACATTCTCATGTCTCCTTTCTCCTGCTTGCCCGGCAGTTCGGTAATTTTTTTGGCATCAAAAAAAGCAGTCACCTGACCGCTTATTTTAATAACTAATTTTTTGCTTTTTCTTAGGCTTAGTTGTAGCACAAGCCCAGTGCGCAAGCAAAGCACTATCCATCAAAGAAATATCCATGTCGTCAAAGTGCGATCGATAACCAAAGCCACCGTTTGAGCCAATATTCCGCTTGTCGCAGTTAGTGGCTACTTTAGACAATGATGGTTGACCAGCATGACAGATGGTTTTCTGGTAAATTCCCTGTTCCCAAAGAGCGTTGGCCACGATGATTTCTTTCACCGTCGGAAGAATCACATTCTTGATTCTGTAGTCCTTCAACTCTTCGTCCAGGATCTTTTGACCACTTGCGCCATCGATGACAATTTGAGCCACGTCGGCTTGACGCAAGAAAGCAACCATCCACTCATTCCCATTACGAACGGATTGACAATCGACGGTTTCCACAAAGAAACGACCATCTTTGGTACGTGCAGCAATACTCATCGCTACATTCGTTCCATCTTGGCCATACTTGATACCAACAGACAGCTTGCCAGACAATTCTGGTACGTCATCCACCTTGAGCTCGTTCCACTCCGTCTCAGAAATAGCAGATTTCTGGTTGTAGGTTGGCCAAAATCCCAAACGTTGGATATTATGGTCCAGCTTATCCTCACCAAGCTCTGCTTCAATCTTACGTTCATTTAAGTGGTAGCCCATGGATGGATTGGAATTATACCAAGCTTCCACATCGTCGATTTCCTTTTCATCGGAAACCGACCACTCAGCCCAGCCAGAATACTTCCCTTTTCCAAAGAGACAAGTCTCACGGTATTTCGTAAAGACCGTACCACTCGATACAGGAGTTGGAGGTGTCCCACACATGATTGTGATAGGATTCTCACTATCCGTAACCGTGTATTTCAAAGCAGATTCCTGTTCAGTCGTGTACTCTTGAGCCTCGTCAATGATCAGCATATCAAATCCTTCACCAAGACCACCATTTGATGTTCTGGTACGGAATTGGATAACACCACCTGTTGAATAAAGTTCAATACGCTCTTGCCCCTTCGCTCGAATCGAATTGAAATCCTCACCATCCACATACCCCATCTTTTCAAGGTATCGCTTGACCTTTTCAAAAGAAGCATGAGATGTAGAAATTCGGTGAGCCGTGTGAAGGATATTTAATCCTTCATGTAGCCCCCAAATTTCACCAATATATAGGATTTCAGATTTACCGTTACGACGAGGGATAGAATAACCAAACTTCTGATGCACCCATAGTCCGTTTTTATCTACTGCCATTAAAGGTAATAGCAGATTTTTCTGCCAAGCATAGCAAGAAAGACCAGTCCGTTCGTAAAATTCAATCGCTTCTTTAGCTTTTGAATTTTTCTTGACGTATTTTAAAATCACCGATTGAGTAGGATTCTGATTGCCAAGTTTCTTCCTCGCCATTCCACTTTCCTTTCAATCGTCATCGCATGATAACCCTATCGCTGGGAGATATCGGATCACCTCCTAAACAAAAGCACAATAAAAGCACCCTTACGAGTGCTTAAAATTTCTTATTTTCGGTCCGAAAAGAAATCGGCCCAAAACGGATTTTCTTTATCAAAGATCTCAATCTCTTCTGAACTCATATTATGAGGATAATCTTCAAAAAGATTATAGAATTTTTTCTTGTTGAATGTGATTAGCATCAAGCCTTTAGCAAACCATGATGTATCAACCCACCAAGTTTTATCGCCATCATTTTCTTTATAACAATAATCGGACCAGTTCACTTCATCATAATCATTTTTCATGTCCCTCAGCCCCTTTCATTTGTTTAGAATCTGCAGTATTGATAAAACTCAATATCTTGTGAAATTCAGGGTTATCTTTCAATGAGTTCACATCAATAAGATAGCTATTTGCATCATATCTTCTCCCAACTGCACTGTGAGACTTCTGACCTTTGAATCTCTCTTTTAGAACAATGTTGTTAAACGGCTTAAAACCATTTAGCGTTCTTGATTGAAGTTCCAAGTACTCAAAACGACCTTCGTTTTTCCTTATGATTGCTGCATGACTACCTGTTGCTAAGTAGTACTCATTCCCACTTTCTACTTTCTCCAACAATTCTTTTACTGCAGTAAAATCATTTGTATGTTTAGCAACATGCATTTTAACTCCTGGAAGACTCCCAATCATTTCAATTCTACTACTTCGAGAAAAGAAGTCGCAACTTTCACCACCTCTGAAGTCTAGAACAGTATATCCAGATTTATTTCCTATGTAAGCAAATGCTGCTGACGAACATGACCCTTTAGTCCTATCTCCACCACCGACAGCTTCGATAATTTGTTCCTCAGTTAATTTTTTACGACTTTTCTTAATAGGATTTGAAAGAATTCCGTTTTGAAGCGCTAGCTTTCTCACTTCACTCATTTGCAAATCTTTGTTTATGTCTTTTCTTACTTCTATTTTAACATTTTCATCTTTTTTTCTCCAAATTTTATTCCAAATATCCTGAACTTTTCCGTTTTTAGGATCATAATCTACAATACAACGACAATGCTGATGTCTTCTAAAAACGTTCTTTGGAACTCTTGGATATTTATAATTCCCCTCAACTTCTTGACACCATTCACAACAATGAAAATAAGATGTTCTGACAATCTCTGGTTGTAAGCCAGCTTTATGATGAAACTCTGCATTCTTACGAATATTATCATCAATAATAGACTGTGTGAAGTTCACAATAGGTTCATCTAGCAACCAACTGACATCCTCGAAATTATCCTCAGATGAAAAGCGATTGACAATGCCAGCTATTCGATCCAGATTTAATTCAGGAACTTGAACTTTGAGACCTATTTTGGCTTTATCGTTCAAATTCTTCTGGACATCACTAGCATAACTACTTACAAGCTCGTAATTTCGTCCTAGCACGTCCGTCAGCAAGCGCTGAGCGATATTGTAATACATTTTACCGTTTGGTAGTTTATCAGCGCTTATAGAAGCTCCTAGAGCCTTAGAAAGAATTTCACCAATTTCAATCGCAAACTCATTTGCTGTCTTGTAAGTTGCTTTTTTGGCTTCCAATGTGGCAAAAGCATTTCGGATAATCTCACTTTCTCCATAAGAAAGTTCAAATTCTTTTTTTACTTCTTGAAGAAGTTTAGGTAGTACATCAATTTCATCATTCATCTACTTGCTCCAAAACTTTTGTTCTATTCAACATTTCTTCGGCTTCAGTATGAGTGATTCCGGTTGAGACTAATAAAGAAATACCATTTTCTTTGGATAAAACACCTTTTTGATAGTTACTTAAAAGAGACGTAATTTCATAGGTTGAAATAATCCTATTCTTCTGTTTATCTGCTCCAGTTTCTGCATCAGATGATGTTTGTGGAATATCTACAACAGGTTTAGCAGACATGTCCCCTGCAATACCAGTAAGATCTCGGATGGTTTCTGCGTTGATATAACCAGGTAATGCCTGATTTAACTTCACAACACCATCACCAATCATGGTCATTGTATTGGCATCCGCTTCAAACAATGGTTCCCACTTGACTGTGGTTCTTACAAATTGGCTTCTGGCATAATGAAACTCATCACGTAAGCACGCTGCAACATAAGCTACGTTTAGCAATCCAGCACCTAGTGAGCGCTGGGCCTTTCTACCTGCCAATCTCAGATTCTCATGACTAGCCTTAATTGCTTCTACCGATGACGGATTATCTGATACAAAACCAAGGTCATCCAAGGTCAAGCCCATTTCCCCAGCAAATCCAGCAGCAGCCGTTCTTAACTGTTCTGTAAATGGAGACATACTAGCTGTAGTAAATTGTCCGATACTTGGTTTTTCACCATTGTCACTAGCTGAAATAGTTAATAAGCTCGAAACAGTTGCTTTCCACTTTTCTAACGGTTCCGCATCAGGATCCAGACCGATAATGTATTTCTGTGGCCACGAATAGAATTCAGCAGTAATATCAGCCCGTTCTAGTGTCCGTTTAGCGTATTTTTGATAATACATTCCTGCTCTAGTAATTCGTGAACGACCAAAAGGACGAACCGCATCAGGCCTGTGAATAACAGGAACGAGTAACGGAATACCAGTTTCATTTAGTACCGAATATGGAGTTCCATTTTTAGGGATGAAATGAGTGGCATTTGGTTCAAAATATGCTTCAAGCGTTGGTTGATTATAATCATCACGAGCTAGTACTGCATATCCTTCTAAAAGCAAACCTGTAATAGGGTCAATCACTCCAGTCGCATTACTAGCTTCAATAACTTGTAATCTCACTTCTTCATCTTCACCTTTAGAAATGTAGATGAAACTGCAAGATCCTATTAATGCTGCCAAAATGGCACTATCAAAGAAAATATCAGGATTGTTGCGATTAAAGATTTCCATGACTTCAAAATCATCATTTGCAAATTCTCTAAAAATCAAACGATCTGCAAGACTATCTACACCTTTAGTTGCCCATCCAAGGACAGACTTATATTTAACTCTGATATGAGCAGGAATTGTGATTCCTAACGGAGATTCATGATGCTGCATCGCATAATGTTTATATCTCAGGTTAACCCTACTCTGATAGAGATTCAACTTTTTTCTGAGATAGTCAATTCCTCTTAATTCCAAACCGTTCTCCTTTCATTGTGATGATTTGGCGCGAAAAAATATGTACAGTGACGGCGTGAAGGCCTTGAGCGCCTAGTGGGAGGGGGATACCCCCCTATCCTCAGCTAGGACTTCCTCATACTATTCTATTTTTCTCGAAATCTGATAATACGGTAATTCATATTTTTATTAAAAAATAATTTAATTATATTTTTTATTTTAAGATCTATATTTTGTCCAATCTCTCGATTGTGGCAAGTTCCTGTTACCAACAACAGTTGTACTTGTTGTTTTATCATCAGCATATAACTTGTCAGACTTCTGTCTATTGCATTGCCAATGCGCTAACTGTAGGTTCTGAATATCTGATGGATGACCATTTCTATTTATTGGAATGATATGGTCAATTACAGGTGATAGAGGATGTGGGTACCTCAGGGACTTATCGACAGGCAGGCCACAAATTCCACAAGTGTTGCTTGTTTTTAGAATTATTTTTTTATTCTTCTCGAATGCAACTCGATGCGGACCAATACGGTCTGCTCTTTCTTGGGGGGTATTCATATTGTGGGGGGCCTTTCTTTTTTAGATAAAGGTGGGTATTTTAGTACCCTGGGTATATTTTTATTAGGGGGGTGTTTTCACCTCTTCAACACCCTCGTATATTTAACATATCTTATATTCTGTTAAATAAAAACAATCTTATTCTAAATCAGTTCTAGCAAGTGCTTGCATCTATTTTTCTTATCACTAATTTACTTTTTCTCATTGTGTTAAATAAATAGGTGATTAGTAGCTAAATTTCATCATCGAATCATCCAATTCATCTTGCTTAATCCCTATATAATCCAATGTTATATCTGGTGAAGAATGGTTGAATAGTTCCATTAAAATTGCTACATTTTGATTTCTTCTATAGTGGTGATATCCAAATGACTTTCTCATAGAGTGTGTTCCTATATTCTTAAGTCCAACATGTTCAGCAGCTTGTTTTAAAATTTGATATGCTGCTACTCTACCAATATGAGAAATTCTAACTCCATCAGTTCTAACTTTCTTTTTGCTAGGAAAAAGATAATCATAACCATGTAAATCATTCTCTTTGATGTAGTGATTTAAAGCCTTCCTTAGTTCTGGATTGATTGCAAACCGCTTAACTTTCCCAGTCTTCTTCTCGATAACTTCTATTCTATCACCTGTTACTTGTTTAACCTGAAGAGGTATGATATCGCTGATGCGCATTCCAGAGTAAAGACCACACATAATCAGAACGTAGTTTCGTTCGCTCTTCGACTTTAAAAAATCTTTCATTCTCTCAATGTCGTCAAGTTCACGAATAGGTTCTACTTTTCTCAAAACATCACCTCCAAACTACAAGAAAAGGCAGGTTGTGCCTGCCTTCATAATTATTTCATAATATAATTTTAGCACACAAAATCATATATTTACTCCGAACTTACTCCAAATTTACTCCAAGAAAACTCCAATTTTTATTCTAAGATTTCAATTTGTTCTCCATTTCGGTAAAGCTCAGCAAATGCCATTAAAGCCTTATCCAGGATATCGTAATAAGAACTTTCTGAGATAGCTAAATCCATTGAGATTGTTTCGTCTTTCTTACAGTCCCACTGCAGATATTTCTCGTAAAGGATTCTACGATAGAGTGGATCATGTAATCCACTTACTGCTTGTTCAATTGCATCAAGTTCCAGTTCCGCATCAACTTTTCGAATTGCTAATTTTTCGACCTGGCTATTTCTACTAAACGATTGAGATCGTGGCATAAATGAGTATGTAGTCGTTACTCTTTGACCTTCCTTATCATTAGCAACCCTTCTCCATCTCAGATACCCTTTTAGAATCTTCTTAGCATTCTCTTTCGTTTTTGATTCGTTCACTTCAGGGAAAAAAGGCATCGTTCACCTCCAATCTTAATCAGTTCCGCTTTGTTTACTTAGAAGAGATTCTAGTTCCTTTTTCATTCTCTTCAAGTTCTTCTTCAAGTATTCTCTATGAGCAGTTCGAGATTGATCAAGTGATCTATCGGATGGTTGAGAATATTCTTCAATTTGTTGCTCGATTAATTCGATAGAATGTCTTTTACTCTTGATTAATGTGTCTAGAAATTCACTCATTCGAAGACCTCATCAATCTCTCTAATAACTTCATTGTGCCTAAATGGCTCGTAAGCTACTCTTCCAAATCCGTGTTCATCTACTTCATCTGGATTATCAGTTGCATATTTTAGAAAGAGTGGCATCTTGCATTCATGGCAAATCCATTTTTTAGCAGCTGGTCTAACATGACCTACTGTACAATTGCCACAAAAAGGACATTGCACATCAACTTTTAAATTATTCATACTTCATTCTCCTGAATATTAGAATGGTAAATCATCATCAGAAATATCCATAGGGTTAGTTTTTTCAAAACTTGGCGGAATTTGATTTTCCATACTTGCATTGTTTGCAGAGTTATCCTTTTTTTCAAGAATTTGAAAACTTTCAGCTACTACTTCAGTTACATAGACACGTTGTCCTTGCTGGTTATCGTAGCTACGAGTCTGAATACGACCTGTAATCCCTACAAGAGCACCCTTTTTAAGCCAATTTGCAAAATTTTCAGCTTGCTGGCGCCACATGATGCAACTAATAAAATCAGCTTCATAATCACCCGCTTGATTCTTAAAATTACGATTCACTGCCAAGCTGAAAGTTGCAACAGCCACATTTGATGGTGTATATCTTAACTCAGGGTCACGAGTCAATCTACCTACTAACACAACATTATTGATCATTGTTTAACTCCTTTTATACTTCCTCAATCTCAACCCCCTCACAATCAAATACCCAGCCAAAGCCAGCTTCTTCTAGTTCTTTGCGGGTGTGTTTGGTTCTGTACCCACAGATTTCGTTATCTGAGGCAAAAAAATATTCTTCGGATAATAAAGCCTTATTAAGATAGCGACCATATCCATTAATTCTTTTCATCTTCACCAAATACCGCTTTTCTTTCTCAACCTCGTAGCCGTCAAGCCATGCACGAGCGAAAAGTTCCATGTTGTCGTCTGTATAAAACCAGTCTTCGAGTTTTTTATCAAAGTTTTCTCTGCTCATTGCACCGAGTAAATGAAAATCTTCTCCTTTTGTCCATTCGATATGTTGCGCCACAAACTGTGGAACTTTGACTTTTTCGGGTTCGTCTAGTTGTTTGATTGTATTGATGATCCTGTCTACATCAATACAATTTATAAATCTATTTTTATCTTCTTTCAAAGTTTTGCAATAATCAATCAATTTTTTTTTATTCATCTTCTACCTCCTCAAATCGCCCGTTTATTTTTGGACTTATTTCTTTTAAAAATGGGGTTTTTCTTTTCTTTTTTCTTCTGCTTGTGATATTCACTGTCTTTATTAAAGATAATATCTTCATTTTCAATAAGCTCTACGATAAAGGAGTCATCTGGTATCATCCCAAATCCTCCTCTTTGACAAACACTCCATCAATCATCTTCCCTTTCCGGTCTTTGATAACGTTGTATGCTTCGTCTAAACAATTCTCAGCAGTAGTCCCATTTAAAAACGAAACGGTGCTAACTACACTGTCAAGAAACATCAAATCAGCTTTGATTAACGGTATTTGTGTCTCGTTGTGACAAATATGAGCGTATAACTTCTGAGCAATGTTGCCTAGACTTGAGACCATCAGCAACAATTCAAGTTCCTGTTGATTAGCAGAGATTTGAGCACCATTCTTAATCTGCTGTTCAAGTCCAATCAATACTACCTGGATGTCACCAAGTGCATCATAGATCAGTTCAGATTTATCCTTTGCGATACCTTCAAATAATTCTCCTGATTCTTCCATCAGCTTTAAGAATTGCTTAACAGGATTCGCTTCATGTAGATTTCTATCTACAAACCATTGTTGAACTTTTTCTTCTAAATCTTTGTAATTCATATTTTTACCTCAATTTCTTCCGTAATGCTTACTTGCTCCATGCAAATAATAAGTTCCATCTTTGCGCTTGTTTATGTAATACGTGTATTCTCCATCTGGACTAGCGTAGGAGATTTGCTTCTCTCCACCCCAAACACCATTATCACGCATCATGTGGCAATTCTCCATGATCCATTCTACGTCAGGCATCCAGTAACTCCTTGTTTTCGTAGATGTTTCCGATGATTTCAAACGGATATGTGTTATCTTCAACCAATTCAGCTAAGAGATCCTTTTCGTTATATTTTTTAGACTCAAACATAAACAAAGCATGTTTCTCATCCCAAAAAACTTTTAAATTTGTCACTCCCTCATCCGTTTCGATTGCTAGTACATCCCCCTCAAAGATTTCCTTACCGTTCTTATCTTTGAGTCCTGTTGATTGCATGAGTTCATATTCTTTCATATCCTCTTTTGCAACATTGCCATTTTTGTAAGTCACTTTAACAACTTGTTCATCTAAGACTAGTGCATTAACTTGCACCATTTCTTTAAATACTTTATCCCACGCTCTAAATTTTGGTATCATCACTCCACCTCCTTAATCTCAATACCTTGACAATCGAATACCCAGCCAAAGCCTGCTTCTTCGAGTTCTTTTCGGGTGTGTTTGGTTCTATAGAAAGTGCTTTCTATTCTACTTGAAATAACCCATTTTTCTTCATTAGTTTTGTAGTTCAAAACTTCGGTTCCTTTTAGAATACCTTTCATCTTTACCAAATACCGCTTTTCTTTCTCGACCTCGTAGCCGTCAAGTATAGCTTTTATTAATCTTTTTCTGTTTTCAAGTTCCCTAAACCCTTCACTCAAGTCTTTTAATTCTATGCCATAGTTATCTCTTAAATAATAACCCCAGCCAGTTCTTGAAACATGATATAAAGCTGTTGTAACATCACTTTCACAATTAAAATCAAACGTTTCAAGGAATTTCGCTTCTTCTTCAGATACCTTCACTTTCTGCGGTTCGTCTAGTTGTTCCAAGTCTTGTAAAAAAATTTGACGGGCTGTTTCTGCTCCTGGAGCATCCCATACACCTTCAAGTCTTTTGTACTTCTTTATCAATTCCTGTTTATTCATTCTTCAACCTTTCTAAAAGTAATCTTTCCTTTTATTTTTTAAATCATTGAATACCATCAAATGATCATTGTCTACACCTTTCATCAACCGACTCATAAAAGGGCGACCATATCGCTTTTGGATTTCCTGTGCAGTTAGATTGGTAGTAATAATCGTGTTGGCCCTTTTATTGAGGATGTTGTAAAGAATGCTAAAGGACCATTCACTGTCCTTTTCCATTCCAAGATCATCTAGGACTAAAAACTTTGCGCTAGCAATCTTATTTACCAAGAACTCTTCTTGGCTGAAATCCGTCTTGATTTTCATCAGCAAGTCAGTAACATTGATGAAGATAGCAATTTCTTTTGTTATTTCTGATAGTTCCTTCATAATCGCAAATGCAAGATGACTCTTACCTGTTCCGGCCTCACCCTGAAAAATAACATTATTTCTAGCACCGTTTGCCCACTCTTTACAGATTTTTTGGGCAAATTCTAACTTTTGAACTTCCTTTTCAGTAGGTGTATCGAAATTTTCAAGAGTAGCATTCTTCAGAACGTCATCATATAGAGAGAATTTTTCGAGATAAAACTTACGCTCTCTCTCATATTCTGCATCAGCAAGCTCATTGACTCTAATCTGATTTTCAGCATGGATCCGTTCATATTCACACAAACGGCAAAGGATATCATTTGTACGAAGAATTTTGATCAGTGGAATTTTGTGCTTATCGCAGATTTCATTCTGCTCTTCTGTATTCCTGTGATAAGATAGAGCCATTTCTTCTAGTGCATTAGTTACCATGACATCTTACCTCCACAAGCTTTCCAGCTTGCCATATCCGACAAGCAAGCTATCACGGTCTCTTTTGATTGTTTTTTCAAAAGAGATTTTTTCTGATCACTGATTGGGTAAAAATTTTCTTCAAATTGTTGAATTAATTCTAGAACCCCCATTCATCCTTCACCTCCTGTTCATCTTTCTTCTCCTTACGCTGTTTCTCAGATTGTCGAACTTGTTCAACTGTTGTTACTTGGTTCTGCTGCCAATTTCGCAAAATACCACCTATGTATTTAACATTTGGTTTTCCTAAATTGACAGCCGTTCTCAACGCTTCTTTAACTAGTTCAGAGTCATTTTCGTTTAACAGATGATTGATTTCTTCAATTTCAAACCCTGATAGCAATCTGCGAAACTCAGACTGGAATAGTTCTAAGATATTTTCACTACTACTAGTAGTAGTAGTTATATTCTTATCTTTATCTAATCTATTCTTATTCTTATCTCCTTCTTCTTCTAGTGCGTTACTTTGCGTTACTGTAACGTTACATGTAACGTTACCGAGAGCGAGATTTTTTTGTTTTTCACGATGTCTTGCAACACGATTGCGTGTTTGCTCCTTGATTTTTTCCATACCGTCAATATTTTGATGCTTTTCCCAATTTGGCAGCGTGATAACACCATCGATAATTTCAACCATTCCGAATTGCTCAAAGATTCCTAAAGCCATTCTTACAGTATTTAGTGGCCTTCTAAAGATAGTTGCAAGCATTTCATCGGTATAATGAACTTTATCTGACATCATTAGTAGTCCATTTCGATTATGTTTGCCAGCTAGTGCCAAGATTTTGAACCAAATAACTAAAATTGCATCATGATCTGGTAAGGCATCAATTAGACAGATTTTTTCATCGTCGAAAATATCAGTAGTAATCTTAATCCATTTGATTTCAGACATGAATAGCTCCTCTTCTAACTTTGTTTTGCTTTCCACTTCCTACGATTTGCCCGATATTCCTTCTTCATTTCTTCGAAAATAAAACGGCTATCCACTTCCATTTTTTTGAGTTTCAATATGCAGTAGTTTTTATCCAGCTCACGGTAATTTTTGACTAGTTTTTGGTAGTCAATAAGGTATTCCTTGATGAGAGTTAAATTTTCAAGGTCGTTTTTATAAATTGTCGCTTCGTGCCTTGATTGTTGTCGTTTTTTATCATCGAGAAGCTCGTTATAAATTTGGATTGTATTTTCAACCCATTTGAGTGCTCCATTAAAATCTGTTTCCATTATTTTTCCTTCTTAGTAATTTTTCTAGTTAATTTTGTGATACCTGCTCCTAACTTGGTCAATTCTGGATCCGTGCTAAAGTAATTATTCTGATTCATTCTTGCAAGTTCCTCATTCGATAAAAGAATAAGATTCGAGATATCATAATTGCTCTTATCTCCATCTAGGAAGCAAACTGAATGACCTTCTGGTATTGGCCCAAAATTATCTTCCCAAACTTTACGATGCTTCAATACCCATTTATTAGGATCTGCTATCTTTTCCTTTGGATATCCATCTGTTGTAAAATTGATAGTTCCAACTGGTAAGTAATTAGGAGGTTTGTTTCCTTTCTTGAACTGACCACTGTTTCTTGGCATATTAGGGTATTTCTTACCCTTATTATGAGGAGTTTGACCTTTTTCAAATCGACCTGTTAGACCACTTAGAAATTTATTATTCCCTCGATATGACTTTATTTGTTGGATTGTTAGTTTTAGGCCAAATTTACTATTCATTTCATCAGTAATCTCTTGCATAGTTTTACCGAATTGATGTTCTGAAAAATATTCATGTTGTTCTTTTGTCAGTAGTTTATTCTGAAAAATATTACCTACTGGTAATCCTAATCGTTTACGAACACCACCAATTTGAGTCTTAGTATAGTTCGTTCCGAATTTCTCATTTAGCAGCCTTGTTACCTCTGGAGTTAATCGACCAGGGCAAATTTCATGCATGTATTCGGTGTATTCATCCTTCCAGCAAAGCGATCGGGGCATTGACCTCACCTACCTTATCTTTGAACTTTTCAGCATCCAGGGCAAGCTGTCCTGCTTGTAAGATTTGACCTGAGATAGCGACCATCTGTTTCGAACGCTGCAGCTCAATTTTAAGTTCATCTTCTGTAAGATCCCTATCGTCCAATGTTTCTAGTTGAGCAAAGAGCGTATTTGTTAAATCTGTTAATTTATTTCGTACCATTTTACGCTCCTTATTTTTGCTTCTTCGATAATCCGACAGGAGGCTGCACGTCATAAGTGAATTGCTTATCTGAATTTCTCAGATTCATACGAGCGACATTGCTCGCGATTAGTTGTCTGTTTTCCTTTTTAGACTCTGCTCGATCATCTAATTCATTTACTAATGCCCAGAGTAAAAAAAGTAATGCTGTTCCGAAATAGATATATTCAATCATTTTGTGTTTTCCTTTTCTTTATAGATTGCAACGATTTTTTCAAGATCTGCGATACGTTGATTTGCTTCCTGGTATTTTATTTGTAGTTCAATCAATTTTTGATTGAGTTCCAGAGCAATTTTCTTCCAATCCAGGTTTACTTCTTCAATAATCCCTGAAAAATATAATTTTATTTTGTTTAATAGACTCATTTCTTCCTTACTTCGTTAAATTCATCCAATTTGCGTTGTACCATTCACGGACGGCATCCCGTGGCCAACGTTTGTCATTGATGTTTGGAAATCCTTTCTGGTAGCGAAAACGGTCATCGAATGTATCTACCGAAACTCCAAGCATTTTTGCCACATCTTTCCGTTTTAGCTCTAGAGGAAAAGATTCCTCTATGTTTGCTGATTGTAAGACAGTAAATTTAATCTGGCTCGCAATAGCTTGAATTAGGTCTTCCATTACTGCCCCTTTCATGATATAATCTAAGTAGTTATTTTAGTAAGTGCCTGATTTCCGTCAGGCGCTTTTTTTATGCGCTATATGTATTTAATTCCATGATTTTCATTTTGGTATTGGTACTTGGTTCCCAAGTCATCCAATAGGCAAGTGCTGCTTCTGCGTATTTCTTTGGCAATAGGTCATAGCGACTGATATTGAAATGATCCTTGAAATCAATTTCAGCTTGTCTGAAGACTGATTGAGCGAATGTCTTGTCTGCATAAGCTGGACTGTCGATTCCACCAAGACAAGCAACCACTCGAGCCTTACGCTTCTTCAAGAGTGATTGAGCGTAGCTAGGATGGATTGGTTGCTCATTCTTGAGATAGTCGATATCTTCAATCATGCTAGCTTGTTGTTCACGAAGCTTCTTCTGACCAGTGAATAGAGCGATGAAGGCATCTTCATCTAGGTCATCACGGATAAAACCGCCTTGTCTGCGAATAGCTGGAAGAACTTCTGATGTTACCCATCGTTTAAATTCTTTTGCTTGTGGTAATCTGCTGGATAGAATGAGTGAGTATAATCCTGATTCGTTGATGATGATAGTTTCTTGTGTTCTTCCAAGATTATCTGTGAGGCCCTGTTTTAGGGCGTCATCTTCATCAACGTGAAGAGCGATTGCATTTCTTGCTTTGCTATATCCTAAGATGTCTGCGACATCCTTACCAACGAACCAAGGTTCGTCATTGATTGTCATAGTACGGACCTCTTGCCCGTGAAAATTAAAAATTTCGTTCATTTCTTACTCTCCTAAATCAACCCAGCTTTCGTCAATGCCCAGGACATCACACACTCGGTTTTTCAATCTGTCGCTACCTTTACCATATTTCAGTAATTCTGAAATGGTCGGTTTCTTTACTCCACAAGCGCGAGCAAGATGTGTTTGTGTCATTCCTTCTGAATTCAATTTGTCTTTTACAATCTGAATCCATTTTTGATGTTGTTGGCTCATCTCCAACCTCCTTTTTTTAAATATTATCTAAAAAAGTTAGCGAATTTCTTGACATTGATAAATAAATTTATTAAAATCAAAGCATAGAGAAAAGACCTACTAAAAAGTAAGTTTTACCTATTTAAAACGGACGCCAATCAGTTTTTAGGTTTTTATTTTTTTAGTTGTCTGTTTCGCTAACTCTTTAGCTTACAAAATATATTGTAGTAAATTTATTAAACTTTGTCAATAGTTTTGTAGTAAATTTATTAAATATTTTTTGTCATGCCTTAGAAAGGTTGATGTATCAATGTTTTTCACGTTTGAAAAAATAAAAGAATTGGCTGACAAACAAGGTATTTCATTAAATAAACTTGAAGAAAAACTAGGTTTTAGCAGAAATACAATTTACAACATGAAGAAATCAACACCAAATGTTGAAAGAGTTTCAATGATTGCTGACTACTTCAATGTTTCAACTGATTATCTTCTAGGTCGCACGGACAATCCGAATATTTCAAGCGACCTTGTCACTACTGCTGACGGTCGCACTGTTGACTTGTCAAATCTTCGTGAACGTGTGGTTCTCTTCGATGGGAAACCACTATCAGATGAGGATGTAGACAAGATCGCGCAGATCATTAAACTTTCTCTGGGGGTATCAGATATTGAAAGTGAATGAGTTGCTGGATGAATACCAGGTCACACTTTATCTATTTCCAGAGACCATGTGGGAGCGTAGAGGCTTTTATTTCCCTGATGAGCGCATCATTTATGTTAATGGGGATTTATCCCTAGAAGAGCGAGAAGAGGTCATTCTGCACGAATTAGGGCACATAAACCACGACCCAGCCAATTACAAAAGGCTGCTATACAAATATGAGAATGAAGCAGACCGCTTCATGATTCGACATCTCATCTCTGAAGAACTCGCACAGTATGAAGTATCCGACTTCAACTGGCTCCAATTTGCAGAAAGACATAAAATTTCAACAACCTGGGGCGAGGATATGATTCAGGAAGAGTTTTATAAATTAACTGGTAGTTAAATATTTTAAAAAAGGAGTAAAATCTTATGGGATTTTTAAACAACGTTAAACAAGAATCATCATTTTCTACAGCTTCAGGAACGAATGGACTGCACTACGTCGTCCTTCAAGTAACCTTGAAAGAAAAATTCTTTGGTACTGGATCAGGGAATTTGACAGAACTGGAAGATGTAATTAATAAACAAGTAGCTAAAGGATATCGACTACATACAATCAGCACTACTAATGGTGGAAGTAAAGGCCTTGGTGGTGGAGATCGAATCCAAGCTACAATGGTTTTTGAAAAGGTTGTATAGTGTTTGGTGGAAAATCAAAAGCATTAGAAACTAGAAAAGGATTTAAAATGAGTAATTCAGACGAACTTATTAATGGGCTATCTTTCGAAGAAAAATTAACTAATCTGAAGATTATCCATCCAGAAAGCGGGAATCTTATGTCTACTGTTACAACTCTAGATGAGTTCCCTGGTTCTTTTTCTTTGGTAGTAGATGTAGACTTATTCAATATTAAGGCAGATCATAAATACCAGATTAGAGTTTACATCAAATATGAGGGTTCTTTAACAAAAGAAATTCTTATACATGCTTCGAATGTAATAATTCCATCTGTGAATTTCACTTATTTCAAAAATGGTTTAGGAATAGCAAATGGTCAGTTTGTTTTTTCAATGACTCCGGAATATCCAGGGAATTATCAGTTGATTTTTGAATTTCATGACTATGATAATGTACCAAAAAAATTAGATTCACAAACTCGGTATCTGTATATTATTAAGAGGTAATGGAAATGGAAAATACTAGTGAATTTCAGTCAAGAAAGGATAAAATCATTCCTATCAACAGCGATTCTACTTTAAAAAATGATATAATTAAAGAAAAGATGTTGGAGGAAAAAGGAATGGCAAATGATACATATTCAAAAAGAGAGATTGATGATAAATTCAACAAACTTGAATCCAAAATTGAAAACTTGTATACAAAAAACGAGATAGATTTAAAATTCGAGAATTTGGAACAAAAAATAAGCTCTGGTTTTGAAAATATGACTCTGCGTATGGAAAATCTGCTTTTAGAATTTAAGGCAGATACTAAAAAAGAGCAGGAAGCTAATAAAAAATGGTTAATTGGGATAGCAATATCAATCATTGCTCTACTTGTCACTGCAATTTTAAAATTTTTCTAAAAAAAATCCTCACACCGCCTGCAAGCTAAAGTGTGAGGATGTACTGTTTATAGAAAGAATGGCATTAAAAAGCCCTCTTTTCTATACCCATTTTAACAAAATAAAGCGGGGAAATCAAATGGCATCATATAGAAAAAGAGAAAATGGGAAATGGGAATATCGCATTTCCTATAAAACTCATGACGGAAAATATAAAAAAGCTGAAAAAGGAGGCTTTCCAACAAAAAAGGCTGCACAAATTGCAGCTGCTGAACGAGAAAAAGAGCTACTTCTTCCTTCCTATGTTTCAGACGACATTACTCTTTACGAATACTTTAAACAATGGGCGACTATTCATAAAAAGCCAAATATTTCTCCTACCACTTGGCAAGTTTATCAAGCAACTAGTCGTAATATTGAGAAATTATTCCCAGGTGCTAAGCTAAAAAATATCACAAGTTCAATCTATCAGCAAGCTTTAAATACATTTGCTGAAACGCATTCTCAAGCAACAGTTGAAAAATTGAATATCCATATCAAACAATGTGTAGCAATGGCTGTCCACGAAGGGATCATTCAAAAGAATTTTACGACATTTGCCAAAGCAGTATCACAACACAAAGGGATAGAAAAAGAAACTAAATTCCTAGAAGTCGATGAGTACGAGAATGTGATAGCTGTTTCAAAAAACAAGATGGATGTGCAATCCTATGCAGTAGTATATCTTATCGCAGTATCTGGTATGCGTTTCGCTGAGTGTCTAGGGCTCACATGGGATAACGTGGATTACGATAACAAGGTTATCTCAGTAGATAAGACCTGGAATTATAAAACGAATCTTGATTTCAGCACTACAAAAACAAAAAGCAGTATCAGAAAGATACCGCTTGACGATGAAACACTTAAATTACTACAAATCTACCATAAAGAACATTGGATTCACAATAAAGAAAATCGTATCTTCTCCAACATATCAAATAATGCAGTCAATAAGACATTGAGAAGAATTGTTGGTAGAAATGTCCATGCTCATTCACTTAGACATACTTACGCTTCTTTTTTGATTGCTAAACGTATTGAATTACTCTCTATTTCAAAAATCCTTGGCCATGAGAATATGAACGTTACCATTGAAGTCTATGCTCACCAATTGAAAGAATTGGAAGAGACAAGTAATTCAGAAGTAAGAGAGATATTTACAGAATTAGGGGCGAATTTGGGGCGAAATACCTCAAACCACTAGTAAAATCAATAGATTATATGCCCCCTGCAGGAATCGAACCTGCAACTACTCCTTAGGAGGGAGTTGTTATATCCATTGAACTAAGGGAGCTAGAGA
>ERZ773196.516-NODE-516-length-24364-cov-4.625859_pt1 | contig 24364 bp, 28 predicted proteins | sample MGYA00581009_ERZ773196 | MGnify/ENA primary metagenome ERZ773196 (study PRJEB29015, sample SAMEA2738162) | human oral metagenome | biome: human oral; feature: human-associated habitat; material: saliva | place: China | collected 2243 ... | reverse complement strand
GAGTTAGAAGAAACGTTTCAATTTCATGTTATGAAGGATGCTATTGAATATGCTTTAGAAGGTATTTGGAGTGCTAATAATTTGAAAGAAGGAGTCGAATATTTAAAAACAATAGGAACTGATAAGCGTTTTATAAAGTCCTATTCATTGGGTTACCCTCATGATAAAAAAATGAGACTTATTGCGTTTTTATTAAAAAATAGACGATATACTCTTGTATATTATTTGATTAAAATAAAAGAAAGGATAGCGTTTTGAAAGTTCTAAAAAATTTTATCTATAATTTTTTGTATAAAGTTTTAACGATTATTCTTCCTTTTATTACTGTTCCGTATGTAACGAGAATTTTCAATCCAAATATTATGGGGAGTTATAACTATACTGCTTCTATTACAACTTATTTCACCATGTTTGGTATGCTGGGAATAGTAACATATGGTAGTAATCAAGTTGCAAAAGTGAGTCATAAAGATAAAGAAGAAGTTTCTCATACATTTTCCTCAATTTATTATTTCCAACTGATGACTACTGGAATAGCAACTTTATGCTATCTGCTTTATATATTATTGTTTCCAGGTCGGTATCAGCAATATTTTTTAGTTCAGATTTTTTCTTTGCTATCTATCATGCTCGATATTAGCTGGCTCTTTCAAGGTGTTGAAGATTTTAAAAATATTGTGATTCGCAATACGCTCGTGAAAATTTCAAGTGTTGCCTGTATCTTCCTATTTATCAAGACTCCATCGGATATCTATCTCTATATTCTGATTATGAGTCTTTCTTCCATGATTTCTCAAGGAGTCATGTGGCTCAATGTAAAAAACTATGTTTCACTGGTAAAGGTCAGTATGAAAGAAGTTCTGTCAAATTTTAGACCTACACTATCCTTCTTTTTGCCTCAAGTTTCTATTACGATTTATAATACGTTAGATAGAATTATTCTTGGCTCTTTAAGCAGTGTGTTTGACGTTGGAATTTATACACAAGCAGTCAATATCAATTCAATTTTAATTAGCTTAGTTGCTACGCTAAGCGCAGTATTGCTTCCTAGAATGACAAATTTATATGCTCAAGGCAGGCATGAAGAAGTTCAGAGGGTCATGTCATCATCCATGCTTTTCAATAGTATCATTACTTTTCCGACAGTATTTGGTATGCTTCTTGTGAGCCAAGAGTTTGTTCATCTTTTTTTAGGCAGGCAGTATGCCGAATCATATGTTGCAATCAATATTGTGGTCTTTGCCCTGATTCCCATTGCTTTTTCTGAGATTGTTGGAAGGCAGACATTAATTCCTACAGATAATGTCAAACTCTTTACCGCGTCTGTAATGTCAGGAGCTGTCGTTAGTATTGTCCTTAATATGTTGGCTATACCGCTTTTTGGATATAGAGGAGCAGCCCTGACACTAGTTGTTGTAGAAACAGTAGTCTGTGTTTTGATGACTTATTTTGCTCGTAAATATTTAGATATTTTAGATTTACTTAGGATAGCAATTAAACCATTAGTTGTTAGTATTATGACTGGTATTATTGTGCACTTGCTATTTTTTTATGTATTATCTATTTCTAATGACTTACTCAGCTTACTGTCAAAGGTTATAGTATATTCAATAATATATGGTGCTTTGTTATTGTTGACGGGAACAATAACACCGCATGAAGTTTTTATGTTAAGAAGAAAAGACTAGTTTTTCAATAATATAAATGAAAAATTAGATTCTAAATTTGTAAAGTTAAGCTAGACAGAAAAAGCCATCTATGTTGGTCTTAGATAAACTACCACATTTGTCTGAAAGGAACTAACATAAATGACCTATACACATCTTACTACAAATGAACTCATAATGATAGAGATTTACTACAAAGAGAGTCTAAAAGTTACAGATATTATAAAAGCTCTTGGAAGATCAAAGCAGACCGTCTATAATGTTATCAACTTTCTCAAAGACGGACTTTCTGCCTATGACTATTATGAACACTATAAAGCCAATAAGAAACGCTGTGGTCGGAGGAAAACAAGCGTTTCGCAGAGATTTACGTGAAAGAGCTGATATCTATCCTGATTTTCATACAGAGTTCGGACACCTAGAAGGAGATACCATTGTTGGCGAGAAAAACAAAAGTGCGGTTATTACCTTAGTAGAACGCTTTTCAAAAGCCATCATCACACTGAAAACCAATGGACGAAAAGCAAGTGATATTGAGACTTCTATCAATCAATGGTTGTCTCAAGTGCCCAGCCATCTCTTTAAGTCGATAACTTTTGATTGTGGGAAATAATTTTCTAACTGCAAATCTATTTCAAATGTAAATGACATTGATTTTATCTTTGCAGATCTAGGATGTCCTGATCAACGAGCTCTCAATGAACATTAATTGCTTATTAAGACGAAATGGATTTTACTAATATTTCTTGAAAATATTTATCAGCTATAGCTGATAAAAGAAATAGAATTCCTAGAAAGTCTTTGAATTGTTAAACACCATACCAAGTTTTTCTGAGTTACTTGAAAAGTCTAACTTAATTTAACAATCTAGAATTTATAAAAATAACAAAAATAGGAGAAGCAATTAGCTAGAAAGGAAACCTATTATGAAAGGTATTATTCTTGCGGGTGGTTCAGGTACCCGATTGTACCCACTTACTCGAGCTGCGTCAAAACAGCTGATGCCAGTTTATGATAAACCCATGATTTACTATCCTTTGTCAACCTTGATGTTGGCTGGGATTAAGGATATTTTGATTATCTCAACACCACAGGATTTACCCCGTTTTAAGGACTTGCTATTGGATGGCTCCGAATTTGGAATCAAGCTTTCCTATGCGGAACAGCCTAGTCCTGATGGACTTGCTCAAGCCTTTCTTATCGGTGAAAAATTTATCGGTGATGATAGTGTTGCTTTGATCTTGGGGGACAATATCTATCACGGCCCTGGTTTGAGTAAAATGCTTCAAAAGGCAGCCAAGAAAGAGAAAGGTGCGACTGTCTTTGGCTACCATGTCAAGGATCCAGAACGCTTTGGTGTTGTAGAATTTGATGAAAATATGAATGCTATCTCCATCGAAGAAAAACCAGAACAGCCGCGCTCTAACTATGCAGTGACAGGACTGTATTTCTATGATAACGATGTTGTCGAAATTGCCAAGAGTATCAAACCAAGTCCTCGAGGAGAATTAGAAATCACAGATGTCAACAAGGCTTACTTGGATCGTGGTGATTTGTCTGTTGAGCTTATGGGACGTGGTTTTGCTTGGTTGGATACAGGAACTCACGAAAGTCTCTTAGAAGCAGCTCAATATATCGAAACGGTTCAACGTATGCAGAACGTGCAAGTGGCAAATCTGGAAGAAATTGCTTATCGTATGGGCTATATCAGTAAAGAGCAAGTGCATGAATTGGCGCAGCCGTTGAAGAAGAATGAATACGGACAATACTTGCTCCGTTTGATTGGAGAAGCGTAAGAAGATGACAGAACAATTTTTTGATAAGGAATTAGCAGCGCGTGAAGTTCCCGGAATTCCAGGTATGCTGGAATTTGATATCCCTGTACGAGGGGACAACCGAGGCTGGTTTAAGGAGAATTTCCAAAAGGAAAAAATGCTGCCGCTAGGCTTTCCTGAAAGCTTCTTTGCAGAAGGAAAACTGCAAAATAATGTCAGCTTTTCTCGTAAAAATGTCCTGCGTGGCCTTCATGCTGAGCCTTGGGACAAGTACATCTCTGTTGCTGATGACGGCAAGGTGCTGGGATCTTGGGTAGACCTGCGTGAAGGTGAGACTTTTGGCAATACCTACCAGACAGTAATTGATGCCAGCAAGGGGATTTTTGTGCCGCGTGGTGTAGCCAACGGCTTCCAAGTCCTTTCTGACACCGTTTCCTATAGCTATCTGGTAAATGACTACTGGGCTTTGGAACTCAAACCGAAGTATGCCTTTGTCAACTATGCAGACCCAGCTTTAGGCATCCAGTGGGAAAACCTAGAAGCAGCAGAAGTCTCAGAAGCAGACAAGAACCATCCATTACTCAAGGATGTCAAACCTTTGAGTAAAGAGGATTTGTAATATGCTTGGTGGTGAATTTTTAAATAAGAGAGAAAACAAGAAATGGATGTTGAATTTACTTTTATCAGTAACATTGCTCTCTTTAAACCAAGTATTCTCATTATTGAGTAAGAATACCTATGAAGTTTCAGTATTGGAAATTTTTAAAATTTCTAGTACATCTGCTATTATAATGTTTATGGGACTCTTTACCAGTGAAGAGAACTTTGACATATGGATTGGTGGAATTAAGAGTTGGTCTAGATTAAGGAAAATAATTTGGCTTGTTGCACTAATAACTTTATCTTTATTAAACTACTTTATTTTTGATAAATTCTTAGTACCAAGTCTTAATACCGTTGATTTATTTATCTATGAATCAGGTTTGTTACGTAATGCATATATTCTACTATTAAATATCCCTCAATATTTAATGTTATTATGGAATGGATTGATTTTGTGGATTGAAATAGCTTCATCTTCATTATTTATATCCTTACCTATTAACTTTATTATTGCTTTTTCCTATGACTGGATTGAGAAAAACTTCCTTAATATTGATAATGACTGACTGATATTTAAGTATTACTAAGTACTTGTTCTATAAAAAACGAAGGAATAGAAAGAATTTTATGACAGAATATAAAAACATTATCGTTACCGGTGGCGCTGGTTTCATCGGTTCAAACTTTGTCCACTACGTTTACAATAATCACCCAGATGTTCATGTGACAGTGCTGGACAAGCTAACTTATGCGGGAAATCGTGCCAATATTGAAGAAATTTTAGGCGACCGTGTTGAGTTGGTTGTTGGAGATATTGCTGATGCAGCCTTGGTAGATAAGCTTGCTTCTGAAGCGGATGCTATCGTTCACTATGCGGCAGAAAGCCACAATGATAACTCGCTCAATGACCCGAGTCCATTTATCCACACCAATTTCATCGGAACTTACACACTCTTGGAAGCAGCACGTAAATACGACATTCGTTTCCACCATGTGTCAACTGACGAGGTTTATGGTGACCTGCCTCTGCGTGAAGATTTACCAGGTCATGGAGAAGGCCCAGGTGAGAAATTTACGGCTGAAACCAAGTACAATCCAAGCTCGCCTTACTCATCAACTAAAGCAGCTTCAGACTTGATTGTTAAAGCTTGGGTGCGCTCATTTGGCGTGAAAGCGACGATTTCTAACTGTTCAAACAACTATGGTCCTTACCAGCACATCGAGAAGTTCATTCCGCGCCAGATCACCAATATCCTGAGCGGTATCAAGCCAAAACTCTATGGTGAAGGCAAGAATGTCCGTGACTGGATTCATACCAATGACCATTCATCAGGTGTTTGGACGATTCTGACCAAGGGTCAAATCGGTGAAACTTACTTGATCGGTGCTGATGGCGAGAAGAACAACAAGGAAGTGCTGGAGCTGATTCTCAAGGAAATGGGACAGCCGGCTGATGCTTATGACCATGTGACAGACCGTGCCGGCCATGACCTTCGCTATGCCATTGATGCCAGCAAGCTCCGCGATGAGCTAGGATGGAAGCCAGAGTTCACCAACTTTGAAGCGGGTCTCAAAGAGACGATCAAGTGGTACACGGACAACCAAGACTGGTGGAAATCTGAAAAAGAAGCAGTCGAAGCCAACTATGCTAAGACTCAGGAAGTGATTAAGTAAGAATAGGCTATCTATGATGAGCCATGTAAAACTAGCGCTATGTGATTGAGAGGCTGGGATTATCTATCCCAGCCTTTTCTCACAGGATTGTTAGCTTTTTAATATGTTTGTTACAGAAAATTATGCAAAAATAGTGTAAAATAAGATAAATCCTTTCTGTGTTTTTAGCTAAAGGGATTTTCTCAAATTAAAGGAATACAAACATGAAAATGGTAAAAAGAGTAGTGGGAATTGCTTTGGTGCTGTTGCTTGCAGCAGTGCTGTTTCTGGTTCCTGCATCTGTTAATCAAAGTGAACAATTAAAAAATGTCCAAGGCAGTGCTTCCTGGATGAGTATTATTGAGCCGGCTTTGAGTAATGCCAATGTGACGGCTCAGGGAGTTAGCACGGAGGTTTCTCTCAATAGCGTCCAGCTTAATCAGGTGCTTAAGTCTTCTCTGACTGACTCTGAGAATCAGGAGCTGCTGAACAGTGTTTACAGTATTGAAGGCAATAAGCTGCGCATCCAGTATCCAGTCAAACTGCTCTTCATTGACAGTAAGCTGGACCTAGAGGTGGATGTGACGGTGAGGGATAATGTCTTGCACATCACAATTGATAGTGCCAAGCTAGGCTCTCTTCCTATCCCTAAATCTTGGGTGACAGGCATGCTGAAGCAACAAATGCAGGCCTCTAATTCATCTATCACAACGGAGGGAGATAGTTTCCTTCTAGCTCTGCCGCAAAGTCAATTCAGTATTAATAAAATCAGCTTCCAGAACGGTGCTGCTAAAATCCAGTTCAGCATGGGTTATGGAATCTAAAAAAGAAAACTTCATTTGAGGAGGAGCCCTTCCGAATCAAATGGAGTTTTTATACTATTATTTGAATAATGTCATTGTGAGGGAGAGAAGATGCCTATTCCTAATATCCAGCAAGAGGAGCTGATTGTTATTGATGACAATCTGCGTTTGCGGGCCTATGATGGCCAGTTTGAGCAGGCCTTGGACTGGTACCAAGATCCAGATATGATTTATATGATTGATGGCAGAAGAGACCCCTATCCGCCGGAGCGAGTTCAAAGGATGTATGAATACCTTGCTAGGCGAGGTGAAGTATATTTCATTGAAGTATGGGAGCAGGAGTGCTGGCTGGCCATTGGGGATGTGGCCTTTTGGCAAGATGATTTGTCTATTATCATTGGATATGCGGACTACCGTAGGAAAGGAGTTGGCAAGAAAGTTCTTTCTGCTTTGATGCAGCGCGCACGCAATCTAGGCTATCAAAAACTAGTAGTTCAAGAAATTTATGATTTCAATCAGCCCTCTCGCAGTTTGTTTGAGTCGCTTGGTTTCTATCCAACTCTTGCTAGGGAGAAAGGGAGGTCCTATACACTTGATTTGACCTTGCCCATAGCGCAGATCCAGCCCAGTCAGTTCTACCTTTCACGGGAAAAGCTGGACAGGATTTGTATTGATTTTGACCAACAAGAACTTGAAGCTTTACCTGTCAAGCACATGGATGGCAAAATTTTCTTTACTGATGGACATAGCAGAGCCTTTAAGGCATATCAGGCTGGTCTCTCTCATATTCCCATCTATTATGATAGGGACGAGCTTAACTGGGACTTTTATCAATACTGTGTTCAGGCTTGTCAAGAAAGAGGTATCTTCTCGATAGCTGATTTACAGAACCGCATTTTGTCCAAGGAAGACTATCAGATCCATTGGCTTGATTGGTGTAAAAGAGAAGCTAGAAAATTTGATAAGAGCTGATATCGCGAAGCTCTTGTGTTATAATAGATAGAGGGAATCAATATATTAAATCAGAGGTGAGATGATGCTTTATGAATTTTGTGCAGAAAATGTAACCTTGTTAGAAAAGGCTATGGAGGCGGGAGCGCAACGGATTGAGCTCTGTGATAATCTGGCTGTTGGTGGTACGACACCCAGCTATGGTGTGATTCAAGCAGCAGTTGACTTATCCAAGCCTTACGGTGCGACTGTAATGACCATGATTCGGCCACGGGGCGGTTATTTTGTTTACACTGATCTTGAAATTGAGATTATGCTAGCAGATATCCAAAAAGCCAAGGAAGCCGGTAGTCAGGGAGTGGTTTTTGGTGTCTTGACGGAGAAGAACGAAATAGATGTTTCGAAGATGCAGTGCCTGCTAGAGGCTTGCAAGGGACTGGAAGTAGTCTTTCACATGGCTTTTGACTCAATCCCAGCTGAATACCAGTTTGGCGAAATGGACTGGCTGATTGAGAACGGTGTCCAGCGAATTTTGACCCACGGAGGACCTGCCAGTGAGCCGATTGAGGAGCATTTTGCTTGGCTGGACGAATTAATCGAGCATGCTGCTGATCGGATTGATATCATGCCGGGCGGTGGCATTCATCTGGGCAATCGTCAGCAAATTATAGATAGTCTGGCAGTTGACCAGCTGCATGGAACTAAAATTGTGTTTTAAGGAGGAGTAAGCTGCGCTAGCAGCGGCTAAGTAGATGTTGGAACTATTTGAAAAATACAAGGCTAATCCAGATAAGCTTCAGACTTACGGTTTTAAGGAGTCTGATGGAGCTTACCATTTTTTGCAGGAGATTATGAAGGGTGACTTTCGCTTGGAAGTAACTATCAGAGATGGGAAGCCAGATTATCAGGTCTTTGACTGTGATACTGATGACGCCTATCTGCAGGTCAAGATGGAGCAGGTGACGGGTGAGTTTGTTGGGCAGGTTCGTGAAGCTTGTCAGGCAGAACTGCTGGCTATCCGTCAGCACTGTTTTGATGAGGTTGGCTTTCTCTATGAGCAGAGTAAGCGACTGCGGGATCACGCAACTGAGGTTTATCAGGGGCAAATAGAGTACCTCTGGGAGAAGTCTTCGAGAAAGAGCTCAACCAAGGCTGGAGTTTTCCGTCACTATGATAGTAAAAAATGGTACGGAGCTTTTCTGACCACAGACTGGTCAAAGTTTGAAGCAGATCGAAGCGGCGCTATTGAGGTGCTGAATGTTAAGAATGACCATGTGGCAGAGCTGGTTCAGAAAAAGGGGATTTATCCGGCTTTTCACATGAATAAGAAATACTGGCTCAGTCTGCCCTTGGATGATAGACTGAGCGATCAGGAAATCTTTGATTTACTGGCTGTTAGTTACCAGCTGACAAGTAAAAAATAGAATAGAAAGCACAGCGCTCCAATCCGCTGTGTTTCATTTTTCCTCAAAAAACAGTATAATAAAAAGACTAGTAAGAATAGGAGAAATTATGAACCTCATTAGAAAATTAGCCTGGTTTTTTAAGTTGGAAAAGCGGCGCTATATCATCGGTATCTTGGCCTTGTCCTTGGTCAGTGTCTTCAATCTGATACCGCCTAGAATCATCGGTCAGGTTATTGACCGAATTGCTAACAAACATCTGACTTCTCAAGAGCTGCTCTTTAATTTGCTGTTGCTGATTGCTTCAGCTTTTATCATGTACGGCCTGCGTTATGTCTGGCGCCTTTATATCTTAGGGACGTCCAATAATCTGGGACGGATTCTGCGCTCTCGATTGTTCGAGCACTTTACTCACATGTCTCCCTCTTTTTATCAGAAATACCGTACAGGTGACTTGATGGCTCATGCGACCAACGATATCAATGCAGTTGTCAGTTTGGCTGGTGGTGGAGTCATGTCAGCTGTGGATGCTTCTATTACAGCCCTGGTGACCCTGCTAACTATGTTTTTCGTTTTGGACTGGCGGCTGACTTTGATTGCCATTGTGCCTATGCCTTTCTTGTCGTGGGGCACGGGCTTGATTGGCCGAAAAAATCATGAAAGTTTTAAGGCTGCTCAAGAAGCATTTTCGGATTTGAACAATAAGGTACAGGAGAGTGTTTCAGGGATTCGAGTGACCAAGTCCTTTGGTTATCAGGAAGCGGAGACTCAGTCTTTTGCTAAGACCAATCAGGAAGTCTACGAAAAAAATGTTTTGGCTGCCAAGTACGATTCTCTTTTTGACCCCTTGGTTTTGCTTTTTATCGGTCTTTCTTATGTTTTGACCTTGATTTTCGGTGGAATTTTTATCTCCCAAGGGCAGTTTACCATAGGAGAGTTGGTTACTTTTATCACTTATCTGGATATGCTGGTTTGGCCGCTGCAGGCTACAGGCTATCTTTTTAACATCGGCCAGCGAGGTGCTGTTTCCTATGAACGGATTGAGAAACTGCTGGCTCAGGAGTCAGATGTCAAGGAAGCTGAACAGCATCTTTCTCATGCGGAAAATGGTCGATTGGATTATGACATTCAGAAGTTTTCTTATGTCGAGGAGACTAGTTTATCGGATATTCATTTTTCCATTGAGCAAGGACAGACATTGGGAATTGTCGGTCAGACGGGCTCAGGGAAGACCACTCTTCTGCGCTTGCTGCTGCGGGAGCAGGATATCCAGGAGGGGGCTATCTATCTGAATGGCCATGATATCCGAGAGTACCGCCTCAAAGACTTGCGCCGTCTCATCGGCTACGTACCACAAGAACAGATGCTCTTTGCTCTGTCCATTCGGGACAATATCCGCTTTGCAAATCCCCAGCTGACAGATAGTCAAGTTTTAGCTGCCGCTCAACTATGCGGTGTGTATGAGGATATTCAGGCTATGCCAGAGGGGCTGGATACGGTTGTCGGTGAGCGGGGCTTGTCCTTATCTGGTGGGCAGAAGCAGCGCTTGGCAATGAGTCGGGCTATTATTACCAATCCTGAAATTCTGATTTTAGATGATTCCTTGTCGGCTGTTGATGCCAAGACAGAGCATCTGATTTTAGAAAATCTGAAGTCTGAGCGTGCTGGCAAGACAACCATCATCACAGCTCATCGGCTGTCAGCCTTGGTGCATGCAGACCTGATTTTGGTCATGGAAGAGGGACGAATCAAGGAGCGGGGCACCCACCAAGAGCTATTGGAGCAAAAGGGCTGGTATGCTCAGACATACCATAATCAGCAGCTGGCAGAAAGCTTGAAGGAGGAAGATTAATATGAAAAAGAAAGCAACTTTTCATCGCCTCCTAGGCTATATGTGGCGCTACAGGATAGTGAGCAGCATGGCCTTGACCTTCATCCTGCTGACGACTCTGGTCACAACGGCATTGCCGCTTCTGGCTCGCTATTTTATTGATCAGTTTATTGGCCGCAATCAAGCCTGGGCTGGGCTGCCTTTGCTGGCTCTTTACTATGGCCTTTTCCTCTTGCGGGTACTTTTTACCTTCTTGGGAAAGTATTTCTTTGCGCGTGTGGCTCAAAGTGTGGTTCGGGATTTGCGACAGGAAAGCTTTGCCAATATCCAGCGTCTGCAAATGGCTTATTTTGATAGGACGCCAGCTGGTGCTATCGTTTCCAGCCTGACCAATGATACTCAGGCGGTCGCAGATATGTTCAGTGAGATTTTTTCTAATTTTTTGAGCTCCTTGCTGATTTTAGTTGTTACTTTGAGCGCCATGTTTGCCCTCAACTGGCAATTGACCCTGATGATTGCTCTCTTTTTGCCTTTGATGGCAGCCTCTATCTTGCTCTATCAGCATCTATCCAATCGTCAGCTGAAGCAGGTCCGGAATAAGCTCAGCGATTTGAATGTCAAGCTATCTGAAAGTATTGAAGGAATGCGGATTATTCAGGCTTTTGGGCAAGAGAAGCGCTTGCTGCGGGAATTTGAAGAAATCAACGGTCAGCATTTAGGCTTCACCAATCGCTATCTCAATATCAATAGTCTCTTTCTGAGGCCGGCCATGTCCCTGCTGAAAATCTTGGCTTATGGAGTGATTCTGACTTACTTTGGCTTGACTTGGCAAGTGGCGGGAATTACGGCAGGTATTATGTATGCCTTTATCCAGTATGTTAATCAGCTTTTTAATCCTTTGATTGATGTTATGCAGAATTACTCTGTTCTGCAGACATCTATGGTTGCTGCGGAGCGGGTTTTTGAAATCATGGACCGCACTGACTACGAGCCTGAGCAGGCTAACCAAGACTTGCAAATCCAAGATGGCAACATCGAATTCAAGCATGTTTCCTTTTCTTATGATGGAAAGCGAGATGTTTTGCGGGATATCTCCTTTTCTGTCAAAAAAGGCCAGACGATTGCCTTTGTGGGTTCGACTGGCTCTGGCAAGTCCTCCATTATCAATCTTTTCCTTCGTTTTTATGAGTTTGAGCGGGGGCAGATTTTGATTGATGGACGCGATATTAAAGACTATAGTCAGGCGGAGCTGAGGCGAAAGATTGGCCTTGTCTTGCAGGATCCCTTCCTTTATCACGGTGCCGTTGCTTCCAATATCCAGCTTTACCAAGAGCAGCTGACGCGTGAAGAGATTATAGAAGCGGCTAAGTTTGTAGATGCTCATGGCTTTATCAGTCAGCTGCCTCAAGGCTATGATGCCCCTGTGACTGAGCGGGGAGCGACTTTTTCCAGCGGTCAGCGTCAGCTTCTAGCCTTTGCCAGAACCATCGCTACCAAGCCTAAAATCTTGATTTTGGATGAGGCGACAGCCAATATTGATTCGGAGACAGAAGAGTTGATTCAAGCCTCACTGAGAAAAATGCGGCGGGGGCGGACAACCATTGCCATTGCCCACCGGCTGTCTACCATTCAGGATGCCGACTGCATTTATGTCTTAGACAAGGGCCGCATTATCGAATCTGGCAGCCACGAAGAATTGTTAGCACAGGATGGCACCTATAAGAAAATGTATCAACTGCAGGCTGGAATGATGGAGTCTTGAAAAGCCTGATTATAAATGAAAGGTGTAGAATTCATTTGGAATTCTACACCTATTTTAAATAGTCTTTTAGTTTCTCTACATTTTCTTCTAAGTTATCATAAGGAAGCTTGGCATACTGGTAAGGGCAGCTAGCAAGGTAGCTTTGTTCAAAGAAGTCAAGCGGCAGGCTGCTGTGTTTGAGAGCACTGACGGAAGAAAGTGACCTCAAGTCTAGCAGAATGCCGTCCTTGATCAGATAGCTAGATAGTGGCAGCTGAGCTTGCTCCAGTAGTATCTGGGCTTTTCTTGCTTCCTCTTCTTGAAGCTGCAGCAGCGCCAACCTATTTTTTTCAAACATGAGACTGTCGATGTAGAGAGATAGAGCCTTCTGCATGATGAGGTTGCTGTCATAGTCCACGGCGCTTTTGTAAGCGATGAAGGTTTTTTGAATCTGGGGCGGAAGGAGCAGGGCGGTAATCCTCAGGGCTGGGAAAAGGCTGGTTGAAAAGGACTTGATGTAGATGACCCGCTGGCTATTGTCTAGATAGTGAAAGGTCAGCTCCCGACGGCTATCAAAGTCTGATAGATAGTCATCTTCTACGATATAGACATTATAGAGCTGGGCTAGCCGAAGAATTTCTTCCTTTTCCTGCCGACTGTAAGAGTGGCCCAAGGGATAGTGAAAACGCGGAATGGTGTAGAAAAACTTAATCTTTCCGCTTTGAAAAATCCTCTCCAGCTCTTGCAGGTTAATCCCCTGTGGTGTTCTTTCAATGGTTTCATAAGGAAGTTTTTGCGCTAGCAAAAGATCATTAATTCGATGGTAGGTCGGCTGCTCCACCAAGATACGATCTTTTTGGTTGGGAAATTCAATCTGTGAAAGGATATAGAGAGCCTGCTGGGTGCCGGAAGTCAGTACCAACTGATCCCTAGAAGCATAGACAGCAGAGTCCAGCATTAGCTTTTGCACAGAGCGGCGCAAATCCTCCAGTCCTTCCTGCTGAGGGTAATAGTTGAAGAGATAATTTTCCCGGCCGATCAGAGTTTCATTTACACAGAGTCGGAAATCCTCGTAGGCTTGGTGGCGGTCATCCCTAACAGGCAACTCCAAATCCTGCTTTTCTTCCTGAGCATTCTCCAGTACATAGTAGCCGCTTTTGGGAACGGCATAGATGTACTTCTGATACTTGAGCTCAATCAGAGCCTTCTGCGCAGTATCCTTACTGCAGTGATAACGCTCTGCAAGCTTGCGGACAGAAGGAATTTTCTGACCAGTTGCCAGTTTTCCCTCTTTAATATCCTTAGTAATCTTATCAACGATGCGTTGGTATTTTGCCTTGGTCATAAAACTGTCCCCATACAGATTTGATTTTTTCATATTGTAACTCATTTTCAGATATTTTACAATAGAGAGCAAGTAGGAGGAGTCATGAAAACAAAAACAGTTATTCTGGCCACAGATATTTCTGGCTTAGGTAAGGTTGCTGCAACAGTTGCCCTGCCACTCTTTGCAATTTGCCAGCTAGAGGTTGCCCTCTTGCCAACCATGATTTTGTCGTCTCATACAGGCGGTTTTTCAGACATCTATATAGATGATTATACGCATGGAATGCTTGCCTTTTTGAAACAATGGCAGAGACTAGAGTTCGACTTTTCAACTCTGATAACAGGATATTTGAAGTCTGATATTCAGGTGGAAAATTTGCTGCGCTTTAAAGAGGAAAAAAGCTTGCCCCTTATCGTGGATCCTATCATGGGAGACAAGGGGACTTTTTATCAGGGATTTTCAGATGCCCATCTAGACCATATGCGTCGCCTCTGCCGTCATGCCGATTTGGTTCTGCCCAATTTGACGGAAGCCTGTTTGTTGTTGGAAGAACCCTACGAAGAGAGTTTATCAGAAAGTAGATGGGAGGACTATAGCAAGCGTTTGTCTGAGTTAGGACCGAGCAAGGTCTTGCTAACTGGCTTGCCCATGAAAGAGAAGCAGATTGGTGTGGCCTATTTTGATGCGGCAACAGAGGAGTTTAACCTCTTTTCTAGTCCAGCTTTGCCCCAGCAATTTTTTGGAACGGGTGATATATTGACGACACTTGTAGCTGCGGCTTTTGTTCAGGGGATTGACATCAAGCAAGCCCTGCCGGTGATTTTGAAGTTTATTGAAAAGAGCTTGGTACTTAGCTTTAAAGAGCAAATAGATCCAAAGAAGGGCGTTTTTTACCAGCCCTACCTAGGAGAGCTTTTCGCTGATTTTCAAGCCTTAATGGAGGAAAGAGATGAAGAAACAAACACTTGATTTGCAAACCTTAACCATGATTAGTTTATTTGCTGCTTTGATTTTTCTGAGCATTCAGTTTTTCAAAATTCCTGTCGGAGCTCAATTTATTCATTTTGGGAATGCACTGGTGGTAGTGGGCTGTCTGATTTTTGGCAGTAAACTCGGTTTTTTAGCGGCCGCTATCGGATTGGGAATATTTGACTTGCTGAATGGTTACGCAGTGGAAATCCCAGTTATCTTGCTAGAAGCACTTGCGGTGGCCGTGGTGATTCATTTTCTGTATGAAGAACTTTTTCAGAGAAAGGATAAACTAAGAAATATTCTTGTGACAGCAGTAGCAGCAGCTTTGGTGAAGATTGTACTCAATATCTTCAAGTACACTCTGACAGGAACACTGTTTGGCGGGAGTAGTTTACCAGCAGCCTTTTTGCTGGCAGTAGCTGAGATTACTGGTACATTTGGCTCCAGTCTAGCGACAGTCATTGCTGTCCCAATCTTATATCCAATCTTTAAGCAAGTCAGAAAAGCGCACAAGCAAAGAAGGCCACTGAAAAGCAAGGATGAATCAATAATCAGTAGAAATAAAGAAACCGTCTGAAAATCTTCAGACGGTTTTTGTGTTTTTCTCTTACATAAAGTAGACGATAGCAAGGTATTGCAGGGCAGAAGCCGCTAGAATGAAAAGGTGCCAAATCATGTGGAAGTAGGGCTTCTTTTGAGCATAGAAGCCAGCTCCTACAGTATAGCAGAGGCCACCAGCCAGCATGAGTCCCCAGAAGACAGGTCCGGTTTGACCGATAATCTGCGGAATGATAAAGACGACCAGCCAGCCCATAATCAAATAGAGTGCCAAACTGAATTTTTCATTGACCTTCTTAGCGAAAATCTTATAGAGGATACCAAAGATGGTCGTTCCCCACTGGATAGCAATGATGAGATAGCCAAACCAGTTATTCATCAGCGACAGCACGACTGGCGTGTAGCTGCCAGCAATGGCGATATAAATCATGGAGTGGTCGATAATGCGCAAGATATACTTGTGGGTCGAGCCATAGGACATGGAATGGTAGACAGTTGAAGAGAGGAACATGAGAAAGAGGCTGATAACAAAGATAGAAGTTCCGACAGCAGCCACCAATCCGTGCCCTTCATAGCTATAAATGGCTGAGATAGGCAGCAGAATCAGCATCAGAACAGCCCCTACCGCATGGGTAACAGCGTTTGCAATTTCCTCTCCGAAGGATAGTTTTTTACTGAGTTTAAGCGCGTAGTTCAAGGTTTTCTTCCTCCTCACTTGGTACTTGGATTAGGGATAAGGTCTTTTGATAGAGTTTGACTGTCTGGCAGGCAGTGGAAATGATGGGTGCCACCTCTAGCTTGCTGCCATTCATGTAGTCAACGAAGTCATCATAGAGTTCTCGTGAATCTGCTTCTTTATGTAGCATATTTAAAGTAGCTGAAATTTCCTGGATAGAAAAGACCGTTTTTAAGGTCGTAATGGCAATCAAGCGTGCTACCTGACGACGTTGATATTTTTTCTTGATCGGCTTAGCAATATAGCCATGCTTGACATAGTTGTTAATCATAGAAGCGGTCAATCCCTTGTCAGCAGCTGAAATGGAAGAGCCACAGACATTGTTTACATAGAGCAGGACTTGGTCCAAATATAGCTCCAGTTCCGGTAATTCGTCCCACTTGGGAAAAACTTGTTGAGCGTTCAAATCTTTATCACTTTCTTATCTAGTCTTTATAACTAGATGATAACATCTCTGTAAATCAAAGTCAAGCAAAAAATAGAATGTCCCATTGAAATTTGATATAATTTTAAAAAGAAGAAAGGGAGGTTTCAGATGAAAAAACAAACAATCTTTGATATGGCAGCCTTCCTAGGCAGTCTGATTTTTTGGTCTTGGCTCTATATGCGCTTTTTTAATGCCTATGTAGCCGTCGTCTTTTACAAGAATCAGCCAGAGTGGAACCTGCTGATACCAGCTTCTATCATCCTAACATTGACAGCCATTAGCTCGCTTTTTATACGCGGCCTCTACAGTCGGCATATTCCCCGTTGGCTGGTGCTAGCCAGTTACACCCTCTATTTTCTCATTCTATTCTATGCCCTCTTTTTGAAAAATATCGGCAGGCAGGGCTTTAGTCTGGACTTGCAGTCTTTTACCTATAATTGGATTTATGGAGATAAGCTGGTACCCACCATGAATATCATTATGTTCATTCCGCTGGGCTTTCTCTGCAAGCTGTCATGGAAACATGTGGCTTATTTTACCTTGGCTATCAGTCTGGTTGAGGGGAGCCAATATCTCTTTCATCTTGGCATTTTTGACTTGGGTGATATCTTGACCAATCTGCTAGGCTTTATCATTGGCAGCTATCTACTAGAGACAGCCTTGGGTAAATGGGTTGTCCGCCATATTCACTAAATGAAAGAAGGAAACTATGAAAATTCTTATCCCAACTGCGAAAGAGTTGAATCTAACTGCGCCATCCGCAATCCCGAATCCACCTTCAGCACAAACTCAAACTGTGTTGGATGAGTTGGCAACCATGTCAGTAACTGACTTGGCATCATTTTATAAAATCTCCCCAGAAAGAGCGGAGGTAGAGTGGCAAGCCATTCAGGCTTTGCGAGAAGGGACTGCGCAGCATGCTCCAGCCCTCTATCTTTTTGACGGCCTCATGTACCGCCATATCAAGAGGAAGGAATATACCAAGGAGGAAAGTCAGTATATAGAGAAGCATCTTGCCATCACATCAGCGCTTTACGGAGTCATCCCAGCCCTAGAGCCCATAGCGCCCCATCGCTTGGACTTTATGATGCCACTCAAGCTGGATGGGAAGAGTCTCAAGGCATTTTGGAAAGAAGCTTATGACCAGGCTCTGGCAGCAGATGAGGTGATTTTCTCCCTCCTGTCCAGCGAGTTTGAAACAGTCTTTTCCAAGGAAATTCGTCAGCGCATGATAGGCTTCAAGTTTCTGGAAGACCGAGGAGGCAAGTTAAAAGTCCATTCGACCATTTCTAAAAAAGCGCGTGGTGAGTTTTTAACAACTCTAATAACTAACCAAGTGACAGAAGTCGAACAGATGAAGAAATTAAACTTCGCAGGCTTCACTTACCGACCTGACCTGTCCAGTGACCAAGAGTTGGTTTATGTCAAGGAAGTGTAGAAGAGATATTTATATAAGGAAAAAGCATTCTTTTTATATGTGAAATGAAACAAAACACTTTAAAAGTCTTAAATTTTATTTGTCTCTTTTAAAGTACTAAAATGGCGACTGTTTTGATGAATCTCATACTAAAACCCCTCGCAATTATTTGCGAGGGGTTAGTGTCTTATAAGTTTTCTTTTCTTTTTATAATCTTCTCTTTTTAGTTAAGGGCTGCTAAAAGAGCATCAGCCTGTGCTGAGAGTTCAGCAAGTTTGTCTTCTGGGACAGTCAGTTGACCAGTTCCCCATGCTTCTGGGTTGATACCAACACCTGTGAATGGTTCTACCACATTCATACGAATGAATGGCAGCAGGCTGCGGTAGTGCTTGAATACTTCGTCTGGTGATGTGCCGTTAGCTACAGATGAAACTGTAACAGCCTTAGCATTCAGAGCAGATGGGCCAGTTGGGTCTGACAGATCCAGAGCGCGTGAAGCCCAGTCCAAGAGGTTTTTTACTACTCCTGGAATAGCCCAGTTGTAGACAGGTGAGAAAATCCAGATGGCATCAGCGGCCAAAATTTCTTCACGAACCTTAGCAACAGCAGCTGGAGCAGGACTTTCGATGTCTTGGTTGTAGAATGGTACATCTTTGTAATCAAGATATGAAACTTCTGCCTTGCCAGCCAAAGCTTTTTCAGCTTGCTCAGCCAATTGGTGGTTGAAAGAACCTTGACGAAGTGAGCCGACGATGAATAATACTTTAGACATTGCATTGTCTCCTTTTTTATAAAATAAAGAGATATTTCTCTTGTTACGATATATGTTACAACATTAATTACTAGTTAGCAATTATTTAGCTCAATTTTTTGAAATTTTTTAAAATACGAATCAAATCCTGCTTATCGTCTTCTTCGAGAATGGACAGAGCTTGCTGAATATTTTTAATATGATCAGGCAGGGCAGCTTCAATTTTAGCTCTGCCTTGTTTCGTCAGACCAATCAAAAAAGCCCGGCGGTCATTTGGGTCGCAGGTGCGGATAATCCAGCCGTCGCGTTCCATATTTTTGATGACAACAGTCATGTTGCCAGAAGTAGCCAGTATACGGTCAATCAAGTCCTGAATACGCAGCTCTCCTTTGCTGTATAGGGTTTCTAAGACGGAAAACTGAGTAGGAGTCAAATCATGCTTTTTAAAAATTTGGGCTTCAATGGCACGGATAGTTCTTTCTGCCTTATGAAAGACAATCATGGTTTTCAAATCAAGCAGAGTTTCTTTGCTTAAATCGTCTGTAATCTTCATAACAATATTTTACCAATAAATAGTATCATATGCAAGGATATTGCTTTAGAATTTTACGAATATTCTCATCAAAAAAAGATAGAAAAATAGTAGTATTTGTAGTATAATGACGGAGTGAAATATAAAAATAGAAATAAAGCCAGTTTTCCAATTTGGCAGTACCTGATAGGTATTTTTATCGTTCTCAGTGTTCTTGTCTTTTCATTTTTTGCTGTTTTGCAAGTGTCCATGCAGCCGAGGCAGTCAGCTAAGGAAGCAAGCAGACGCTTGGCCAAGGAATATGCAGATCTTGAAAAAGTGGATTCTTTTGCCATCTACAATGGGCAGGAATCCTACTACAGTCTGCTTGGTAAGACCAGTAAAGGTGTCGAAAAAGCTGTTTTGATTGCCAAAGATTCCAATGAGATTCGGGTCTATCGACTTGACCAAGGTGTCAGTCAGACAGAGGCGGAGAGCATTGCCAAGGAAAATGGAGCCGGAACTATTGATAAGGTGACCATGGGCTATTTTCAGGATCAGCCCATCTGGGAAGTCAAGTCGGGAGGCACCTACTACCTGATTGGTTTTGAAAGCGGACAGTTGGTCAGCAAGGAGGGACTATGAAATTATCAAATCGTGTCTTAAAGATGGAAGAAAGCGTGACTTTGGCAACAGCAGCGCGTGCTAAGGCTTTGAAAGCGCAGGGGCGGGATATTCTGTCTCTGACTCTGGGAGAGCCGGATTTTCCGACGCCTAAGAACATCCGAGATGCGGCTGTAGCTGCCATTGAGGATGGGCGTGCTAGCTTTTATACGGTGACTAGCGGTCTACCAGAGCTAAAAGAAGCAGTGGTAGAGTATTTTGCCAACTATTATGGCTACACCATCCAGCCGAATCAAGTGACGGTGGCAACCGGAGCTAAATTCTCCCTCTACACTTTCTTTATGAGTGTGCTTGATCCAGGTGATGAGGCTATCATTCCAACGCCTTATTGGGTCAGCTATGGCGACCAGATTAAGATGGCCGAGGGGACTCCTGTTTTTGTTCAAGCCACTGAGGAAAATAATTTCAAGGTAACGGTGGAACTGCTAGAAGCTGCTCGTACTGATAAGACCAAGGTTTTGGTTTTGAACTCGCCGTCCAATCCGACGGGTATGATTTATACAGCGGATGAGCTGTGGGCGATTGGGAACTGGGCTGTGGAGCATGATATTCTGATTTTGGCAGATGACATCTATGGACGTCTGGTTTATAACGGTAATAAATTTACGCCAATTTCCAGTCTGTCTGAGGAGATTCGCAAGCAGACGGTGGTCATCAATGGTGTCTCTAAGAGCTACTCCATGACAGGCTGGCGGATTGGCTATGCAGTTGGTGAGCCAGAGATTATAGCAGCTATGAGTAAGATTGCAGGTCAGACGACTTCTAACCCGACAGCAGCGGCTCAATATGCAGCTATCGAAGCTCTGACTGGCGGTCAGGAAACGGTCGAGACAATGCGTCAGGCCTTTGAAGAGCGTCTCAATACCATCTATCCTCTTTTGGCTCAGGTGCCAGGTTTTGAGGTGGTCAAGCCACAAGGTGCCTTCTATCTCTTTCCAAATGTCAAGAAAGCCATGGAAATGAAGGGCTATACTGATGTGACCGAGTTTACGACAGCAATTTTAGAAGAAGTTGGCGTGGCTTTGGTGACGGGAGCAGGCTTCGGTGCTCCAGAAAATGTCCGTCTTAGCTATGCGACGGATTTGGATACGCTCAAAGAAGCCGTTCAGCGCCTGCAGCAATTTATGGAGAGTAAATAGGGCTCTCAGTCCGGCATTGCTTTCTAAAGAAAACCTAAAAAAATTTATAAACAATAGAGAAGGATGAACTCAGAGTTCGTCCTTTTCAGCTCCCCTCAACTGCATTGGCAAATAATTTTACAAAATGGTAAAATAATATAGAAAGAGATAGAAGCGTTTTTACTTTAGTCAAAATTAGTAAGTTTTTAGCATGGATAAATGTTAACTGGCTTTGCTTAGAATTCAGCTGATGGCGGATTTAAACAATAGTGGAAGGAGAACAATATGAAGCGTCGTTTGATTTTCTTATTCTTGCTAGGTGGTCTAGTCTTGCTAGGAGCTTATGTTTTCTTTGATTCAGAGCAGGGTTGGACCACAATTTCCGAATCCAATGGCTATAGTCTGCAAGCCAAAGGTCATCGCTACCGTATCCAATATTATGAGAATGACTCTGCCCGTAAGGATTGGTACTTGAATAATTACCAGCCAGAATTGAATTTAAATATGAGAATCTTAGAACGTCCAACTGCCCCCGGTTCTTACACTAAGGAAGAGATATCCGGACAGGGCTCTGCACGCTTTTTGATGGTTTGTAGAACTTGGGGTTCTGCAGAGAACAGTCAAAAGCTTTTAATTAAACGTGCCTATTATAAAGTCGATATTAGACTTAATAAAAAGATGGAGGTAGATACTAAGAAAAGCAGCATGACCTACTGGAAGACGGAAGAAGAGGTAAAGAATGATCCGCCAATTGATTAAATAGCAGCTATAAATGTTAGATTAACTATGTATAAGTCACTTTCCGATAGGAATCACCAGACGACTTAAAAATTTGAGGAGTATTTAGTTGAAGACGACGGTGTTTCGGTGTATAATAAAAGAAGTCCATTTGGTCTAGCCCTGCGTTCTATTCATATGCAGAGTGTTCCTCATGGTCTTTTTACTTAAGTAATAATAGGGATGAAGATTATTTTGTACAAAAGGAGATAAAATGGGTTTTATCAGAAAGGAAATAGGGGAAAGAGAGAAGAAGCTTCTCGAGGATTTTTCTATTGAAGAAAAAGAACTAGCTCTGCCATTTTTACTAGAGGATGAGAAGAGGGGGATTTTTCTCTGTGTCAAGCAATTTCGTATCGGGGAAGGGAAATATCAGGTTTTAGCCATGATGCTCGGAGGGCACTTGCTTGAATTTCGCCTAGAAGAAGAGCGGGCCGATAGATATCCAGTTAGCAATGAGGAAGATCAAAGTGCAAAAGGTCTATCAACAGAAACAATCTCCCAGCTTGTGATTCCCAAGGTTTTAAAAGGTCGAGAGGACAAGATTGTAACAGTGATTCAACATGCCCTTTCGCAGATTAACCCTTATTATGATACAAAGATAAGGGAAGTAAACCACGTGGAGTACAGATAAAGAGGAGTTAGGATATGGGATTATTAGAAAAGTGTCTGGATTTTTTACCGACTAGGCGGGCTGTCAGTGACATTGAAGAGGATTTGAGTTGGGAGGAAGAATTTACCCCTAAAAGAGTTCACCACAAAGAAGTCAGTAGTAGTCCTCAGAAGGAGACTGAGGGAACAGCAACTCTTCCCCAAGAAGGAAGTTGGAAGTTTGTACATGAGATGATTTCTGAAGAAGGAATTGAGCTTTTAAAGAAGGCTGGGATTGATGACGAGCTAGTCTTTGAGACGGGCGATTGGGTTGCAGATCATGATTTGGGGATTTATCTGGTCCTTTATCGCTTTGGTGGCAGAACCAACTGGAAGAAGACTTATAAGCTAATCTTGCAAGGACAGGTGATTGAATTTAAGACCAAGACCATTTTTCATCAGCAGGATTTTTCTTATGAAGATGGGGAATTCACTAAGGGAGTGATTGTCAAAAATGTCTCCAATATGCTCCTGCCTTTGGCTTTCGAAGGTCAACAGCAGCGCGTGCTCCATATCATTCAAGCAGCTCTGTCAGCAGCTAGCCCAAGCTATGATACGGTCATTTACAGGGCGAACTTTGATTTGGTTTAGGAGGGGAAGATGATATATATTACAAAAGAAGATGTTTTGACTTGGCTGGACAAACATGAGCCAGTGGCCAATCGTCAGAAGGACATTGCGGCTTTTCATAAAGAACTGTCGTTTCGTCTGCAAAGAATGGACTTTCGACCGTCTACCAGTTCTAAAAATCCTCAGAGAGATGTTTGTGAAGACCCTGACCAAGAGCTCACTGTAGCCTTTACTCAGGATGGGGAGGGGAATTATGCGACGATTGACCAGAGTCCTGGAGGTCAGATTCTCAGTGATCAGCGCTTTAAGATGGCTTTGAAAAAAGTCTTGAACTATGATGATGACATGGTTGATCGACTGTTATATGGAACGAAAAATTAGTCCTCTTATTCAGAGAGAGTTATCCGCCAGCCTTTAGAAGGCTGGTTTTTTAATTTTTCTGAGATTTAGCCTCTTCAAGGATAGCTATTGCAATCGCTTTATGGTAAAATATAGAACAGATGTCCAAAAGATTTGTCTTGAAATAAAGTGACATTTAGCAACCAATCTAGGAGGCAGATATGATTGATCATTTTGGTATTAAAGTCAAGGATTTGGAAGCCAGCAAGCTCTTTTATCAGAAAGCTTTAGAGCCATTGGGCTACAAGATTGCCTTTGAAATTCCTCAGGCAGTAAGTTTTGCTGAACCTCGGACGGCTCCAGCTGGAGATTTTTGGTTAAGTCATGGGCAATCAGATGCATCTCATTTTGCCTTTCGTGCAGAGACTAGGGAGCAGGTGGATGCTTTTTATCAAGCTGGCCTTGCAGCGGGTGGCAAAGATAATGGCGCCCCAGGCATTCGTCCCCAATATCACCAGCCTTATTATGCAGCCTTTGTCTTGGATCCAGATGGTAATAATGTCGAGGCAGTCTGTCATAAAGAATAAAAAATAGAAAAGAGAAAAAACGTGTCAAAGAAAATCGTAACAATTATTGATGTGAAAAATTATGTTGGTCAAGAAGTGACCATTGGTGCTTGGGTTGCCAATAAGTCAGGTAAGGGTAAGATTGCTTTCTTGCAGCTGCGTGATGGTTCTGCTTTTTTCCAAGGGGTGGCCTTCAAGCCTAACTTCATCGAGAAATTTGGCGAAGAAGAAGGATTGGCGAAGTTTGATACGATTAAAAAGCTTAGCCAAGAAACTTCTGTCTATGTGACAGGGATTGTCAAGGAAGACGAGCGCTCAAAATTTGGCTACGAGCTGGACATTACAGATATCGAAATCATCGGTGAGTCAAATGACTATCCAATCACGCCTAAAGAACATGGGACTGACTTCCTCATGGACAACCGTCACTTGTGGCTGCGTTCTCGTAAGCAAGTGGCTATGATGCAAATCCGCAATGCCATTATCTACGCTACCTATGAATTCTTTGACAAGAATGGCTTTATGAAGTTTGA
>ERZ773196.512-NODE-512-length-24447-cov-7.080846_pt1 | contig 24447 bp, 16 predicted proteins | sample MGYA00581009_ERZ773196 | MGnify/ENA primary metagenome ERZ773196 (study PRJEB29015, sample SAMEA2738162) | human oral metagenome | biome: human oral; feature: human-associated habitat; material: saliva | place: China | collected 2243 ... | reverse complement strand
ATCTACACACCCAACCCCCACCACGTCAAACCAAAACCACGTGAACCAGCACACAAAAGCCTGTGATACCGCCATTTCTGAATACTCAGCCAGTAAACATTCATCCAAAAACGGCTAAATTCCAATGGGATACATGCGTATATCAACAAAAGCAGGACCTGCCTCACAAAGAGGCAGGTCCTGCGATTTTTGGCTTAAGCGGGTGTTTTGAGAAAGGCGGTTACGCTACCCAAGCGCACCCACTTCCCAGTAAGTCCCCCTACTCAGCGAGCATCCATGTGCTCTTGAACGGGGATGTCAATGGTCGGAAGGTCGTGGACCGCCTGACGCACTGCCTTCGAAACTGCGCCGGGGACGGCCTCGTTGAAGACACCGGGGATGATGTAGTTCGGCGAAAGCTCGTCGGGGCTAATCACATCGGCAATTGCGTTTGCAGCTACGCGCAGAACCTCGGTCGTGATCTCCTTGACCTTTGCGTCCAGGAGGCCACGGAACAGACCGGGGAAGGCCAGAACGTTGTTGATCTGGTTCGGGTAGTCGCTACGACCGGTCGCAACGATCGATGCGTATTCAGCAGCTGCAATCGGATCGACCTCGGGAGTCGGATTTGCAAGAGCAAAAACGATCGCGCCCGGAGCCATCTTCGCGATATCCGAAGGCTCCAAGATGTTGCCGTGGGAGACACCAATGAAGACATCGGCATCAACAATGCCTTCCTTCAAGCTGCCATGGACCAAGCGCGGGTTCGTATTCTGCGCCAACCATGCACGTGAGGGGTGCATGCCCTCAACATCATCACCTGCAAGCGCACCGGTACGACCGTAGCCGACAATGTCGCGCGCGCCTTGAGCCAGCAGGAGCTTGATGATTGCGGAACCTGCTGCACCAACGCCGGAGACGACGATGCGCACGTCCTCGATCTTCTTGTTCACGAGCTTGAGCGCATTGATCAGTGCTGCCAGCACAACGATTGCCGTGCCGTGCTGATCATCGTGGAAAACCGGAATATCGAGCTCTGCGCGCAGACGCTCTTCAATTTCGAAGCAGCGAGGAGCAGAAATGTCCTCGAGGTTGATGCCACCATATGCGGGTGCGATTGCCTTAACAATCGAGATGATTTCTTCGGTGTCCTTGGTATCAAGGACAACAGGCCACGCATCAACATCACCGAACTGCTTGAACAGAACAGCCTTGCCTTCCATCACAGGAAGCGCAGCTTCAGGACCGATATCGCCCAAACCAAGAACCGCGGTACCATCCGAGACAACGGCAACAGAATTGGCCTTCATAGTCAACAGGTGGGCCTTAGAAGGCGTGTCATGAATTGCAGTGCAGACACGTGCAACACCGGGGGTGTATGCGCGAGAAAGATCGTCACGGTTACGCAGAGGAACCTTGGGCTTCACCTCGATCTTGCCGCCGACGTGGGCCATGAAGGTCTGGTCTGCCACGGAAGAGGTGTGAACACCTTCAAGGTCATCGAGAACTTTTTCAACCTCGCGGCGATGTTCGGAATCACGCATGTCGCAGGTGAGGTCAATAACGATGCGACCACGGTCAGAATCGGCAACATCAAGGCCTTTAATCTGAGCACCGGTAGCAGAAACGGCATCCACGATCTGCGAAACCGAAAGGTTGGCTTCGTCGACTTCAAGACGGTAGGACGCGGTGTATGACGGAGAAGTACGCATTGGTCACCTTTGCATATCCGATTGTTTTGAGGAGAGCCGACAAGGACTCCTCCCCCATCGTAGCTGCGCCAGTGCGCGGGTGCAGCAGTGTCCATTTTGAGCCTAATTTCCGAGGCCGTGGTATGAAGTCCCGATTCCTCGCTCCCTGCGCTCCTCGGTCCTTGACAGGCATGGAAAGGGCCCGGTCTGCTGTGCAGACCGGGCCACGGGCATTTAATCAACGAAGGATCAAGCGCCAACCATTTCCATAATGAGTTCGCGAACGCGGGCAGCATCTGCCTGGCCACGGGTAGCCTTCATCACCGCACCGACAAGAGCACCAGCGGCCTGAACCTTGCCGCCCTTGATCTTCTCGACGATATCGGGATTTGCGTCTAGTGCTTCCTGAACGGCTGCAGTGAGTGCACCGTCGTCAGAAACAACTTCAAGTCCGCGTGCAGCAACGACCTGCTCGGGATCGCCTTCACCCGCAAGAACACCTTCAAGGACTTGGCGAGCAAGCTTGTCGGTCAGGCGACCGCTATCCACCAAGGACTGGAGCTGCGCGATCTGAGCCGGAGAAACCGGTAGATCCTCAAGCGCAACCTGATTGTCCTTCGAGTAACGCGCCAATTCACCCATCCACCACTTACGTGCAGCTGCGGGATCGGTTCCGGCTTCGACGGTTGCCTCGATGAGTTCAAGGGCACCCGCGTTGATGACATCGCGCATTTCCTTATCCGCAAAACCCCATTGCTCGCGCAGACGGCGCCTCTTGGCGATCGGAAGCTCAGGCAGGGACTGACGCAGGGACTCAACCCATTCCTCAGAGGGAACAACCGGGACAAGATCCGGCTCGGGGAAATAGCGGTAATCCTCTGCATCGGACTTTTCACGACCGGACGAGGTCGTTCCGTCTTCCTCGTGGAAGTGACGGGTTTCCTGAAGAACTGATCCACCGTCAGCCAAGATCTGCGCCTGTCGCTGAATCTCGAAACGAACAGCGTTCGCGATACCCCTGAAAGAGTTCACGTTCTTGGTTTCGGTTCGAGTCCCCAAAGGAGAGGTCGGGGTCGGACGAAGAGAAACGTTGATATCGGCACGGACATTTCCGCGCTCCATACGCGCCTCAGAGACGCCGAGGGTACGGAAGATATCGCGCAGTGCCTGAACGTATGCAGCGGCAACCTCAGGTGCTCGCTCCCCTGCTCCTTCAATAGGACGGGTCACGATCTCAACCAAGGGGACGCCCGCACGGTTGTAGTCAACCAGCGAGTGGTCCGCACCCTGAATACGACCATCCGCACCACCGATGTGAGTGTTCTTTCCGGCATCTTCTTCCATGTGCGCACGCTCAATCTGAACGCGGAACATAGTGCCGTCCTCTAGCTCAACGTCGACATAGCCGTCATAGGCGATGGGCTCATCTGACTGCGAGGTCTGGAAAGCCTTGGTCAGGTCCGGGTAGAAGTAGTTCTTACGCGCGAAACGGCAGCTCTTGGCAATTGAGCAATTCAATGCGAGACCGATCTTGATCGCGTATTCGACTGCCTGGTGGTTGACCACGGGGAGCGAGCCGGGAAGACCAAGCGACACGGGGGTCACGTAGGTATTCGGGTCGCCACCGAAGGCGTTGGGAGCCGCATCGAACATCTTGGTCGCGGTACCCAACTCGACGTGAACTTCAATTCCGAGAACCGGATCGAAGGAAGCCGTAGCCTCCTGGTAATCCATCAGCTCAGTCATTAGTTTTCCTCCCACTGCGCTGCGGGGCAGTTACCCGCGATATCGCCACTGAGTTGCTCAACGAGGCTTGCGACTTCGTACATCTTGAGGTCGTGGTGAGCCGGAGCAAGAATCTGGAATCCAACGGGAAGTCCCTCGGCACTGACGGCGTTTGGAACACTCATCGCAGGAATTCCGGCAAGGTTTGCAGGGATGGTCGCGATGTCATTGAGGTACATCGCCATGGGATCATCCATCTTCTCTCCGAAACGGAATGCCGTTGTCGGACAGGTCGGCGAGACCAGAACATCGACCTCTTCAAAGACACGCGCAAAGTCGCGCTGAATCAGGGTACGAACCTTCTGCGCGCTTCCATAGTAGGCGTCGAAGAAGCCTGCCGATAGGACGTGAGTGCCCAAGATAATACGGCGCTTCACTTCATCACCGAAACCGGCTTCACGAGTCGCAGCCATAACGCGCTCTGCGGTAACAGGGCCTTCGCTGGGCTCGACGCGGATGCCGTAACGCATACCGTCAAAACGCGCCAGGTTCGAGGAAACCTCAGCCGGCATAATCAGGTAGTAGGCAGCAAGAGCGTAATCGAAGCTCGGGCAGGAAACCTCAACGATCTCAGCCCCGGCAGCACGCAACTTCTCAACGGTCGCGTTGAAGGCCTCGAGAACATCATCTTGGTAGCCATCACCGGAAAGTTCGCGGACAACGCCAACGCGCAGCCCCTCAATCTTCCCCTCCTTGGCGACCTGAGCAACACTTTCAGAGAGCGCGGGAACCGGCTCATTCAGGGACGTCGAGTCGTGGGGATCGTAGCCACCGATCACCTCGGTCAGCGCAGCTGCGTCCTCAACCGTGCGGGTTACAGGGCCAATCTGGTCCAGCGACGAGGCCATAGCGATCAGTCCGTAACGCGAAACTGCGCCGTATGTGGGCTTTGCGCCCACGGTACCCGTCACAGCGCCGGGCTGACGGATCGAACCACCGGTATCAGAACCCAAAGCCAGCGGTGCCATGAAAGACGCAACAGCTGCAGCGGAGCCGCCTCCGGAACCGCCGGGGATACGATCAAGATCCCACGGGTTGCCCGTGCGACCGTAAGCGGAGTGCTCGGTCGAGGAGCCCATAGCGAACTCGTCCATATTGGTCTTACCCAGGATGGGCATTCCAGCCTTGTGCAGGAGCTCGACGACGGTTGCATCGTAGGGAGGCAGCCATCCCTCAAGAATCTTCGAAGCGCAGGTCGTGGGAACGCCTCGGGTCACCATATTGTCCTTGACCGCGATGGGCACGCCAGCCAAGCGAGGCAGTTCTTCCCCAGCGGCGCGACGCGCATCCACGTCGGCAGCAGTTGCAAGAGCACCCTCACGATCGACATACAGGAAGGCGTGAACCTTGGGGTCAATCGCATCGATGCGATCCAAGCACGCCTGAGTGAGCTCGACAGAGGTAATTTCACCGCTACGGAGCAGGTCAGCAAGCTCGCAGGCGGACTTCTTCAGCAACGGATTCATCAGTCCTCCTCCAAAATCTGCGGAACCAAGAACATTCCGTCTTCTTGTGCGGGGGCCTGCGCCAAAACCTCGTCGCGGTCAAGCGTTGGGCCAACGACGTCTTCACGCCACACATTCGACAGTGGAATGGGGTGCGAGGTCGCGGGTACATCCGGGGTCGCAACCTCGGAGACCTTTGCAACAGCCTCGGTAATAACGTCTAGCTCACCAGCAATTCTGGTGATTTCTTCCGGTGTAAGTGCAATTCGAGCCAATCCCGCCACACGGGTGACCTCATCAGTACTGATCCTTGCCATAACAAGGATGATACCCGCCCGGGGCGCACCTCTCATACCATGCCCATCGGTGGCCACTTTTGAGTAGGCTTAAAACATGTCTTATCATCGACCGTCTTTTTCTTCGCGTACCCTCAAGGCACTGAAAATCACTGGAGCAGCGCTTGTGGGTGCCCAAGCAGCGGCACTGATCGGCGTCCATATCGTTGATAAGCTCCGTAAAGACCGCGTTCCGCAGGTCGCAGGCGGTTTCCCGACTTTCCCTCCCCTAGACACCGAAGTCGATGGGACGGATGTTCGCACCTATACCGAGGGCACCTCTCTTTACGAGGACATGCTTGAAGCGATCACCTCGGCAAAGGACTACATTTTCTTAGAATCGTATATTTGGCGCTCGGACACATGGGGTAAACGTTTCAAATCGGCACTCCTTGCCGCAGCACAGCGCGGGGTCGACGTCCATATCGTCTACGACGGCTTTGCTGTCATGAACCAAGACCCCTTCTTTTACGTCTTCCCCAAGACTCCCCACCTCTACATCCGTCGTTTCCCCGAAATCCGTTCGGGAATGTTCACCTTTAATCTGCGCAAAACCGGTCGCGATCACCGCAAGATCATGGTCGTCGACGACCATGTAGCCTTCGTTGGCGGCTACAACATTGGCGATCCTTTCGCCCTTGAATGGCGTGATACCCACGTGCGCGTCACGGGGGAAGCAGTTGCAGAGTTAAAGTACGGCTTCATCGACTTCTGGAATCACTTCAAACGCCGTGGACAGCCTAAACTTCCGCGCACTCGTGCGCCCAAATGGGACAGCGATGTATCACTGGCCTTCAATCAGCCTTCACGCTTGCTCTACCCCGTTCGAGGCCTCTACATCGACGCAATCGATCGGGCGCAGCACTCAATTCGTATCACCAGTGCGTATTTCATCCCTGACCGCGAGATTTTCGAATCCCTGGTACACGCAGCACGCCGAGGCGTCCGGGTACAGATTCTGATCCCGGAGTATTCCAACCATATCCTTGCCGACTGGGTTGCACGCCCCTATCACGGGCCGCTGTTGAAGGAAGGGGTGGAAATCTGGCTGTACCAGGATGCAATGATCCACTCCAAGACCATGACGATTGACGGAGTCTGGTCAACTGTCGGCACCGCAAATATCGACAGGCTTTCCCTGCAGGGCAACTACGAAGTCAACGTCCAGTTCCGTTCGCAAGCCTTCGCGGCAACGATGGATCGGATCTTTGAGCTTGACCTGACCAATGCGCGCAAGCTTAGCTTCGCGGAATGGGAAAAACGCTCGCTACTCACCCGAATTTCCGAGCGCCTTCTGCACCCCCTCGAATTTATCGTTTAGTCATCGAGAGCGGCGAGCCCCTGCTTAAGCACCCGCTCAAAATACTTTTCATCAACGACGGGCACGCCCAAGGCCTCGGCCTTTGCGGCTTTCGATCCCGCGCCGGGCCCTGCGATGACCAGCGATGTCTTCTTTGATACCGATCCCGAGGCCTTTCCTCCTCGGGCGACGATCGCTTCCTTCGCGCCCTCGCGCGTGTAGCCGGGCATTGCTCCTGAAACGACAATGGTCAGTCCTTCGAGGGTCTGTTCGATATCCTCGCGAACTTCATCTTCCATACGGACTCCCGCAGCTTGCCACGCACGAACAATTTCCACATGCCAATCTACGTCGAACCATTCCCGCAAAGATTGAGCAATTACCTGACCAACACCGTCGACTTGCGCCAGTTGCTCGACGGAAGCCTCCATTAAGAGATCCATCGAGGGGAAGGTCATAGCCAGAGCCGAGGCAGCGGTCGGTCCCACATGGCGAATCGAGAGCGCAACCAAAATGCGCGCAAGCGGACGCTCTTTTGCGGCCTCGATCTGCTCAAGCATCATCTTTGTATTCTTCGAGGGAGTGCTCTCAACCGGGGTATAGACTCCGCTAGTTCCCTTCTGTTTCCATGCCTTAGTCCAAAAATATCGAACCTGCATCCAGTCGCCAGTTTCTTGGCCATCCTTGGTCACGGGCTTCCAGACCATGACATCGCGTAGGCGCTCAGCTTCGAGGCTGAAAACATCACTTTCCGAGGACAACACAGGCGTTTGGACAGAAGGAAGAAGGGCCTCGGCATCACCGATCAGTTCACCATGCGTTAATTCAGCGGTCTTTTCCATGTGCAGCGCGGTCCCGTCTTCAAGGAACACAGTCCGCCCTGCCGCGAGCGCGGCGGCAACCTCATCGCGATTGGCCTCGGGCTGGGTGAGGGCAAGCGCGGCCTCGTCCCCAAGTCCCTCAATGTCCAAGGCGGAACGGGCACCCAAGTGAGCAATCCGCTCGGTAATTTGTGCCGGGCACCCCGCTTGGTTCGGGCAACGAAGATCCACATCCCCTTCCTTCTGGGGAGCCAGCTTCGTCCCACACGAAGGGCAGTTCTCCGGCATAACGAAGGGATATTCACTGCCATCGCGGGCCGCAACTACGGGGGCGACGATCTCGGGGATAACATCCCCGGCTTTCCGCAAAACGACAAGGTCGCCAATCAGAACGCCTTTTCGGGCAACTTCACTAGCGTTGTGCAAGGTTGCGCGTGAGACGTGAGAACCGGCAACGAGAATACGCTCCATGACGCCATAAGGTGTCACGCGCCCGGTACGACCCACTTGAACTCGGATATCAAGGAGGCGGGTATTAACCTCTTCCGGCGGGAATTTGTAGGCGGCGGCCCAACGCGGAGCACGTGAGGTCGTACCCAAGCTTGCTTGAATCGCACGATCATTAATCTTGACGACAACCCCGTCGATTTCATGTTCTAAAGAGTGTCGTTGAGCGCCCAATTCACCGATACGCTTCTCAATCGCCTCGCGACCACGCAGGAGCTGAGTGTGAGGAGAGACCGGCATCCCCCAATTTTTCAGGCACTCAAACCATCCAGATAAGGTTTCGGGTTCTGTAAAGCCGCTATCTCCAGCTTCGACAAAACCAATGCCGTGAGCCAACATCGCAAGAGGTCGTTCAGCGGTTTTCTTCGGGTCTTTTTGACGCAAAGAACCCGCAGCGGCATTTCGAGCGTTCACAAAGGGAGCCTCACCCACACGAACGCGCTCAGCATTAAGAGATTCAAAATCCTTCGTTGGAAAGTAGACCTCGCCGCGGATTTCAACGCGGGCGGGAACCAGACCCTTCAAGCGATGAGGAATACACGAAATTGTCCGGACGTTGGCGGTGACATCTTCGCCAACCCATCCATCACCTCGCGTTGCTGCTCGAGAGAGTACGCCATTTTCATAGAGCAAATTGACTGCAAGACCGTCAATCTTGACCTCGGTGAGCATGTCCAGATCGCTGCGACCCGTGTCATTAGCCATTCGGGTTTCCCAGCCTGCGAGCTCTTCCAAAGAGAAAACATCGTCCAGGCTGGTCATCTGCTGGAGGTGTTCAACCGGAGCAAAGGCTTCCGAAGCCGCGCCACCAACCTGAGTGGTCGGAGAATCTGCACTGCGATACTGCGGGTATTGTGCCTCAAAGTCTTCGAGTTCACGGTAGAGCTTGTCATACTCTGCATCCGACAAAACAGGAGCATCACGGTTGTAGTACGCCGCTCGTGCATCATCAACTTCCTGAATGAGTTGGTGGTAGCGGTCAACTAGCTGGCGTTCCTCTTCACTCATGCTTGTCATTGTGTCATCTCCGTTAAGGGCGCGCTTGTTCCCCACACGCAGATCTTCTTGTTCTTCCTCCACAGCTAGGACAGGCCATCGGCGTTTTCCACACCTTTGGCCTTTCACGGGCGCGAGCACGAAGGCTGGTCAAGGCTGGAATTTGAAGAGAAACCGGCCTCGCGCAACTACACAGTTCACGTGCCTACGCAGGGATGTTTTTGGGAGGTGATCACGCTGGTGGGAGATCTCCCCTTGACGCCAACGCTTCTTCAAGCTGCCCTTCGCTCGTCGTGGCATTTTGCATGCGTGAGTGGGCCAAACATCGGACTGGTTGTTTCTCCCTTGGGGCGCCCTCAAGAATTTCCAGCACAGGTACAGATATTCAGCGATCACCGAGGCCGCGAGCGCATGAGTTTCCTTCTTGACAGTGAGGATGCGCAAATATGGATTCGCCCGGCTGCTTTCATCCCGTGGCGACGCCTACGCGCGAAGCATATATATACCCCCGCCAAAGGTATGCAAGTCAAAGTAGCTGGCTGCTCTGCCACCGACTATTACCAGTTGCGACAACGGCCGCGTGATCTTTCTTTTCCTTCTTCCTCCCGCGATTCCAAGCGTCTACCTGCGATGTCCTTCATTGGCATTGTTCCGCTTCTGCTTTTCATGGTGATTCGCATGCTGGTCATGGGAGCCTACGGTGGGCTGTCGCTTCTTCTACTCCTCGTTCCCCTCATCAGCATGTCAATCCTCGGGATAGTAGTCATGAAACGACGAAAACCCAGACATCGCATTGATGCAGCGGGGCTTGCACTTTTTCTTGAAGCTGCAGCTCCTTCCAGCTCAGATTCTTCGTCCCTCCTGGTCTATCCCAACCAAATTGGGCGCGGGAAAGCTCACGCGGTTTCTCGCAGCGTCGGGGAAACATATCTTGGTTTTGTTGGCCCCGAGGCCAAGTTGAGCGCTTTGTGGTGCGCAGCTCAGCTCGCGGCGCAGTTGGGAGGAGCGCGCGTCAACGATGGAAATGATGCAGTTATCGATATCGGAAGACAGAACTATCCTGGCCCGGGTTCTACTAACTCCGGGCCCTGTCGTATAAGCATCAGACTTCACGCTCCGGGTGAGGCCGAGAGCGGGGACGAAAATATTCACCTTGCCTGGGCGCATCATTTCAGCGAACTTCCAACGTGGTGCCACACAGTGATACCGGCTTCCCGCACACCTGTGTCTTTGGCGTGGTGGAAGATGTTGGGTAGAGACGCACTTTCCGGTTCCATTCCCGAACACGTCGATTTCGATGAACTTCAATTTGAAGTAATCGATAGCAATGAGGGGTTACGGACACCCGTTGGGAAAAACGCCTCAGGAATTGTTGCCATCGACCTAGTGAAGGACGGGCCTCATGCCCTCATTGCCGGCACAACAGGTAGCGGAAAGTCAGAGGCGCTTCGAACGTGGCTTCTTGGATTATGCGCAAGCTACTCCCCTTCACGCCTCCGCTTGGTTTTGGTGGACTACAAAGGAGGATCTGCCCTTACTCCTCTCACCGCGCTCCCTCACACTGAGACCGTTTTGACCGACCTCAACCTTGGTCATTCCTCGCGCGCTCTCAGAGGTCTCGCGTCATGCATTGCGACGAGAGAAGCGCAATTTGCACAATACGCAGTCAAAGACCTCTCACAGTGGCACGAACGTTTTCTTCAAGAGTGCGCTCCTCCCCCACCTCCACGGATTCTCATCGTGATTGATGAATTCCAAGTTCTTGCTGATCTACATCCGGAAACCCTCGAGACTTTCTCAAGACTTGCGGCTCAGGGACGTTCACTTGGTTTGCATTTGATCTACGCGACCCAGCATCCGGGCGCCTCGATCAACGCTCACATGCGCGCCAATACAGAACTACGGATTGCGCTTCGCTGTGTCTCTGAATCTGATTCACACAGCGTCATTGGCAGCGCAGAGGCTGCACGCCTTCCCCGTATTCCTGGCAGAGCATTGCTCGGTTCCGGAAAGCCTGTCCAATTTGCGTATTGCAGGAATATCGAACAGATCATCGCTTCGATTTCGAAGAAGCAATCAGCTTCCATTGGAGCACCTTTGTGGTGTCCTTCTTTACCCCCTCAGCTCACACGCGGCGATCTCGATCAGCTGCACTCTTCAGAAGGGGGCATACAGATTGGGCTCATCGACGGGATCGAGAATGGTGCACACCGATGTCTTAGGTGGCAACACGGAAATATCATGATGAGCGGTTCTGGGAGTTCGACAAGCAAGCTTGCGTTACTTGTCCGTTCATGCGCCACGATCTTAAGCGATTCGCTGGGCTTTCCCCTTTGCGGAGTGTCGATTGATTCGGGCGCCCCGCATTCGAGCGTAACTTCAGCCGACTACCTGATACGTGACATCGTGGATTTTGGGGTCCTCTGCGAAGACATTTGTCATCGCGCTCCATGCGTTATCTGGCTCGAGGATATCGAAGGGACCCTGCATATATTGGAAGAGTGCTTGGGAGTTCTTCGTGCTCATGATCTGTGGGGTCAGTTCACTCGCTCATGCGATGGCGTCAACATTGTTCTCATTGCCAGCGATGTATCGGGCCGGTTTACCCCACGCACGCTTTTTGGTTCCTATGAACACATTTGGTATGAGATTCCCAATCCGCAGATTGTGGAACGCTGCCCCACAGTCCGTGGAGCCGAGTGTACAGATTCGCCCAGTCAGCTTTGGAGCAGTGCTCACAAGTCTTTACTCTGCTTATGCTCCGATTCTTTGAAGCCCTCTTTGCCGCTGAGCATCCCATCGTGGAATCAGATACTTCACGACTGTCAGGGGCAATTGGGCACCGCGGCACCCCATCGGATGTACTCTTGCTCTTCCCTTCCATCGGCCGCACTCGATGCATCCGCTCTAGACCAACAAAGACCGCACTTCCCGATCACCCCAGCAACGTCCCAATCTAGAGTTGCTTCACTTACCAAAACCAGCTCTGACATGCGAATTCATTCGTATATCATTCGTTACGGCGCACAATTAAAACGGTTCTTATTTTCTGAAAATAATTGCACATTTATTGGAGAAGAGAATTCGGTATTAATTGATGCTCTTAGAGCAATAAATGCAGGTTGCATCATTCACCATTTCGAACACTCGCAGTGGATGAGGGCGCTTGAAAACCGCACCGAACTGCTACTTTTCGCGAATCCACCCAAAGAGGCACTTCGATTCATCGCCCAGAATTGCCAGAGTTTTCCCAGTTCTTTATATGCACATTCTTGGAATTCTTATTCCGGGGTAATTGTTCATCATGGCTCTGCTGGGCGTTTCGTCCTGACTTTTAAATAACGTGACGTCTTACACATCAATTTATGTTTTTTATGGCCTCTTGACTCTTGATATACACTCGCCAATCCCCGAAACTAAGGACTGTTGTTTTTGTTCGGTGCGGGCAGCCCCTGCCTGCACTTACGCTCTTGAAGGAGTACCCATAATGGATTGGCGGAGTAAAGCCGCATGTCTCAGCGTCGACCCAGAACTCTTTTTCCCGATCGGAAATACGGGTCCGGCCATCGCACAGGCGGCTGAAGCCAAGGCAGTTTGTCGTGAATGCGCAGTTCAAGCAATCTGCCTGCAGTGGGCACTCGATAACAATCAGGACTCTGGTGTTTGGGGAGGGATGAGCGAAGAGGAACGTCGCTCCCTCAAGCGCCGCGCAGCGCGCGCCCGTCGTATGTCCTGAGAATTGCCTGCACACATGAGTGGTGGTGGGAACGGAGTCGTTCCCACCACCACTCATTTTTAGGTCTGCTTATCTAAGGCTCATACCCTCCGATCTGGTCAGTCGCCTCAGATACCAATGCGACTATAGGCATCCTTTCCTTCCCCGACGATAGAGCACCCCACCAGCAAGGGCCCCAACTCCCGCGAGCGAGATGATCAGAACACCCGGAGCGCCAGTACGAGCAACCTTTGGAGGCTTGGGTTGTTCTACGTTGAGGGTTTGCTGAGCGGCATTAATATCTCGATGGAATGCGATTCGCTGATCAGAGTGAAATAGATCTTCAAAGATGACAACGCTCTTTGCTTTGATGTCTTCTCCCTGGACATTAATCATCACCTCTGCACAGCCAGATGCTGTCTCAGCAGTGAAATCAGCTGTTCCTTCTACCGGTCGACCAGCAGCGCTCAATGGTTCACCACTTTCTCGGTCAACCACATTTGCTTTCAGCAAGTAACGTTCCCCTGCCTCGAGACCTTCATAGCAAACCTGGTCAACGATCTTGGATGGCCCCGAACGACCAATGACTTGGTCACCATCACCTCCATCGCGAGCACGTGTTGCTAGGCGAATGCTCGAGGGCGCTTCTCGCGTGTACTGTTCGTGCGGATCCTCGACGCTGGAACGGAAGGCTTCAACGCGCCCGTCACCATCAAACTCTGTTGTAAACACGTAGGTTCCGATGCGTTGCGGGTCCACTGCGAATCGAAGATCACCAAGCGATGGATAGTATCCATTCCTTGCAGGAACCTCGACAGCTCCAATTTCTTCTGCTTTTTCCCGGTTTTCTTCAAGAACCTCAAGCCCTTGGGGGAAGAAAAGCAGACGATGACGCATGTGCGATGTGTCGGCAGCGATTCTCTCAGAACCACTCCAATAAGTGTGTCCTTCCGGGAAGCCGCTAACCCATAGATCATCGATTAAGAAGTCTCCCCCATTGGTCTCTTTGAGCTGTGCGGCAGAGTGAATCTGGATCTTCCAGGGAATCACTTGCGTTTCATGAGTGAGTCCCAGCTGATCGGCCCAATCGGCGTGGATAAGGGGAGAGTATTGTCCCTGGGCTTCTTTACGCACTCTCCATACCCAAGAAACAAATCCTGGTTTTGCCTGTCCTTCAGGAAGAGGAATACTGACCTGGCGCTCCCCTTCTCCGCGGAAAACAACCGTTGTGCTTCCAAGAACTCGCATATCCTTCGAGATGAAACGTGTATCCAAAGGCTCATTTGGAGGTTCGTTCCCCAGATCGTAGGCAGTTCCTTCGAAGGTTACCGGTATCGGTCCGTGCTCATCATTGATCCACTTTCCATCACCGTAATTGGGGTCTGCAAAGGCCGTGACGGTATCGCTCAGGGTATTGTCCTTCACGCTGGTTTGGTCTACTTGTGATCGTCCCATTGGCTGAAAGTCCATGAGCACCTTCCAGGTTCCTCCCTTGAGGCGCTTTTCTTCCTTGTCGCCGCCTGGCCTGTTCCCGTACGAGGCCGTGTCCTGAGTCGCCGGGTTAACTCCGTATTTCGTGAGTGTAGAGCGCACAGGGTTTTCGTAGTTTCCTACCCATTTCACGGTTCCATTACCGGTTGCTTCCCACTCAAGACTCAGGGCATTCCCTTGCGTTTCTCCATCCCATTGGCTGGTGCCCGTGGAAGTGAAACGGGCAGGACCAATAAGCATAAGGTGGAGTTTCAGTTTCGGAATCCACTCCCCTTTTTCATTCTTCACGCCGAGGTCTTTAAGTACACCAGTGCGAGGAGTCTGGGTTTCTACGATTCCATTTTCGTAGGTCGTAACAGCTGATTCCTTTGCTTGGCGCACGTAATCTTTTGCCCTGTCGAAAACTTGCGGCAGCTGATGTCGTACGCCGTCAACCAAACTGTTGATGGAATCTTGAGTGTTCTTCCCTGACTGGTCTCCTTCAAAATTCGCGTGAATCAGGAATGAGAGCGCTGCACGGTTTTCTTGGTGTCGGTCATCCTGGTAGCGATCAAGAAGCCATGCCATTTGCGCGGTCGAAAGATCAAGCTCATCCGGTCCCCAGCGCTTGGACTCTCCCAAATCTGTAATCGATGCGGTGTCCTGAGGCTTGGGGTTTGCTCGCCACATGTGTGTGCACCACACCGGGTAACGCGTCTCAACGTTGTGTGGTGCGGTGTAAGCCCCGAGCCAAAATCCTCCAACAGATTGTGCGCCAACGCCTTTCACGTACATGCCGTTTCCTTCAAAGAGCGCGTGCGCCGGCTGTGGATTCAACGCCAGTCCGCTGAGAGTTCCGATTGCCGTTGCAAAGACCAGTGCAACAGTTCCTTTTCTTGCACAATGCACCCAAGGTTTTTGAATATTCGGATGCCTCCCGATCATGGATCATTCCTTTCGCAATCACTGGAGGTCGCTCCTCCATGATGCGAGGGTATGAGGATGTCTCATCTCTTCGGGATGAGGATGCAAAATCTGTGGATAACTTGTTTCTGAGCTTGATCTGTGGACAAAGTTGATGCCCAATCAACGCGAAAACTCATCCGGTGATCAGCCCATGATCGAACAGTGCTACGGATAAAGCACTGTCCGCGCTGCTGAGCAGCGCGGACAGCAAAGCTAAGGTTTTACGATGCTAGCCGTGCACCTCACTTATGCGACCAGAAACGAACCACCGTCTGTGGCTGGCTAGGATCTTGGAAGGATCGAGCCATCTCCCCCTGATAGGTGTAGTCATCCAAGAAGCGCGTTGAGGAGGTCGGCAGGTACTGCGGGTCATCACCAAGGATAAAGTTGTAAACCTTCTTGTTGCCTTCCCACGAGAACTCCATACCATCATTGATCTGAACACCATCAGCCTTAGGAGTCCAGTAACGATGGGTCTTGCCATCAACCGGATTCACCCGATCTCCGTCCCACCAGTAGAGGGCATAATTCGCATCTTCAGGGATACCGCGGTCAACCTTGCCATTGACGCGAGCGTAGTTCACAACCAGATGCTGCGGCTCATAACCATCCCCGTCTCTGCGTGGATTATTGCCAATGCTCATACCGCGAAGTTTCATCTCTTCGGCATTGAATGCGAAGTCTGAGCGGACATCCTCTGCAAAAGGACGCACGATGATGTTGTCATTCAGATCAACGCCGGCAATACGACCGTTAACCTGAACTTCTTGGAAGTCGATCGCGCCGCGGGAGCCGCCATAGTAATCATCCTTCGTGCCGCTACGAACGATCTTGTTGCGCTGAATGCTGGCTCTCTTGTTCAAGGTCAGGTTCCAGTCGAAATTATGGCCACCAAATACGGTGTTCAGACGAATACCCGCGCCTTCAAAATTCCCCGTAATGAGGTTGTTCTCTGCCTTTTGACCAGATCCGCCAAAGAAGCCAATTCCACCTGCACGCCATCCGAGCTCGATCGTGTTGTGAGTGAATTCGATATTGTCGGTATGACGAGCATTCGATACATACTGGACAGGCTCACCGGGTTGAGACTGTGCATGACTCGACCACGACGCAAGGCCATCATCACCATTTCCACGAATATTGGAATTGCGCACAGCCGAGTTCCGGCTTCCCTGAGAGTAGTTCAGACCATCGGCAAAGTTATTTCGAATACGGGAGTGATTGACCAGCATATTTTCGGTGTACTGCATGTCTTTCTCGTCGACATAGTCACCCATCCAGAAACCGCACTCAAAATGTTCGATCCAGAGGTTTTCAAACCGAGAATTCTTGGTAACTCCCTGGAATCCCTTGTAGTTCGCCCCTTCGTTATAACGGGACTTGAGATTAGTCGACATGTAGAAGTCACGGACTTGAAGGTCATGGCTAGTATGTTCAAGAACAATTCCACCGCTGGCCCTATTCGGGTTACGGAAGAAGACATTCGTGTACCAGATACCCGCACCTTGGATCGTCAGTTGGTGGTTGTCATTCGGAGAATGGTGGATTGCAAGCTGACGATCGAACTCGAAGGTTCCGCGCGGGATATACAGCGTCTTGTTCTCATCCGAGGCGCGTCTTAGAGCTGCCAAGAACGCATCAGAATCATCTTTTCCATCATTGGGGCGCGCATAAACCTTACGAGTTTCCCAAACACCCGGTGCTTTCTCTTCAGTGACCGTCAAGTCATCATCAGTGATGCTCACAGAGTTATCAGGACGCTGAATTTCCGGAAGAGCCTGCTCAAGCTCAACAAAGTCAATGCCATAGACATGGCCTTCGCTCCCCGTACGGACGACGCTGATCCTGTCTCCCGGGTTCACCTGACGGTTAAGAAGACCGTGAACCTCATCAAAAAGGAATCGTGCGTGCGCAGGACCATTACCGGGATCCTTCTGCCATTCCTCGTCATAAACCTTGCTCTTTTGAACATACTGGTACGCACTTTCTGATGAGAGATTAAAAGTGGCAGCAGTTTCGCCGTTGACACGAATATCAACGCTTCCGGCCGCGTGATCAGGAAGAGTGAATCGAAGATCAATCGCATTCCCAGGAACCTCGGCAGTGAAGCTCACTGAAGAATCCTTGCCTTCGAGCTCGACGTAGGACTGTTCACCGGCCTCAATCGCTGTTGAGTCAAGCATTTCGTTAACCGACTGACTCTCATCAAGCGAGACGACGTGTGCACGATCAAGCTGGCCACGCTCGGCCTCGTAACGGGTATACGGGAAGGAAGCCCCGTAGGTCGTGTCCTCACCGGCAGCGACGGCACTGTTACCGCCCAGTGAAGGCATCATTGCAATGACGGCAGCCGCGCCAACTGCTCCCACAATCTTTCGGTGTTTCATGAAGAAGTTCTTCCTTTGTATCGGCAGCGACACAACTTCCGCATATGAGATTGCGAAATTTGGTCGCCTCTAGGTGTCGAGATAGGCAGCCCGACCGTTTTTACGGTTATGAGAAGGCCTATACGTTTTCAACCTTAAGGAAGCTTCGTGGGAGCATTTGTAAAAGAATCTTGATTCGGACTCATCATCTGCTACAAGAATTCTGCACGAATTCTTATGAATTACTTATACATTTCGATGCGCATCACTCACGCATTAATTGCGCATCATGATGCGCAATCTTGGCAGTAAAAGATGAGAAATATAAGAATAAATTGCTGATTCGTTGAGTATGGATAAAGGTGTGCCCGCACTGCGAGGGCAGCGCGGGCACGGAGAGTAAACAATTGCGGCAGATGCCGCCACACTCACTTATGCGACCAGAAACGGATTACCGTTTGAGGCCCGTTGGGGTCCTGGAAAGACTGAGCCATCTCACCCTGATAGTTGTAGTCATCCAAGAAGCGAGTCGAGGAAATCGGCAAATACTCCGGCTTGTCACTAGGAGTGAAGTTATAGACCTTCCTATTACCTTCCCACGAGAACTCCATACCATCATTGATCTGAACACCATCAGCCTTGGGAATCCAGTAACGATGAGTCTTTCCATCAACGGGATTGTTTCTGTCACCGTCCCACCAGAAAAGGCCATAATTCGCATCCTCAGCAAGACCGCGGTCAACCTTGCCATTGACGCGAGCGTAGTTCACAACCAGATGCTGAGGCTCATAACCATCCCAGTCACGACGCGGGTTGTCGCCGACGCGCATCCCCCGCGAGTTCAGTTGCTCATCATTAAAGGCGAAGTCCGAACGAATATCTTCTGCAAAGGGACGAACGATAATGTTGTCCTTCACATCGATATTCAGAATTGTTCCCCACATCTCTTGGAAGTCGATCGCGCCGCGAGAGTTACCGTAGTAGTCATCTTTCGTTCCACTGCGCACAATCTTGTTGCGCTGAATACTGATGCGCCTCTTCCGTTCCTTATTGAAGTTAAAGTTATGACCGGGGAAAACCGTATTCAGGCGAATACCAGCACCCTCGAAATTACCGGTGATCAGGTTATTCTCTGCCTTGTGGCCTACTCCGCCAAAGAACCCGATACCACCGGCACGCCAACCGAGCTCAATTGTGTTGTGAGTAAACTCGTTGTTTTGGGTAACCCTGGACCTGGATTCATACTGCTCTGTGTCCCCGGGCTGCGACTTTGTCTGGCTTGCCCACGAGGCAAGGCCATCATCGCCATTTCCACGAATATTCGAATTACGAACAGCGGAATCGCGGGTTCCCTGAGAGTAGTTCAAGCCATCCGCAAAATTGTTGCGAATACGGGAATGATCCACCAGCATTCGCTCGGTGTACTTGAGCTTGTCATAGTTAACGTCTTCACCAATCCAGAAGCCGCACTCAAAGTGCTCAATCCACAGGTTTATAAACTGTGAATCCTTCGTAACACCCTGGAAACCCTTGTACTTCGCCTTTTCATCATGGCGAGAGACAAGATTTGAATCCTCATAGAAGTCGCGGAAAGTCAGGTGATGAGACGTATGTTCTAAATCGAAACCGCCTTCTTTTTTACCCGATTTCGTAAAGTGAATATTCGTGTACCAGATACCCGCGCCCTGGATTACTAGTTGGTGGTTATCCTTCGGGGAATGCCGGATCACAAGCTGGCGATCAAACTCAAAGGTTCCGCGCGGAATGTACAGGGTCTTGTTTTCCTCCGAGGCGCGCTTAAGGGCTGCTAGGAAAGCTTCGGAGTCGTCCTTTCCATCGTTGGCCCATGCATGAACCGAACGAGTCTGGAATTCCCCCGGTTTTACTTCTTCAGTGACCGTCAAGTCATCATCGGTAACACTCACCGAATTACCGGGACGCTGAATTTCTGGAAGAGCCTGCTCAAGCTCAACGAAGTCAATTCCCATGGATTGTTTCTTGCCATCCGTACGGACGACACTGATCGTATCGCCAGGGTTCACCTGCCGATTAAGCAGAGCGTGAACCTCATCGAAAAGGAAACGGGCGTGCGCCGGGCCATTACGGGGGTCTTTATACCGTTCTTCGTCATAGACCTTGCTGCCCTGTACGTACTGGTATGCACTCTCAGAAGAAAGATTGAAGCTGGCAGCAGTTTGACCATTGACGCGAATATCAACGCTTCCGCTCTCATGATCGGGAAGGCTAAAACGCAGATCGATCGCGTTTGCGGGAACCTCAGCGGTGAAGTTTACGGACGAGTCCCGCCCCCACAGCTCAACGTAGGACTGCTCCCCTGCCTCGATTGCCTTCGAATCAAGCATTTTGTTCACAGGCAGGCTCTCGTCAAGCGAGACAACGTGCGCACGGTCAAGCCAGCCACGCTCGGCCTCGTAACGGGTATAAGGGAAGGAAGCGCCATAGGTCCAGTCCCCATCGTCTGCCACGGCACCGGTTGCACTCAAGGTGGGAACCATGGCGATAGCGGCAGCGGCGCCGACTGCTCCCACAATCTTTCGGTGTTTCATGAAGAAGTTCTTCCTTTACATCGGTCAACGACGTTGATGACCTGAAGGCGAATGCACCTAGCCACTCCCGTCGATCCTGAATATTCGATAGACCGCTTCCATGTTGTCTTCACTGATCATTAAGGAATGGCCTATTGGGCTTTAAGATTAGGGGCGCTTTGTGAGAACGGGTATAAAGGATTCTTGAGTCAACCTTGTCATCTGCTCCACGAACTCTGCGCAAATTCTTATGGCGCACTTAGAGGTTCTGATGCGCATAATTTAGGGGATTTACACGCAATGTGATGCGCATCGATGCGTAACGAATCTTCGCTTCAGGTTGCTCAGAAAGCAGGCTTGTCAAAGACTCGGAAGCGAATATTCACCAAGTTATTTTGCTGAATGTATCGCTTTCAAGAGATTATGTGACCAAATTGCCAGTGCCTCATCACACGGATGAAGACCCCACAAGCACTCGCCCAGATATTCGCAAATACAACAAGTTTTGAGGCATTGTTCCCAGCACTGCGAGAATACGATCCCACTAGGTCACCGATACCCCCTACGACAAACTACTAGACTGGAAGGAAGCCATTATTTTTTAGCAGCCTTTATATCTTCCACTGCGCTTGGTTTCAATTTCGCACGAATATTATCTGCACAAACCTCAGTTAACGGATCACCGATGGCTTTCTTATAATCAAATCCAAGAAGTTGCATTGCTTTCAATGTATCTCTGGATAGAAGCGACTCCACGCTTCGAAATACGGCCATTGATTCTTGGGTACTGTCAGCACTAAGCGACTGCAATAAGCCAAGAACTCTCGAAACTGTCCTTTGAAGATGTTCAATATCCGCATCTGTAATTTCGAATCGATTTAATTCAGCTTGATACGCACTAGCAATCGAGATTGCCTGAGCCCTGTCGGCCAACAGCTCGTTGACAATCTCTTCGTATGCATTGCAGATTTCCTCAGTCTTCTTCTGCTGCCGAATTACACTAAAGCGAGATGTAACCGTTGCGGCTAAATTTGTCGTTGCAAGAACCGTTAGCTTAGTTCCCATTTCTGCTATTGCTGAGGCAATAACTACATCCACGAAGCTTCTCCTCTTATAAATCGCCACTGATTTCTACTGAAGACACTTAATAGTACCCCCCAATAATGATCACCAAAGACAATATCTCCTTGAGAAATAAATTACATGCAACTCTGAGGCGCTTTTGGAGCATTATCCAATAACCCATTCCTCTTAATTTCACGCGCAACTCTCGCCGCTCATCAAAGTTTTAGATTTAAGGATCTTGCATCTCATAAATGCTTCAAGAAACAAGTTCACACTCTTCTCAACCTCAAGAGGGAACAAACTTAAACTCACCAAAAACTAAACACCAACAATTCATGTTTTGCTATCCTATTGCTGAAAGTTTCCGACATAGAAGCCGAGAACTTCCTTATCTTCCCTTTCTAAGAGAGTAGCCCCGCCATGGCACGAATAAAGCAAATCATCATCTGGATCATTGGAATCACTTTGGTTTTAGGCGTTCTGAAAGCCTGCACAGACGGTATATCTGGCAAGACGAAATCTAGCCCCACCACAAATTCAACCTTGGCTTCGACCAGCCCAACCACACCGACAATCTCTACTCCAAGTACCGAAGGAGCGCTTCCTACATCAGCAGAAACTCCGAAATCAGAGAAAACAAGAGACGCCACAAGCCCGACACCCGCTCCAACCGAAGGTATCGACGCTCAAACGAGCGAAGGAATTGGCTTCTCCGACGCCGCACCCGCTTGTGATCGCGCGGCTCAGCGGGACCTATGGCCGGGACGCAAGTTCAAATCTCACACGATCGCTGGTGTACAGAAAGTGCAACGCGGCCTAGAGGAAAACCAGCTGCTTGTCGTCTACAACGTCACGCTCGACAAAAACTACAAGGTAGGACTCAGATGCCTTGTTGATGGAACAAAAGGTAACGTCAACGTAATCACTGTCAGCGAAGACATCTGGAATTAGCAACATTAGGACAGAAGGGTGCTGGACTCTCCGTGGAGAGTCCAGCACCCTGAAAGTGGAGATGGGGGGGAAACGATAAACAACCACCCCTGACCTAGACAAACACACACGACGAAAAACATGGGGGGGCACAATGGGGGCACCCCAGCGCTCGAGGATCCCCCCCCCCAAAATAATGAGCGGCTCAAAATCGATATTTTTTATTGAAAAACAGCCTCGTAGAAACTACTTTTCCTGAGCATACGAAAAACGCCCCTACCCCGATTTCTCGGAAACAGAGAGCGATTCTTAGTCTAGAGCCAAATCTAAACGATTGAAATATTCCAGCACTGGTGCTAATCGCAAGCCAAAGAACCAAACACAATAATCTTCAGTCATGCTCCACTGTTACGCCACCTAGAAGTGCATGAGCGCTATAGCATGAAGCTTTTTATCTCCTTCACAGCTTCTACACATTCGGCCAATGTCCTCTTAGATTCGACCGAAGCAGGAGCTGAGCAAGATAGAGAAATATGATAAAAGCCAGCACCCTCCAAACTGCATGAATTAAGCAAACACTCTCGGCTGGTTAAAAATCAGCTTAGGCGCATACTCTGCCATTCATCCGAGCAAATCACACCGTCTAGAGCTTCACAACTCCGTGCCAAATTTTCAGCAGTAAAACACCTATGAGCATGGCAGAAAGTAGGCAAATCACTGTTGTGTAGATAAAATCTGCATACCTACAGAATTTAAAGAATCTCGGGTGTCGGCGCGTCGCAAGCCCAACTTTATCAATTTCGGTGTACGCACGCGGGTATTGAATCTTGGCATAGGTAACAAATAGATGGATAAAAGGGTGCCAAGTCAAAACCTTTGCAACCGCATTTAAACTGAGGTTTGTACCCGGTACATCGGAAACATAATCGGAAGGTTTCGGAGCGTCATACTTTTCAACGACCGCATTACTATCGGGAACAACACCAGCGAGGGGACGCGGACTCGAACTACTTTCAGGCATAGCATCATTCGCCATGCCCTTCCCCGCAGCAGTGTAATTCTCGTTACCCATTGAGATGTAGCAAGTGTCGACGATACTCCACTGCTGCCGGAGAAACAGCGAAGCGGCTGGCAATAGCAAAGTCTGTCAGGCCACTATCAACAGCCTCGCGGATCGCCTCTTCCGGAAGCAGAAGCGAGGCTGCGAATTCATTGGCATAGATCTCATCTGGTTCACCCGCACCTGAACCACTCCGCTTATCAATAAATCCCATTGAAGGCTCAAGACTAGATTTACGCGCAACATAGTGTCCAACTTCATGCGCGCAGGAGAAACGATAGCGGGTTGGTGCCTGATCTTTATCGAGGTAAATATTGGCGGTACAACCATCCTCTCCAACGATCATCCCCCATGTATCCTCACCAAGCTGCGCATCAAAGACAGACAACCCCATCGCGCGAGCAATGACCACCGGGTCTACAGGCACTTCCGTTGACCAGTATGCCTCGAGGACAGCAGCGGCGTCATTGCGTGCGCAATCGCGGATCTGCCCGACCGTCATACCCTCAAACATCTCATCCCCCAATATGTCGCCTCATTTTAAATGGCTACTATTTCTGCAACGCTGCCGCCATACCTTCATAAAATCTACTCAGTCTCTTTATGCCCTAAAAACCTGTGGTTTCAGTATACATTTTACCTTCACAACCATGCACGCAGTCCCCCAACGCGCAATACCGCCAAACAGGAGCTCCAGCGTGTTTGTAGCTCTCTGACTCTCATATAGCGTCTGTATGCCATGGGGTGTCAAGTCGCTCGAACGTCATATTCTGAGCTTGATGAGGGGTGATGCGTCCGAGACCCTCTGCCACCCACACAATTTCCCTCGTTTACCCTGCCCTAGCCGTTCTGCGCTACAGACAGAGCACCCAACCACTGACAACTGCCACATTTTTCTTCTCAGTGATTGCCTGACATAGCGCTTTGGAGCAGCGGTGGGCGATGCGAGAGTATGCACATATGATCTCAAAATAAGCGATTACAAAGGATCGTTTAGATCTCTGAGCATATCGTTGCAGGCAAGTTGAACTCTACAATGTTCGTTAGTGGCAGAAATAGTCTTCGACTCCTGCTGCCATGGGGGCATATTGGGGCGAAAAACACTCACATGCGCCCTTTCTAGCCACTCTTGCACTAAACCGGTACCTCACTAAATCCTTGAGAATAAACGAAAACCTCGGGATCCCATAGGAATCCCGAGGAATAAGTGGAGATGGGGGGAATCGAACCCCCGTCCAACAGCCGACCCCGAGGTCTTCTCCGAGCGCAGTCTGCGAGTTATTTCTCAGCCCCTGGCATCATGCAGACCTGATACCAGATAGGCTCAGTTGATGAAGTGTCGGAGCCGTCCTACCAACACGGACGGCACCCAGTGGCTTCCTAGACGACGCCAGACACCGGACCGGAAGCAACTTCCGGGCTGACGGACTAAAGGTTCACGCGGCAATCAGGCGGCGAGAACGTAGTCGG
>ERZ773196.511-NODE-511-length-24480-cov-41.396151_pt1 | contig 24480 bp, 29 predicted proteins | sample MGYA00581009_ERZ773196 | MGnify/ENA primary metagenome ERZ773196 (study PRJEB29015, sample SAMEA2738162) | human oral metagenome | biome: human oral; feature: human-associated habitat; material: saliva | place: China | collected 2243 ... | reverse complement strand
CATCAATGGAGTAGGGGAGAATATCTTCAGGAGCAGCATAATCTTGGAAAATGTGCTGAATGTCAATATTCTTTTTGACATAGCGATCCATACGTGGTGGGACAATAAGCGTTCGCTTAGCCCAATGTTCAATATAAGAAACATAACGTGGTGATATGTCTAAGCCTTGACGATTGGCATTATAGTAGTCAAATTTTCTTGTAGCGATGTCAAAGGGTAAATCGTAGGCACGGCCGACATTATTTTTTCCAAAAACTTTTTTGAACATAGGAGAAGAGGCCAAAATCAATCCACCAGCGTTGTCAGCTCGGCTCATAACACAGAGAGAAGTATGTAAAGGGTTTAATCCTCTGTCTACACACTCTACAGAAGCATAAAAGGATTTCATGTCAATGAAAGCTATATCTGAACGCGGCTCTTTTGTGTAATCAATATAGCCCATGTCTTTAGTTCCTTTTTAGATTTTCTAACTGTTCTATCAGTTCTTGAATATGATCGGTAATATCATACTCTTTGAGATAAGGCGTAAAATAAATACGATTATTTTTAAGATAAATCATTTCTTTAGCAGTTACTGACATGTTTACGCTCCTATAACAGGCATAAAGTGACTCACGACAAGTCCTACAATTCGAGGATTATCTTCATAAGGAATCCATTTATCAGGGTAGCTATCGTTGAGTGATACCATTCTATAACCATTTTCTTCTCGATAGAGTTTTTTGATATAGACGGAGTCATTCCAGGATAGGGCGTAGACGGCACCATCATAATCAAAACCGCTAGCACGGATTAGAGCTACTTCACCATCAAGATAGATAGGTTCCATGGAATCTCCTGTAATCCAAGCAGCAATATCATAACCATATTGTTCTTCTTCGGCATAGACGGTTTCTGTTTTATATTCATCAAATAGTGATTCCCCAAAACCAGCAGAAAGAGAAACATCAGATAACACTTCCACCGCAAATAGTGGCACAATCTTATCAATTGATTGTTGTGTTTGAAGCAATCCTTCGGCATACTCATCCACCTTATCTTGATTTTCCGAGGAGAGTTGGAGGTAGGTGTTCACAATCTTGTATTCTGATTCAAAATAGGTTGTTGGAACATCAAGTATTCTTGCAAGAGTAGCAAGATTCTTTTGATTAGGAACGGATTTACCAGCCTCCCATTTATTATATGAAGCTCTATTGATTTTTAACAGATTAGCTAGCTCAGATTGAGAATACTGCTTTTCCATTCTACATTCTTTAAGACGGCTACCAGAAAACATAAATCAAAACTCCTGTTGCTTTATTATGCAACAATTATATCAAAAATTTTTTAAGATGCAAGTAGTAGAGTTTTTTTTACACTAAATATTTAGCAAATATTTAGTAGTACTATTTTATTTGAAACAACAAAAACAGAGATATGCTTCCTCTGTTTTTAGGATATATTGGATTGTAATCAAAGATTTAAGAGATTGTATATAGGATATTCAATAAAACGTTCCCTTTGCTCATCGGAAAATTCATTTTCGAATAAGTAGATTGCTTGATCTTTGTAGCCTAAAATACAATTTGTAGCAAATCTAATTTCTACTGAGTTGTGATTTATTAATGAATGGAGATAGGAACTTTCTTTTTGTGTTAAATTATTTAAACGCTTTTTAATTTGTAGTAGATTTAGAACGCTATTTTCAGATTTATCCATATCTACAAGCTTTTGAGCAAATTCTAAACAGGTTTGTAAAATATTTCTATCGCTTTTATTATCAGCATAGTTTATCAACTTTAAAAGACCAAGATCCAGATTTTCTATATCCTTTATTGATAAATATGATGAAATATAGTCATCAATATTAAAATTATCAACAAGTATCAATTGGTCTAAATCAACTGCTTCATATTTTGAAAATTGTTGCCTGTCCTCATTGATTAACACTATATCATAATCACTGTAGTTGTATATTCTATAATCTTTAGAATTCTCCCTTTCTGGTATTAAAAACAATAGTACATGTACATTAGCAAATGGAATGACTTGGATAAAGTTATAATCTGCACGATCTAGGGAAACAATTTGTTTATTGATAAGGCCATCGTACAAGATTTTAATAGTTCTAGAGTCTTTTTTTGACCAACCTTTACTGTCCAGTTCTTTAGAAATTTTTAGTTCATCTACTAATTCTTTCAAACGAATATTTGCATTAAGTGCCTCATTAAGAAAGTCAAAATCTATTTTAGCTATATTTTCCTTACTAAAGTTAAGTTTTTTTCCATTTATTTTAATTCCTTTATTTTTGTATACTTCTAAAATAAACTCCAAACCATCGAGTCTTTTGGAAAGAGTATTAGATAATGAGTAATTAAGCGTGAGTTTTACTGAATCAGGACGTTCTTCAATTTTTATTGAGCAACCATTTTTAAAATCTACTGTGTAATCATTTCTGGTTTTGTAATTTATAGTAGTTCTATACAGTCGTTCTTTTCCCTGAATCTGAACTCGCATTTCTTTTTCTTCAAATAATTGTAGTTCAGCTATTTCATCTAATAGAGGTTCAGGAACTGAAGCTCCTTTAGGTTTGTAATAAAGATCTAGTTCACCTGTTATGGCATTATCAAGGATGGCTAGATAATCTTTACCGATAAATTTGAACTCCAATTCTCCATCAAATGATTCTGAATTTTTGAAGATAGATTCATGACTCCTCCAATCAATATGAGCGAATCCTTTCTGGTATTTGCGTTTTTGAATAAAATTGAGAAATAGAAAATTCAATTCATCTTCCTTGGTAGGGAGAGGCTTCATGCGAATTGAAATATTCTTTATATCTTCTTTTTTCTTAATTCTTTTCTTTTTCTTGTCACTAGCTAGTAAAACGTGCTTAATGACTTTCGGGGTTAGTGAAGCATAAGTGACAGTAGGGCTATCGTCTTTCAAGTACACTACAAAGTAGAGCACACCACCTTCAGTAAGATAATGCTCCAAATTAATCCTACTTATAGGGTATCCAACATTTTCGTTATAATTATCATCACTACCCTTAACCTGAACAGGAATTCGTTCCAAAAAATCAATATTTCGTCTTTCTATATCTTTGTAAAAGTATATGTGACCATCCCAGATTGGTTCTTTATCTCCCTCAGAAATTTCTCTGTTAATGTGTTTTGATTTTTTTAACGCCATTTTTAAATAATCGATAGCATCTTCTTCAATTTGTTTAGATGATTTAACCATGAATAACCTCTTGAATAAGTAATTTTATACTAACATTATACCAATTTTTGTGATAAATTTTTCAAATCATCCTTGTTATCCTAATATCATTCCTAAGAAAATGAAGTCTTGATTTTTCACTGGGGTTTGGGGGCGTAGCCACCAAGTTATCTTATCGTTAGCTGTCAAAACTGGAAGGTTTTGATCGGCTGGCGATATGATTTTTTGGGTATTGTGACCACAATGTCTGAGCTCGCGAAGACCTGAAAGGAAGATATTATGCAGTACCGTGTCTAATACGAGTGCGGGGATATACCGATATTAAAGAATGAGGAGGATACAGGATGGGAAATTTAGTTAGAGAGATACGTAAGGAAGTCAATTTCTCAATAGAAGAGTATCAACAGATACAAAATTTGATGGAACAGGAGGGATATGAACAATTTTCCCCTTTTGCTAGAGGTAAATTATTGAAAATAAACCACCAATCATCTCAGCAGCTTGAAGAATGGATAAAATATTTACAACACCAAAAAGTAGAACAGATTTATCGGGATGTACATGAAATACTTGTTCTGGCAAAGTTGTCTCAATCTGTTACAATGGAACATCTTGAAATTATTTTGACTTGTGTCAAAGACTTGATGAAGGAAATTGAGATAAGTATGCCATTAAGCCATTCCTTCAAAGACAAGTACATGGGGTAAGTTAATATGGAAAATCGTTATCGAACCAATTTAAAAAAAGTGTATTTGAGTGATCAAGAATTAATTATCCTCAACAAAAATCTTGCTCAGAGTCAGTGTCCAAACTTTTCGAATTATGCCAGAAAAACCTTACTCGATCCTGGTATGAATTTTATCACAATCGATACAAGAGGATTTCAAGACCTGATTTTTGAAATTCGTAGGATTGGAAATAATATAAACCAGATTGCACGTGCGGTAAATCAAAGCCACCTACTAAGTCTTCAACAAGTCAAAGAATTGCAGCTCGGTATAGCTGAGTTAGAAAAACAGTTACAACAAGATTTTGACATAAAGTGTCAACGATTGAGAGAATTTTATGGTCATCACTAAGCACTATGCTGTTCATGGGAAAAAATACCGCCGTCAATTGATTAAGTATATTCTTGATCCTAAGAAAACCAAGAATTTATCGTTGATTTCAGATTTTGGGATGAGTAATTATCTTGATTTTCTTGATTATGTGGAACTGGTAAAGATGTATCAAAATAATTTCCTTTCAAATGACCAACTCTACGATTCACGGTTTGATAGACAAGAGAAAAAGCAACAGAAAATACATGCTCACCATATTATCCAGTCTTTCTCACCTGATGATAAATTAAGCCCAGAGGAAATCAACCGCATAGGCTATGAAACGATAAAAGAGTTAATAGGTGGTCAATATAAATTCATTGTTGCCACTCATGTTGATCAAGACCATTGTCATAATCATATTATTATCAACTCAATCGACTGCCAATCTCAAAAAAAGTTGAAGTGGGACTACGCTCTTGAAAGAAATTTACAAATGATTTCGGATAGAATTTCTAAAGTAGCGGGTGCCAAAATCATTCCACCTAAACGTTATTCTCATAGAGATTATGAGGTCTATCGACGTTCTAATCACAAATACGAATTGAAGCAGAGGTTATCTTTTCTCATGGAACATTCAATTGACTTCAATGATTTTATGAAAAAAGCTGAGCAACTAAATGTTAAAGTAGATTTCTCAAGGAAACATAGCCGATTTTTTATGACAGATAGGAATATGAAGCAAGTCATCCGAGGAGATAAGCTGAATAAGAGAGAACCCTATTCAAAAGAATATTTTCAACATTACTTTGCTAAGATAAAGATTGAACAGATTCTAGAATTTTTGTTGCCAAGATCCAACTCATTTGATGATTTAGTTGAGAAAGCTCAGTTACTGGGAATGGAATTGAAGAGCAAGATAAAAACGATAGATTTTGTTCTTACTGATGGAAAAAGCTGTATTTCCATACCAAATAAGTTATTAAGAAAGAAAAATCTTTATGACACTACGTATTTTGAGACCTACTTCAAGGAACTTGATGTGGTTGAAGTGCTTCAAAATAGTGACGTAAAAACGGAATTTGAAAAATTTGAAATGCAACAGTATTCAGACGTATTGACTGTAGAAGAAATAACCGAAGCTTATGAAACGTATAAATCTAAGAGAGATGCTGTACATGAGTTTGAAGTTAAGATTTCTGAAGAGCAGGTTGAAAAGGTGGTTTCAGATGGACTTTTCATTAAGGTTTGGATGGGGATTGGGCAAGAAGGACTAATCTTCATTCCAAATCATCAACTAAATATCTTAGAACAAGAAAATAAGAAACAGTATCAGGTGTTTATTCGAGAAACATCTTCTTATTTCATTTATCATAAAGAGGACTCAAAAAAGAATCGATATATGAAAGGAAGGGACTTGATTCGCCAACTGACATTTGACAATAAGTCTCTGCCTTATATGAGACGAATAAGTCTGTCTAGCCTTCAACAAAAAATAGAAGAAATCAATTTATTGATGACCTTGCACACTCAAAATAAATCCTTTCTTGAATTAAAAGATGAACTGGTTGAAGAAATTGCACAACTAGACATTGATTTAACAAACTTACAAGAAAAAAATGCTACCCTAAACAAGATGGCCGAAGTCGTTGTTAACTTACAAAGTGAGAATCAAGACACTAAGCGACTAGCTAAGTATGAGCGCTCAAAGCTAAACTTATCGCAGGAGCTAACGATTGAGCAGGTAGAATCTGAGATTGAAGGTATTCAAAATCAGTTAAATAGTAAAATCAATGAATATGAAAATGCGGTGAGGAGGCTTGAAAATATTTTTAACATTCTCAGGAACAGAATAAATATAGTTGACGGAGAAGAGTTAAATCTATTCTAGTATTCACCTTCTGAATACTATTATCAAAAATCACTATTTTACCCACGAGTTTTTATCGTTTATACAAAATCATGTTCAAAGGACAAGAAAAAAGATTTAGAGGTATAGAAATGAACTCAAGAAAAATAAAATTGTTTACAACAACAGCGATTGCAACCATTTTGCTAGCTGCTTGCTAAGCAAATTCGACCAGCAATTCGACTGCAAGCTTAGCGAATACTGATAGTACTGTACTTCGCATCGCGGATCAAGGAATTTTCTCAGCTGGTGGGATTGTGACAACTTTTGAAGGAACTTTTGACCCAGCTAATCAATGGGAGGAAATCGGTGCCGGTCAGACTTCTCACGTTTACCGTGCCAACGTTCTCTATCAAGTTCCAAAGGATGAAACAGAGGCACCAATGATTTTCCTACACGGCTTTGTGCATTGCGAAATAATTTCTTTGTCTACACTATTTCATTTTTCTGGCTTGTAATATGCTAATCATCATTCATAATAAATGACTCTATGTTCAAAAAATTTCTAGTAAAATAGTCTGGTGGGTTATGATTCTTCTCTTTGCCTCCTCACTATTTCCCTATGTAACGGCAATTGTTTCAACTAATTTTACCGATTCGTTAGCACAAGTTGTCTATTGCTTGGTTGTCTTATTCATTACTATTTCAAACAGAGGGCTTTATCGTTCGCTTTATCAAGATGATCCAAACAATCTTCTCTTAAAACAACGAATTGAAGACATGAAGAAATGGATATTCTTTGATACGATTGGGAAAGTCGTCAGTCTTGTCTTGTCAGCTACTATTTTTCCGCCAGCCATGCTTCTTTCCGTTCTTTTGACTCTGATAGTTCTTGTGATTCCAAGGCAATTGAAGGAGGATTAGATTTAGTAAAAATAGGAGTATTAAAAAAATGAATACTGCTATTTTTCTTTGCTATTGTACAGCTAAACAAAATAGGAGTAGAATAAAGTTAGAAAGTGAGATGAATTCTATGAAAAACGTTAATTTGAACAATGGAGTGAAGATGCCAATTCTTGGCTTTGGTGTTTTCCAAATTCCTGCTAGTGAAACCAAGCAGGCTGTACTTGATGCTATTAAGGTTGGCTATCGTCATTTTGATACGGCTCAGTCTTATGCCAATGAAAAAGAAGTTGGTGAAGCTATCGCAGAATCAGGTTTGCCAAGGGAAGAATTTTTCATTACTAGCAAAGTCTGGCTAGAGCATTACGGTTATGAGAAAACGAGAAAAGCTGTTCTACATTCATTGGAGGTCATGGGCTTAGATTATCTAGACTTGATGCTCCTTCATCAACCCTTTTCAGATTATTATGGTTCTTATCGTGCCTTGGAGGACTTGTATAAAGAAGGGAAACTGCGTGCCATTGGTGTCAGCAATTTCTATCCCGATCGTCTGAGTGATCTGGTGGCTTTTAATGAAATCACACCACAGGTCAATCAAGTTGAAACCCATCCGTTTAATCAACAGATTTTCGCACAAGAGAATATGATCAAAAACAATGTTCAGATGGAGTCATGGGCTAGTTTTGCAGAAGGTAGAAATGGCATCTTTTCTCATCCGACACTAGTGGCGATTGCGGAAAAATATGGTAAGTCCACAGCTCAAATTATGATTCGTTGGCAGGTGGAGCGTGGTATCGTCTGCTTGACAAAATCAGTAAAACCAGAGCGTATGGCTGAGAATATTGATGTTTTTGATTTTAACTTAATGGATGAAGATATGACAGCCATTGCAGAACTTGATACAAAAGAAAGTCTGTTTTTCAATCATCAAGATCCTTCAACAGTTGACATGTTCTTACGTTTGATTGAACAGAGAAAAAATGGAGGCAACTAAAGATGAAAACAATTACTTTAAATGATGGCAATCGTATTCCTGCAATTGGGTTTGGTGTTTTCCAAATTCCTGCAGACGGTTCGACCTATACAGCTGTTAAGGAAGCCTTAGAAGTTGGCTACCGTCATATTGACACAGCGCAAGCTTATTTTAACGAAAAAGAAGTCGGACAAGCTATCAAAGATTCAGGCATTCCACGTGATGAAATCTTTGTCACTAGTAAACTTTGGATTCAAGATTATGCTTACGAAACTGCTAAAGCAACCATTGATGCAACCTTGGAAAAAATGGGGCTTGATTACCTTGACCTCTACCTGCTTCACCAACCTTATGGCAAAGTCGAAGAAGCTTGGAAAGCTCTAGAAGAAGCCAAATCAGCTGGTAAAATCAAATCAATCGGTGTATCAAACTTCACGCCAAACTTTTGGAATCAATTTGTTCCACATTTCAATACGATTCCAGCTGTTAACCAAGTAGAGTTCAACCCATATTTCCAACAAAAAGCTCTACGTGATTTGCTTGCAAAGGATGATGTTAAAATCGAAGCTTGGGCGCCACTCGGACAAGGAAATAAAGACTTATTTGCCGAACCAATCATCACAGCTTTGGCTAACAAATATGGCAAAGATGCTGGGCAAATTATTTTGCGATTTGAAGTGCAAGAAGGTATCGTTGTCTTGCCAAAATCAACCAAGAAAGTTCGCATGGCATCAAACAAAGATATTTTTGATTTTGAATTGACCGATGAAGAAATGGCAGAGATTCGTACCCTTGACAAAGGAAAAGGTGCTCATGACCCAGACGCACCAGGTGTTGGAGATTATCTCTTGTCAGCTTATGACATTCATGCTAATGATTAATTTTTAAGATTGTTTGAGGAATAATAAATGAAAAATGTTTTAATTTTGGGTGCCAATGGACAAATTGCACGGATTGTAGCGAAGCGTCTTTTGAGCGAACAAGATGATGTTCAATTGACACTTTATTTACGAAAAAGTCATCGTGTTGATGACTTAGTGGCTATTAATCCTGCGCGTGTAAGGACAGTAGATGCTGACATTCACGACCAAGAAATGTTGGACAAGGCTGTTCAAGGACAAGATATTGTTTTTATTTCAAATGTTGACCATGACCCTGATAACAAACTGACTCAAGGTGTTATTGCAGCAATGATTAAAAATGATGTTAAACGTGTTATAGCTTCAAATGTTTTAGGAATTTACGGAGAAGTTCCTGGAGAATATGGTCGTTGGAATACAGAAATGCTTACGCAAGCAGGGCTCAATCGAGCTCGACATTCTGACGAATTGTTAGAAAAATCAGGCTTAGATTACACAACTTTACGTTTGCCTTGGTTAAATGACCGTGATGAGGTGAAATACAGTATTACGCACAAAGGAGAATCATATGTCGGTGTCTCAGGCTCACGTCAAAGTATTGCAGATGTTGTCGTCAAAATGATTGCTGATCCAACTTACCTCAATAGAGAAAGTATAGGTCTTGCAGACCCCGATACTCAAGGATTGACACGCCCTGTTTATTAAGATAAATAGAGAAGGAGAAAAAATGAAAGTTGCAACATTTATTGAATCAGGGAAAATGACAGTCCCTGAAGCAAGCCACTTTGACATGGATGACCTCCATCCTTTTGTAGATGTCGCCTTTGAGGCAATCATACCTTTCTTCGAAAAAAATATTTAATCCTAACTATCCATTTGAATAATGAAAATAGATAAAAACGAGGTAAACAATGCAATACACATTACTTAATAACGGAATCAAAATGCCTATGGTTGGATTTGGAGTTTTCCAAATCCATGATGCCAAAACAACGCAGACAGTTGTAGAAGAAGCGATTAAAACGGGCTATCGTTTGATTGACACCGCCCAAGTTTATGGTAATGAAGAAGCGGTCGGAAAAGCTATCAAGGCCTCAGGTGTTCCCCGTGAGGAGCTCTTTATCACAACCAAACTTTGGATTTCTGACTTTAGCTATGAGGCTGCTAAAGACGCTTTTAATGAATCCTTACGTAAATTAGATTTGGACTACGTTGATCTCTATCTCTTACATCAACCATTTGGGGATATTTTCGGAGCTTGGCGTGCCTTAGAAGAACTTTATAAAGAAGGAAAAATCAAAGCGATTGGAGTTTCAAACTTTAAACCCGATCAATTAGCTAACCTTGCTGCCTTTAATGAAGTTACTCCAGCTGTCAATCAGATTGAACTCCACGTTTTCAACCAAAAAGAAGATGAGCAAGCCTATATGCTCTCAAAAGGGGTGCAAACAGAGAGTTGGGGCGCTTTTGCTGAAGGTCAATTTGATGTTTTTAATAATCCAGTTTTAAAAGAAATTGCAGAAAAATACAGTAAAACAACAGCACAAGTTATGCTTCGTTGGCAGTTGCAACGAGGCATTGTCTCCCTTTCAAAATCAGCCAATCCAGAACGTGTCCGTCAAAACTTTGACATCTTTGATTTTGAATTATCAGCAGAAGATATGGACAAAATTGCGACTCTTAACACGAACACAACTGTCTTCTCGGATCATCACGAAGCTAAAACAGTTGAACTTTTGGCAAGCTTTGTTGGGAAATCATTTTAATAGGTATAAAGTGTGGTAGATAAGGAGAAAGTGAAATGACAACATTATTTATAAACGGTAGTCCCAATAAAAATGGCAATACCGTCGCTTTAGCAAAAAAATTATTAGGAGATCAATCTTTTGAAACGCTTCATCTAGCAGATTATAAAATTTATGATTACGGACAAGATTTCTCAGATGATCAATTTGAAGAGGTGCTAGCAAAACTATTTGAAGCAGATACAATTGTGATTGGCTCACCAGTCTATTGGCATAGCATCAATGGTTTGGTACGAAATTTTCTAGATCGACAATACGGGCGAGTAGAAGATCAGCTGATTGGCAAAGACTTGTATTTTATCTTTCAAGACTCAGCTCCAACACAAGAAGTGCTAGAGATGGGAGATTATACCATGAGTCGCTATGCTGGCCTGTATGGAATGAACTACAATGGGATGACGACGAGATAAGTAAGGAGAAAGGTTTATGAAAAATTAAGTTTATTCTTTCTTGGGATTTTGACAGCCTTCGTACTTGTTGCATGTAGCAGGGGTAAGCAGAATACGCAAACAAGTGAGACAGATAGCAGTCAAACGGCGAAATCCATATAGCGAGGCTGATTTGAATTGGACAGAAGAAAATAGTCGTGTCGTCTAAGAGTATCTCAATGAGTCCCAACGGGAAACGCCTTTGGAAGTAGTGACTCCTGAAAACTGGGCAGATTATGATGTTATTTTTATTGGCTATCCTATTTGGTGGCAAGAAGCTGCCTGGCCTATCAATGATTTCGTTGAAGAAAATGACTTTTCAAGAAAAACAGTCATTCCATTTGCGACATCTACTAGCTCTGATTTAGGGGAAAGTGGAAATTTACTAGCAGAGATGGCAGGAACAGGCAACTGGGAAGAAGGGCAACGGTTTATTTCATCAGCTACAAGCTCAGAAGTAGCTGAATGGCTTACTGAGATAGGATATGAAGATTTCTATGGAAAGAGAGAACAACTCTTTATTCTCAAAAGAAATAAATTTTGGTATAATACTCTTTATTAAGGAGGAGTGAACATGAATTTAATGTCAAAAGAGCGTTTAATCGCTTTTACAGATGCCGTCTTGGCGATTATCATGACGATTTTAGTTTTGGAATTAAAACGGCCGGATCCGATTAGCTGGCAGGCTCTATGGGATTTGGGGACCAATTTTTTTGCCTACACCATTTCTTTCTTCTGGTTGGGAACCATGTGGGTTAATCTGCATCGTAGTTGGGATGTGGTTGATAAAATCAACTCCAATTTGGTTTGGAGTTCGATTGTCTTACTCTTCTTTTCATCCTTTTTCCCCTACACCACAGCCTTGGTTTCTGCTGATTTTAACAATTCAGTTGCTCAAACCTTATATGGGGTCATTGTTCTTCTGGTAACAGCTTGTAACGTCTGGATGTATCACGAATTGCATAAACTAAATCCCGATGCTGTTGGAGCAAGCCGTTTTAACATTTTAGATAAGGAAGGTCTAGTTGATATTGCACTAAAGCTAATAGGTTTAGTCTTGACCTTAACGGTCTTCCCTTCTGCCATGATGTGGGCAGTGCTGTTTACGTTCTTGGTCATCGTTTTACCTAGAGCAATTAGGCAGTAATTCTTATCAAATAAAGAAAAGTATGGTTCTTTCGAAGGACCATACTTTTTTTGTACTATCAAGTGAATTGCATTAATACACTTTTATTCTTTTTCAAAGTTGAGATGTAAAAGGTTTTTGTGGCTTCCTTATCTACGATTGGGACATGCACACGTTGGGTTGGATTGTCTGAGGAGGCTTGAGAGATATTGGTTGAAAAGCTTGGCAAAGCAGAAGCAGAGATCAGTTCGTCAAAGGCTTCCCAATCTGTCTGGACAATAAATTTGGTTTGTGTTAGCTGATCCACAAGTGGTTGCCAAATCCCCAAACCGGACCGCAAGAGCATGGTTAGGTTTGCCAAATCTTCCAATGCAATTTCCTCACGCATGGCATAGGGATGGGCAGGTGGAACGGAAATATAAAGTTGTTCTTTGAAGAATCCAGTTGTCAGCACATCGTCATGCTCAATTGGAAAGTCTGTCACGATAAACTGGAATTTCTGACTAAGTAGGCCTTCTAGTAGGGAGTCATTATCGTGTAACTCGACATGGACTTCTTGTTCTAAGTCCTGCTCTGCTAAACGATTCCTCACTTCCCATTCTACACCAGGAGCTGAGATGCCACCAAATAAAATCGTGGCTTGGAGAGAAAAACGTTGGATATTTTTCAAAAATTGCTGCTCATGGTTGAGCAAAGCTTCTGCTTGTTGAACAGTATATTTACCAGTTTCCGTTAAGGAAAGTTTGTTTTTGCTTCGTTGGAAAAGCTGGACGCCTAAGTCGTCTTCTAACTGACGCATATTACGGGTCAAAGACGGCTGTGAAATCAACAAAACCTCAGCTGCGCGTGATAGCGTCCCTTCTTTAGCGACCGTAATCAATTGTTCTAGGTGCTGTAAATTGATCATATCTTCTCCTTTGTGACTATTCACTTTATGAATAGCAGTCTAACTAATTGCTATTGTACTATTTTTTAAAGCACTTGTAAAATAGAGACATCAAGTGGAGGTGGCTGTATGAATAAGATTAGATTAAATAATGGAGTAGAAATGCCACAGGTTGGGATGGGGCTGTTTCAGCTGAAAGGTGATGAGACTCAAACCTACATCAAACAGGCGATTGAGGCTGGGTATCGCTTATTTGATACGGCTAGTGTCTATAGTAATGAAGCAGATTTAGGGCAGGCCATTAAGGATTCAGGAATTGCTCGAGAGAATTTTTTTATTTCCAGCAAGGTCTGGATTCATTCTGATGGCTATGAGGCAACGATGAAGGAGTTTAAAACAAGCCTAAATCGCTTGGGAACAGATTACATTGACCTGTATTTGATTCATCAACCGATGGGGGATGTTTATGGATCTTGGCGTGCCTTAGAGGAGCTTTATACTCAAGGGAAAATTAAGGCTATTGGCGTATCGAATTTCTCTGAAGATCGCTTGCTTGATTTTATTTTAAATACAAAAATTGTTCCAGCAGTAAATCAAATTGAGCTTCATCCTTTCTTTCATCAATCATCCCTAAGGAAACTGATGAAGGATTACGGGATTCAGGTTCAGGCTTGGGGCCCGCTTTGTGAAGGGATGAAAAATATCTTTCAGCATCCAGTATTAGAAAAAATCGCGAAAAAACATCAGAAATCCATTGTTCAAATCGCTTTAAAGTGGAGTGTGCAGATGGGCAATAGCGTCATCCCCAAATCAACAAATCCCGTACATTTGGCAGAAAATGTAGCCCTTTGGGATTTTGAATTGGACCAAGAAGACTTAGACCAAATCAAACAGCTGGACATTGGGTACAGTGAGATTATTGACCATAAAAATTTAGCTGTTGTAAAAGGGTTGAACCTGTGTTTAGGGAGTAAGAAGACTCCTGTCTAAAGGAGGAATTATGGTATTTACAAAAGATACAAAAATTAGAGAAATTACCCAACATCCTAGTTTTAGAGGATTTGGACACTTATTATTCCCGCTTCAGCTGGCCTTTCATCCTGAGGAGACTGTCCAAGATGTGACTGATTCAAATCATTTTATCTGGTATTCAAACCTGAAAACAAAGACCAGTTTAGAGGTTTTGAACAACTTACTCGAGCGTGCTCAAAAAAATGAACAAATCTTTTTCCCCATTTATGATGAGGACGAGATGGTGAAGGACCCAAGTAAGAGAGAAACAGGGCTATTTTACTTCAAAGGGAAGGAATATGAGAAATTTGCCCTTATCAATGCAGGTGGCGGTTTTCATTATGTTGCTGCTTTGCACGACAGTTTCCCACAAGCCTTGGCCTTAAGCCAAAGAGGCTACAATGCCTTTGCTCTGATCTATCGCCCCAGGAAGGCCTATGAAGATCTAGCACAGGCCCTAGATTATCTTTATAGTCACTCCAGTGAATTGAAGATAGACCCTGACCAGTATTCGCTTTGGGGTGGTTCTGCTGGAGCTAGGATGGCTATTCGCTTAGGTAACAAAAGCGAATTACAACGTTTAACAAGGACATCCATAGAGCCAGCCAGCATGGTCGTTAGTCAATATACTGGTTATTCATCTGTTTCTAGAGATGATGCACCGACCTATGCCAATTGTGGTACTAATGACGGGATTGCCAATTGGCAAGTGATGAAAAATCGACTGAAGAACTTGAAAAAGCTTGGGATTGACAGCCAGTTTCACGTTTATAAAGGGTTGAGGCATGGATTTGGCATTGGAAAAGACACAGTAGCAGAAGGCTGGGTCGATAACGCCATTTCCTTCTGGGAAAAACAAATCAACAAATAGAAATTGGAGAAAAACAATGAGATTAGCAATTATTGGTGCAGCAGGACAAATTCCGGGATTTCTTATCCCACGGTTATTAGAAGAAACCGATTTTAAATTGACACTAGCGGGACGAAAGGTCAGTCAACGTTTGTCTTATCAGGATGACCGCATTCGCTATGTGGATGGGGATATGTCCCGTCTTGATAATGTCCGACAGGCTTTAGAGTATGCAGATGTTGTCTTTGTCAATGAAGCATCGCCAGCCTTGTTAGAGCCAACCATTGCTGTCATGAAGGAAAAGGGTATCAGACGCCTCATTGTAGCAGGGGTTCTCGGTGTGTATGATGAGGTCGTCGGAGACTTTGGTCGATGGAATGAATCCATGATTGGTGCTTATTCTCCAACAAATAATCGGGTCATCGGTGCTAAGTTAGTGGATGAGTCAGGTTTGGATTATACCTACCTTCGTATGACTTGGCTCTATAATCAGGAAGGCAATCGTGCCTATAAATTGATTCCGCAGGGGGAACCTTATAAAGGAGCGCAAGTCACGCGCCAAGCAGTTGCCCAATATGTTATGAACTTATTGCAAGATCCGAGTCGTGACTTGGGTGTGAGTGTTGGAATTGTAGAGCCAGGAAGTGAAGCTTTAGCGAAACCAGTTTTCTACTAAGAAAGTGTGAGTATATGAGAAAAGAATCATTTGGGATCATCTTACCCATTACCCTATTAGCTTATTTTTTGATCTTAATGGATAATTCCATTATCTTTACCAGTTCTGTTCAGATTGGGGAGAGTTTAAACCTAACAGATACCAGTCTAGCTTGGGTGTCAAATGCCTATACGCTTACCTTCGGTGGCTTTTTGCTCCTTTCTGGCCGCTTGTCTGATTTGTTGGGTCGTAAGCGAATTTTTCAAATTGGTCTAGCTATATTTGGACTGAGTTCCTTGGTGATTGGCCTTGCCCAAAATGCATCTATGATGATTTTGGCACGTGCTATTCAAGGAATTGGAAGTTCTATTATTGCGCCAACAACCCTTGCCTTAATGATGGATACTTATACGGGTGAGATGCGAACAAAAGCTATTTCCTACTATGGTGCGACGGCTGGAATTGGATCAAGTGTTGGTCTCTTGATTGGTGGTGGCCTAACCAGTTTTGTATCCTGGCGAGCAGGATTTCTAATCAATGTCCCTTTGACCTTGCTCTTGATGTATCTGACTCATCGCCATGTAGTTGCTAAGGCTGGACACCAAGAGAAAATAGATTACTTGGGGAGTTTATTGTCAGTTGCAGGTTTAGCAAGTCTGATCTATGGTTTGGACGGTGAGATTTACCCTCTTGCCTTTGTTATCGCTGGTTTTCTCATCTTGATTGGCTTTTATTTCTATGAAAAAAGACAAAAACTACCTATTATGCCACTAGACTTATTCAAAAATAAAGTTCGTTTTGGTGCCTATCTTGTCAGAGCTCTATTCATGATGGCTATGTTGCCCTATTGGTTCCTATTGCCACAGGTATTACAGGCTGAGTATGGTTTTTCTGCCTTGGGGTCTGGTTTTGCCTTTCTGCCCTTGACAATCACAACCTTCCTTACTGCTCTTCAACTCCCCAAACTGACTAAGCAATTTGGTAATAATCGTATTTTACTCATTGGAGAGATCGCTTTGTCACTTGGTCTTTTTTGGGCTAGTCTATCACCATTAGAGTTGGGTTATGTGCAAGCTGTTGCCTTGCCAATGCTGGTGATTGGTATTGGTCAAGCATTGGTCGTTGCCCCTGTGACGTCAGCAGGTATCTATCAAGCTCCTGATGACTTGGCAGGTTCGGCTAGTGGCTTGACAAATGCCATGCATCAAATTGGTGGACCAATTGGCTTATCTGTTATTATGGCGACGACATCGAATTTCTATGTCAGTCTTGGTTGGATGGCAGGTTTTAGCCTAGTCGCTTTGCTTTTTGTCTTTATCTTTATTTATCAATTTGGAAAAAATACCTAGGAGGTTTCTATGAGAAAAAGCTTTATTTTATTGGTAAGTGTCCTAGTCTTAGCTGCTTGCTCCGTTCAAAATAACAATACTACAAGCAGTAGTTTATCAACCTCATCTTCATCTGTTCTTCCAAGCGGGAAAATGGACCAAAGTCAGATTACAGCACCGCAAGTTGGTCTCTCAGATGAAGAGTGGAATAATAGTCGTGGGACAGTCTCGGATGGAAAAGATACCAATTCTAAGCAAGAGCCGACTCGAATCTTGTCTGAAGATTCCGATAGTTTGATTGTCTATTTTTCGCGTTCAGGATCTACGGAGTTACTGGCTAGCAAGATTCAGGCACTTTCTGGTGCAGATGTGATTGAATTGGTTGCCAAAGAAACGTATAGTTCTGATTATGGTGAAACGGTACAACGGGCCAATCAGGAACGAAATGTCGAAAACACTCCTGAATTGAACGTAGAGATGCCAGATTTATCTCAATATCAAACCATCTATATCGGATATCCCATTTGGGGCATGACCATGGCAGAGCCCGTTGCAACCTTTATCGAGACCTATGCCAAAGAACTTGATGGAAAAACGATTATTCCATTTTCGACAAATGGAGGCTATGGACTAGGATCAAGTATCGATTATATCGAAACTATCTTGGCTGAAAACCAGGTTACCGCTCGTATTGAGCCTGCCTTTGCAGTCGAAGGAAATAAGGTCAATCAGGCTGATTCAGACTTGATGACGTGGTATAACAATTTAAACAAATAGAAAGAGGAAACTCTTATGAAAAGACGACAGATGATTTTTGGAATTGGTGTGGTAGCAATACTTGTCGCCCTATTTACATGGAACTTCTCAAGAGGACGACAATCAACCTCGACGACAAGTCAGAGTCAATCAACGACAAGTTCTCAAACGGCAACAGCATCAACCAGCCTACAAACCGATAGAGATTTATCAGGTGATAATGATGTGCTGGTTGTTTATTTCTCAAGAACGGAAGGTGTTTGGGATGGACCGCTGGAAATTGGTCATACCAAGCTCATTGCGGATTACATTACCAATGCAACTAATGCAGACCAGTACGAAATTATTCCAGCAGTTGCGTATCCTAAGGAGTATGAGGCAACAGCTAATCAGGCGCGTGAAGAACAAGAGGCAGATGCACGACCAGCTATTGCCAATGAATTGCCAGATATTTCAGGTTACGAAATCATCTTTATCGGAGCTCCTGTTTGGTGGAGTGAATATCCAATGATTGTGCGGACCTTCTTGGATGCTGAAGCAGAGAAATTAGCAAATAAAACTCTTGTCCCATTCACGACCCATCTTGGTTCTGGATTAGGCAATACCCAACGTCAATTGGAGAGTCAGTTCCCAAATGCAACCGTTCTAGACGGCTTTACAGTTCGCGGAGAAGATAAAACTGTGCAGAATGCAGAAAGTGACATCACCGCTTGGTTGAATAAAATTGGAGTCAGAAAATAATGCTAAAACAACAACCAAAAGCACTCTATTTGACTTGGACGGCAATATTGGTCGCCCTACCTCTGCCACTGATCATTTTGCTCAATACTAGTTTGCTTGACACAATTTCAAATCTCTTTTTATATGATTTAGGCTTGATTGCTTATGTCTGGTGGCTGGCCATTGTTTATCTGTCAACTCGACCGCAGTGGTTGGATCGCTTGATTGGACTTCCAGCTATGTACTTTGTTCATGGGATGCTGAGTGTCTTAGCTCTTCTAGCAATCTTTTTTCACCAACAATTTTTATTTTCCATGCATACAGAAATTCGTCTGACAGGTGAATGGGCTTGGTATTTAGCTGTTTTTGGAATTGCCTATGCCAGCTTTTTCATGTCAGGTTGGTTGGTTGATCGGATGCCTGTGGCGAAACGCTTGAAAGATCGTTTGCAAATCTTTTTCAAACACGAGCTTTCCGTTTGGATTCACCGCTTGCATTTTGTCATGATTGGCTTAGTCTGGCTACATGTTCACTTCATCAATCGTATTGCCATTTTGACGCCATTTATGATCCTGTTTGATCTTTACACGATTTACTTTTTGTCTTGCTATGTTTGGCAAAAGTATATTGTGGATTTTGGTAGTCTAGTCCAAGGTGAACTCATTGCAAGCACCAGCTTATCACCAACGGTACAAGAATTACAAATCAAAGTTCCCAAAGACCATCATTATCAAGCAGGGGATTTTTACTTTATGCGCTTTAAAGATAAAAGAATCAGCAGTGAGAAACACCCTTTTTCCGTTGCCTCTGCTCCTAGTCAAGACGGCAATATCTTAACATTTATCATTCAAGGACTGGGAGATTTTACGAAGAAAGTGCCGAATTTACCAATTGGCACACAGGTTGAGCTGGAAGGTCCCTTTGGTCGATTTGGTCCCATTATCGAAGAGAGTTCTGCGAAGCAGCCTATTATTCTCTACGGACTTGGCTCAGGTATTGCACCTTTAAAAAGTATAGCTGACGAATACAGTGGTAAACGCTCGGTCCATATCATTTGGAGCGGGAAAAATGAGCAAGAGATGTATTATCAAGAATACTTCGAAACCTTAGCCCAAGAAAATCAGTTGACCAGTTATCACGGAAAAGCTCATCGCTTTACCAAGGAAGAATTAGGAGAAATTCTATCTGCCAAGGAAATGAGACAGGGATTATTCTTTATTGTTGGTAGTGCACAAACACTCTTAAAAGTTGAAAAAACGCTCATTACCTTAGGTATTTCTAAAAATAGAATTCATGATGAGCGCTTAACTATGTAGGATGTAAAGGAGGAACAATGAAAAGAACTCTTATTTTTTCATTAACAGGCTTGCTATTAGTCGTTCTAGGGACGATTCTTTATCTAAACTTTGAAAGCAATGAAGCCAACAATTCAACAGAGTTGATAAGCCAAAATGTGTCAAGTTCTTCTCGCACTAACTCGCTTTCTAAGGAACAGGGAAGTAGAATTGACGGTATGACCTATACAACGACTTATGATGGCAAAGAGTATAACAAGGAAGCACTTGTCTATGTGCCTGATTCGTATGAGACAGGCAAACCAATGAATATCCTTTATCTCATGCACGGATCAGGCATGTCTGCTGAACAAGTAGCGGCAGACGTCAAACCACTGCTAGATAACTGGATTGCAAATGGAGATATTGAGCCACTGCTGGTTGTATTTCCGACTTATTATCCAGATCGAAGTTTTGTTGTGTCGAATTATTCAGCCGATTATCCTTTAAATCATTACTTTGCAGAGACTGAAGTTTTAGAGGTTATGAAGACGGTTGAAAGTCAATACACGACCTTTGCTGAGACAGCCGATGAAACGGGTTTTACAGCAAGTCGTTCTCATAGAGCTTTCGGTGGCTATTCTATGGGCGGTATCACGACATGGGATGTGCTGGTTGAACAGAGTGATAAATTTTTCTACTACATGCCGATGGCAGGCGATAGCTGGATTGGACAAGTTACTGGTAGAAACAGCGATGAAGCTATTGCTGAAACCTTGGTCAGTGGTCTGCAAGAAAATAACTACGGGCAGAATGATTTCCAAATAATTGCGATGGTAGGTGGAAGTGATGGGACAAAATACAGCATGATTCCACAGATCGAAGCCCTCCGTAGCAATCATAGTGATCTGATAACAGGTGATAACCTCATTTATTGGGAAAATAATGGTGGCGGACATAATCAAGAATCATTTGAACTAGAGATTCAACATGGACTGACTTACCTTTTTCAAGAATAAGAGAAAGTGAGAAACAAATGACATTTCCAGATTTGAAAACCATTCCTAAACACTATTTCAAACCTAGCGATAGACCAGGGACCTTAGAAATCCTTAACTATCCTACTTTTGAATCTTTTTCCTACACGACAAACGCCCCAATTCCAATTGAAAAAGAAGCAGTCATTTATCTTCCTTATGGCTATTCAGACCAGCAAAAATATCCAGTGGTTTATCTTAGTCATGGTGGTTGGTCCAATGAACGCACAACCATGGGAAGCCCTCATTCTCCCAATGCCTTCAAACACATTGTGGATCACGCGATTGCAAATGGAGAAATTGCCCCAGTTATCATTGTTAATCTCACATACAACAATATCAGTCCACAAGATTCTAGCGATTTTGATTTAGCCATTCAGCTAACAAGTCGCTATTATCGAGAACTGACCAATGATTTGATACCCGCTGTTGAGAGTAAGTACAGTACCTACGCAGCATCAACCAGCCCAGCAGATTTGATAGCCTCGCGTCAATTTCGTGCCTTCAGCGGTTTTTCAATGGGTTCTGTCAATACCTGGCGAACCTTTGAAAATGCCTTAGATTACTTTTATTATTTCAATCCTATGAGTGGAAATGTTGGAATACTAGCTAAAGAATTCGCAAATATAGTTAAAGAGAAACAAAAAGACTTCTTCATTTATGCTGCTAGTGGCACAGATGATTTTTCCTACACCGCCTTTAAAGAGCAAGTCCTCTCTCTTGCCAGGAAAGTCCCATCTATTTTTAAGATGGAAGAAAATGTCATTTTCCGTGAAAGACAGGGAGGTAGGCATGATTACCAAGCGGTTTGTGATTATACCTACAATGCATTAGTTAATATTTTTTAGGAAAGATAGAAATTAGTATTTGAAGTTATAAAATTAGATTAGAATGTAATCGTTATATCTATTGATATTGTCACATTATGACAATATATAAAAATCCTAAAGAAAGTACACTATACTTTTCATAGGAGTAGGTAATGTACAGACGATTGAGAAATTTAAGAGAGGATCATGATTACACTCAAAGATATGTTGCAGAAATTCTTTCGTTCTCTCATACAAACTATGCAAAAATAGAGCGTGGTGAAGTAACATTGACAGCAGAAATACTTATTGAGCTCTCAAATTTATACAACGTCAGTACAGATTATTTGCTAGGGCTTACAGACTTTCCTCAGCGAATAAAACATAATATAAAATAGTCCCTCCTGATTTGTTCATTGACAATTGAATAATTCTAGGTGGGACTTTATTTATTTGTTGAGCAATAGAATGAAATGCGCCAAGAAATGAGCGAAAATCATTTATTCAAAAATAGGATGGTAACCTATCTGCCATGACACAAATAATGATAATGATACTTCTGACCGTTCAGGCTGCCATCGTAAAAGGATAGCGGGTGAAATTCCCATGATTGATTTAACCAGTCATACCCACAGAGAATAACTTAGAGTAACATGTTAAGAGGAGGGAAAGTTTTGGAACAATCAGTAGTAAAATATAGTATGCAACTTTCAATGCTCAACTTTTTATATTCTAGAAATATGGTGAGCAAAAAGGAATATGAAAAAATTAAAAATAGACTGCGTATTAAGTACACAAAATAGCTGACCTTTTGATCAGAACGCGGTAATATAGAATCAAAAGGAGGAATTTCAGTATGAAAAAAAATAATGTTGAAATAATAAAAGCTGATTCGTTAGTTCGTCGAAGAGGCGACAATTCCGAAAGAGACTCAAAAAGGGTTGCTGCTTATTGCCGAGTTAGTTCTGATAGCGAAGATCAGAAGAACAGCTATGAATCTCAGGTGAGACATTATAAAGATTATATCTCTCAGCGGTCGGACTGGGAACTGGCAGGTATCTATGCAGATGAGGGGATTTCAGGAACACAAGTAGGAAAGAGACAAGATTTTCAACGATTAATAAATGATTGTGTAAATGGAGAAATAGATTACATTGTCACAAAGGCAATTGCTAGATTTGCCAGGAATACCCTAGATACTTTGAAATATGTCAGAATGTTAAAGGATATGCAAATTGGAGTTTATTTTGAGGAAGAGAACATAGATACCCTTACTATGGATGGAGAACTACTTCTAACCATTCTTAGCTCTGTTGCACAGCAAGAAGTAGAAAATACATCTGCACATGTGAAAAAGGGATTAAAAATGAAGATGCAACGTGGTGAACTTATAGGGTTTCAAGGGTGCTTGGGGTATGATTATGATGTAGAAACCAAGCAACTTTCTATCAATAAAAAAGAAGCAAAAATAGTTCGTTATATCTTTGAAAGGTACTTAGAAGGTATTGGAGGGAAAGTTATAGCAAGGGAACTTGATGAACTAGGTTACAAATCTCCGAGAGGATTAAATCATTGGAATGATACAACAGTCTTAGGAATCATAAAGAATGAAAAATATAAGGGCGATATTCTAATGGGCAAAACTTTTACAGTGGACCCAATAAGCAAGAGACGTTTGAGTAACTTTGGTGAAGAAGATAAGTATTATATCAAAGATAATCATGAACCTATAGTATCTAAAGAGGACTTTGAGAAAGCTCAGGGGATTAGGTTGCGTAGGGCAGGAAATAAAAAGACAGCTGCAAATATAAATGGAAAACGTGAACGCTATTCAAAAATGTATGCTTTCAGTAGTATGTTGGAATGTGGTTTTTGTGGTTCATTATTGTCTAGGAGAAGTTGGCACTGTCGTTCAGATTATCGCAAAGTTGTGTGGCAATGTGTTACTTCGATAAAAAAAGGGAAAAAATATTGTAAACATAGTAAAGGATTAGAAGAACTAGCTATTGAGGGAGCTTTCATGGAAGCTTACAGACAGCTCTATCATTCGAATGAAAATATGGTGTCAGACTTACTTGAAACGATTGAATCTGAGTTGAATGACAATAGCCTCAACAAAGAACTGAAAAAAATAACTAATAAACTTCGTACATTACTAAAAAAAGAGGAGAATCTTGTAAATTTAAGACTAGAAGGGAAGATTAGTGATTCCATTTATAATGAAAAATACACTGAAATTTCTTCAGAAAAAGAGCATCTTTCAGAAGAAAAAGTAAATGTTGAAACAACTTTGAAGTCAGAAATTGATGTAAAGAAAAGACTAACTGAGTTTAAACAGTTACTATCTTCACAGAAATTACTCACCGAGTTTGATCGTACGGTTTTTGAGAGTATTGTTGATAAAATTATTGTAGGAGGTGTTAATAGTGATGGAGAAATAGACCCTGCAATTTTAACTATTATTTTCAAAACAGGAGAAACACAAAATAAGGACGGTAAACATTTTAAAAGTAAACGTAAAAATGCTAAACTAAAACCAGATAAATTGTGTCCTCAAAACAGTGACGAGGATAAAAAATTGTATCCTCAAGGAACAGACAACACACGTGGAGTGTGTAAGTTTGTTAGTAAAACGCAACTAATTCTCAAAATGTTTCCCAAACCTTTTGAGTCCACAAACGCATCATGTCGAGTGTGTAAGCTTGTTTTTGAAATGTGGATAATCGTTCAAAAATCAGAAGGACTAGAGATGTATATGCTGGAATTGTATCAAAATCTTTCTTATAAAGATCTAGTCGTATTTGGGTCCTTAAAAGAAGGAAAAGAATTTGTATCCAAAATAACTGGATATACTCTAGAAAATGAAGATGATTTTGTTTAAGGTAATAAAGTAGAAATAACGAACATTTATATGAAAGGTTTAGAGTAAACATGAGTCTCTTATTTGAAGAATTTAAAACCATTTG